>Ga0123356_10000924_pt1 | contig 32403 bp, 32 predicted proteins | sample TergutEmb28metaG_2_FD_92546 | JGI IMG/M metagenome (GOLD analysis project Ga0123356, IMG submission 92546) | Embiratermes neotenicus P3 segment gut microbial communities from Petit-Saut dam, French Guiana - Emb289 P3 | ecosystem: Host-associated > Arthropoda: Insects > Digestive system > Gut ...
ATGCACCTTGCACAGATGCTTTACTGCGACGGGCGTCTCACCACACCACTGATTCGTGACGATGCGTCCACAAAGGGCACCGAAGGTGGCCTGCGCGAGGCAACTTGGGAAGAAGCACTTGACCTTGTTGGCGAGAAGCTGCGCAACACGTGGAAGACCGACAAGACACGCTTGGCATTTTGGGCCTCCGGCCAGATGCCCATCACCGAAGGCTATGCACTCGCCAAGTTCTGGAAGGGCGGCATGCTCTCTAACAACATCGACCCCAATGCACGTCTGTGCATGGCTTCTGCTGTTGTTGCCTTTATGAACGTCTTCCAGACCGATGAGCCGGCCAACTGCTATGACGATCTTGATCAGGCCGATGTCTTCATCACCTGGGGTGCCAATATGTATGAGGCCCACCCCGTACTGTATTCAAGGCTTGAGGCTCGCAAGAATAGTGGCGCTGGTGTAAGGCACTATGACATCACCACGCTTACCACCCAAACCTCCAAGAGCGCCGACAAGGTGCTCATCATGGAGCCCGGCTCGGACAACGCCATTGCTAACGCCATTGCTAACTATCTGGTTGTTAACGATGCCTATGATCCCGAGTACGTTGAAGCCCACCTGGTCTTTAAGCAGGGCACCGAAGATTTGGGCAACAACTATGACGACACCTATGATGGCAGCGATATTGGCAAGAAGGTTACCGATGTTGAGCCCATCAGCTTTGATGACTACAAGGCAAGACTGGCTCCCTACACCCTCGAGTATGCCTCTGAGCTTTCTGGCGTGCCTGTTGAGGACATCGAAGAGCTGGCAAAAGTATTTGCCGACAAAGATGCCAAGGTTCTCTCTCTTTGGACCATGGGCGTCAACCAGCACAATCGTGGCGTGTGGATGAACCACAATATCTACAACTGCCATCTTCTCACCGGCAAGTATGCCCAGCCTGGCTGCGGTGCATTCTCCTTGACCGGTCAGCCCACCGCCTGCGGCACCGCCCGTGAGGTTGGTATGTTCTCGCATCGTCTTCCTGCCGACCTGGTAGTTGGCAATCCACAGCATCGCCGCTTTACCGAGGCTGTGTGGGGTCTGCCCACTGGTTATCTGGATGACGATAAGGATGCCAATGACGAACCCATTCCTGGAACCGGCATTGCCACTCCCGGAAAGCACACCATCAGAATTTTCCAAGATATCTCAAAGGGCAACATGGACTTTCTCTGGTCTGCCTGCAACAACTGGGCAGTGTCGCTGCCTAACCTCACCCGTTACTTGGGCAAGGGCGACCAAAAGGGCATCTATGACACCTTTATCGTTGTTAATGAGTGCTATCCCACGCTTTCGACCCAGTATGCTGACGTCGTCTTTCCCATTGCCATGTGGGTAGAGCGCGAGGGTCAGTTCGGCAACGCCGAGCGCCGCACCGTAGTTATCGAGAAGGCATGCGAGCCGCCAGGCGAAGCAATGTGGGACATGTGGGTGTACCTGCAGGTTGCCAAGCGCGTTCTCGCTGGCGAGACCATCGACGGACAAGACGCCTTTGATCTGCTCTTTGGAAACGTTTGGGATGCAGAGACTGATGATCTTATTGAAGATCAAAGAGAGGTCAACATCACCCTTTGGGAAGAGTACCGTATCTTTACCAACCCAACCATGCTCAAGGCTGCCGATGACATCAATAATGATGTTGACAATAGCTTTGGTGTTACGGCTGACGATGGCACCTATACCCCAGCCAAGATGAAGATGTTCTCCAAGCAGATGGCTCCGTACGACGTGTACAGGGAGTCTCATGGTCTTACCTGGCCAGTACGCGACATGGGTGGCGGCACCTGGCTGCCCACCAAGTGGCGCTTTGCTGATGGTAGCCAAGAGGACGGCTTTGATCCTGTAGGCATCGAGATGTATGGTAAGGACGGCAAGGCCGGCTATGGTGGCGTCAGCTACTATAAGAGCGCTGGACTCAAGCCTTCTGTTATCTTCCGTCCGTATGAGCCACCAGCATTTATGCCAGACGACGAGTATCCCTTCTGGTTTGTTACCGGACGTTTCCTCGAGCAATGGCACACGGGCTCCAACACGGCGCGTATTCCCGACCTCAACAATACTCTGCCTGACTCTCTCTTCTATATGAACGAGCAGGATTTTGATGACATGGGTCTGCAAGATGGCGATGAAGTCAAGATAACTTCTCGTTACGGCGAGGTTGTTCTCAAGGCTACCAAGCACAATCGTGTAATCTGTCCTCCAGGAGTAACCTTTGGCACCTTCTTTGAGGAGAGCCGCTTGATCAATCTGGTTGTTCAAGAGATTTATGATCCCATCTCCAAGGAGCCGGATTACAAGAAGACCACCATCAAGATTGAGAAAGTCTAATGACGCTCTCTCAAGATGACATGAGAAACGTAGAGGTGGCGGCTGCCGATGCAGCTGCCACCTCCTCTGAGACTGCTGCCGCAGCGCTAGCTGCAGGCACCACTGCTTCTCAACTTAACGAAGACGTGGTTATCTCAAGCTTTTTGGCCTCTACAATAAAGGGCCAAACAGATGCAGTTGCAGAGGCTATTTCTCACATTAGCGGAGTGGAAGTGCACGAAACGCATAACACCACTCTGGTTCTTACCATCGAAGCCCCCACCATCCAAGAGTCCACCAAGATAGCAACAGAGGTCAATTTGACCGAGGGGGTTATTACACTTCAGATGATCTTTGCCAACTTTGAAGACGATCCCGTCATCAAGGCACAAAAGGCAAAGCTTCAAAAAGAGCAGCAGGCTTAAGTTGAAAGTAGGTACACGGGCATGAAGCGCTGGCTGATTGCAAGACGAATAATACAGGTTGCAGTATGGGTGATTCTTGCTGCGCCAATACTGATATATGGTTTTTCTCTGTTTGGGCTTACGGCAGGCTCTGATATGCGTATGCCAACTCCCTCAGAGGCTTTTATCTTTGGATCACTTTCGTCTTCGGATATCTTTGGTCTTACCTTGATTGACCCCTATGCTACGCTTCAAGTAGCACTGGCTTCGCGTAGTATTGAGATTGCATGGATTTGGGCATTTCTTCCTGCCTTCATTCTCTATCTTGTGATAGGGGCTCGTGCATTTTGTGGCTGGATATGCCCAGTCAACCTGGTGTTAGAATTTACGGAGTGGCTGCGCAAAAAGTTCAATCTTCCTAATGCCAATCGTAGCTTGCCACGCAAGACTAAGCTTGCCGTCATGGTACTCTTTTTGTTGCTGGCCTTTGTCTTGGCACAGCCGCTCTTCGAAAACATCTCTCCGATTGCCGCCCTTGGCAAGACCTTACTCTTTGGATCCTTTGCGGGATTTGGCACCTTGATTGGAATTATCATCCTGGAGCTGTTTTGGGCTCCGCGTATCTGGTGCCGAAGCCTGTGTCCCCTGGGAGGCTTTTATCAGCTGTTTGGGCGCATTGGCATTTTTCGCCCGCATGTTGACCGCTCGCAGTGCACCTCCTGTGGCGACTGCAAGGCAGCCTGCATTGTAGACCCTGTGATTCTCGAACCGGCATTGACCGGCGAGTCCACCAAGGTTTGGGCAGGTGACTGTATGCGATGCGGCGCTTGCATTGATGCATGCCCCAGCAAGTGTATTAAAATGAAAACCTATTGATTAAGAGCAACCGTTAGGTAGCTCTAGAGCTAAGGGAGACGGTTCGGCTTTGTTCCGTGGGGGGTATGCAGGCATGCATGCGGAACAAAACCGAATCGTCTCTCCTGCTGTGCAAGGAAAACAGGGAAGAGATGAATTAATATCATCAAAGTGATGAGATTATTAGGGCAGAGCGTAAAAGCAGCAACAAGGCGCTAGAGCAGGAGTAAAAAGGCTGGAGCAGGGGTAAGGCGGCGCTAGATCACAGCCACCCTCCCGTTGTCTTTCATAATCACCCGGCCTTGCGCTATGAGCTCAAGTACGCGTGGGTAGAGCGTGTGCTCTACGTTATGAATCTTTTCTTCGAGGCTCTCCAAGGTATCTTCTTCGGCAACCTCCACCACCTCTTGAGCAATAATAGCGCCCTCGTCATACTCTTCATTGGCAAAGTGAACAGTAACCCCGGTCAGCTTGACCCCGTAGTCAAAGGCATCTTTGATTCCGTGAGCCCCAGGAAAAGAGGGGAGCAGTGCAGGGTGAATGTTGATGATTTTATTGGGGAAGGCTGCTAGAAGAGGGTTACGCACCTTGCGCATATAGCCAGCCATGACAACATAGTCTACCTGGGCGTCTTGCAGGGCGCCAGCGATGCGCTCATCAGTAGCAAGGGGATCCATATAATCATCCCTGGAGAGCGCCATGACAGGAATACCCACTCTTTTGGCTCGCTCGAGCCCATAGGTCTCTGCCTTGCTCGACACCACCAGCTCTATGCTGGCATTGAGCTGCTTGCTCTCAATGGCGTCAATAATAGCCTGAAGATTACTGCCGCCTCCGCTGATAAGTATACCTAGTTTTACCATAATGAGCCGTTGTCTGAGTAGGTAACCTTGCCGGAGGCCTCAGGCGAGGCAGCCTTGACAACACGCCCAATGAGGAAGGCTCCCAAGGAATCAAAATGCGCAAGCACGGCTTCCTCTGAGCCTTGCTTGCAGATGAGCGCAAGGCCGATGCCCATGTTAAAAGTTTGCAGCAAGTCCTCTGCATTAAGCTGGGCAAGTTGAGCCAGGTGTTTTATGACGGGAGGAATGTGCCAGGAGCCCAGCTCGATATGGGCATCCATGCCCAGAGGCAGTGCTCTGTCAAGGTTATAGGTAATGCCGCCGCCGGTGATATGAGCAGCCGCATGTATAGGCAGTCCGGCCTCCAGGGCACCAAGGAGCGGTTTTACATAGAGGCGTGTAGGCTCCAACAGGGCGTCTAAAAGCAGGCTTCCGTTGTTGAGCGTAGCGCCTGCCAGCTCTTCGTTGCTCAAGCTGTTTGTAAGCAGTTTGCGTACGAGCGAGTAACCATTTGAGTGAAAGCCCGAAGAAGCAACGCCAATGATAAGGTCGCCCTCTGTTACCAGGTCAACACCAATCATCTTGGGGCGATCAACTGCTCCCACACAAAAGCCCGAGAGATCAAAGTCTCCCGCTGCCATAGTGCCGGGGTGCTCGGCCATCTCGCCACCTATGAGAGCACAGCCTGCCTCACGGCAGCCCGCTGCAATGCCTTTAACAACCCGGGCAACCATAGTTGGCTCAAGCTTGCCTACCGCAAGGTAATCCAGAAAAAAGAGAGGCTGTGCTCCGCAGCACACAATGTCGTTAGCGCACATGGCCACCAGGTCAATACCCACAGTGTCAAGACGTCCCGAGCGCTGGGCAAGCTCAAGCTTAGTGCCCACACCATCGGTTCCGCTCACCAGCAGAGGATCCTTCATTTCCTTGAGCTTAGCTGCGCTAAACAAACCGCCAAAGCCGCCTATGCTGCCAACTACCGCCGGCGTATAGGTGGACTCCACATCGGCTTTGATAGCGTCAACTGCTGCCGCACCAGCATCAATGTCGACCCCGGCCTCTTTATAAGCAGTGCTCTTACAGTCTTTTTGCATATGCATCCTTTGTCCGCTCACAATTATACCAACAAGCGGTATAATCCCTGAGATGTCTTTTGTGCATCTTAAGCGGAGAGGTCGCCTAGTCCGGCCGAGGGCGCATGATTGGAAATCATGTATACCGCAAGGTATCGAGGGTTCGAATCCCTCCCTCTCCGCCATCATGTGCCTGCCACCCGTAGCGGTGGCAGGCACATGATGCTTTGGGGAGGGATTCGAACCCTGTGAAGGGCGAGGGCGTTAAGCGGGGTGCCAGTGGCACGCCGTAGCCTGAGCTCGCAAACGAACGAAGTGAGTGAGCAGGGTGTGGATTTGCGCAGCAAATACACGCATTTCTAAAGCTTGCATGATACCCCCTGCCAACATCCAGGCTTTTACTTGCCATCTTGGTCTTGTTTCATGGACACAATACCTTATCGGGCTTGGTTTGGCTCACGATCGTTGGCATAGAATCTTGAGATTCCTCCAAAATATCGAGGTAAAGGGTAATTTGCAAGGCTTATAGATTAACTTCAGGTGAGATTGCCTTGCTTCTGGGCATAATCTGGGAATGTACTGTGGTTTATTCGGCACGATAGAATAAATCTCAACCCTCTAATTCGATTTTTTGGGAGAACCTGATAGAATTCTACCATGGAGTTATTTATCAGCCACAAATCGGCACTGCAATACTGGCGACAGCTTAAAACTACAAGAGGTGTCAGGGCGAGGCCTTTGCGCAGGAAGAGTCCGCCTTCAGAGGCTCCGGACACTACCGCGCTACTTCAGGGATACACCTTGGGTCTTTCTTTTCCTTTGGATGTCATGGTATCCACACAAAATGCTAAGCGTAAAGTCGAGGGCGCGCGCATCCACGTATTCTCCGGGCTCATGCCTGACGGTAGTTTTGTTGATGTAGGTGAGGGGATCTTTGTAGCCTCACCAGAATTCTGCTTTCTCCTGATGGCTAGGGAGCTTGAGCTAACAAGACTCATTGAGCTTGGTTATGGGCTTTGTGGAATGTACATGCAACTACAAGAGAACAGCAGCTCAACTGCTGGCCGTGTTCTGTCAGGGAAAAGCTTGAGAGATCGCTCACGGCCTACCAGCAAGAAGAGGCTTTCAGCCTTCCTGAGCCGGATGTCAGGGGTGTCCGGGAAAAACAGGGCCCAGAGGGCACTGCGCTATGTTGCCAATGGCTCCGCCTCGCCCATGGAAACGAAGCTCGCTATGCTCCTGGTGTTGCCTAACATGCTCGGAGGTTATGCTCTGCCCATGCCAGAGTTGAATAGCGAGATCGTCCCGCCAAAGTCGTTGAGACAAAGCTTGAGCCAAGGGTCTTTTTTTTGCGATCTGTACTGGCGAAAACCAGATGTCGCGGTGGAGTATGACAGCGACGAACACCATTCTGGATCCTTGGCTATGTCCAAGGACTCTATCAAGCGCAACGTGCTGGCGCTGAGTGAAACTTATGTGATTTCTGTGACAAAAAGACAGGTCTACAGCACCGTTGAGCTCGAGAGGGTTGCCAAGCTAGTCGCCAAAAGCATCGGGCATCGGTTGCGCTACAAAGAGTGTGCAAAGTTTGACCTCGCACACCAAAAGCTACGCATGATGTTGCTCTTTCCGTCGTCAACTAAAGATATTTGAGAGGAAACTGATTAGCAGTATCCCCTATTTGCTTCTTGCAAAGTAGTGTGTGAGGTACAGCGAGGTCTATTGAGCACCAGATAGGGAAGCTTAAGGCGGCTGGCTCATTAGCTTCGCGGTTTAATCGGAATCAACAAATCAAGTTGAAAGTCATTACACTCGGAATCTGGCAGTCGAACACGGTCAATATAATTCAGTGTTTCTTCCAGACAACCCCACTGGCTTGCATTATTCCAATCGCCGTTAAATTCATATTTTGCATTTGTCATACCCCATTCCATGAGCCATCCCCATTCCTCAAATGCACCAAAAGGAATCATATGCGCCGCATACAATCCGCCAATGAAATGTTTTTTTAAAAGGGGAGCCGGTACATCGAAGCCATCGGGAATTGTCACCCACACTTCATATCCATGTGCTCTCGTTGGGTCAGACTCATTTGGCATTGGGGCGTTAAAACCGTAATGCCGTAAATCTGGTTTAATCCGTGTTAGACTACTGTCCAATACAAACTTGACGATTACTTGGCACACTTGCTGCTCAGGCTCGTCTCCTTCAAATTGATAGGCGGCAATTTCGGATGGGGGAAGATAAATAATCCGCACATCCTTGTCAGTCAACTTGCCTAGTTTTTCGTTTGCTTGGTTTAGCTCACTCATGCTGCTTTCCCCCGATATCGTGTTTTTTGGAAACGAATCGTTGTCCACAAGAGCTAACACAGAGCTATCACCAAGAGAGTCAAGTTGCATGCGCACACTTGCTTTTTCTTGCAGCTCTTGGACAAGACGGCTAAGTATGGATCTAACAGTTGCTAAAGCTGTGATTTGCTCGTCCAGTTCGCTTTTATTGTAGCAAACCCCTACCACAATCCATACTTCGGTATCATTTCACGACCGCTTTTTGATAATCGATAACACGTTCTATCATATCGGCGCTCAAGGGTCTAAGCAAGAAGCTGTTCGCATTTTCAAAGATGGACCTAAAGCCAGCAGAGCTGACGCAGTGTACTAGCCACATTGTTGTCCTGGCTAGTATTGACCTTTGATGACGAAGAATGAGCCACGGATGGTGCCAGCCAGCTTTGACTTTTGTCGAGCAAACTTGAACTTTTCTGCCAGCTCCACAGGCACCTCCATGCCCTCTGAAAGCTTTATGCCAACAGCACGCTTTTTCGTGTCATCCAGAGAGTACATGACATTAATTCCCAGGCCATCTTCGTAGAAGACATACGAAAACTTAATGCCGTCAGCCTCAAATTGTGAGACCTCTAAAGGCGTAGCACTCAGCTGAATGTCCCGTTCTGCCAAAATGCCATTAACGTAGCCTACTATGTCTTGGCGCTCTGCCGCTGGCTCAACAACCATACTGTGCTGGTATTTATTAAAGAGATAGCGCGCCTCGTTGGCACGCAAACCAGCTAATTGCCTACACACAGGTGAGGACTCGAGCCCCTCGGTAGAAACTTCCTTAAAAGCTACAGTGTGTGCCATGATAACTCCCTCCCGCATCATTCTTATCCTGAGTGCCTATTACTGATCAGACCCAATTCGTCATTGTGGGCTTGACCCGCAATCTGAGACGCATTTTGGTTAGATTGCGGCTCGGAGGCCGCAATGACGGACTACAGTCTGACGAGTGGTTATCATAACACGACAGCAGTGCACGGCGCATTTCAGATCATACAACTCATATGGTAGTATGTAGGTTGAGACTAAGTCTATGACCCTCTGGGCTGGAGACGCGCCTTTGAATAACCCTGCATTTCTGAAGCTCTTGGCGCTCAGCACAACCAAAAAGAATATGTCTACGAGTGGGAGCTGTAAATGAGTTATGCCATAGAAGCACACGGTCTTACCAAAACCTTTAAGGCCTCTCGAAAGACGGGAGAGGAGCCGCGTATTACCAGCAGCCACGCTGCCGGCGGCATTATCACTGCGGTTGACAACCTGAGCTTTTCTGTAGAGCATGGAGAGATTTATGGGCTGCTTGGTCCAAACGGCGCCGGTAAAACTACAACGATGCGCATGTTGGCCACTCTTATAAAACCCAGCAACGGCGATGCCACTGTTTTGGGGCACAGTATCGTAGAAGAGCCCGAGCGGGTGCGCGCCTCTCTCGGCTTTCTCACCAGCGAGCTCAAGCTTGAGGACTTCTTTACTCCCAGTTATCTCTTTGACTTCTTTGCCCGTTTACACCGGGTTGACGCCGCTCAGGCCGCAAGGCAAAAGCAGCTGTTATTTAGCCGTCTTGGGATTGAGGACTTTGCCAACACCAAGGTCTCAAAGCTCTCTACGGGAATGAAACAAAAAACTTCCATAGCGGTATCGCTGGCGCACGACCCTGGTCTCATCATCTTTGATGAGCCTACGAACGGCTTGGATATTTTAACGGCTCGCGTGGTTACTGACTACCTGGAAGAGCTGCGCCACGAAGGCAAGACCATCGTGCTTTCGACCCATATCTTCTCGTTGGCAGACAAACTCTGCGACCGAATAGGCATCATAATGGACGGGCAAATGGTGGCCGAGGGAACACTCGCCAGCATTGGCTTGGGCAAGCCTTTGGAAGAAGCCTTCTTTGATCTCTATGAAGCAAGGCAGGCCGAGGCGGTGTTAGTATGAAGACAACCACGCATGTAGACGATACGCCTGCCGCACACAAGGCACCAGCACCACAAGCCCTATGCCTGAGAGCCGTGATACAAAAAGAGCTTCGCCGCTTCTTTACCGATGCACGCATGGTGATAGCCACGGTGCTCATGCCAGGCCTTCTCATCTATTTGCTCTATTCCTTTATGGGCAGCGCAATAAGCTCAAATCTCACAATGGAAAGTACCTATGAGCCTCAGATGTATGCAGTCAATCTACCAGAGTCGCTTGCTGCGGGCTTTTTGCAGTCTGGCCTGGAGTTTACCGAGATAAGCGCCAGCGAGGCAGAGGCGGTAAAAGAACAGATTGCTGCCAAGCTCGTTGACCTACTGGCAGTTTTTCCCGAGAACTTTGACGAGAGCATGACCCTCCTGCTTTCCAGCGAACAAGGCGCAGTAAACAATGGAGAGGCGGTGCCTGAGACAGTCCCGGCAGCACCGGGCACAGTGCCTGAGGCAACCCCGGGCACAACGACAGAAGCTGTTCCAGAAGTCTCACTCTTTTATAACTCCACCCGTGTTGAGTCGGGAGCAGTCTACCATCAAACACAGTACTTGCTCGATGCCTATAAGGAAACCCTGAGACCGGTCTTTACCGTCAACATAAGTGGCAGCGCCTACGACCTGGCCAGCCAAGAAGACACCGCAGGCTTTTTGTTTGCCTCGCTGCTTCCCATGCTCTTGCTGGTCTTCCTTTTTTCGGGCTGCATGGCAATAGCGCCCGAGTCAATAGCAGGAGAAAAAGAACGCGGCACCATTGCCACCCTCCTGGTGACCCCTCTCAAGCGCTGGGAGCTTGCCTTGGGCAAGATTGCCAGTCTCTCTCTCATAGCCCTGCTCTCGGGAGCCTCAAGTTTTATTGGCGTAATGCTGGCCTTGCCCAACCTCCTTGGCGTGTCTGCTCAAGAAGGCACCGCAGAGCAAGGAGCTTCAACGCTGGTTGATGCCAGTATCTATAGCGCACAGGATTACTTCATGTTGCTGGCGGTCATTCTCTCAACCGTGCTCGTATTTGTGGGGCTCATCAGCATTATTAGTGCCTTTGCACGAACCATAAAAGAAGCCAATGTCCTGGTTATGCCTCTCATGATTGTGGTGTTTTTGGTAGGTGCCTCAGCGATGTTTCAAACAAGCTCGAGCGCCGAGCTCGTGCTGCACCTGATACCTGTCTACAATAGCGTTCAGTGCCTGGTTGCCATCTTCGGCTTTTCTGCCGAACCACTGTCTATTGTGCTTACCGTGGCCACCAATACTGCACTTACTGGGCTTTGTATTGTGGCGCTCACCCGTATGTTCGAAAGTGAGCGTGTAGTATTTAGCAAGTAGGGGTGCGAGCAAGAGAGCACGTAGGAGCTAAGGCAGAAGCGCAAAGAAGCACTGGTCAGAGCACTACTCCCCAAACCACGCCCTTTTGAGAGCTTGGACCCCCGGCTCGATGTCAGCTTTTTTAATAGAAGAAAAGCCCACGAGAATGTGGTTGGCTTTAAGAGGGTGGCTGCTGATCCAGTACCTGTTTGTTTCATAGACCCCCACACTTTGCTCTCCTGCCAACTCCACCAGCTCTTCTTGACTTCTCCCATCTTTGGTTTGTACCAGCACATGCAGACCCGCCCCGTTTTCGGTGAGCGCGATTTTGTCTCCCAAGTACGTTTGCAAGGCGGCAATCAAGGTTTCGTACTTCTGTTTGTTGCGCATAAGCGCGCGCCTCACGAGCTTTTCCCAGTGACCTTGCTCTATAAAGCGGCGCATGACCACCTGCGTAAACCACGGCACAGAAGAGTGAGCCAATTGAAAATGCTCCTTCCATTGCCCCAGCAGCTCGGGCGGCAGTATCACATAGCTCATTCTTAAAGCAGGCGAGAAAGTGGTGGAGAAGGTGCCCATATAGATGACTCGATGATGCGTATCAAGCGACTGCAACGATGGCACAGGATGGGCGCTATAACGAAACTCGTGGCAGTAATCGTCTTCGAGTATGTATGCTTCGTTGACGCGTGCCCACTCCAACAACTGCAACCGAGCCTGCATAGGCAAGATGGCACCTGTAGGAAACTGGTTAGAAGGGGTCACAAAGCAAAGCCTTGCCCCAGATCTGGCAAGAGAGCGGATAAAGAGAGAAGAACCATGGAAAATTGGACAAGGGGTAATCTTAAAGCGGCACTGCTCAAACGCCAGCCGGGCTCCTTGGTAGCCAGGCTCTTCCATGGCAACAGTGTCTATTGCAGGGTCAAAGAGCTGCATGACACTTTGTATCGCCGCAGGTGTTCCCGCTTGAATGATAACCTGCTCGGGAAAACAACGCACTCCACGGCTCTTCCTCAAATGATTAACAAGGTTAAGCCTGAGCAGGTAATCTCCCTGATGGTCATCGTAGCGACTCGCCCCCCCAGCCTCAAAGCTGTGCAGGGCATCGGAGGTGAGCTTTCTCCACACCTCGCTAGGAAAGGCATCCTCTTCAAGGTTTCCATAATTGAAATCATAGGTATAGGTGCAAACCGGCTTTTGCATGCTCATGATGAGCTGTCTTTCATGGGCGCTATACGCCCCGATGCTTTCATCAACGCTTTTGGAAAAAAGCTCCTCGTTTAAGTTGAGATCTTCTACCGTATAGCCACTTCCTGTTCTGCTTGACACAAAGCCTTCTTGTACAAGCTGGCGGTAGGCCGCCTCTACCGTATTGCGCGCCACACCCAGGTCGCTGGCAAGTTTTCTAATGGGAGGCAGGCGTTGACCTGCGGTGTACACTCCCTCAAGAATCTCTCGCCTAAACTGTTCATATATCTGCAAATATAGCGCTTTTGTATCTATAAATTTGATGTCCATATACCTACCTTAAAATTGTCCCTATCAAATAGTAGCAAATTGTCCCTTCATGGCAAGGACAATTTTTTGTAATCTTTTTGCAAGATATTTTATTGGAGTACGTAAAATGAGAGAGGAGTAACCGTATGAAGAAACCTTCTATTAGCAAAAGGAAGTATCTCGTGCTAGCCGTAGTGGGTATTGTTGCATTGATTTTTGGTCTTGTAGCATGCGCCGATGAGGCTCCACCGCCAAGCGATGAGCCAATTGCAGCTACGCCGGCAGAGGGCGTAGATCTTCCAAATCCTGCAGACTTCGAGTGGAATGTAATTACCGCTGAAGGATGGAAAGAGGTCTATCCAGACATCTATGCTTCATACATGTCCAACCTGGACAACAAGCCCTTTTATGAGGGTGGTGACAAGCACAACTATCTAGAGGATTACCCCATGCTTCTTGATTTGTATGCACCTCACCGCTTTACTCAGGGCTATTGGCAAGCAGCAGGCCACCCGTGGTCTATTCAGTGCATGGAAAGCTCGCCCCGTATCGTTGAGACATTCAAGCAAAACTGCTATGGCTGTAAGACACCTCAGTTCATATCGCTGATTCTCACTGATCCTTCTGCAAACAATGTACCATTCTTTGAATCAGAGGATTTCACTGAGCCCGTCAGCTGCTGGAGCTGTCACGAAAACGATCCTACTTCCGTAACCGTTCAGAGCCCCTTCTGGGTAGCTGCACTTGGTAGCGACGCGGGCAAGGTTCCTGCCTCCGCTGCTGCCTGCGGACAATGCCACAACGAGTACCACTTTAATAAGGAAACTGGAGAGATCCACAATCCTTATACTGATGGTCTGGTAAGCATGACCGTACCAAGCTTGCTTGAGTACTACGACAACCCCGACCTACATGGCGGCGACGTGTTCTTTGACTTTAGAAGCCCAAGAACTGATGCTCCCATGCTCAAGATGCAACATCCTGAGTTTGAGATGATCTACGGAGGAAGAGCACCTTCCACCATGGCCGGCATGGACTATGGCTGCGCTGATTGTCACATGGGACCCACCACCGCTGCTGACGGTAGCGCCTTTACCAGTCACTACTGGCAGAGCCCGCTTAAGAACGATGATCTTGTAGCAAACACCTGCGAAACTGACAATTGCCACTCTGATCTCAAGGCTCAGGTAGCCGAGTGGCAAGCTGGTGTTGTACCTCGCTTCACCACCATTGGCAATGACCTCCTTGATATGGTCAACCTCTTTGGCGACAAGGTAGAAGCTGGTGCCATTGAAGGCGACGACCTTGCTAAGATGCAGATGATTCAACGTCACGCACAGACCTACTGGGACTTTGTACTGGTAGAAAACAGCAACGGTGCCCACAACAGAGCATATGCGCATGCATATCTCGATGAGGCTGAGAAGCTGATCAAAGAAGGCATGGCTTTACTAGGTTAAAGTCGTCCTACTGAGTTATTCAGAAAAAGAGGTGCTTCGGCACCTCTTTTTTTGAGCAATCAATCAAGACCTGTCTTTTTGTGGGGCTATAGGAATCTCCTATGCTGCCATACCCATTGGCTAGGACAGGAGCACGAAGACTATGAAGATAGCCAACGAGAGCGCTCCTGCGCACGTCTGGTAGCCATAGGTAGCCATGGGGGGCTACCATGACAAGCCTAAGGCCTTACAGGGTGCCACAATGGCGTCAGGGCAGCGTTTGCTTTTAACACCAACCGTAACTGGTCAGACCCAATTCGTCATTGCGGGCTTGACCCGCAATCTGAGACGCATTTTGGCTAGATTGCGGCTCGGAGGCCGCAATGACGGACTACAGTCTGACTAGTAACCACCAACCTTGGCACTGTCTACCAGTGCCATCTGTCATCTTGATTCACATCAAGATAGCTTCTATAATAGCTGCACTTGCTTGTTTTGAGCTTGTTGCTTTAGGCAAGTGGGGAGCACTCTTACAGGAATTAGGAAACGACACTTTATAGGATGGAAGAATGCCAATAGTAATTAGATTAGATCGCATGCTAGCAGAACGAAAGATGTCTCAAGTTGAGCTTGCAGAAAAGATTGACCTCGCGCCAATGAACGTGTCGCGTATTAAGACCGGAAGAATCAGAGCCATCCGCCTTAACACGCTTGACGCAATATGCAGGGAGCTCCGCTGCAAACCAGGCGACATTCTTGACTACCTCACAGAAGAGGAAATGATCGAACTAGGGTTTATGTAGACAAAAGGGGACGTTCCCTGCGTCCTGTTCTTTGGCATGGGGCCACCTCAAAGAATACAGAGGGGCGGAGCTTTTGCGCAGCCGCTCCATTAAGGATGCAGAGAGGGAGCTATTCTGCTATTTGCTCATTACAATATCAAGGGGCGCTCCAACAACTCGCAAGATGCGGCGAATCGAATACTCTTCTCCTTAGTTGATCATTACAGCAACCACTCAGGTGCTGTGCCTTTTGCCATGCAGAACAGGGGGCGGCACAAGGCAGTTTAAGCAAATTTTAAGATGCGTTTGCTATAGTGTTGGCAACCCTTAAGCTCATAAGCCTAAGGTGCTGTTCGTTTGCCTCACAAGAAAGCCTGAGCGCCCATGCGCCTGTTGATCATCGAAGACGAGAAGAGCCTGGCTGAGGCTATGTCTCAGATTCTCACCAACGCCCATTATATGGTTGACCTTTGCTTTGATGGAGAGAGCGGGCTCGAGCTCGCTCTAACGGGCATTCATGATGCAATCATCATCGACCTCATGCTGCCCAAACGAAGCGGCTTTAGCGTGCTTGAGGAATTACGTGCCGAAGGGCTCAGCACTCCGGTCATATTGCTTACTGCGAGAACAAACACCTCTGATAAAGTCCGGGGTTTGGACAGCGGTGCCGATGACTATCTCACCAAACCCTTTACCATGGCCGAGCTCATGGCGCGCATACGGGCGCTCTCGAGAAGACGAAGCGTGTTAGTGCCAGCCACCGTGCTGGTTGCAGGCAATCTTGAGCTGGATATGTCAACACTGTGCATACAAACCCCAAAACAGTCGTATCGCCTCACCCTCAAAGAAGCCCAGCTATTGGAGCTTTTCATACTCAACAACAACTCCACGCTTGACGTTCAGACTCTCATTGACCGCATCTGGGGTTATGACTCAGAGGCCACTGGGCGCCACGTGCAAGTATACGTGTCGTTTCTGCGCAAAAAGCTCTCTTTGGTTGATACGTCTGTGCGCATTGAGACCGTGCGCGGCATTGGGTACCGACTTGAGACTCACGACTCCGCCCCTCCTGAGCCCGCGAGCAAAGAGAAGATAAAACAGGAGCTAAAGGATGTTTAAGAAGCTGAGAAACAAAATACTCATTTCAAATATGATTGTGCTATCCCTTCTCACCATTGTGGCTATGGGTCTGACCTATGCAATGACAGAGAGAATGGTTCATGCCGATAACCTTCAAAGGCTTGCCGAAGAAGCTGCCAGCCAGAGTCACTCACTCAATGTTATCTCAGCTTTTCTCAACACAGAAGGTTGGTCATACACCGGCAACGCAGGGAGCAGGACCTTCGTGTGCGAAGAAACAGGAGAAGTAACAGTTACCACTGGCGAGGAGATGTTTCTATTTATCTTTGTGGGCGACGACCCAGACCTCATACCCATTGTGAGCGGAACAGACTACCGTCTCTATCCAATGGACGCCTACCTTGAGGCTCAGCGCCTAAAGCCTCCTCACACTGCCTATTCACGTTATATCGACTATTATCGGGTTGCTGCCGGGGATCGCATCTGGCTGGCGAGAGAGACTCCCTTTATTGTGTCAGATATTGATGACAACAGTCGTTTCACTCCGGATGTCGCGCTTGCAACAGTGCCCGTGCCTATAAAGATTCCCGACGGTCTTACTGAGCTGACCCAGAAACAAATAGAACAACTCACAGATCCGCGCCTGGCTATGGTAGACATCACGGAGTCACTCGCTTCGCTAGCTCAGCTGAGGCTCATTCTTATTGCTTCAGGCATTGCCCTCACCGTCCTGTTCTTCTTTACATGCCTATTTCTTGCCAATCGCGCGGTGCGGCCAGCGGAGGAAAGTTGGATGCGCCAGAGGCAGTTCATGTCCGACGCTTCACATGAGCTCAAAACCCCTCTTTCCATCATAAGGGCAAGCAAAGAGGTCTTACACAGCAACCAAGGGCAGACCGTAGAGAGTCAAGCTAAATGGCTCAACTCTATTGAGACCGAGACTCACCGCATGAGCAAACTGGTTGACACTTTGCTGACGCTCTCTCAAGGTGATGAAACGCCAGCGCAGCTCGAAAAGCTTGACATCAGCAGCCTTGTTGACGAAGTGCGCACCATGTTTGAAGCGCCCTTCTACGAAAAAGGCCTCGTGCTGCACTCAGATATTACCCCTGAACTGCTTGCTCTTGGAGAGCCTGACGCACTTAAATCAGCCTTTGTTGCGCTTTTCGAAAACGCTCTGGGCTACACTCCAGAAGGGCAGGAAGTGTCTATCTCGCTCACCAAAGAACACAAACATATCAAGTTTGTCATTTGCAACACGGGGGTCTGCCTTTTGGACGAAGATCTTATGCGCCTATTTGATCGCTTCTATCGCGTAGACCAGGCTCGAAGCTCAGGTCCAGGCGGGTACGGCCTTGGCCTCTCCATTGCCCAAGCCGCCGTACTACGCTCAGGAGGAAAACTAGAAGCCGCAAGCGATGACAACTCAGTTACCTTTGTCATACACCTAAAGCCAGCTTAACAATCTAAAGCGCACATAAGGCAACTACTGAGAGTCTTCTGAGAGTTACAAAAAGGTCTCACTTCCCGACCTTTGTTTTTCTGATGCCTCGACATATTGCGCTACACAGAAAGGGTTCTCATCCAGACCTTGGAATACGCATAGCTCATCCCATAATAGGGCACTGCCTTCAACATGTTAATAGCCAGATGTAAGTTCAACCCCTACAAAAACTGCTTCGTCGCCATAATATCCGTTTGATTCGCCATAGAGCCTCTTGCCCTGAGCTGAATTCTCGACAATAAACGTTAGGGCGGCAGGCACCACTCCCTCTGGGATTCTATTTGAAAAATGCTCATTATGTAGCACATTGTCGATTACTACTTGCGTTGCAGACACGTCACGCAATTCTCTCACAGGGCATTTGTTGACAAGGTATTCCACGACCTCGGCACCAGTTTTTCGATTTGGGCGCAGCTTGTCTTTTTGCGCTTTCCAAACTGCTCTCCACTAGGCAATCTAGCTACTTACTCTGTGGCCTCTCTCTTGCATCGTTCAATCCAAGAGATTCTTATAATGACGCAAAATATTCTTTCGCCAGAATGGCATAATTTGCGCAATCGCAAACACCTTGATTGTTCCAGTCTGCTTCTCTCATTGTTCCTTCATAATGCAATCCGCACCTCAGCATGACCTTGCCAGATTTGGGATTTCTTGGATCATATCTTGATTCAATGCGATTTACCTTCACTTCGTTAAAGAAGAAGGAGATTAGCAGCGAAAGAGATTCAGAGGCTATCCCCTGATTCCATCATCTTTTTCCCACGCAGCAGCCGATGCGCACCATCTCTATCTGATCATCGACTTTTACGGCACCGATAGACCCAATCGGCACACCTCTGTTATCTTTTGGCACGATCGCCCAGAGATAATAGTTATTTTCTTGATAACGAGGTATCCATTCATCAAGAACACCTTTACTGATTTTGACACTTTCGTGATGGGGCCACATCAAGTATTTTGTTACTTCTGGGTCGTTTGCCCAATTATCATACATAGCCTGTGCGTCCTCTGCTCCGAATCTACGCAACAGCAAAGTATCGCTTTCTAATGCTTTCGTTCCCAAATGATTCATATGAACACCCTCCGTAAAAACGTAATCGTTCGCCTGCCCTATCGCTCACAGGCGAGTAAAAATGCTTGTCCAATATGCTCACACACAGGTAATGCAAGCACACCCTAAAGCCCCAGCAAAGCTCGTAATTCATTGCGCGCTTTTACAAACCCAGCGCTTTCATTGCTTCGCAATCGCCTACCCATGCTGACTGCTAGCTGCTTGGCAACTCTCTCAAAACCCATCGTACTGGTAATCTGTCTGTTGGTCACGGTAATGACCGTCACGCCCATCGCAATCAAACTGTTTCGCTTCATGGCATCGCTGGCTATTTGTTGAGGGGTCAGGTGTATTCTGTCGCTGTCATACTCAACAGCGACATCGAGGTCTGGCCAATACAGATCACAGCGAAAGAACGTCTTGCTTGAGGTCTCTTTGGCAGTTTTAGCTGGCCTTATTTTTGCATTTAACACCGGCATAGGAAAACCATAGCCGCCATGTCTATAAGGCAAAGTCAAGAGAAGGTAAAGGGTGGTCTCCCGCGGCGAGGCAGAGTTGTCTGCAAGATACTGCAAAACTCTCATTAATCGTCTCTGGCCAAAAACCCCTTCCATGCGAGAAAGGAATACTATCAACCTCTCCTTGTTGGCAAGCTGCCTGCGGTTGTATAAATGTCTCTCAGCGGTTGAAACGCCCATTACGGGCAAGGCGTAGGAACCACAGAGTTCCAACCCCAGCTCTAAGTGTTTGGCAAAGGGCAACTCGCTGTCCATCTGAAAGAAGCAAAGCTCTGGAGAGCTAACGAAAAGCCCGTTGCCCTCAGCGATGATGCTGCCTTCAGGCAAAGACTTGGTGAATACATGGGTTTTCAGCTTGTGTGTACGTCTCTTTGCGGCAGGCGTGCTCACCATAGCGTTAATTGGATACGATAGCCCCTGGTCATGGAGCAGACGTATTACTGAGGCCTCGGGAGGGACAGCAGGCGATATCCTCCTGCGCTGACGATGGTCGCGGTCGACTCGCGCTTTGCCATGAATACGCCAATACTCCATCGCTGACTTATGGGTTAGTACTATCTCCATGCCACAAGTATACTACTTATTGCCGCATGTGCACGCAAAAGGACGATTTCTACCCGATATTTGGGCTATTTTGGCCAAAACAACCCTACTAACTGTCCTTTTGCGTGCATATACGGCAATAACTTCACTTTCTATGCCAAGGCGCTTGCCATGGTAGCACCGGAGGCACCAGCTCAAGCGAAACGAGATTCAGGCAGTTGATATTATTCCCACTACTACTCCCACTCTATGGTGCCGGGGGGTTTGGAGGTGATGTCGTAGGCTACGCGGTTGATGCCTGCTACTTCAGCTACGATACGGCTTGAGAGGCGCGCAAGTAAATCATGAGGGAGGCGAGCCCACTTTGCGGACATGGCGTCCTTACTTTCTACGGCACGGATGATGATGGGACGCTCGTAGGTGCGGCAGCCGTTGCTCACTCCTACGCTCATAATGTCGGGGAGCACCGCAAAGTATTGCCAGACGCTCTGCTCGCTATCGCGCACACCGGTCTGGTCAAAGAGCAGGGCATTATAGGCATCAATCTCCTCGCGCACAATGGCATCTGCGTTCTTAAGCGTGACAAGCTTCTCTGCCGTAATAGCGCCTATAATGCGCACTGCCAGGCCGGGTCCTGGAAAGGGCTGTCGGTAGACCAACGATGCAGGCAAGCCGAGAAGCACTCCAAGCTCTCGCACTTCGTGTTTGTAAAGCCTTTTGAGAGGCTCAATAAGATCAAAGTGCACACCCTCTGGAAAGGGCACCAAATTGTGATGGCTTTTTACTGCGCCATTGCTTTCGACGATATCGGGGTAGATGGTGCCTTGAGCCAGATACTTGACAGGCTCGCCCGTGCGCTGAGCAATTAAAGCGGCTTCTTCAAAAAAGACTCTCCAAAAAAGCGAGCCAATGATAGAGCGCTTTTGCTCTGGATCGGTTATGCCTGCCAGGGCGCTCAAGTAGCGTTCCTTGGCATCTACACATACAAAATCTACATCGAACTGAGTGGTAAAGAGCTGCTGCACTTCCTCGGGCTCGTCTTTTCGCAGAAGACCGTGATCAACAAACACACAGGTAAGTTGCTTGCCCAGAGCCTTAGAGAGCAGGGCGGCAACCACGCTGGAGTCCACACCCCCGCTTAGGCCGAGAATCACTCGCTGATCGTTTACTTGAGCCTGAACCGCTTGAACCGTCCTGGCAATTGAAGCCTCGGCAGCCTCTTCTATCGCCAAGTCCAACCCGGACGCACCTGAGTCTTTTATCGTCTCCACTACCTATACTCCTTTATTTTGCCCTCTATGAAAAGAACCTCGACTACCTTTGTTTCTCCACGACTTTATCTCTTCTGTTTTTTGCTATTTCACTGGTAATTATCCTTCTGGTATGCTAACATATCGGCAGATGTATTGTGTTGACTTTTAGCAAGGGTGGGGACCATGCACCTCAGGGGACTGACTGTGAGAAAGATGTTATCAGGAGCACTGGCTGCCATGCTCGCAATGAGCATGTTTTTTGCTGCGCCTATGGCCTGGGCATCCGACATCTCCACTCTTGATTTAGAGAATCAAATACCTACCCCGTCTGCGCCTCCTGTTAACGAGGCACCGGTGGCTCCAGAAAACCAAGATCCTTGTGACGTAGCAGATGCTCCTATTGAAGAAGCTCTACCAAGCCTAATGGAAGATGAGACAGCTGTAGATGACTTCATTGTTGATGAAGCTGCTCTTGATGAGGTCTTTGAAGTAGAGACTACAGAGCCCCAAAACGAATTGGAGAGCGCTGTACAAGATACCGATGCTTTAGTCGATTTGGCTGCTGGCACGGTTGACCCTCTTGACGCTGGTGCGGAAGACTTCATGAGCGCTGAATCTGATATCAACGCCAGCAGCAGTGTTCTTGATAGGATTAGAGCCCTCTATGAGCTCGGAAAAGCGCTTGATGAGTTGCTGCGCACCATTCAGTCTGCCTCTGGCCCCAGCGTTGTGTGTGTTGATAGCACCACGCTCTCCGAGGACAACCTTTCTGCTCAGTTTCACGAGGGCGTGTACTACTTAAGGGTTGTCTCTTTAATAAACACTATCAATCAGCTTCTGGTTGAATGCGGTCTTCCCGGTGGGCTCAGCATTTCTGCCCTTCCCATAAGCGTTGCTGGAGGTGTTCCAGAGGGCTTTACTTTTTCTGGCAACACTCTCGTGCTCACTGACACCAGTCTTCTTATTCACAACCCTGATTTAGGCGACGAGCCCGATGCTCAGCATCGCTCTTATCTGTTCACCTTCCACCTGAGCACTGGAACGCCTTACATTGACACGTGGCTGCTGGGTAATGGAGTTTCCTCTCTTGCTGCTGAGACTTTTGTTATCGACTTAAAGCTGATTCACCCCGAAGAGGGAAATGATACCGACAACGGCAACGGCAACGGCAACGGACACGGTCATGGACATGGACATGGACATGGGCACGGCAATGGCCAAGGTAACGGAAACGACCAGGGCAGCGGAAACGGCCAAGGCAACGGCAACGACCAAGGCAACGGCAATGGCCAAGGCAACGGCAACAGCAACGGCAACGGAAATGGCCATGGCAACGGAAACGGTCAAGGTAACGGTCATGGAAATGGCAACAACCCTGGCACCGGCACCGACCCTGGCAGCGACCCCGACCCTGGCACCGGCACCGACCCCGGCACCGGCACTGACCCTGGTGATAATAAGAATCCCGGCGGCGGAACTGATGCCGGCGAGGGATCTGACCCTGGCACCGGCACTGACCCAGACGATAGCACGAAGCAAGGAGACGACTCTACTTCTGATCTTGGTGCCACAAAGGAACCATCCGATGACAGTGAGATTAATATCGCTGCAAGCCCTGACCTATTCACCCCTCCTACTGCTGCAACGAATCCTTTTAATACAAGCAACCCGCTTTTGACAAGCCTGTCGATTGCTCCTGATGAAGCACTGCCCACCCGTGACAATGCCCCCGTGTCTTCAGCAGATTCCGCTATTGAAAGCCCACAGATTCCCATGGCTTACATGATGATTGACGAGCAGGGAAACCTCTTGGCCGCCAACGCCGGCCTGGTTTCGCTTTCAATGGCACTGGCCTTAGCCTCATTGGTATCTTTGCGACAAGGTAGATTTAATAACCAGCGGTTTTCTGACACTGCAGTGCAGCTCAACCATGTTGGTCGCGTTATGGGTGCGGTGAGTGTTGGGCTTGGTGGCCTCAGCGCGACCCTTCTGGTGTTGTCTCAGTATATAGGCACCGAACCATACAATTCCAGCGTGGCATGGACACCCGTCTTAGTTACGGTTGCCGTGGTTCAAATTGCCTGCACCTTAACCCTTTTGCTCAGCACTCTCATGGCGCGTAGACGAGCAGGCAAGCCCCGCTACAGGATACGCTACTGACCTCAGTAGCGCCTCTTCATAATCAGCTTAGAGCCTCCCTTTTATTATCATCGCCCATTGATTGTTATGAGCGCATTGATGTGATTGGGCAACTTTACCAACAACCAAGCCCTTAGAGGGCGCACAGTGTCAACGACAAACAATCCATCATTACAGCCCACTAGTACTCTTGCTCAATGCTGCGTTGTGCAGCAGCGTCACTACTGAGGCTCGCAAACTTGTCTTGCTTGTAGCGAGCCAGAGCCACGGCGGCAATCATTGCAGCGTTGTCGGTACAAGCTATAGGAGGAGGAAAAAGAACCTGGATGCCACAGGGTTCCATAGCCTCTTGATAGGCCTTGCGCAGTGCTTTGTTAGCCGCCACACCCCCTCCTATACAAAAGCTGCGAATGCCTAACTCCTTACAGGCTTTGAGTGCTTTGGAAACCTGCACTTCGATGACCGCCTGTTCAAAAGAAGCAGCAATGTCAGGCAGACTCAGGGTGCCTGCCGCCACCTGCTCTCTGATAACCGTGAGCACCGCTGTCTTTAGGCCGCTGAGAGAAAACTGATAATCACCCGAATGCATAAGGGCACGAGGAAAAGCATATGCCTCGGGATTGCCCTCCGCTGCAAGCTTGGCAATAATGGGACCACCGGGATATCCCAGGCCAAGGGCCTTGGCCACTTTGTCATACGCCTCTCCCACGGCGTCGTCTAGTGTCTCGCCCAGCACCTCATAGCTTCCCCAGTTGCGCACCAAGACCAACAAAGTGTTGCCGCCGCTCAAAAGAGCAATCACAAAGGGAGGCTGAAGAGTGTCTGAGCCAAGATGATAAGAACCTTCTTTTTGCACAAAACGATTAGCATAGATGTGCCCTTCAAGGTGATCCACAACGATGAGAGGAAGGCTCGCAGACCAGCTGAGTCCTTTGGCAAAGGCCATGCCAACCACCAGCGCTCCCACAAGCCCAGGTGCAAAGGTAACTGCAAGAGCGTCCAGGCTTTGCCAGTCGTGCGCTCCCAGTGCCTCGCGAGCTGTAGGGTAGATGGCTTCGGTATGCTTACGCGATGCAATCTCGGGCACAACACCACCAAAGCGTGCGTGGAAATCTGTTTGACTGGCTATGACGTTGCTCAGCAGTCTTCCGTCCCCATCGATGAGAGCCGCGGCAGTTTCGTCACAGGAGCTTTCTATAGCGAGGATAAGCGGAGAGCGCTTTGCAGTGCAATTCATAGTATTTGTGTTGCTTGTGCAATCACCGCTGCCAACCTTGTTTGCATGATTAGCATTGCTTGCGCTTGCAGCAGAGCTTGCTCTGCCATTAGAACCCTCGCTGCCTGCAGAGCCAGCGCTGCCAGCCTTATCGGCATTGTCAGTAGAGCCAGCGTTGCTCAAACTGTCTGCGGGTGTCAAGGTGAACACAGAGGTTCTTGCCGCACTGGATAGCCTGCTGGCCTCTTCAATACTGCCGGTCATAATGAGAGCGTCCTCTCGTTGCCCGGCAGTTTGCTGGGAGCTGCTATTGGGTGGGTAGTATCCCTTACGCCTACCAACCTCCTTGAGGCCCAACTTTTGATACAGTGTCTGCGCCTGAATATTATTAGCTCGAACCTCCAGTGTTATAGAGGTAGCTCCAAGATCTCTGGCGTCTTGCACCAAATACTGTATGAGCTGCTCCCCAATACCCTTACGGCGACACTCCTCCCTGACGACCAGGTCAAGGACATGCAAACAACCATCGATGAGCTGTCCGCCCACAAAGCCTGCCAAGGCGTTGTCGTTATAACAAACCCACCAACTGCGATCTGTCCTGCCTTGAGCAGCAGGAGCCTGGTCTAGCTCCTCTTGGTACATTTCCTCAGTCCAGCATTCGCCAGAAAGAGAGCTTTGACTTTGGGCATAAGCGCTTTGCTCAAGCATCACCATGCTTGCTATGTCATCGCTGGCAGCTGGCCTATACACTGGTTTACCTGTGCGCAAAGGCCAGGCAAACCCTGAGGAAGGAACCTCGGTAAGAGCCCCTTGGCGCAGAGTGCCACCGGCAACAGCCAGCTTCTTGCGCTCGTTTTCTTCTGCATCAGAAAGACGGGTGTAAATGGGGAGTAACGAAGCAATGCTATGAGGCTCCTCGCGCAATTCCCCCTGCTGACCCACGTGCGCTTCAAACGCCTTGAGCAGCCCACTACCTTGAGGATGCCAGTGCGATTCATCCAGCCAGCTAAACGATGAAAAAAGCTCTCCGTATTTATAAAGGGCATCGCCAGCAAGCTGTGGCGAGTCTTGCACGTAACTCTCAAGCCATCTTTGTGCCAGGGTCTCACTCTTTACAACAGTGAGGCAGTCTTGGCGATGCGCACCCTGTTCGTCAAGTAGGTACCTAACTGGATATACTTCGCCGCGCATGGCATCAGAAAGCACTGCCAGGTGTCCTCTGACACCCGACATCCAAGCCTGCCATGCTTGTGCGTCTGGGGTCACAACGCCAAAGAGAGCAAGCTCCAATCCAGCAGCTATGCCTTTGGCTGTTGCAACAGCTATACGCACGCCGGTAAAAGAGCCCGGCCCTCTGCCGCAGACGATACCGACGAGGTCTTTTTTGTTAACGCCGCCCTGAGAAAACAGCGCTTCAATGGCAGGCACCAGCCTCACATTGGCCTCGCGCCGCGCCATAAGGTCTCCAGAAGCCAGGGGCGTTATGCCAAGAGGGGAGAGCTCCCCAACCGCCAAAGCGATGGCATCGCTGGCAGTATCAAAGGCAAGAATCAACTGCTGCTTAGTCACTCAGATACATCCTCGTTTCGGCGGTTACAAACCGCGACAACTGCACTAAAGATGACTCTCCCTCGCAGCTTAGCTCAACACGTCGTTCATGGGGGTGGTCTTGGTCTACCGTAAGGGTAACTTGGATAAAGTCCCGTGGCAGATGAGCTGCAAACTTGCTTCCCCACTCAACCACACTCACCGCATCTTGTTGCTCTAAAAGGCCAAAGTAGTCTAGATCCTCCAGCTGATCAGGGTCTTCCAGCCGATACAAATCAAAGTGCCTTAGAAGAGAAGGCAGACCCCTCGTTAAGGGGTACTCAAGCACCAGGTTAAAGGTAGGGCTCGTAACAGGACAGTTTACGCCAAGCGCCTCCGCAATTCCTTGCGCAAGCCTGGTTTTGCCAGCTCCCAGGTCTCCGTCAATCAAGACAACTGAGCCGCCCTGCAAACAGGAGCCAAGACGCCTTCCAAGGGCAGTGGTTTCTTCCTCGCTCAGAGTTATTTCATAATAGCTCATGTCCTGCTCCCTAATTCTTCGTGACGCTTTTCGAGGAGCAGCTTGAGTAATGCAAAGTCATGCTCAAGCAAAGGACGCTTTGTGCGATCGTAGATGGCTGCAGCAGGGTGAAAAATTGGCAGCACGCTATAGCGACCAGTAAGATGCACGCGACCACGCAGGTGCGAGATGCCGGTATCGGTCTTGAGGATGAATTGAGAGGAAAAACGCCCCAGCGTTACCAAGATAAGAGGCTCTATTGCGCGCACCTGCTTGCGTAAGAAGGGTGTACACGCTTCGATTTGATGTGGCAGCGGGTCGGCGTTTTGCGGTGGTCGGCACTTGAGAATATTGGCAATGTAGACATCTTTTCGCTCCAGTCCAGCAAGCGCCAGTAACTCGTTAAGATACTTGCCTGCTGCACCTATGAAAGGCTCGGCTCCCAGATCTTCTTTGCAACCAGGCGCCTCACCTATTAACATGACCTCAGCCTTGGGGTTGCCTACTCCAAAAACGATAGTCGTGCGCGTTTCGCAGAGCTCACACCGTCTACATTCGCCCAGGTCTTCTTGTACTTCTTCCAGAGCCCTTGCCATTTACCTTGCCTTTCTCTTAACAGTATTGTATACGAAGCTTGCGAGCATGGCTTGAGACATAAAAAGCGGTGCACCTGTTAGGGGAACAGGTGCACCAGTACTGGGGTAGAGGCTTTCGTCTGCCAAGGGAAACAGGCGAGCCTCTTGAGAATTGCCGAGAGCATGTTGAGTTACTCACGACAGCGATAATGGCGTTTCTTACTACATGTTACTACCTTTCGTGGTAATCAAGTGGGTGTGACAAACCATTTCTTCGTCAATAATCAGCTGGTGTTGCGCTATCCACTTGCTCATGGCGCTGCCCTAACCATCTCTAACCCACATTGTTGCTAAACCCATCGGTATTATGCCACGCATTGAGCGAAATAGTGGATACTCCACAAAATCTCCACACTTCGTCCCTCGAGTGGCAGGAAGAGGAAAGGAACGCGACAGGAAGATGCCCTCACGGGACTCAAGTCCCTGAACCACGAATAAACTTGGCAACTGGTACGCGTGGTCTTATAGGATTTGGATAAACTGTACAAACAGGAAACGATTTCTGCATCATACGTGTGGTGTCTGGTGCACTCATGCTCGAACAGCTTGTAATAATGCAACCAAGTCTATTTATGAGAAAGTGTCTCACAAATTGAGTAGCTATCATTTCGCTTTTGCCCACTTTAGATTGCTGCTCTCTGATTCCTTTTCCTTTAGAACAAGTCTGAGTGGCTGCCTGTGCGCACGGCTGTGAGAAAGAGTCCATCGCCACTTTTGAGATATATCAGCAGCCAGTCGGGCTCAATATGGCATTCTCTGTGGCCGCTGTATTCGCCTGAAAGCATATGGTCAAGGTGCTTGGCTGGCAACTCTTCATCTTTGAGCAGGTTTTTGATTATTTCGTCTAGCTTGGAGGTATTCAGCCCGCGCTTTTTTGCACGCGCTGCATCCTTCTTAAATTTGCTGGTGATTATCAGCTTACGCATCATCACTGCCGTCTAGTATCGTGGCCCACATATCTTCTGTTGAGTCAAAAGGCCCCAAAAGGTTCTGACCACTGGCAGCGTCGCGCATAGCAATGAGGGTCTCGTCATTGAAGCCATAAGGATTTGCTGAGTCAAAAGGAAACCCACCGCGTTTATTGAACGCTGCAACAAACATTCTTATGGCGTTTGAAGGAGTGGTTCCAATGTTTTCAGCAATTCTTAGAAACTCCTGCTTTTCTTCGGGCCTTAGCTTTGCTGTTATCGGACTCATTGTGGCTCCCATTGCTACCTCCTGATTGTGTATTACTTAGTACGCCCAAGTATACTACAGTAAGCACTACAGTGGAGCTCTGACTTCATGCTTCTGCCGCGCTTCTGATTTCACACTTCTACTCGCTGGCTTTTTGTTTGGGGGCACCGAGCAGCTCTATCAGAGTAGCGCAATACACAGATTCCTTTGTTTTTGCAGACTCGTACTGGTACGCGTGGTCTTATAGGATTTGGATGTTCAGTACATACACGATTCGGTTTTCGCATCAGCCGTATGGTGTCTGCAAAACTAGAATTCTTTCGAGTCTGTATCGTCGATGAAAAAATCTATTTGTTTAGTCGGCTCGCCAGTCGGCATCAACTTTCGACGTTCCAGGCGCTCTTGAGCCTCAATTAGCAGCTCAGTAATCTTAGCCTCAAATATGTCTTTTGCTGGCAGGTGCGTCCAGTACTCTGCAACAGCTATGCCCGCCTTATCCATCTCTAATAATTCAATCTTCTCGCGACTGGCAGTTGCGCAAAGAATTATGCCAATTGGAGCTTCTTCTTCGGGTTGCCGTTCAAACTTGTCGAGCCATTTTAGGTAGAGTTCCATCTGGCCTTTATATTCAGCCTTAAACTTGCCGATCTTCAGCTCAACAGCCACCAACCTTTTTAATACTCGATGGTAGAACAACAAGTCTAAGACTATATCCTCACCGTCAATTATCATTCGCTTTTGCCGAGCGACAAACGTAATACCGTGACCAAATTCCAGAATGAACGCCTCAAGACCAGTGAGTATCGCTTTCTCTAAATCGGCTTCCAAAAAGTTCTCTCTCAACCCAAGGATGTCAAGTAGATAGGGATCCTTGAAAACGTTGAATGGGACCGCAGAGAGTTCAGAAAAGTGTGAGTTTGCTATCTCCTGTCGCTCGTATGCTTTGCGGGCAATTGCCTTGCGCAAGTCTCTGACCCCCAAATTTAGCTCTGCTGCATCCCTAGCATAATAGAGGCGTGCTCCATCACTTTTTACCGGCAGTAATTCAATGAAGTGTGACCAACTCAATTGTGTCGACAGCGTCGTCACAATCTGCTTGTCAGAAAACTCTCGTGAGAATTGCATCATGCGTCTGAGATTTACTGTGTGGTAGCGGGCACGTGCTGGTCGGGTTGACGATAAAGGATCTTGGCATAGTTGCAAGTAAATTAAACGACACTGCACCGCCCGCATGACATTTTGTATAGATTAAGGTGGAATTGGTAGAGTGGTCAAGAGGCTCCTTGAAAGTCTGTATAGATTATTAACAATCAGTGGCAAACTTATCATCTATCGAAATGTTACACTAGCTTCGCTCTTGGTTGATTGTTTATGTGAAGAGGAGAGTCCAATGAGCCGAAATGAAGGATGCTCGTCGAAGACTGAACTGCCAAGTTCAGTAGAACGATTCCTTACGTACGTTGCTATGCAGTCAGCTATGTATGACAATTGTCTGAACTACCGAGAGAGTGACAGAATCAAAGCTGACATGATGAATTGTCCAAGCAGGTGGAGAGGGCTTACAGCTGATCAGATTCGAGCTGGCTGCCTTGTGCTTGGAATGACAGAAGAAGATGCGGATCAAATTGCTTATTTCCGCCAGAGGGTTATTGACGGACATAAACTTAGACCAAAGTATTACAAGGATTTCATTTTCGAGAACAAATGCGTAAGCGAATATGTTCCTGAACCAATCAAAGCAAGTAGAGATTGGTAGCTTACCGCCTGGCATCGGCAAATTGTGCAGACGGTACTTGCACAATTTAACAGCAACTACGAATTGCACTGAGCAGACAATCGGGCTCAGCACCTAATGGAACTCTAGGCCAACTAGGTAACGGTAGATGCGAATTATGCTCTCTTCGATAAGCAGGGACAGTATTTCAGTTAAGCAAACGCGTTTAATACAATGAGAGCTATTGGCAATAATCTTCCATTAGCGCTTCATGGGAATTATAGCAGGATGAAATAGTGCTATCCTCTTTGGGCGAAGATATCACTAAATTCCAAATTAATCGTATGATTTCACTTCCATTACGACATTTCCCTGCTTACCTCATTGCGAGCTCGGGCATTATCTGAATTATCTTCCCGTCTAGTACCTTGCCATTAGCTTTCTTGTTGCGCTTCACACCATCTGAGCCCCAGGTGCCCCATTGCTTGAAGAAGAAAGCCGTGCCCTGCTCATTAGCCTGCTCATGGATTGAGCGCACCCATTCGGGTTTCATGGGTCGCGCTTGGACTCCACTTTCACCGCCGACTATTACCCAATCGATATTGGTCAAGTCGAGCCTCCCGAGCTCTCCAACCAAAGGTTCGCATGACAAGAAGCGAATAGAAGCTGGTAGTTCACGAAGTAAATCTATGCGAGATTTTTCAGTAGACGATTCAACTGTCACGCCAAGCCAAACGTTTTTGGGAATACTCGTTTGTGCGAAATACTTTGCCATTCTTTCGGTGCGCTTGGTAAGGATTTGAAAGCGGTGGTGTGAAGCCTCCTGAATTGTCCCCATTACCTTGTCAATAAAGCTAAGCGGCACTGCATCATGAAAGAGGTCGGACATTGAACAAACAAACACTACGTGTGACTTTTTCCATACTTTGGGCTCGTCTAGTGTGCACTCATGCACTGTAGGCAAAAACCCATTGACGTATTTCCTAACTCCCATAGCCTTTAACCTTCGAGTCATTGTCTCAGCATAGCAATGGGCGCAGCCAGTCGACACCTTTGTGCAGCCTGTAACTGGGTTCCATGTTTTATCAGTCTACTCAATTTTTGATTTTAAGGCCATGTCATTCACCACCCATATTTTTTAAGATATGCCCTGCGATTCTAGGGGATAACTGACGAGCTTTCTCGTTAGGGTTACTCCCAGCAAAGCACAGAAGAAACATCGGCGAATTGGTCGAGTTTTTTAACACCAGTGGGTTTGGTGCAACGGTATGAAACGTTTGTTCTAGCCTGCTCTTAATGAAAGCTTCTAGACCATCGGGTATTTTCTCAAGACTGTCGTTATCAAAGAGAGACATTTGCGACGGCTGCTGGTAAATCCGCTGCTTCCAGTCAGGCGTGCCAAAGATTCTAGTGAGATTTGCTTCCCACGCTGGCGGGACTTTGCCGTCGTTAGGAAGGTTTCTTGTTACAGCAGAAAGAGGAAACAGGTACCAAACATCAAAAGCTTGGGTTTTACTAATCTTTTCCAAGCTTGCCCATGACAAATCCATTGCGCATGGATCGAGAAAGATTACTCCCCGCCACTGTCTTGATAGCCACGGCGCATTTTCAATACCATCTAGAAGCTCGTTGCAATCACCGTTTTTAGTTGTTATATTTTTGAGCTTATCTGGATAGTCTGCCGAAATTCTTTCGAGTAGCGCTAAATGATAGCTCCTGTTCTTCTCAAAGAAAAAATAGCGATCGAAAGGATACCTCAATGCACGAAGAGCTGAGCCATCTATTACCCGATCATTCTTAAGCAGTACATTGCCAGACCCAGAAAAGGCGTCAATGTAGCAAAGCCTAAATGACTGATTCTTCAATGCTGTTGTATAGGCGGACAGATACTTCTCCACAACATCAAGCTTCTGCTCAGTCCAAAAATCTCCAAATGTTTGCTGTTCAATCATTGTTCCTCTTCAGTACTGCTAGCTCTTATGGTCAAGGCTGAAACATTTATTTTAGTAATGCTGATACCAAAAGAACATATGTTCTAGTATAACACATTGGGACAGTCACTATTAATTACTGCGTCATAAGAATTGACACTATCTTACACGATGACTAGAAATTAGTGACACTATACATTGCCACGGAATGTGGGATCGAATGATTCCAGACCTGCGTCTTTTGTTGGATTCCGCTCGTGCTGCATCTGCGGCCTTCTGCACAATCGCACTGTCCTCGCCCAGTGCTTCTGCCATCCATAAAAGAGCACCCGGACATTGTAGGCGTTGATAGGCCAGTTTTGCGCTTTGGTTTGGTTTCTGTCTGGTAAATTGCCCTGACCCTTTAGAGTTCTGATTGGAAAGCCAGCCAATCATATGCTCTTTTTGGTTAGTCCACCATACACCGTTCTCTTGACCGCAATCCCTGTCGTACTGGTCAGAAATTGGGAGATGAGCTTTAAGTTTCTTGAGCACTTTCACGAACTCTTGAACTTCACAATCACCAGAATCTAGCAATTCGCTCATTCTGTTTCGCCTGTTAAGCAAGGGCTTCATCACTGTCCGTCCTTTCTAGTAGAACGTTCTTTAAATAACCACTAGAATGTACTGCAATGTGCTATACTATTCCCAACCGACAGGAAGGGAAATGCTATGGCGAGGACAAGAGCAAGGCAGATTGTATTGGATTACGAG
>Ga0123356_10000925_pt1 | contig 32402 bp, 3 predicted proteins | sample TergutEmb28metaG_2_FD_92546 | JGI IMG/M metagenome (GOLD analysis project Ga0123356, IMG submission 92546) | Embiratermes neotenicus P3 segment gut microbial communities from Petit-Saut dam, French Guiana - Emb289 P3 | ecosystem: Host-associated > Arthropoda: Insects > Digestive system > Gut ...
TAGGTTACCCCGATTTTGGCTTGCAATCCGTATTTTCGAGGTAATGCGCAAAGATACAAAAAATCCCAACATATTCATTGTGAAAGTGTTGGGATTGGTTTTTTATTTACTGAATATCCCTAATGAAATTTTAAAAAAAATTATCGCTTCAAACTCCCCAACGCAGCTTTAATTTTGGCAATTTCTTCAGCTTTGGTGCTAACCGCTTTTTCTTGCTTGTCTAAACTTGTCTTAAGTTTATCTCTATCGGAAGTTAGCTTTTTGTACTCTTTTTCTAATTTTTCAAGGTCTTTGGTGTAAGCGCTGACTTTTTGGTTGACAGCAAACTCAGGTAAGAAAACAGTAGCAAAATTAGTGAGCACCTCTATCATCTTTTGATTTAATTCGGGGTCTGTAGTCGGAGAAGCAAAGGTTTCACTTGAAACCATCAAGTTTACGATGACTTCCGGGTTTTTCTTATTTCCGGGAACTACTCTCGTATAGATGTCATACTTCGTGCTTCCGAAACCGGTAAGAACCTGTCCGCTATACAACCGGAATCCTTTAAAGTTCGTACCTTTCAATCCGCCAATTCTCTCTAAGCGCGCCGTCAAAGCAGCTTGCACGGTGGCGGCATCATAGTTGGTAATCGTAATAATTACGCCCGGCACGCTTGTTTTGTCTAACTCAATCATTGTGCTTTGTGCAGTTTGTGCCCAAGCAAAGGTGGTCATTACACCTAATAAAATTAAAAAAGCAATTTTTTTCATAATAATTTGATTTTAGTGAATATTTTTTTTGATTGTTGCTCTACTCCAAAAACGAAGCAGTAAGACTTCTGTAAGGAAACAGGCTAATGCGAAGAAAATGAAGTATCTCCAGAGCGGTTTCCCACTTAACTTGTCGGAAATGAATTGGGTAAGATTTTTAGTTTGCCCCGAGAGTAAGGTGATACGCCCTTCCGAATTATCTGCTATTTTTCTTAACTCTTTTTCTGAATAATACTCCAAATTCGACTCGTTTCTTCTGTAATTAAAAGCCAATGTAGCGTAAATAGTTCCGCCTTTCATTACATCGTAGAAGCCTGCTTGTTGAATTTGCGAGTGGAGAAACAGTTGCGTTTCGTTGCCCCTGTTGCGTTGCTCTGGAATAAGTTCCATGCCGCCGGTTCTCGATTTGATCACAAAAATATCTTCCGAACCGAGCGCCCGTTGCTGAATGGAAACGGTTTCATCGCTTCCGATAAAATAGAAAAGCGTATTTCTTAGTTGCCCCATCAGTCCTAAGTTATGCAACGGGATGAAGAAAATGGCGTTTTTATGCGCATTTCCGAAAATATCGTTCAGCGCTACCGCAGATAAAACCACGCGACCCTTGCCCACGTTAAATGCCGTGAGAAAAGGTGCATTATTTTCTAATTTCATAATCTCTTCAGTTGGAACATTTTTATTTTCAAACAGATAGTAACGTGAAACCACCGGCATCTCCCAGTTTTCTGTGTTGCTTTTTTGCAAAGCGCCTTTAAAGTAGATGCTCTCTCTGTTTATCTTTCCAACTTTCATTTCTTCCACCTGCAATTCTTTATAATGGGGAATGTTTAGCGCATTAAAAAAATTGCTCCAAAGTGAAATGTTCATATTTTCTGCGGGAAAAATTGCTAAAGTGCCTCCGTTTTGCACATATTTCTCCAACTCTGCTGTCAATCCGGTAGAGATGGATGCTAATTGGTCTAAAATAATCATTTGTGCCGAAGCAAATGCGCTATAGTTTATTTGGTTCACATTCATCACTTCATAACGGAACAGCGAGTCGGCGCCATAAAGTGCATGCAGGTATCTGTTTTTGTTTTTTTCCTGAATAGCAATCACGGAGGCGCTCGGCGCAACTTCATACACAAAGTAGAAACGGTCATCGAAGGTTATCGGCGTGTCGTAAATTTCCAGCATGCCTGTCTGAATTCCGGTGTGCTGAATGGTGTAGTTCAGCGTGTAATCGATGTAACTGTTAGGTTTAATATCCACAGCGCCCAGCGCACGTTGCTCATTATTGATATACAATCGAACGGGCCACTTTACTACTTCCTCATTTCCGTTGTTGCTGAGGCGAACCGTAAGTCCTACATTATGGCCCATTTGAAACACCGGCATATCGAACCAGCAACTATCTATCGAAATATTGTTAATGTTCTTATTTTCAAAGGGAATAAGAAACGATAATTGTGTTGTATTGTTTTGCAGCGCTGCAAAATCGAACTGGTTTCTTTGAAAATCGGAAATAAAATAGGCAAGGTGTTGCGCAGTGTTCGATATAGCAGTAATATTTTGTTTAAAGCGCACAATTTGCGACAGGTTTTTGCTATTGGGTGTAATCTCAATATGCTCTAAGCGCATCAACAATTCATCTTTTGTAATCATTTGCGCTTCCTGCGCTGAAAAGTCATTCGTAATCAAAACAAATTCATCACTATAAGAAAATGCCTCCGCTACTTTCCTTGCCGCATCAGTAGCTTCTCTTAGTAGGGAGGTTTGTTGGGTTTGTGCTTCCATAGAGAAGGAGTTGTCCACAAAAATAGAGACAAGCGTTCCCGATTGGGTATCAAATTTTTCGTTGGGCAAATAGGGTTGTGCGAAGGCGAAGGCCAACGCCGTAATTCCCAAAATTCTTAGAAACAAAACGATTAGATGTTGCCACCGCGACTCCCGTTTGGTTTTCAGTAAAATTTCCTGAAGCAGTTTTACATTGGAGAAATAGGAGGTTTTATATCTTCTGAAATTAAAAAGATGAATCAAAATGGGGATGATAATGGCAGCAATGCCAAACAGGAAGAGTGTGTTAGTAAATTGCATGGTTGTAAATCTTCAATTTTATTGTTTGTCTTTTTGAAACGCTAAATTCCGAAACCGTAGTTTTGGGTTGCAAAAGTATATTTTTTCTGTAAAAAAGCCCCACATTTCTGCGGGGCTTTGTATTTGAATTCTATTAATCATCGTAGAGACACCGTACGCTTATGGCGTCTCCGTTTTTGATGTCTATTACTTCAATATAGTCGCAGTAGTAGCGCATAATGCCTCCCAGTCCGGCGGTAGTGGCAGTGGTAACGTCATCGGAAGACCACCAACCTGTGTATCCGTACAGATCCATGAAGCGATGCACTGCGCCGCTGAAATAGCCTGCGCCGCGCGCGTCGAACAAGGTGCTGTTGTTGTTGTTGTTGGGGGTTAGCCAATATACCGGATTTCTCAGGGAGAAAATGCTATGTGTGTTCAGTAGCAGCCACTCTTCTGAGGTTGGCAAGCGCCATCCATCAGGACATAATGCGCCGCCCGTTACATCTTCGTAAGTATATAGCAATCCGAAGTCAAGAGCATTTTGTGCCGAGTCGGGATACATCGTAGTATAGTACGGTTTGGCAAACGGGATAGGCGTTTCGTCCTGATACTTCTTACCACGCACATTTTGTTGATACCAGCAGAATCCTACCAACTCAATCACGTCGTACATAATCTCATTTACCGCATCGTATTTTTCATCCGGGCAAGGCTCTTTCACGTTTAACACTCCGGCAATGTCGGCTTCACCACACTCGCTCTTAATATCAATGGTGTAGTTAAACACGCCTGAAGCTGTGGGTGTTCCGCTAATGGTGAGGATGTTTCCAACAACAACCCATGTAATACCTGCGGGCAGGCCGTTCACCTCTACATCTACATCGCCTGTGAGCCTGTACACAATATCCTCTATCGGATTGGGCATTCTCAGCACTTGCGCGTCGGTACCCGGCGCAGAAATGAGCGTAATGGTCGGATCGGGCATGATGCCTATCTCAACCGCATCGCTCACTACGTTTCCACACACTTCGTTGGTGATGGCTACTCTAAACCAGGTGGTTTGGGTTAAGTTTCCTGTAGCTAAAATAGGATCTGTGGCCCCCGGAATATCGGCAAATCCAGTGGTTGCGTTTGTGGTTGACTTTTGCCATCTGATAGGTCCGGAATACGCTTCTAATGTTAACGTAGTTCCTGTGTTGTAGCAAACCAGCGTTTTGTCAGGTATGATAGTTCCTTCGTTCGGAGCGGCAAACACTACTAATGTAACCGGATTACTTGCGGCATCACAACCGGAAACACTCATGGTAGCCGTGAGGCGATAGTTGTAGTTGCCCGGTATCAGGATATTGGTAACGGTTAGCGTATCCGTATCCGCATCGGTATAGCCGGCATTGAAAGGTTTACCATCTTGAACATCTTCCCATCCTGCTGCTGTTCCTGCGTAGAATTGCCATTGATAGCTTATGGTTCCCAAACCACCTGATAATTCTGCGCTGATTCTGCTTGTCTTGCTTTCGCAAATCGAATCGGGAATTGCAATCGGGTTAGTTATGAGCGGTTTGGCAACAACGGTAATCAAAAGCGTATCGCTATAGTCTTCAAAGCAAACGCCGTTTTTAGACACTGCGCGATAGTACCGGTTGGCAATTATAGAGCCCATTTGCTCGCTTGGCAAGGTATCTGTTGTGTTGACAATTTCGTGAATATCACTTACAAAGTTATCATCCGAATACTCCCATCTTACCACAACGCCGTTATGGCCCGATAGTCTCAATGTGTCGGGTATTCCGTCCACGCATATCTCTTGCGCTGCTGAGAGTGTACCTCCTATTGTTCTATCATCGAGCGTAACTATGGCGGCTGTACCTGTGTCTGCGGGGCAAACTTCATTAATTGCTACCACTCTGTACCATGTTGGAACAATTAAGTCATCGGTAGTTAGTTGTGTTGCGTTGGCATTGGGAATATTTGCAAAGCCTGTAATTGCATTTGTTGTTGAGATTTGCCACTGAATTGTATCGGCGGCAGGGAAACCCTGGAACTTAGCGGCAACGTAGTTGTTCAATGTGAGTGTCAGCGCCGTGTTGTAACAAATCGTTGAATCGTTCGGCGTTATGTTTCCGGCATAAGAGTGCTCCGAAACTCTAACCCTTACCGCACCGCTTGTATCCGCAGCACAAGGTCCGCTCTGTACTACAATTCTATACCACGTGGTGGTGTCTAAGTTTGTGATATTGAGTGTTTCATTGGTGGCGCCGGGAATTAGCGTAAAGTTTTCTCTATCCGTAGATTTGTACCATTGAATTTGGTAACCAACGTAGGCAAATAATGTTAATGTAGCATCTGTGAACTTACAAATGGCTGTATCCGACGGCTCTATAGCGAGAGAATGTTCCGAAACATCTATATAAGCCGTGTCGCTATACGTTTCGGCACAAGCGCCGCTTTGCACCACTGCACGGTAATAGGTACTGGTATCTAAACCTCCAATGAAGAATATGTCAGATAATTTCAACGTATCGGATGCCACGTTATATGAACCGGTAATGTTCACAAAGTTATCATAAGAATATTCCCATCTCTTAACCAAACCTACATTATCCGATAAGGTCAGGTCGCTCGGTAAAGCATATTTACAAATTTCCTGGTCTGCTGCTACTGTACCTCCTACGGTAACGGGCGCAACGGTCATTACCGCCGTGTCGCTGTAAGTACTATCACAAACACCGCTTTTCACCACTGCACGATAGTAATAGTAGCTGAAATAATCATAACCGGTGGTTAAAGCTCCAATTTCTGCACTTGATAAAGTTGTGGTTGTGTTTGGAATAGCGGTAAAGGTCGCAAAATTATCGGTAGAGGTCTCCCATCTCAGCACATCGCCTACCTTGCCATTTAATGTTAATGGATCCGGCGTATCTCCCGTACAAATCTGTTGCGATTCTGTAATGAGACCGCCTTCGGAAGTTGGGTAAGCCACTACATATACCGCGGTGTCCACATAGCATCTGAACGGATTAAATATCTTTGCATAATAACGTCCTCCCGGATATTTTGCAAACGGACTTGCCATAAAGCCGGTAAAATCGGGGTTAGTAAAGAATGCCGTAGAATCTACATATAGACTTTCACCTCTTATCAAGTCATTCAAGTTAATAGAATCTCCCTGACAGATATAACCGGTGTCTAATGCGAGTACCGGCATGGGGTGTACCTCAACATATACCGAGTCATAAGTATAACAGTAGTATTTGTTGCGTGCTGTTACATAGTACCTGCCTGTTGTAGAAACAATTGGGGGCGATAGCTGTGTGTTGTGATCTCTGTCGGCATAAAACAGCTGCTCTACAATATGGGCGCTTGCGGGAAGAATTAAATCGTTCAGATCCACACTCTCTCCTTCGCAAATAGCGGTATCCATTCTAACAATCACCGGTATGTCGGGGCAGTCGCGCTCTGTTACCAAGATGAACACAAAGGCGGTGTCGCAAGGTATGCTCAAGCTCGCACAGCACAACATGTAAGTAAATCCGTCGGAACCTGCGTAATGCAAGTTGGGCGTGTATATGAATGTACCATCGGGAGCAAGGGTCAGTTCGCCATGAGCAGTACTGTCTAACAAGGTAATCGTTGGGTTGCAACCGGTGGGATATAGGTCATTGTCTAATATACTTTCCGGGGTTACTTTCAGCGTGTCGTACTTCATCACCGTGTAAGCGTCGTTGTTTGCCCAGATGTTATCGCCCAATGTGTTCGGCAATACGGTAATATAAACGTCGGCAGTAGCACAGGATTGCGGCTCGTCGGGATCACATTTGTTGCATATTTCGTATGTAAACACATCTATTCCCGTAAAGCCGTGATTAGGCATATAAGTGAAAGTGCCGTCAGCGTAGTTTAAGGTTAAGTTGCCGTTGCTTACGTTGGAGACAAGTCTCAGAGAAGCCGTATCCAATGTACAAGGTCCGGTAGCATGGTCGTTCCTCAATATGCTATTGTTCGCAATGAGTTCTTCATTTTCTCTTGTCGAATAATAATCATCCAATGCAATCACCGTATTACCGCCACCGCTTGTAACATCTAATACTATAATTGTTAACCATGCGCTATCGGTCATGCCGCAATCGTTCACAATCCAATACATCAGGCTGTCTCTGCCTACAAAGTCGAGAGGTGGATCGTAGGTAAATGCGCCGTTTGAAAGGGCAAAATTAACCGTTACTCCGTTTACGGTAACGTAGCTGCCGGCAGCCATAGTAATGGGACGATTGTTTATATCAAGGTCATTGTAAAGTACAAATCCGCTTACAGGCAGGTTTATATAGGTAGCCACCACATCGTTTACAGCTGTAAGTTGTTCAAAGTGTGTGCCTACATAAATATTGTCTATGGTATAGGAACAATTGTTTACGTCTTTAATCACAATTTGATAGAATCCGGCTTGCAACTCATCAGTAATTTGAATTGGAGTTGCTGTTGGTCCTCCTGTAATCAATCCGTTGTTAATGCTGTAGGTGAACGGGCCGTTTCCGGAAACGTTTATAGTAAATCCGCCTAACGTTCCGCCTTGACAAACAACATCAATAATATCTTCCAAAGTGGCCGTAAGACCTGATGTATTATTCACTCTGACCGTGTCGGTAAACATACATCCCATTGCGTCTTTTATCTCAATAGAATGGAAACCTGCGGTGAGCGGAATAGTATCTCTGGTGAGTTCTATCCATCCTTCGCCTTGGAGGCGGTAGCTGTATGGGGGAACTCCGTCATCAATGGTAACAATCGTGTAAGCGGCTATGTTGCAAGCGGCAGCAACAGGCGTAAAGAGAACGGTTAAGCCTCCTGCAGCTGCTACCTGAACGGTAACCGAGGTGGCGGCTTCGCAACCATCGTCATCTTTCACCAAAATGTTATAAGTGCCCGCACCAAAGCCGGTTCCAATAACACCGGTTGGCGGAATCGGTTCGTCTATTACACTACCCAAAGAGTACAAGTACGGCGGTTTTCCGTCGTTTGCCATAAGGGTAATTGTTGCATTCGTAGCGTCACAATCCGAAGCGTTTGTTGCCGTTGCCCAGGCTTGTATGCCCGCAGCGGGGGTCAAGGTTACGGGTTGGCTGAACGAAGCGTCGCAAACGCTACTAAGAGCATCTTTTACAAAAATAGTATAAGTACCTGCCCCAAGGCCGGTAAGAATGCTGATGTCGTCATAATTTACACCATCTAAGCTGTATTCATAACTTCCGCTGCCACCGGTAACATTTACTTGAATAGCGCCGGTAGATGTGCAAGTAGGTTGCGTGGCTACCGAAGCCCAAACCTGAAGCATTTGGCGTACTTCTACAAATACAGAGGCGTTAGTATAACAATCGTAAATGTTGTATGCTCTTACATAATACCTGCCTTCTGCATAAACAACTTCATTTTCCACCATGGTAGTATAAGTTGCATCGTAATAGAAGTTAAAGTAATCAATATAGTCATCTTCGATGCGCGTAACTAATGTTCTCAAGTTCACACTTTCTCCCTGACAAATAGCGGTGTCTCTTGTAGCAATTACCGGCATATCGGGGCATCCGCGATCGGTTACCATGATAAATACAAAGGCCGTATCGCACATATCTCCACAGCACAAGCTATACGTAAAACCGTCGGGGCCTGTGTAATGCAAGTTGGGCGTATAAACAAAGCTACCATTGTTGTTGAGGGTTAATTCCCCAAAAGCAGTGCTGTCCACCAGCGTAACCGTTGGAGGTGTACAGGGATACTCGTCATTGATAAGAATACCCGGAGCTGTTACTCTCAGTGTGTCGTACATCTGCACAGTGTAAGCGTCGTTGTTTGCCCATATCTCTGAGAACTCGTCCGGCAGTACGGTAATGTGTACTTCTGCAATGGCGCAACTCGGCGGCTCGGCATTGTTACATACCTCGTACGTAAATCCGTCCACACCCGTAAAGCCGTGGTTGGGGATATACTCGAATGTGCCGTCGCTGCGTAAGGTGAGTCGTCCATTGCGTACATTTGTGATGATGGAGTTGACCGGATCTAATGGATCTAAACTGTAACCTCCTGTAGCGTAGTCGTTCGATGTTATTTTTGACCCGTCGTCTAAGATTCCGTTTTCTCTCATCGTATAATAATCATCCAACGCAATTACCGGATAGTAGTCGGTGGTTGTTGTATCCAATACTACAATAATCACCCACGCGCTGTCAATCATGCCGCAAGTGTTTCGGATAAAGTACAGCGCGCTGTCTCTGCCTGCTTCCTGACCAATGCCGTCGGCTTTATAAGTAAATTCGCCGGTGGAAAGGTTGAATAGGATAGAGCCTTCGAGGTTGGTGTCGTCGTAGCCTGTCATGGTAATCGGACGATTATTCTCATCAAAGTCATTGAACAGTACAAATCCTCTCACAGAATCTCCTATATATGTGTAAACCAAATCGTTTACAGCTGTTACTTGCTCAAAGCGTGTGCCTACATAAATATTGTCTAAGGTAAAGGTACAACCTCCATTATCGGTAATCACTATTTGATAGAATCCGGCAGGCAAACCGCTAACGGCAATGGTGCCGTCGGTAGTAATTGGGGAGCTATTCGTAAGCCATCCGTTGTTAATGCTGTAGCTAAACGGAGGATTGTTTCCGGTAAAGGTAACCGTAAATCCGCCGAAGTTTACACTTTGACACACATTATCTACAGTGGCTGTTAAAGTAGCTGCCAAATTTGCCGTGTTCCCCACGGTAACGGTAGCGGTATCCGTACATCCGTTTACATCTCTTACTTCAATGGTATGGAATCCGGCAGTGAGCGGAATGGTATCTCTGGTGAGCGCCATCCAACCTTCGCCCCAAATACGGTAGCTGTAAGGTTCTGTTCCGCCTGTAACCGTGATCTTCGTGTAACCGGCTTCTGCGCAAGTGGCTGCAACAGGTTCAAGGGTAATGGATAAGCCTCCTGCCGCTGCTACCGGAACGGTAACCGAGGTAGCGGCAATGCAACTATCGGCGTCTATCACCAAAATGTTATACGTGCCCGCGTCGAAAGTATTTCCAATAATGCCTGTAGGAACAGGAATGTTGCTGTAAGAGGTTCCGTTATTCAAAGAGTACCGGTAAGGAGGTCTTCCGCCGTTTGCCGTAAGGGTGATGGTAGCATCTCCGTTCGTGCAACTGCTCGCTGGGCTTGCCGATGCCCAGGCTTGTATGCCCGAAGCGGGAGTGAGGGTTACCGGCTGGCTTACAGAAGCGCCGCAAACAGTATTGCCGCTATCTATTACGTAAATAGTATAGGTGCCTGCACCAAAATCTCTAAGTATGAAGTCTGTAGGCATAGGCGCCCATGGTTGTGGAGCCTCTCCGTCAATACTCCATGCGTATGGTCCTACGCCACCGGAAATATCTACCCTAATCTCGCCGTTTTCTTCCGAGCAAGTGGGTTGGGTTGCTACCGTAGCCGAAACTTGCATCATGAGGCGTACCTGTACATGTACCGAATCTTCCACATAACACTCAAATCTGTTGAATGCCTTGAAGTAATACCAGCCTGTAGCATAAATATCGGTGGATGATAGCAGTACGTTATAGTTTCTATCTGTATAAAACTGAACGGAATCTACATCATCAACGGCGCTAAGAGGAACTAATGTATATAAGTTAACATAATTACCCTGACAAATCGTATCGTTCCTTTTCGTAATCACCGGCATGTTGGGGCAGTCGCGATCGGTAACCATGATGAACACAAATGCGGTGTCGCAATCTATACTCATATTCGAGCAGCACAACATGTAAGTAAATCCGTCAGGACCTACGTAATGCAAGTTGGGGATGTAGGTGAATGTCCCATTGCTATTGAGGGTTAGTTTTCCGTTGGCAGTGCTGTCTAACAGCGTAACTGTCGGAGTGCAAGTTTCGGGATAGCTGTCATTGATGAGTACTCCCGGAGCTACTACTTTCAGCGTATCATACTTCGGCACCGTGTAGGCATCGTTGTTTGCCAATATGTTATCGCCCAATACGTTCGGACGTACGACAATATACACGTCGGCAGTGGCGCAAACTTGATCATCTGCCGGGTCACATTTATTGCATATTTCGTAAGTAAACATATCCACTCCCGTAAAGCCGTAATTAGGCATATAAGTGAAAGTGCCGTCAGCATAATTTAAGGTTAAGGTACCGTTGCTTGTTCCTGAGATAATGGTAAGAGAAGCCGTATCTAATGTACAAGGTCCGGTAGCATAGTCGTTCGATAATATACTATTCTCAGCGATGAGTTCTTCATTTTCTCTTGTGGTATAATTATCATCCAACGCAATCACTTTATTGGCGCCTGTGCCGCCGGTTGTTTCATCCAATACTACAATAATCAACCATGCGCTGTCGGTCATGCCGCAGTCGTTCACAATCCAGTACATTACGCTGTCTCTGCCTACAAAGTCGGCAGGCGGTGTATAGGTAAATGCGCCGTTTGAAAGGACAAAATTAACGGTTACTCCTTCTACGGTAACGTAGCTTGCGGCAGCCATCGTAATAGGACGGTTATTTTCATCCAAGTCATTGAAGAGTACAAATCCGCTCACGGGCAGGTTCTTATAGGTATAAACCACATCGTTTACGGCTGTTAATTGTTCGAAGCGTGTATCTACATAAATATTGTCTAAGGTGTAGGTACAATTGTTTACGTCTTTAATCACAATTTGATAGAATCCGGTTTGCAACTCATCGGTAATTTCAATTGGACTTTCGGTTGGGCCTCCTGTGAGCAATCCGTTGTTAATGCTGTAGGTAAACGGGCCGTTTCCGGTAACGTTTACGGTAAATCCGCCCAAGGTTCCGCCCTGACAAACAACGTCAACAACCGGTCCCATCGTGGCTGCAAGCGCTGCCCCACTTGTAATCTCAATGGTTTTTGTGGTTGTACAGTTGTCGGCATCTTTAAACTCAATGGTATGCGTGCCTGCCGTGAGCGGAATAGTAGTTCTCAACAGTTCTATCCATCCTTCGCCTTGAACGCGGTAGCTGAATGGGGCGGTTCCGCTGGTTGAATCAATATTGAGAATCACATAGCCGGCTTCTTCGCAGGTGGCAGGATAAGGATCAAAGTCAACAATTAGCCCACTTCCCGCTGCTACCTGAATGGTAACAGAAGTAGCAGCTTCGCATTCATCGTCGTCTTGCACCAAAATATTGTATGTGCCTGCGCCGAAGTTAATGCCTATAATACCGGTAGCAGGAATATCTTCGTAGGTATCTCCGTCATCTATAGAGAATTGGTAAGGCGGTTTTCCGCCGTTTGCCGTAAGCCATATCGTATCGTTTGCGCTGGTGCAACTTTCCGCTGAGGTTGCCGTTGCCCATGCCGACAAGCCCGCAGCGGGCGTCAGCGTTACGGGCTGGCTGAAGGAAGCATCGCAAACATCGCTTTCGGCATCTTTTACAAAAATGGTGTAAGTGCCTGCGCCGAGACCGGTAAGAACAGTCTCATCACCAAACGTCACTCCGTCTTTACTGTACTCATAATTTCCGCTGCCTCCGGTAACATTTACTTGAATAGCGCCGGTGGTTGTGCAGGTAGGTGGTGTGGCTACCGAAGCCCAAACTTGCAACATCGGGGTTACATATACATGGAGCACAGTATCTTTATAACAGTCGTAGATGTTGTATGCTCTGATATAGTACCAGCCGGTTTCAAAAACAACTTCATTGAGCATCAGGCTGGACGCGGAATAACTATCATCGGAATAGAAATTCAGCGTGTCAATATATAAACTTGCGCCAAAATCAATTAATGTTCTCAGGTCAACGCTTTCTCCCCAGCAAACCGTATCGTTTCTTTTCACAATTACCGGTATATCCGGGCATCCGCGCTCGGTTACCATGATAAACACAAATGCAGTGTCGCAATCTATAGTTCCTTCTTCGCAGCACAGCATGTACCTGAATCCGTCTGGACCTGTGTAATGCAGATTGGGCGTGTAGATAAAACTACCATCGGGGCTTAAAGATAATTCACCAAAGGCAGTGCTGTCTAACATCGAAATTGTTGGTGTACAGCCTGTATCCGGCCACCCGTCATTACCAAGCACACCCGGCGCTGTTACTTTCAGCGTGTCGTACATCTGCACGGTATAGGCGTCGTTATTTGCCCAAAGATTATCCTCTAAGAATTCTCTTGGCAGTACCGTAATGTGCACTTCGGCAATAGCGCAGTCGCGTTCCTCAACAGGCGTCTTGTTGTTACATATTTCGTATGTAAATTCGTCCACACCTGTAAATCCGTGATTAGGAATATAGGTGTAAGTGCCGTCTGCATTTCGGATTAGTCTGCCATTACGCACATCCGATAAAATGGTAGCCGGCGGCGCCAGGTTGTAGCTTCCGGTAGCATAGTCGTTCCCGTGTATGTTGAAATTCCAAAGCGTATCGTTTTCATTTATCGTATAATAATCATCCAGCGCAATTACCGGGTCGAAGCCGGTAGCGGCCGTCGTATCCAATACTACAATAATTACCCACGCGCTGTCGGTCATGCCGCAAGTGTTTCTAATTACATACATTACGCTGTCCCTGCCAAAGAAGTCCTTATTAGGCGTGTAAGTGAATGCACCGGTAGAAAGAGTAAAATCAATAGTTCCGTTTTCGGGCTCGTAGGGGCGAGCAAGCATGGTAATGGGACGATTGTTTACATCGAAGTCATTGGTAAGTGCAAATCCGCTCACCGGTTGGTTCATATTGGTATAAACCAAATCGTTTACGGCGGTCAGGTGTTCAAATCTTGTGCCTACATAAATATTGTCTAAGGTAAAGGTACAGCCGGCATTATCGGTAATCACTACCTGATAGAATCCGGAGAACAAACCGCTCACTGTAATTTCAGCATTGACTAATGTTAGCACCTCTAAGTTTCCTGTAAATATAGCTGTGCCCAATCCATTGTTAATGCTGATGCTAAACGGACCATTGTCTCCGTTAGCGATAACCTTAAATTCGCCAATGTTTACATTTTGGCACTCATTATCCACAATGGCTGTTAAAGTGACAAACAGATTTGCCGTATTGTTGACGGTAACCGTATCGGTAGCCATACAACCGTTTGCGTCTCTTACCTCAATAGTATGGAAGCCTGCGGTGAGCGGAATGGTATCTCTGGTAAGTTCTACCCATCCTTGTCCCGTAATGCGGTACTCGTAGGGAGCGGTTCCGCTTCCTGTAATATCAATGATGGTGAAACCGGCTTCATCGCAGTTGGCGGGAACCGAAGTAAGGAGAATTATTACGCCTGCGCCCTCTGCTACCTGAACGGTAACAGAGGTGGCGGCAGTACATCCGTCGGCGTCTTGCACCAAAATATAGTGCGTTCCTGCGCCGGCGGTAGTTGTGATAATACCGTCGGGAGGAATATTCGTATAGGTTCCGTCATTCAAAGAGTATTGGTAAGGCGGATTTCCGCCGTTTGCCGTAAGGGTAATGGTTGCATCTCCTGCCGTGCAACTGCTTGTTGCACTTGCCGATGCCCAGGCCTGCACGCCCGAAGCGGGGGTGAGGGTTACGGGCCGGCTGGCAGAGGCGCCGCAAACAGGATTATTGGCATCTTTAACATAAATGGTATAGGTGCCTGCGCCGGAAACGTTAATAATACCATCGTCGGGTAGCGCCACATACGTGCCATTCTCGGTAAGGCTGTATGTATAGCTTCCGCTGCCTCCGGTAACGTGTACTTCAATAGCGCCGGTGTTAGATTGGCAGGTGGGTTGCGTGTGAGCGGTAGCCCACACTTGCGGCATGGTAATAATGCCTACTGCTACCGAATCGCCTGTTTCGGCAGGACAAACGCCACTCTTTACAGTTACGCGGTACCACGTTGAGTCGGTTAAGTTTCCGGTAGTTAAGGTAGCATCTGTTGCACCCGGAATAAGTGTATAGGTTCCTGCGGCTGCCGGCGAGGTGTACCATTGAATATCGCCAACATATCCTGTCAATTCTAATATGGCGCGGTGGTCAAAGCAAACGACCTCGGGCGGCGTTATCACGCCGGCATCGGTAGTTCTCGAAGCTGCCACAAAGATAATCGCGCTTGCGTTAAACGGGCAAGGCTGATTCGTTGTGATCACCCTGTACCACACAGTGTCGGCTGTTATATTGGTGAGGTCTAAGAACTCGTCGTGTGCATCCGGTATATTCGTAAATGCATCATTAATGATTGCAAAACTATAAGGATTTTGTGTTGCATATTGCCATTGAATGGAACCGGTGTGAGATATTAATGTTAATCTCATATCGCTGTGCCAACAAACGGTAGTGTCGGGCGGCACAATGGATCCGGTTGAATCGGAAACGCTCACTACTGCTATACCGCTTACTTCTGCGGGACAAACGCCACTCTTTACTGTAGCTTTGTACCACGTTGTTTGAAGCAAGTATGGAAGATATAATTGTTGCAGGTTGTCGTAAGCGGGCATATGAGTAAATCCTGCAGCGCCGTCAATGGAGTCTTGCCACGTAATGGTACCACTAACGTATCCATTTAGATTTAATGTAACGGGTTCTCCTTTACAAATATTGGTGTCGGGTGGTACTATCTGGCTGAGAACAGTGAGTGGGTCAACAATTATTCTCGCAGGGACGCTTCCGGTTGAGTCGCAAACCCCGTTTTTAACCACTGCACGATAATAGTGTGTTCCGGCAGGCAGGTTGGTGGGTGGGATTAAAGTAGTAGTTGAATTATTAATGATATCAAAACTTGAGAAATCCTCAGTATTAGAATACTCCCATCTAATCACATTGCCTGTAAAATCTTCCAGGGTTAAGTCGTCGAGCGGGTCTCCGATACAAATCTGTTGCGATTCAGGGATGGCGCCTCCGGCGCTAATGTCGTAACGAGTCACATATACAGAGCTGTCTATATAACATCTGTAATCATTAAATGCTCTCAGATAATATTTTCCTGTTGTTTTTGCATACGGATGCGCCATAAAATTGTTATGCGCTGCATCGGTATAGAATGCCACAGAATCTATATACTCGCTTTCTATTCTTATCAATGTACGTAAGTCAACAGAGTCTCCAATACAGATAAAGCCGCTGTCTAATGCCAGCACCGGCATGAATCCGCAATTGTCATACACTAAGATATTCACGTATGCCTGACTGCATTCGGTAATTCCGTTGCGTGTTCCGCATATTTCGTAGGTAAATCCGTCGGAGCCTTTAAAATTCCTGTTTGGTCTATAGGTAAATGAACCATCTTGTTCGAACAACACGAGCGATCCGCTATCCGGAGGGGTAATTATTGTAATTACCAAATCGTCGTCTAAATTGTTCGGGAAGATGTCGTTCCGTAAAATACCATTCGGTTCTATTACCAAGTCTTCGTTTTTCGGTGTTGTATAGTGGTCGTTAATAGCTTCTATCAACAGGTCGAATTGCGCGGTATCGCGCACATAGATATATACCACTGTAGAGTCGCATAGCGATGGTGTAGCGTTATTGCAAACTCTGTAGCGGAATTCATCCACGCCGGTAAAACCTCTACGGGGCGTATATTTGAATGTTCCATCGGAGTTAAACTCATCTACGGTACCGCCCCACAGGGTATTGCCATCCCCAATCAGGTATGCCGTCAGCGTTCCGCCATCGGGGTCAACGTCATTATCAAGTACACTTTCGTCCGTTAGCTCGGTATCTAACTGGGTATCTAAATAGGTGTAATAATAGTCGGGCACCGCAATGGGCGGTTGGGCTACCGGGGTGTATAACGGGAGTACGGTGATATACAGGTATCCAATCTCTGTATTACATCCGTCCCATACGGTGTATATTACCGTATCCAATCCCACATAACCCGGATTCGGGGTATAAGTAAAAAAGCCTTCGCCATTGGTGTTAACGTCTGTTACAATGGTGCCGTGACGCGGCTGAACAACATCATCCAAAAAGATATTGTTGATAGTAGTAGTAGTAGTAGTAGTAGTAGTAGTAGTAGTAGTAGTAGTAGTAAAGTCGCTCAAAATCAAATTTCCGCTTACGGGTATATTTATGTATGTGGTAACATAGTCGGTTACCGGCTGTAAGAAGTTATTGGCAGATACTACTTCAATATCCTCAGAAACATAGATACAACCGAGCGCATCTCTGAGCGTGATTTTATAAGTTCCCTCGGTTAGTGTTCTGGTGATAAAAGGATTGTTAGTTGTTGTAACGATTCCACTTAAAAACGTAAAGTTGTCGAAAGAATATGAAATAGATGGGCTCGGGGATCTCCATGTTACAGATGCAGCGGTTTGTCCATTGGCGCAAGTTAGAGGATAAACCAAAATATCTACAATAGCCAAATTTGAGGCCGCGTTGGGCACTGTTATCGTATCTGAGGTTTCACATCCCAACTCATCTTTTACTGTAATGGTACGTTTTCCGGGCAATACGTATGCCGAATCTAATGTTCCGCCCATTTCTACCCATCCGTAGCCATCAATGAGGTAGTAATACGGCGCTGTTCCACCGCCCACTTCAATATCAATCATACCGGTGGTATTGCATTGCGCTTCATTTTTCAGTGTTAAAGTTAAATTCAAGCTATTTTTAGCGTAAACAACTACTTCGCCCGCAGTGGCAAAACAGCCTGCCGCATCTTTCACCATTATGGTATAATGTCCGGAACTAAGGGTATCTGCAATAATGCCATCCAATGGGTAATCTAAATACTCGCTTCCATTTAATGAATATTGATAGGGGTACTGCCCTCCATTTATGGTTAGTGTAATTCTACCATCGCTTGAAGTGCAATTTTCAACAGTATCTGCTATTGCATTTGCATATAATCCGCTCTCGAAAGCGTGCAAGGAAACAGGGAGGCTAAGCGCAGCAGGACATGTATTGTTCACTACATCTCTTACAAAAACAGAATAGGTGCCTACCGGTAACGTACCTATGGTAAAATAGGTAGGAGAACCGGGTCCGTATGCCAAAGGTAGTGTATGGTAAGAAGCTTCGTTATCAATGCTGTATTGATAGTTTCCGCTGCCTCCCAACACAATGATTTCAAAAGCTCCTGTCGAGTTAATACAAGAAGGTGATGACATTACATTTATTCCTTCTAATCTTGGCGCCTGTTGTACATTTACCGTAAATACTACTTCATTTGCGCCCTCACATATTCCATCGGCTGTTTTGGCTTTTATGCGGTAAGAAGTATTTACCAAAGGCGCTACCATCAATGAGGTGCCACTGGCTAAAGGCGTGCCATCCATCGTTTCAAAGTAGAATATCGTTTCATTGCCGGATACTGTGTCTCTCACGAAGTCTCCCAGGTCTATTACGTCGCCTAAGCAAATATTGGTGCTGCTTCCTAAGGGCAATTCGAGGAATGGTTTTGGCATAACTTCTATCTCCATATAGGTACGGTTTAACAGAACGGTTGCCAATGGGCCTTCCCCTATGGGAGGCACATATTGTGTATAAATGGCATATTTTCCGGGGTCATGAAATATAGCATACACCACCGAGTCAACGCCACCTCCTGTAGGAACAGGTGTGGCTAAAGTAGCATCTCTGTATAGCGCTGCCACACTATTGCCCACCGGGTCTCCCTGTATAGTATCAAGGATATTCCAATAATAGGTTTGCATTCTGTTTGCCGTATAATATCGAACAGGCTCTCCCTGACACACCTTTTGTGTGCCGAAAAGGGGCACTGCCTGCCCTGTAAACGACGGACAAACGGTTGAACCTGTGATGTAGATTAACATTTGTCTTCCATCCACAGTATGCGCCGGTGGAGTAAAATAGCGATCACATCCCGTACATGGCGGCAAATAACCTAAGCAGAGCGGCGCACAAGCCTCCGGACTCATAGTATAAAGATCACAATCAGGGCATTGCGATAAACAACATAATAACGGATACCATTCAACTTCCTGCCCAACATATACAGGAATCGGTTCACCCGGATTACGTGGGCCGGTGGGATAATAGATGGTATCCATAATAATGTCTCCATCATCCAAGATATTGTTATTATTCATATCTGCATAAATAATCCCCAGCATCGTATCGCCAAAGTAGAACTGATTTCCTGCTGTAATTTCATAAACTCCCGACCATTCATACCTGTTCTTTGTCTCGTTAAATGTCATTACGCCATAGTATTCGCCTGTACTTTGGTTGGTGTTGGGCAGTACCTGATATAAATCAATCTCTATTTCGGGATAAACCCCCGTAATAATTTCAAAAAATTCGCAATCTGTCTCATCTTCTACACAGTATAAATTGCCTATCCGGCCAATCTCCACATAGAAATCTTCCGTTCCACATTCGGCATGAGGGTCAACGGCTAATTTCATCTCAAGTCTTACCGTATCACCCTCTTCAAAATTATAGTCAGGTATCGGGAAATACCACTCCTTTTTCGTTTCTCCTACATACGGTATATATTCAGGTCGGAATAAGCCATTGTAAAGTTCCGGATGTGTAGAGCTTCTTATGGAGAAAGTATCTAAAGGCATGGGGAAAGGAATATTGATATAAAATCCGTCTGCCTCGGGATCGGGCAGTCCGGCTCCTGCTTCCCAGCCAAACTCTATATAAACTGTTATAGAGTCTTTTCTCGTGCCTCCGTTTCTAATAGCGTCTGGGTCAAACCTCGCAGTTATCCAGTAATCGGCGGTAGGATCATCCCACGCATAACGGTACTCGTCTGAAGTTATATCTACAAGGGGGAGGTCGGTTCGTTGGCAAGCGTCCATCGCATACAACCTGAATACAACGGGCAATCCTCCCAGAGAGGTATTTCCGTCTGCACCACATTGCGACTTTACCGGAAAGCGAACCAAAAGCGAATCGCTTTGATGTAGTTCAATATCCAACGGAATAGTTCCATAGTAAATCTTGTCGCCTGTAGTAAAGTTTGTTTTTTGCCATAAGTTTTCAGGAATTGGGTACTCCTCAGGGATCGGATACAGGTATTCTGCCGTGTCCACATTAAGCCATGTGGAGTAGTAGTCGTCGAAAACAACCTGAATATGGGTCAACCCTCCGCTTATTTCGGTAACTTTCAGCACATACACCGTGTCGGTACAAGCTTCTTGCAAGCCTAAGGGCTGAGTAATTATATCGAATTGTACTTCCGGAATTTGAGTGTCGTTAAGGATAATAACAGTGTCGTTTACAGCGCCACAAACCGCCGTAACTACTTCCAGACGGAAAATAATAGAATCGGAAGCTAAGTCTGTTGTACTGAAGTTATAAGTAAAAGGATCAGGAAGCGGCGCAGCGCCCGATGGAGGATTAATTGCTCCCGATCCGAGCGTATTGTTGGGCGGCGACCATAAATTGGTTGTAGGACTTCTCCATAGCCAATTATAGCTACTAATTATTGATGGGTCTGTACCTACATTCAAGTCATAAGTTATTGTGGCTTGGCCAATGATCTGACCACACAGGTTATACGGATTTGAGTAAACATCTAACTTAGGTTCCGGGAATATGGTTACGGTAACCCGTTTGCGATCTTTGGGAAGGTTTTCACAATAGTTATCGCCCGCTACCGATACATAGAATACGGTATCTTTATTGGTCAGCACTTCCGGCATGGAAGCTGTAAATGAGGTGGTTTCTGCTTCCTCTGACTTTAATAGCGTTGCCCCGTCAGCATCACTATCGTACCAATAATAGGTAGGATTGATAACGCCGGGTGCGCTTGCCGTCATGGTGGCATCGCCTCCGGTACAAATAGAAATTGGTGTAGCGGTAACCGTGTTTTCATCTCCATAAGGCAGCGATTTTACGCGCAACGAATCATCCACATAACATCCATAAATATTAAATGCTCTTACATAATAAAATACCGTATCGGTAGCCATAGGAGGATACAACTCGGTTCTAAAATCTCTATAGGCAGAAAACAGTAACGAGTCGTAGTCGCTGTCTATATGAATTAAGTCTCTTAAATCTACAGTAGCGGGTAAACAAACCGCCGTGTCTAATTTTACGATAGCCGGCATGTCGCGGTCTTCGCCCACAATAATGTTGTCTATGGTAAATGTACATCCGTCCTCATCTTCAAATACAAGGGTATAAGATCCGGTTTGTAAACCGGTAACAGAGTCTGTGTACGAATCCATTACTCCGGTTTCAAAGCCTCCATTCAGTGAGTATGAAACATTTCCTACTGCATTTGATACCGTGAAAACTATCCTTCCTGTGTAGGTTCCTTCGCATTTAACGGTAACCACAGTGTCAATTTCTACAAATAAGTCGGTTTCTGCACCCCTCATCCCAACAGTTTGAGTTGTATTACAACCTGTTGCATCCTGCACATAAATGGTACGAGTGCCCGCTGCCAATGGGAAAGCGGTAGAGTCGGCAGGAGTAGGAATCGTTATCAACCCTTCCGACGATAAGCGGTAGCTGTAAGGCGGTGTACCGCCTGCCACTTTCATCCCTATAACGCCGTCATCTTGGCAGGTGGCAAAGCTAATAGTGTCTAAAAGCAATATGATACCTGCACCCGGCACAACGCCTACTGTTACGTTTGCAGCAGCAATACAGTTGTTGGCATCTCTCACAAGAATTTCATAAGTATTCGGTAAGAAGTTGTGACTTAAGAGCCCTCCGTCCGGTATATTTGCAAAACCGGTCATTCCTATTCCGTAGATATAATATTGGTAGGCCGGCGTTCCGTTACTTGGTGTAAGTGTAATGGTACCGGTTGCCCCTCCGCAACCTGAAGCATCAGTTGCCGTAGTAGCTACCGTTAATCCTGAGGGCGGCGTAAGCACTACCGGCGGCTCGCTGATAACGGGAGAACAAATAGGATTGCCGTTATCATATAGATATATGGTATAGTTGCCCGATTCAAGATTTTTAATTACAAAATCGGGGTCAAAATCATGTTTGTAATTACCGGTTCCATCGTAATCAAATTGATAAGGTCCTACCCCACCGGTTATATTTATCTGTATCTCTCCCTTATCGCCTTCACAAGTAGGTTGTGTGAGTATGGTCGCAAAAACCTGCGGCATAATATTAACAATGACCGTAAATTCTAATGAGTCTACCGATTCGCAATCGTCCTCATTATAGGCAAAAGCGTAGTATTTGGTTGTGTTCCACGGGCTTACATAGAGTTTATCCGCATTAACAGCGCCTAAACTGTCAATACTGCCTATCAGGTTATCTTCGTTGTCGTAAAATTCAACACGCGTTTCCTGAGTAAATCCCTTAGGATATGTGGCTTTAAAGAATTGGGTTAATTCTACTTCCGATCCTCTGCAAATGAGCGTATCTGTTCCTCGTGTGTGTGCCAATACGGGTCTTTCTGTTACGGTAACATTCATATAGGTACGTCCTATCCATTCTCCTGCCATATCTCCACCGCCTGCAAAGGGCGCCATGTACCTTACATAGAGCCAATAGTCTCCCGGCTCATCAAAGCGCAGTTCCATTTCGTATTCATTATCCCAGTTATTGGCATCTCCGAGACGTACCGGAAGAGTTCCACCGGTTGGAGTAGTTCCAAACCCAAACTCATAGAGGTCTTGTTCTTGTGCGGTATAGAATGTTGCGGTTTCTCCGGCGCATATTCTTCGAGGTCCGAAAAGCGTGGCTATAGAGGTAATAAATCCTTGACACAAATAGTCGCCTCCCAGAAAAGCCAGCAATCCGTAGCCATCTATGGTGGGAACGTAAGGTATAGGCCAAGAAATAGGAATAAGTTCAGGGAAAAGGTCATGCAAATCCACCCCTACAAAAATAGGCAAGATAGATCCCGCCGGATTGGTACTGGTAGGATAATCGAAGGAGACCATCATATAGTTGTCTCTTTCGTAATCGCTCAATGCGCCGTCATTATCCATATCGGCGTAAAATATTACTCTTACGGGGCGCCCCGCTTTCACGTCGGTACCGGAGATGGCGCGGTAAAAACCGCCCCACAAATCTCCATCCGAGCCTTCGTACATATAAGCATGATAGGGGTAAACATCGGTGGCATCATCCACGTAAGGTAAAATGATATACAAGTCTACATCCAAGAAGGGGTAGCTGCCTGCCAAAACCGATCCAAACAAACATTTTACACCTTCGCACCATAAACTGTCTTCATGAACCACTTCCACATATAAGCGATAGTGACCACATGTTGCATTAGAATCCACGTTAAATACGATGTCAAATTCAATAGGAGTTCCGCTAATGAAAGTATTGAAAGCCGTCTCATCTTCAGGGAAAGGAATGGAGTACTCTTTAGTGCTGGGGTCATCATAGCCTGTTTCAAATTCTTCCAAATCATCATAATTCATATTATAGCCCGAAAATCCATCTGTACTGATTAAAGAAACCACCGACATCCCTGTAGGAATATTGAAAAAGATGCTCTGGTACTCAGGGTCAACGTCAGCGCCACCTGTATAGGAAATTGATACCGACCATGTTGCTATACGATTAATGCTGGTAATGTCTCCGGGAATAGTTTCTTCATTGTTAATGGTGTCGGGCACTAATGTACTTATAACCTCAAACTCGGGCAGAGGATATCCGAAATCAAGTTCGAAAATGTCTGTCATCACTGTTGGTTTTGGATCAAATGGGAATCTATGGCATTCGTCTCTGCCGTCTAAAGAAAATTCATACTCGTTACCGCCGTAGAACTCACATCCCGGATATACAATAAATTTAACCCACAAAGAATCTCCTGCCAGTAATGTTACGTCATCTATATCCGGAATGGCATAAGTAAACAATCCTTCTATATTATCAACAGACTCCATCGGCAGCCAATCCTCATTCAAATCGTTGTATTCATCGTAAATGGGATATAAATACTCCGCACTCTGTACCTGAATGAGCGATCCATACAGGTCGTTTAAAGTAACTTGAATATTGGTTATCGAACCACCGCCGGTTTCGGTAACTCTTAATATATATATAGTATCTTTACAATGTGGCATTAATCCTTCGGGTTGGAAAACGATTCCAAGTTTACCTTCGGGCACTTGTGCATCAAGCGTAAGTGTAATGTCTTCGTATGCCTCTCCGCAGGGCGTCTCAATAAAATATTGCAAGGTTACGTATCCATTTGCAATGTCGGTAGCATCAGGCACATAATTAAATACTGTGGGACTTGCAGCAGTTAAATTTGTAGTAGTGGTATAACCGGTCATACCGTTAGTGGCAGGTAGCGGATAGAACAACTCATCGGAAACATCCTGGCGTTTCCATGTGTAAGTAGCTCCTGTATAATAGCTTCCCACCAAAGCGGTGGTTCTTAAAACAAAGAAATTGGTAGCCGCATCGCAGAAACTAAGGTAATCTGCAGTGAGAAATACTGCAGGGTCGGTCAATATGGTTATGGTAACGGGCTTGCGGGCGTTTGCATAGTTTTCGCAATAGTTTTCTCCAAATACCGATACATATAAAACAGTATCTCTATATTGTCCAATCGCTTCAAGTGTTCCTGTAGTATAAGAAGGAGAGGTTAGCAAATGAGCTCCTTCCTCATCATACCAGTTAAATGTTGGGCTTGTAACTCCTGCGGCAGATGCTGTTAATGTAATAAAATCGCCGTTACAAATAGCTTCATCGTTGGCGGTAATAGTGGCTTCTGTCGCGTATGGCTTCACTCTTACATATACCGAGTCTTCGGCATAACACTCCGGAGTATTGAATGCTCTTATATAGTACCAGCCTTGTGTGGTAACCGCGGTTGGGTTGGGTACCGGCACTGTATGCGCTCTATTCATGGAAAACAGTGTGTCGTTTATATGGCTACTGGTAGAAAGGATGAGTTCTTTTAAGTTGACGATTGTGCCCTCGCAAACCGTAGTGGTGTCTTGCACAGTAATTACCGGTATGTCGAGGTTGTTATTAATTGTTATGGTGTCTATGGAGAATGTACATCCGTTTTGGTCTGTAATTTCCACTTTATATATTCCAACATGCAATCCGGAAATTGTAAATTCACTGAGCGCTGTTTCATCGGCAATATATCCGTTGTTCACACTGTATATATAGTTGGGTGCATCTCCGTTAATGGAGATGATGATTTTACCCAAAGCATCTCCCTGGCATTCCACATCCACAATAGCATCTACAGCGGCAACCAACGCGTTAGTATTCTCAATGGTTACAATTTCGGAGGTTTCGCATCCTGCGGCGTCTGTTACATAAATGGTATGTTCTCCTGCGGTAAGGCGTATCGAGTCGGAAGTAAGCGCTATCCATGCTCCTCCGGCTAAACGGTAGCTATACGGTGAAGTTCCTCCTATTACAGAGATCGTTGCGCTTCCTTCCGCGCCACATGTGGCTATGGTTTTCGGGGTTAACATTACGGTTATTCCGGTGGTTGCCTGAACGGTTACGTTAACAGCCGCTATACATTCATTGGCATCTTTCACCAAAATAGAGTGGGCGCCCGCACCAAAGGGCGTTGCAATAATGCCGGTTTCGGGAAGCGCTGTGTATGTTGCACCATCATCTAAAGAGTATTGATAAAGTGGCGTACCGTCGTTTACCGAAAGGGTAACGGTAGCATCCACACTGCTGCAGGTTTGTGCCTGAGTTGCAGAAGCGGTAACCTTCAATCCCACAAATGGCGTAAGTGTTACCGTTTCGCTGATAGAGGCGCTGCACGCGGGGTAGTCGGCATCTATTACATATATGGTATAGTTTCCTGCACCAAGTCCGGCTAAAATACCGTCTTCGGGTAATGAGCGTGAAAAATCCACATTGTCGAAACTGTATTTATAATTTCCGCTTTCAGAAACATTCACTACAATAATTCCTGTTGGTTCCGTACAGGTGGGTTGTGCTTGTGCGGTAGCCCATACTTCCGGCACCGGCTTTACATATACCCAAAAATCGAGCATATCGTCGCATCCGGCTGCATTTTCAGCTATGGCTACGTATTTGGTATCCTCCCATGGGGTAACCAACAACGCACCGGTTCTGTTATCTCCTATTTCAATTAACTCGCTCTCTTCTTCTTTGTAGAAGGTGATTAATGTTTTTTCATTATTGAAATTGTCGTTAATATCAAAAATAAACTGCGTAAGTTCTACCTGCGACCCTCTGCAAATGGTGGTATCTCCGTTGCGGGTGTAGTCTAACTCTGGAATGGGATACACTAAAATATCCATATTGGTCCAGTTCAGGTATATACCGGCGTATGGGCGTCCTGCTGTGGGCACATATCTTGCCGAAACGATATAGGTACCTGTATCGCTAACGGTGTATGTTAATACTCCTGTCGTATTATTAAAATTACCCGGATTCTCATTCCAGTTGCTATTTACGAGAGGGTCTAAGCGGGGGGTGAGCAGATGAATCTGATGCCCGGTCATACCGGTTCCTACCGGTACATAAACTATAAGGTCACTGTTTACACAAATCTTTTGTTTTCCGAAAAGGGTTACAAAAGGCACTCCCGGGGTATTGCAAGCAAATGTACCGCCCATGGCAATAAAAACCTGCGCGTTCGGCACAAATAGCGGAATCCCCGGATTTGCTGTACCAAAACCAAACTCCACTATATCTCCTGCGTTGTAGTATTTATCCACCCGCCAGGGAAATGCAAATCCCGGTGGCATACCCGCCAGATCCAATATCGAAATATCTACACCCGGAACCATAAAGCCGTCGTTCAAACCGCCGATAGTGGGGTCAACATCGGCATAGAAACGGAAAAAGATGGTATCCCCTTCAAAAAGTTCGGTCTTCGTAATCATTCGCATATTACCTTCTCCTCGTGTGTAACTATCCGGATAAGGCGGCGAAATTTGACCATGGATCGGATACCGCGTTGTTTCAAAAAATGGATCTAATTCATATAAATCTATTGTCAATACAGGATAGCTACCTGTTTTAACAAAGCCGAACAAACACCTCTCACCGGAAGTTACACAATAAAGCGAATCTTCATAAATAATCTCCATATAAAAGTCGTAGTCTCCACAATAGATGTCATTTTCTATGGTAAATACTATCTCTATTGTTACCGTGTCCGTCTCCTGTAAACCGGTGTAATTTATATCGGGAAGCGCCATCTTGTATTCTCTCATCCATTCGTTGGAGAATTGTGTTTCAAATTCGGTTCTAATAAAAGTTGTATCGGTATAGTTCCAGCCTATTAACGAGCTGTTAAGACTTTTTATAGATTGAATGGTCATCCCTCTTGGGATATTGAAATTGAAAGATGTCTTGGTGGTGTCAACCGGTCCGCTGCCCGGAACATAGCCCGATTTTACCATCCATTTAACCGTACGATTAAAAGGATTATTATTGATTGTATCGGGAATAAGCTCACTTGTTATCCAAAATTCGGGAAGTTCTATGCCCTCCCCAAAATCCAACTCAAACATATTTTTCGAAATTACACTTCGGGTCGGCATTTCAGCGCCGGCATCATGGCTGGCTTCGCATATCGCCGCACCATTCAACAGGAATCTGTAGTTGTTTCCGGCATAGAAATCACAAGCGGTAAAAGTAGTAAAACGCACCCATAATGAGTCTCCTAATTCTAAGTAAATATCGTCTGCTGCCGGAATGGCGCCTACCCAGAAAAGTTCACGATCATCGTTTAACTCCATCGGTAGCCAATCCTCTCTCAAATCTTCGTTTTCATCGTAAATGGGATATAAATACTCGGCTTTTACCACCGCAATATTAGTCAGCCTGTAGTCTTCCAAGGTAACTCTAATGTTGGCTAAACCACCCTGTCCGGTTTCTATTACTCTCACAATAAATTCCGACGTATCGCACGGTTGTTGCGGTCCTTCCGGTTCCGCTACCATTTCAATGCGTCCGTCCGGATTGCTCAGAGATATGAATAACGTAACAAAAGCTTCAACAGCGGGACAAACATTAGGTGTAATTGTTAATCTTAATTTGATGGAGTCTTGAGTATCAAAAAGTTCCGGGCGCGGAGTATATTGAAATACACGGTCCCCTATTTGTGATACCAGATCCGGACCCGCACTGGGCGCCATATTTGCTACGGTAAACCAAGGGTAATCGGGGCAATAATCAGGATCAGTAGTGGGTAAACCTTTACAAGCTTCATCATAAATCTCACGTTGCCAATGGTATGTTGTACCCGACCTGTCGCTTCCCATCTCCAATATGGGATATAACGAAATCGTAGTAGGTTCACAAATGTTGTAGGTACTCGCCGTTACGGATAATGTGGGTTCGGGGTGTATATTCAGTATTACCTGCACCCGGGCTCCTACGGGGAGTTTGCAATAGTTAGACCCTATCAGCGATACATAAAAGGTATCTATAACGTTGGTAGGCGCCGGTAGCACTCCTAAATCAAGTTGGCTGCTTGTGCCTGGGTTTGTGTGCAGGATGTCGGTAGAGGTTTGGGAAGCAAACCATGTAAATACCGGATCCTGAACCACTAAGCCTGAGCTGTTTAGTGAGGCGGTTAAAATAACCTCGCTCTCCGAAACACACATAGTTAGATTCGGTGCGTTAATCATTGTTGGTAAAACGGTAGGCAACACTTCAATTTCAATACTGTCTATCTCGCTCATACAGCCTACAGCGCCCGGTATGCGCGCCACTACATAATATTTTGTGGTTTCTAAGGGCATCACGAGCGAATCTACCAACTGCGTTAGCTCTCTATCTAAAAAGAAAAAAGGTATCGCTTTTGAGGGAGTAATGCCGGTTACTAATCTGTTTAACCGTATGGTATCCCCGCCGCATGCCGCTGCATCCGGTTCTAATGTGCTAAAGGTTGGGAACTCATCTATCTCAATTTTAAAATACCAGTAGCAATTTTCAACGCCTTCAAATGAAAAGGCGCTGGGCACGGCATAGTACATGGCGCCCGGAAGACTCGGGAACGGATTAGAAGGCGTATATTCTATCGAAGTGGAAAGAGGAACGCCCATCTCGGTGTCAATAATATCATAGAAGCGGGTGGCGCGCGGAAACATCGGCGCTATCCAGTCGAAATCAATAGTTTCTACTCCACTATCAAGGCAAAAACCGAGGGTTCTTGTAACACCACTCTCGCACGCATTCGATGCTATACAAAGGAAGTCGGGAATACGTATGGGGGTGCGCTGGCAAACTCCGTCATCTTCATTATATCCGAAAACAAAGCGTAAATTTTCTACGGTAATATTGGATTCTTGTCCCGTACCGCTCACCACTCCGTCTATCACTACCATGGTGTTACAGGTTCCGGAAGAAGCTAAGTAATTACAGTCGTCAATTACTTTGAGCGTAAAGCGCAGTTCCGCCAATACGGAATCTGCATCTGCAGTGAGGGGCACCAAAGGGATCTCCCATGTAAGAACGCCCATTACCCCCGACAAGGGGTCGTAAGTATAGCTACTTGTTACCCCATTCCCCTTATTTACAATATAAGCGCTTTCAAACTCTGCGGGATACGGTATATGCACCTGCGCCAGCACGTTAACGAGCGGTTCGCTGCCTTTATTTCTCAGTTTGAATACATACTCAATGGTTGCTCCTGCCGTTACATTACACGTATCGGAGGGCACTTCGAGCGTGTTCCCGTTGATGTCGGTAATCGCTATCGGCACCGCTTCCACTTCGGGTTCCGGCGTGGCTGCACGGAAAGAAGCTGCCAAACAGTTTATCACGTAGGTATCGGAAGGATTAGCGCCGCTGTTTGCCTGAAACCGGGTTTGGGTTTGGGCATTGCCGATATTCACATTGCCCGTATTCGGAATATCCATCATAATGACACTCATTCCTGTATTGTTGTTAAGGCTGGGGTTTCGGGCAAGCCCCTGGTTGCTTATCGTACTGGAGAAGAAATTGTAGCCTCTCCCCGGAAGCGGATTCATTAAATCCACAAAAGTTCCGGTATTTAGCTGCTCTATGCTAAACCGGTCGGTGTTGGCGCTGATAGATCCGCCGCCCGATATTATTCCAAGTTTACCTGCCACCGCGCCGGTAGCTACCGTATTGAATCCTGAAATAAGTGTAGTTGAAGTTCGGGGGGTAGCGTCGGGACTGTTTATAAGCGTATAGCCGTCGTAATGTACAATACTGCGTTGGTTCATTCCTTCATTTTCATACACTACTATCATTCCCCATCCGCCGTACAAGCCGGGGTTTCCGCTGGGCCCGCTGAGCAGCGCTATATCGGCTACCCAATAATTGCCGGCGCCTTTCGCGCTCACATAATCCGTAACATCGGCATAAGCTACATAAACACCGGTGTTGGTGTTGCCTGTAGGGTAATGTATCTCTGTAGCGGTTAGTAGATTATAGGTGTCGCTCTCGTGGCGCAGCTTAACCTGGTTTTTAGGATAATAGTCAATCCTGTCAATTACGTCGGTATATACCGGCTCCATGGTTTTATACTTTACCAAAAGTTGTTTAGTATTCGCATTAGAGTTAGCTTGTCCATACATACCCACAAACTGCACGGAGTCTATCCCGCTCATCACTGTAATGGGATTAAAACCAACCCCAGTGCCCGATTCTCCCGGCGGTGGCGGAATTGGCCAGCTTCCACCGGGAACAGGGTCCATTACAGTAGAGTAAGTAGTGGGGCCGGGACCAATCCAAGCATGTGAACCTGCCCCTTGTTGATAAATAACTCCACCTATATTCTTGCCATTTTCTGTTGCCCAGTATAGTCGTATATTATTGGGCAGGTCGAACCAATGCACAAATCCATTGGGACCCGTATTATGCATGGTCAGTATAAAAGAATATGGTGGGTTTGTAGGAATGGGGATTAAGGCTGTGTACCACATATCCGACTCAGCAATTGTTCTGTACGTAGTATCAGTTCTCCATGTAATTACCGGCACCATATTGGTATCATCATTATCGTATGCCCCTGTGTAGTTCGCCGGGTCGTAATGGTAAAGATTGGGAAATGCTTCTTTAGGGGGTACTACGGTATAGGGTCTTCCCGTCCAGTACAAGCCTGCATATACAACTTTCGTACAGGCGGGTTCGGCATTATTCTCCATATTAAACACCACATTGGCAGAAGAAGAATTTCTCAAAGGATAACTGGTTGCATAGAGGGGGTCATTGTTCACCAATTGCATCCAGTTGTTCACATTATCTCGGTCTTCGCCGTCTCTCCAGTGCCATGTGAGGTTGGTGTTTCCCACCATCACAAAGTCTCCCTTAATGTTATACACGGAACTGTATCCGGTTGCAGGGGAGCGTCGAGCGGTAAAAGGTACCTGATCTACTATCTGCCCGTACACAAAATTTGGGAGGAATAAAACCATAAAAAAAACGAGCAGTAACGCTGTTTTTTTTGCATTTTTTGAAAAATTGTAGAAGTTTTTCATATTAAAAAGTTTAAAAATTATTGCATTGATAAAATACTGACGAAAAAAGCATAAAAAGCTTTCCTTCAACAAAAAGGGTTAGGTAAAATATAAACGTTTATGTGTTAGTAAAAACATTATATAATATATATTTCTATAAAAACACAATTGTTTGTGTCTTAGACAGTTAGAAAATATATACGCTATTTTTAAAAATGGCGCATTAACAAATAAAAAGATAAAACTATTTAGATTTTTCATGGTGTGTATATTTTTTCTAAAAAGTGCGGCGAAAATACACTTTTTTTGTATCTATTAACACTACCCTTACAACTAATCCACAAATTTTGCAAGGAAACAATAAGTTATTTCTTTTTAGCGCAAAAAAATCTCTGTTTGAACAAATTATATGTCGCCCTTTTATTGCGTAAACTTCTCACTTTTCTACAAACAACTTAACCGGAACTCAGGCTAAGAGGTACAAGGGTTGGCTCATCCCCCGTTTCTTATTTCAAAAAACCTTCAAATGTTCATCATAAATTACCATATTTTCTCCTATTTGCTTGATTATGGCGATGCCGTTTTCCATGGCGCTACTTTCGGTATGCTCTTCAAAGTGAAATGCTGCCAGCCCAAGATAGAGGTCAAAATCTGCATATTGCGGGAACAGTTGTTTGAAAACCGGCGCTTTTTTTAGCAACTTTTCAACATCCTTTTGCCGCGCATTATACTTTACTTCAACAATTACCACCGATGTGCAATTGTAAAGCACTAAATCGTATTCGCCTTTGAGATTAAGTTTTTTGGAACTTCTTCTGCTATGATGATCCATACTGTCGTACTCTTGACCTGCAAATTGCATGGAGTTTGTAAAACTGTTCACAAAATACGATTCTGCTACTGCGCCGTTAGAATTTCCAATTCCGCCAAGTTCTTGTTGCATGGCTTTAGTGCTTTCTTTCAAAGCCTCAGTGTCTTCCCGCGTGGCTTTCATAGAGTTCCAAAATTTTTCCCATTCTTTGTCGCTTCGCTGCTCGGCCTCTTTTCTTCGCTGCTCGTCTTCTTTTCTTCGCTGCTCGTCCTCTTTTCTTCGCTGCTCGTCCTCTTTTCTTCGCTGCTCGGCCTCTTTTTTTCGCTGCTCGTCTTTCGCAAATTCTTCTTTTCTTCGCTGCTCGTCTTCCGCAAATTGTTCTTTTCTTCGCTGCTCATATTCTTTTCTTTCCCGCTCGTTTTCTTTCATTAGCTGAGCGGTTTCTTGTAGCGTTGCCCACACAGTTTCAAATGTGGCTTTCGGGAGGTGATTTTTACTTCTCATA
>Ga0123356_10000926_pt1 | contig 32379 bp, 22 predicted proteins | sample TergutEmb28metaG_2_FD_92546 | JGI IMG/M metagenome (GOLD analysis project Ga0123356, IMG submission 92546) | Embiratermes neotenicus P3 segment gut microbial communities from Petit-Saut dam, French Guiana - Emb289 P3 | ecosystem: Host-associated > Arthropoda: Insects > Digestive system > Gut ...
CAAAGGTACTAACTTTGCCGGCGGGTTTGATATGGGCGGGAATATTATGGCCGGGAAGTGGGGGATTGTTGGGGAGTATGGACCGGAGATAATAAGAGGGCCGGCGAATGTGACGAGTCGGGAAGAGACGGCGGAGCTTGCGAGAGAGGCATTAACGGCTCCAGCACCAACTACTCAAGATGTGAACATTACCTTTATTGATAACAGCGGTGGTGTTGCTGGTAATATGCGCCGAGAACTTCGCAGCGGTGACATGGATCAGTTTATGATGGAATTTCTCCAGCGTGCTAAACGGATGGGAATGATATGAGTATTGGTAAAATTAGATTCCATACGCAGTTAGATAACCAAGGGTATGAGGCTATATTCTCAATGCCTACTTATGGCTATTCAGTACAACTTGTCAAAGCAGTAACAATACAGAGATTTACTAACAACGTTGGTGCATTTAATAATGGAGAATGGGATGATTACAGAACGGTCGATTTCTCCGTTTTACTGCCAGAAAGCGAAGTATTGCAACTTGCTGAATTTTTTAAACATTTAAAAAATTACGGTTATGTGAATGAAGAAGGTTCTCAAATATTTTATATGTCAATTTCAAGCGGAAGTAATTTTTTTCCAGCAGGGCCAGATTACGGAGATAGTGGGAGATTTACAGTTTCACCTGCCAACAATCATTCTTTTAGTACAATGAGAACCGATTACTTTGGGATGTTTGATTGTAAGTTGAGGTTGTTAATTCACGGCTTGCAAAGACCTAACTCTATGACATCTATAAGAGAGCTGCATGGAAGCTATGATTTCGGCGATGTGAAAGGACTTAGAGACCCTGAGCGCATAGCAGAACAGGATTACAGAACGGCCAGAAACATTACTATTGGCGGTATACCTTCTCACGTACAACTTAATGAATCTGAATTTACGACTACAATTATGCAACGAACCACTACTGCCAAAATGGCAGAACTCGCTTATTATTTGCAAAAAATAAGGACTGACAAAATACCTGTTGAAACTAAAAAAGGCTATTGGTTATTTGGGCCAGATTTACCTGAAAGCGGACGTATGTTTGTCAAATTGTTAAGCAACGAATTTGTATTTGTCCATGAGGGTCATGACCTATGGAGTGTCAAAATACCGTTATGGTACGCGGGAGGTGAGCAATGAATTCGTCTACACTTGTAGTATTTATTTCGATCGGTACGCAATATGAAAACCCGTCACTATCGCCAATGCCGGAAATAGGCTTGTTTGCAATGAGCAATAATGTTACTAACGCAACGGAGCTTGTTCTGGTTTTCGCGGAAGACAAACCTCAGGGGAGGTCATTTCCGTCACAGTATGCGATTGGTTTTCTTCGTAAAGAAGGCGGAATCGGAGAAATATCAGAATCCGCGAACTTCCAGTTTGGTGGCGGACTTGTTCAAAATTCACAAACGAGAATTGTGCTCGATAATACCAATGAACTCAAAACTACTCTTGAACTGCACGGAGTAAATATTATTGGTAAAACGGTTTATATCGTTGAATATCAAAGTGATATGAGTTTTGTACCAGGCACGGGAGAGTCTATAAATCCTCTGTATGTCGGCAGAATTGAAGAAGTAACATGGGATGAGGCGGAGCTTAGTTTGTCCGTGGTGCCGAATATGGAAATGCAGCGTCGTGCTAATGTGATGATTAATGATTCACCGGTTACTATTGGTAAACTTGATTACGGAGTAAACAGGCATCGGTCGGAATTCGTTAAAATACTAGAAGATGTGCAAGTACAATCCATCAATAACAGAAATACTGCTAGTGGCAATTTCGTTGAGATTATCACAGAAATACCATATAACGAAAATACCGACTATTTACTTCATTTGGGGTTTCATTATGGTAATCGCGATATTTACTGTGTGGCAGAAGATTCTCAAGAGGGTGTAAAGGTGCATCATTTGGGCGTGTGGTATCCGAACCAAAACTCGCACGAAGGAGGTATGATCTGTATATGGCTATGTAAAGCGTTGCCACAAGAACATATTCCCGTTTGGATAGATCTGATTTTGCCAAATGTGTATTTTGAGGCCGATGAGTGGGTTAATGCGTATGGAACCAATCATGCACATAATTTTCTTGATACAAAGATGAAGAAGGCATATTTTGTAAACGATAAAAAAGCCATTCAAGAGATAGAACCGTATGGGGAGATATGTGACTATAATAGAGGTCAGCTATTGCCAGAGTATAATGACAATATTTTTACTTTAAAGCGTGAAATTACAACAAAAGAATGGGATAATTCGCAATTTACAAACATAAACTCTTTTTATTATATTATGTTAAAAAATGTCAGGGAACTTAATGAGTTGACTACAATTAGTCAAAATGGAAAGAGAAACCTTGAATCATGGAAAATAGAGGGTGATAATTTTGACAATTTTGTATATAGGCGACCAGGCATATACACGATAGGCAGCAATTCTAATTTCCACAATATGATGGAAATTCCAATCGGTGGAGGCGCAATCACAGATGGCAATATAGATACAAGTGAAATACATGGGTTTAGAGTAAATGGCGGCTCTAATCCGCCAGCATTGAGATATGCGATTGAGTTTGATATTGACGATATAGACAAAAACGTGGATTTTGACGAGTGCTATTTATCAGCAAAAACATCTTTAAATAGCCAACTGTATGCGTCAAATATAAGTATAAGAGTAAAAGATGGTGGCAAAGTATCATCTGTCATAGAACAAAATTTGGATAACGGACGAGGACAAAGTTTTGTTTGTGCATATAATCATATTTATAACCATAGATTGATTGATAATCCAAGTTTACCGCCTTATCCAGAGATTGTTCCAGAGCTCGAACGGGCTCATGATATTGATGTGTTTTTGAATAATGATAGGCTTGGTTTTTCTGTTAGAAATTATCTTTGGGGAATTATTATGGGATACAAAAATACTCCAATATCTGGAATTGATTTTGAGAAGACAAGACCAAAGAAGTTACTTATAATGTTTAGAATGGGGTCTGGTGGCGCATACACATCACAAAGACCATATGCCGAATTCATGGTGCACACATACGAAGTAGGACTTGTTTTAAAAAAAGAAATTGACATATCAAAATACATATTAATGCCAACAAATGGAAGGTTAATCGATGACGGTCAGTTCCGCCTTGCAAATACTTGGGGTGGTAGAAAAACTGGAACAGACCTCATAGATAATCCGATTGATGCGATAGAACATTTTCGCAGATTGTCAAACTGGAGCGAATCGGCTATTTATTTGAATTGGGGGCAAGGGCCTGTTCCGCCGGCTCGCATAAATAGCTGGGGAAAGAAATATTCTATTGAGAGCTATCCGGCACAGATTGATATTCCTGCTTTTGATAATAAATCACTTGACGAAATAAAAGATTTGAAAATTGCCCGGCAGATATTGAATGAAGAAGACGCTGATACGGATATCTTAGTAGAGAGCCTTTGCAAAGATTTCTATCTTATTGCATCAAAAATCATCCCAAATAACGCATGGACCGGTTCATTAACTATTGCGCAGGAGTCAATAGCTTCTCTTCACACATCATCTGTTTCAAATGTCGATGTTCCTGTTATTAAGCGCAAGCATCTGCTCTCATTTGGCGAAATCAGAGAGCCGGGAGCCAGTGACATATTTCTTGAACCTCAAATAAAATATGGCTATGTGGAAGGGCTTGGATATACTAAATCTTTATCTATTTCGGGTATTGTGACAAATGAAGTAAGGAATGATGAAGAATGGAGCAAAGAGTTAAGTGAATTACTGGCACCTGGATTTAAACTTACTGACGGTGAGCGAATTTGGAAACGCTGTAAAAACTTTTTCAAACGATACAGGTCTTTTGTCGAAATGCCATCAAATATGGTAGAACAAAAATGGATACAAGATTACGAAACAGCACTTTGGAAGATTGAAAAAATGCTTGAATGGCAAATGAAAGCACGCATACAAATAACAGTTCCATGGCAAAAGGGCAGATTGTGGAGAGTGGGAACGCATATCAAGCTGTCTCTGCCTCACGTTATAGATGGAGAAGAGTTGCTTTGTGTATGCGAAAGTGTGAAAAAAAATAAACAAAATGATAAGGTTACAGTTTGTTTAATTTATCTTGAGAGTGTGTTCCCGGAACCCGCGACATTTATCACAATAGATGAAAGCGGTGACAGGGATATTGTTATTGATGAGAGCGGAAATTGGCCGGTTTCTATCGTGGAAGGTGTGGTATAAGTATTGGAAATGGTGTATCCCAAACAACATATAACCCAAAACGTGAAAGAGGTTGCATATGAAAATCAAGTTGTTTTTCATTCTGATCATTTTTACTATGGTATTGGCATTACAAGCAAATGCTACGGTTATTCTTATATCTTCTTTTGAAGATCTTTGCAAAATTGGCCAAGAACCTGATTATCCATTAAATGGAGATTACGAGTTGACACAAAATATTGATGCTTCACCGAGTAAAAATATGAATGATGGGCGGGGATTTATTCCTATAGGTACTACTCGTACAAATGCTTTTATAGGTTCATTTAATGGGAATGGGCATATCATAAAGGGTCTGTATATCAACGGGGAGTGGGACGTAGGGTTGTTTGGCGTTGTTGAAGGTGGAAAAATACAAGCTGTTGGACTTGAAGATGTTTTAATAAGTGGCGAACTTGGTGTTGGTAGCTTGGTTGGAACCTTAATTGGTGGTACAGTTACAGCTTGTTATTCAACAGGAGAAATACGCGCATATCGTGATAATGTAGGCGGTTTGATAGGCAATTCATCCAACAGTACAATTGTCGATTGTTATTCTACAGCAAGGGTTTTAGGTGGTGTAATAGGAGGTACAAATGATATGAGCATGAATGCAGGTGGCTTGGTTGGAGCTTTTACTGATGGTACAATTACCAATTGTTATTTCACAGGAACGGTAGAGCAATATTTTGACATTGCCTTAAGTGCTGTTGGCGGTTTGGTTGGAAGTTTAAGTGGCAGTACAATTACTCGTAGTTACTCTACAGGAAACGTATATGGTTTTATAAGTGTTGGCGGTCTGGTGGGCGGTGTTAATAACAGTCAAATCACTAATTGTTATTCTAATGGGGCTGTAATAGGGCTGGAGCATGTCGGCGGTTTGGTAGGCACAGCTTATATTGAACGTAATAGCCCCGCAAACAGCATCATAATCACTAATTGTTATTCCACAGGGTATGTTAGTGTTATTGATCATGATATTGATTATAATATTGACGCTTATATTGGTGGTTTGGTTGGATTATTCTCTGATGGTGGAACAGTTACCAATTGCTTTTGGAATATAGAGACTTCTGGCCAGACTATCTCTGCAGGTGGTGGCGAAGGCCACACGACAGCTAATATGAAACGGCAAATAACTTATGCTGGCTGGAACTTTAGTACCATTTGGCAAATAGACGAAGGCGAAGATTATCCTTATCTTTTGTCTTTGGGTAAGACTCAAACGCCAACTTCAGTAATCGAAAGCAAAATCTCACGCAGCACAACTGTTGCACCAGTACCACTTATTATCATCAAAAACAAAACCTTAACCATAAAATCAACCCCAAATTCCGAATTACAAATTAGACTTTTTGACATGAGAGGTAAAACCTTGTTTCGTTTTAATACTCGCGGCAGTGGCAGCAACAGTTTTTCATTAGCAAAGATTCCGGCAGGCCGATATTTGATAGAGACAAAGGAGAATGGGAAGCGTGTTGGAACAGTGGCGATTGTTTTGAGGTAATATAAAAAAATAACTATTAACATAATATCAAACACATAATACTTAAAAAATAAAAATGAGGCTACACATGAAAATTAAGTTGTTTTTCAGTTTCACCATACTTACGGTATTGGCATTACAGATAAGCGCAGATGTCATAAAAATACACGATTTTGAGGAGCTTAAAAAGATAGGAAAACACCCTGATTTCCCTTTGGACGGTAATTATGAATTGGCTGGTAACATAGATGCTTCAGATAGCCGTAATATAAATAATGGAAAAGGATTTGAGCCGATTGGAAAAATGATTTTTGATTCACAGTATGGTATTTTTACACCTGATTCCGCATTTACTGGCATTTTTTATGGAAAAAATTTTGTAATAAGCAATCTTTATATTAAAAGCATAGAAGATTACGTAGGGTTGTTTGGTGTTGTCAAAAATGGAGAAATAAAAGCTATTGGGCTTGAAGATGTTTTTATAGAAGGCAATCATTTTGTGGGCGCGTTGATTGGTTATTCAATTGGTGGTACAATTATGGATTGCTATTCCGCAGGAGATGTAAGTAGCAGAGGTAACTTTGTTGGCGGGTTAGTGGGAGCCGCAGATTCTGCTACCACAATAGCCGTAAGCTATTCTGTGGGAAATATAAGTAGTTTTGGCGAGCGGCTGGGTGGGTTAGTGGGAAGTTCTACGGGGAAAATTATTGATTGTTATTTCACAGGAAGTGTAAGTGGTTTAGGAGAAGATGTGGGCGGTTTGATTGGCTACATTGGTGATAATAGTCAAATTATCAATTGCTATTCCACGGGATTTGTGAGTGGTTCAAATTATGTTGGTGGCTTATTGGGTAAGGTCTACACTTTAGGTAGCTTCACAACAAATGGTTCTACAATCATCAATTGCTATTCCACAGCATTTGTGAATGGTGATGGTCTATTAGGTGGTTTGGTTGGTGCTCTTTTGGGTCATTCCACCACAATCACCAATTGTTATTCCACAGGATCTGTGAGTGGTACTGATGATTACATAGGTGGTTTTATTGGAGAATCCTTCAGCGGTGGAACAACTGTTATCAACTGTTTTTGGGACACAGAGACTTCAAAGCAAAACTCTTCAGCAAGAGGCGAAGGCCGTACCACAGCCCAAATGAAGCAGCAAGCTACCTACACAGGCTGGGACTTTGATAACATTTGGGCTATAGACGAAGGTGAAGACTACCCTTATCTTTTGTCTTTGGGTAAGACTCAAACGCCAACTTCTGTAATCGAAATCAAAATCTCACGCAACACAACTGTTGCACCAGTACCACTTATTATCATCAAAAACAAAACCTTAACCATAAAATCAACATCAACTTCCGACTTACAAATCAGACTTTTCGACATGAGAGGTAAAACCCTGGCTCGTTTTAATACACGCGGCAATGGCAGCAACAGTTTTTCATTAGCAAAGATTCCGGCAGGCCGATATTTGATAGAGACAAAGGAGAATGGGAAACGGGTTGGAGTGTCGGCTGTTGTTTTGAGGTAATGAGTAAAATATTAATAATAAAATCAATAATTTGAAAAATAAAAACAGAAACGATACAATTCCGGGGGGTGCGCTATGAGTATTGAAGATGGAACATTGCACGCAGACATTCTGCGCGTATGTGACACACGTGCAAACATAGTAGACAACGACTTATTAAAAAACAGGATGTTCGCGTTTGACACTGTTGACAAGAAGATTATTGCCAAGCATAACAATACATATTACGACATTGGCGGAATGTCATTAGAAGAAATGAGGCAGTCTCTTTCTGCTGATTCTCCCATAAACTACAATCAGTTAACAGGTGTTATATCTCATTTTTGCACCGACGGAAACAGGCACGTACCTTCCACATCCGCAGCAAATCAAGGGTTTCTTAAGGCTCCTCTGATTGCCGGAAGTGACCCTGCATGGGCGGCATTAGAAGAGACTGATATTCCGTCACTTTCAATAGGTAAGGTGGCGAGCCTGCAAGTATCTCTTGACGCAAAAGAAGACAAATTGAATAAGGGAGCTCCCAACGGTTACGCTTCACTTGATGCAAATACCAAAATCAACGCAAGTCAGCTGCCGGATTTTATTTTGGGTCAATTGCTGTATGCCGGGACTTTTGTTCCGTCTACTGCTTTAGCTACGCTTACTACAAATGCAAAAAATAAGTTGTTAACGGCAGACAATACTATTACGCTGACAAATGATACTGCCGGTGTAACGGGCTACATTGCCAATCAGGGCTGCTTTTATCTTGCTTCTGTGGCTGGTTCTTTTGCGTTGATGAGTTTTGATGTTGGCGACTGGCTTGTGTCAACCGGCAGCGGATGGGTCAAGGTTGGCAATACTGATGCTGTTACTGGTGTTAAGGGTAATAATGAGTCTGCATATAGAATTGGTAATGTTAATTTAACGGCTGATAATGTAAGGGCTGTTGACAAGACTGGTGATACGATGACCGGGCCGTTGAGATTTTCTGTTGAGGGGAAATATATACATGCTCATCAAATTATCGGTTTACAGCTCAAGTCTAATGATACGCTTGAGATGTCGAGCGGTTCGGAGATGTCACATAGGATTAACAGCAGCGGCCACACATTTTGCGGTAATATCATGATGGGCGGAGCACATGATATAAGCAGCGTCAGGACTCTTAAGGCCACGACTGTCGAAGCAGGGGAAATAGTAACTACGAATCTCATAAAAGAAGCTAACGATTTCCTTCACAACAGATATGTCCGTCTTCAGTCAAATAGCCGCATGGGGGAGCATCAGTTGCCAACTTCTACCATGCCAAACCGTTTTTTACGTGTAGGAACTGCAAATAACAGTCCGCAATGGTCACAGGTTGGATTGGGGGGAGATGATGTGGCCGGCGTATTGCGAGTTGTCAATGGCGGAACAGGAACAACAAACCCTTCAGGCCACACTTTAATACAAAACGCAATCACCTTATCCACCAATACACGTCCACCGAGCGGAGCCACCCATGCCGGAATAATGCGTATTCTGCCATGGTTAAGGATAGCCATTCTTGATTTTACATCGCAAGCTCCTGCTGGCGGAATAGCGCACAACGTGGTCATCGGCACATTTTCATCTTCATACAGTGTATTAAATGCAATATGGGTACCAGGTGCTCTTATAGATATATCAAGTAGCAATAACATATCCTTTGTTATGAGTAGTAATAGTATTACTAATAGAGGAATGACTATTCCTTCTAACGCCTGGTACGGATTTCAGGTTGTATGGTTTTATTAATTTTTAATGAGTGTAAATTATGAAATACCGTGTAGAATTTCCGATAACTTTTGACTGCAACCTGCGGTGTTATTACTGTTTTCATTCAGACTACCACAACAACCGTCACCCCTACACAAACGGCAAACGTTTCGCGCGTGCATTTACTCTTGCGCAGTGGGAGCAGTGGCGGGAGAGGTTTTTACCGGATGCAGCAGAGATGCTCATCATGTTTTCTGGCGGTGAGCCGTTTATTCCTGAGAACGCAGTTCTTTGCGAGGAGTTTATGACTTATGGCGAATACTCAAAATATAAGTATGAATTTCTGACAAACGGCCTGTTTAACGAAAAGGATATTGAATTCTTGCGCGGGCATATCTCCAAAATCAGGCGTATAGGGTTCACCTATCACCGAAAAATGATAAATGACAAACCTCACCTCATAAAACAGTTTTACGACAATCTGACATTTATGAGAAATATGAATATACCTGTATACGTCAAGGAGCTTTTACGTATTGAGGATAAGAGCGCAATTCTTGAACATAGAGAATATCTCAAAGATAATTATAAAGTCATCCTGAAAATCCAGGATTACAAGGGAGACAACCGGGGATTAGATTTAAGGGAGCAGCAGCGGTACACGGAAGCGGACTGCGCTCTTGTTGACATGGAATATAAGCACCCGGCGGGTCTTCCATGCAGCTGCCTGCGCGGATACCGCGGGATTGCTATCCGCGGGTATGATGAATACAGCGGCAACGTGATAGCTTGCTGGCATGACCCTGTAGTAGTTGGGAATATTCAGGAGATGCGGTTTAATCCGTCATTCATAGTAAATGTTTTATCGGACGGTACAAAGGATATGATTGGTGTGCCTAAGAAATATGCTGGAACAAATCCTCGTGATTTACCGGTATGTTTATTAGGAAGTAATAACAATGATAATAATGATAACAATGGGACAGATAAAGCAGATAAATCATTAAAGGGGGGCGGTATGAGCTGGGCGGAGAACCGAATCAACGAATTAAGGATTGAGTTTCAGAAGGCAAATGATGCAATTTCGCATCATAAATCTGAAATCGCGCAGCTTCAGCAGGCTGCGCTTCGCATTGCGGGCGCTATAACGGTGCTTGAGGAGCAGATGCAGGCTGAGGCGGCAAGCCGTGAGGAGATCGTGAAATGAACTCTTCTCTCTTTCGCAAAGAAATTACAAACGTAAAGACTCTGGTCGTTAAAACCGGAAGCAGAATCCTCACCGCAGACGGGCATATAGAGCGCGTAAAAGGGCTTGTGGAAGACATGGCGGCTCTTCACAAGTCTGGAGTGCGGGTAGTGCTTGTATCATCAGGCGCAATAGCTCACGGTATGAAAGCTCTCTTGCTTGAAAAGCGTCCAAAAGCTATTCCAATGCTGCAGGCGTGCGCAGGTATCGGTCAAAACAGACTGATGAATATGTATCAAAGTTTTTTTGGAGAGCATAACATTCTCATTGGCCAGGTACTGTTAACATGGGATGACCTGCGGAGCAAAAAACGCTATCTGAACCTTCGCAACACCTTCTTTCAGCTGCAAGACTTCGGCGCGATACCTATAGTCAATGAAAATGATTCAGTTGGCGTTGAAGAGATTCAGTTTGGCAATAACGATACCCTCGGAGCGCAGATAGCGCTTTTAGTCAATGCCGACGTATATGTAAACCTCACAGACGTAGGCGGACTTTACGATAAAAATCCGCGCGAAGATAAAAACGCGAAGCATATTCCCGTAGTACATACAGTCTCTTCAGGCATACAAAAAATGGCTTCCGACAAAAAAAATGAGATAAGCGTCGGCGGTATGTCAACCAAGCTGAAAGCCGCCCAAATTGTCACACGCGCAGGTATATACGCTCTCATAGGAGATGGTTTCGATCAAAGGCTGCTGACTGTTCTGAATAATGAAAACTGCGCTACGCTGTTTATGCCGTGTGAGCAAAAAATGCCGTCAAAAAGCCGCTGGATTGCGTTTACCGGACACTCAGCAGGCGGCATTACAGTTGATGAAGGAGCGTGTAAAGCGATAACCCAAAAAGGTAAAAGTCTTCTCGCCGCAGGCATTACAAATGTGAACGGAAATTTTAAAACCGGTGATATGGTCGATATTTTTAATATTGACGGAGAGATTATCGCAAGAGGCATGGCTAACTTTACCGCGGCTGAGATAGAGCTGATACGCGGCGATAAGAGTGAACAGATAGAAAAGAAACTTGGAGCTATAAAGTTTAATGAGATTATCCACCGGGATAATCTTGTGGTTTTGTGATAATTAAAAACATTAAGAAATAAACAAAAGCTCTCTATATTTCGGCAGCGGCCAGAGTTCATCCGGCATTGTGTATTCAAGCGCGTCTACATGGCGGCGGATGTGGGCCATTTGCGGTTTAAGGCCGCTGTAGAAGAAAGACGCTTTTGCCTGCGGGTCCATAGAGTTCGCTTTTTGCAGCAGCGCGTCTAACTCTTTAAGATTTTTACGGATGTAAAAAATATCGGCAGTTAGTTTTTCAAAAACTTCTTGACGGTCTTCAAGAGCGCCCTCTACCATTTTTATTGTCATATCGTCAGACAAATCCCTCAATAACTCAAGACCTGCGGCTATATCGCTTTGATAACCGTAGGCGCTTGGAAGTATCTGCGTGTTTACCATTTCTGAGAGAGTTCTTACCTCGATATCAAGCGTTTTTTCGTAAAGGTCAAGCCAGATGTTATACCTTGCGGTAAGCTCTACTTTTGAAAGCACTTTTTGACGTTCGAAAACCTCAATCGTTTTTGGAGCGGTAAATGCGCGAAGCGCTTCTGCGGTAGAAGCGGTATTGGGGAGTCCGCGCTTCCCCGCTTCCTTCACCCAATCATCACAATAGTTGTTTCCTTCAAAAAGAACTGATTTAGATTCCTTGATAGTTGTACTTAAAACTTTCAGTACAGCGCTTTCAAGTCTTTCATTATTTTTCAATTCGGCTTTTACGCGTTTACGGATAATATCCATAGAATCCGCTACGATAGTATTAATGATGGTGACAGTGGTGGATACATTCATAGAGCTTCCGACAGCGCGGAACTCGAATTTTGTTCCTGTAAACGCAAAAGGCGACGTCCGGTTGCGGTCCGTGGTGTCGCGGATAAATTTGGGGAGAAGTTTTACGCCCAAATCAATTAAGTCCTGTTTTTTAGCTTTTTCGATTTTGCCGCTTTCAATCATACTTACAATTTTTGTGAGCTGTTCGCCAAGAAAAACGCTCATTATCGCAGGCGGAGCTTCATTTGCGCCCAAGCGGTGCTCATTTCCGGCTGAAGCAGCGGCAGCGCGCAAGAGATCGCCGTGACGCATCACCGCGTGAACCACGCTGACTAAAATTGTGAGAAAAATCAGGTTTTCTTCCGGTGTATCGCCGGGGTTAAGCAGATTATTCCCTTTGTCATCAGACAGAGACCAGTTTACATGTTTACCGCTTCCGTTTACACCTGCAAATGGCTTTTCATGCAGCAGACACATCATATTATGACGCAGTGCGACTTTTTTCATCACATCCATAAGAAGCAGATTGTGATCGGCGGCAAGATTTGAGCGCTCAAATACCGGGGCAAATTCGTATTGATGAGGCGCGGTTTCATTGTGACGGGTGGTAACAGGAATTCCAAGTTTAAACGCCTCATTGCAAACGTCGTGCATATAATTAAGCACCCGCTCCTTGATTGACCCAAAATACTGATCGTCAAGCTGCTGCCCTTTTGGAGACGGAGCGCCGATGAGAGTACGGCCTGTGAGCATCAGGTCTGCGCGTTTTTTACACCACGCCTCATCAATTAAAAAGAACTCCTGTTCAGGCCCGCAAGTGGAATAGACATGTTTTACATCACTGCCAAAAAGCTTTAATAATTCAACGGCGGATTTGTTTACAGCCGCGTCACTGCGTAAAAGAGGCAGTTTCTTGTCGAGAGCTTCACCGGTATAAGAGATGAAAATTGAGGGGATGCAGAGCGTCTTTCCAAGCGCGACTTCTGTAATAAAAGCGGGCGAAGAGGGATCCCACGCTGTATACCCGCGCGCCTCAAACGTAGCGCGTATGCCGCCGGATGGAAAGGAAGAGGCGTCAGGTTCGCCCAAAATAAGTTTGCTTCCTGTAAATTTCTCTATAACGCCCTGCGTATCAGGAACTATGCTTATAAAGCTGTCGTGTTTTTCTGCTGTAAGACCAGTGAGAGGGTGAAACCAGTGAGAGTAAGCAGTTGCTCCGCGCGTTACCGCCCACGCTTTCATTGCGTCGGCAATCTCATCGGCATGAGCCGCGCTTATAACAGCGCCCCCTTCCTGCCACTTTTTAAACGCTTTAAACGTCTCCTTGGAAATCATCTCCCGCATTGCGGATTCACTGAATGTATTTACACCGTAATAGCTTGACACCGGCGCAGGCGTTTCAATCTTCTTAAACGCAACCGCCTCTATTTTCTGAGTTATCTCGTCTCTGCTGCTCATTTATATTTTAGGTCTCCTGTTTTCGTGCTGATTAATTAAAATAGTAAATTTGCGGTCATTGTTACAAACATGAATTTATTAATATATAGATAATTTTCTTTTATCGCAGATTTTCATGCCGCCATGCGGCATTTGTTTACGGGGGGCGTTACGGGGGGGCCTTTTTCCCCCGTAGAGGGGGTAGCGGAAGACGAATGTCAATAATGACGTCTTTTCGTCATTATTGACATTCGGCTGGAGCGAGGGGGAGACTTCCCCCCTTGTATTTGACTTTGACTTTATCTTTTGACTTTCAATGCTTAAATTCTACAAGCTCAATCTCAAAAATCAATACGCTGTTAGGCGGAATCGCAGGCGGAAAACCCTGGTCTCCGTAAGCGAGTTCGGGCGGGATATAGATAACATATTTTGCCCCTTTGTTCATAAGCCGTATCCCTTCGCTAAGCCCCGGAATTATACCGCCAAGACCAAAAACTACAGGATTTCCTGGCGTTGTAGCGTCAATAACGGTTCCGTCCGTAAGCGTTGCCCTGTAATATACTGCCGCAGAATCATTTACAGAAGGGCAATTACCTCTTCCTTTTTTAACAACTTTATACTGCAAGCCGCTTTGGGTACAGGTCACTCCCCTTTTTTGTTTGTTTTGTGAAAGGAACTCTTCGCTCTCCTTAAGGTTTTCCTTACCTGAGCTCTGCTGCTCCTCTATCTGACGGCGCTGCAATTTTTGGATAAAATCCATTCGTATGGAATCCGCGGCGGATTCGCTTATAAGCGATTTGTGTCCGTTCATTCCGTGATTAACCCCTTCTGCAAACGCATCTGTATGTATCTCCGTTGCAAAATTTTGGAGCTGTTCCCCTACGTCGCGTCCGATAATGTAGCTAAGGGAGTCGCATCCGTCATTTAACTTTGTATTTGTACTGTCAGCTTCCTGCGCGTAGAGGGCTGTAACTCCGCAGCATAAAACCGCTGCTATCATAAAACTTTTTATCCGGCTCACAATTACACCTCACTTCTAAAGACATTTCATTATGAATTGCATCGACCAACTCTCATAATTATTTCTTTTGCAATATGAAGACCAAATTTAGAACTTAGAACTGAGAATTTAGAGCTTAGAACTTAGACAAAACAGTGCTGTCTTGCGCGGCTGAATTTTGAGCAGCGTTATGAAGGACGCGGTTTACCGTGCGCCCCCATTTACACCATCAACGTCTCAAGCAAAAGCATAATACCGCCTGTGATAACCGGAACTGCCAGGTTATCATTGATTGTAACCGTTGATGATATCTTTAGAGGTATGAGTTCGAAAATAGTAATTGACAATGATGAAACAAGCGCTATGAGAAAGATAACTTCCCCGCCCCACGGCTCAAGAACTCCCGGCATATATGGGAATACAGTATAAAACATAATGAAACAAAGTAAAAAGCAGGCGGCGCTTCCCTCTAAGCTCTTCTTCCCTATCTTAATACGCCCAATGCTCAAACCGACAATTGCAGCTATTGCATCCCCCAAAATAAACAGCGACAAAACCATAAACGCAATATGCTTATGATGATAAAACAGTATCGAACAAATCAGCGCCGCTCCGATAACATAAGTGCTGCCTGTGGTTGCCGTAGATTCTTCCTTACGCAGCATGTGGCCGAAGAACATGATAAAATATTTTTGCACGGTAGGTATACGAAACCTGAGTGATTCAACCAATACCGAACCGCCCAGCAGAAAGCCAAGAGCTCCAATAGGTATCAAATATGAATTAGGAAACGCCATAGCCGGTATGTAAAAAATGCCAAGGGGCATAAGCAAAGCGAATAAATGAAGCAGTTTGCGTGCAATCTCTTCTTTTCGTAGGGCCATTGTTGTCAGTCTCCGTTAATATTGGTCGGTGTTGGGGCTGATAATTCGGTGATATAAATGAGAGTTGATATCCTATATTACAAATATAAATACAGGCACTACGTTTTGGGAAATTTCCTATTGCAAAATCTATGTATAATCAGCGTATATTATAAATCCCGTCTACCGTTTACTGTAATTATTTATATTTATATTCGTATTAGTATACAACACTCTTTACCGGCAGAGCGTCCGCATTGGATTCTGTCAGCAGATTCGTTTCAGACCTGTTTCATAATAGAGGAATATTAAAGATGAAACCTATAGTATTGGCTATGGTTATATGCGACTACTACTACCGTGACGCGCAGACTGGAAAGAGCATTTTGTCCGGTACATTCAGCTCAATAAACAGCGGCGGATTTCCAACCAAGCACGGCAACTGCGCCATATACATAGCGCTGACGGACGTGGCCGCAGACGGCGAAGCGCAGCTTGAATTCCGTCAGGAAAACGGAAGCTTTTCCATGAAGCTCCCGCCGTGGAACGTGCTGCCGCCGGACAACAGACGCGCCGTTGTGGAGATAGGCGGCAACATCACAGGACTCCCCCTGCCCGAAGAGGGAGAGTATGAATTTGTGCTTGTATGGAACGGAATGGAGATTGCGCAAAGAAGACTGAGAGCAACCAAAATCGATGGAGACCCAAACGCGCCGCCGCCGCCGCCGCATTCACCTGATGGTTTTAATGAGTCGCCGGAAGATTATAATCACTTGTAAATGATACAGATAAGAATGGAGTTCTTAATATGGATTTATCCGCAATACTTATAAAAATCGCCGGCTGCTTACTTTTCGCTTTTACAATGCGCTCTATCTATAAGCATATCAAAGAGAAAAGAGAGAAAACTAAAGCTAAAACGGCAAAAGTTCAGTATTCAAAAACTGAATACATTCTCCATACCTTTTTGCTGTACGCGTGGTTTGCGTTTATGACAGTTTTTTCCGCCGGGATGGTTCTTAACAATTAATGAAGTTTAAATTAAAAAGCAATTATACACCCGCAGGCGACCAGCCCCAGGCCATAGCGGAACTCACCGAAGGTATAGAACGCGGACTTTCAAGTCAGGTTCTTCTTGGGGTCACAGGCTCAGGCAAGACGTTTACTATGGCGAATGTCATTGAAAGAACGCAGCTCCCTGCCCTTGTCATCTCCCATAATAAAACGCTTGCGGCACAGCTCTTTCAGGAGTTCAAAGAGTTTTTTCCTGAGAACGCCGTCGAATATTTTGTCAGTTTTTATGATTACTATCAGCCCGAAGCGTATATCCCAAGTACAGATTCCTACATAGCAAAAACTTCGATGATTAATGATGATATTGACCGGTTGCGGCTAAAAGCTACAAGTTCGCTTCTGTCACGCCGCGACGTTATTATAGTTGCAAGCGTATCATGTATCTACGGTATCGGTTCACCGCAGGCTTATGAAGGGTCTGCCGTAAAACTGCGCGTCGGGCAGGATCTCCCCCGCCGTGAATTCCTGCTCTCTTTAACAGAGATGCAATACGCGCGCAATGATATCTCACTTGTACGCGGAACATTTCGGGTGAAAGGCGATATCATCGAAATCCAACCCGCTTATGAAGAGCACGCAGTGCGCATCTCAACATTCGGCGACCAGCTTGAAGAATTATCGCTCATAAGCCCTGTCACAGGTAAAGTAAAACAGAAGCTTGATGAGATAATTATCTTCCCCGCAAAGCATTACATGACTACAGACGTTACTATGGATGAAGCGTGTCTTGCTATCGAAAAAGAGCTTGCGGCGCAGCTTCAAAAATTTAACAGCAACGGAATGCTTGTCGAAGCGCAGAGGCTTGAACAGAGGACACGCTACGATTTGGAGATGCTCAAAGAGGTGGGTTATGTAAGCGGGATAGAGAACTATTCGCGTATCCTTGAAGGCCGCGCCGCCGGGAGCCGTCCGTCCACACTCATTGACTTTTTCAAGCAGCCGTTTTTAACTGTCATCGATGAATCACATGTTACTTTGCCGCAAATATCAGGGATGTTTAACGGTGACCAGGCGAGAAAACAGACTCTTGTAGAACACGGATTCCGTCTCCCATGCGCTCTTGACAACAGGCCGCTTAAGTTTACCGAGTTCGAAAATATCATGGACAAAATTGTATACGTATCCGCAACGCCCGGCGACTACGAGATGCGAAAAAGCGGCGGCCTTATCGTTGAGCAGGTTATCCGCCCGACTCATCTTGTTGACCCCCCCATAGAAGTGCGTCCGGCAGTCAATCAGGTGGATGACCTTATCGGCGAACTTAGAATCATAGCGGAAAAAAATGAGCGCGCGCTTGTCACCACGCTCACTAAAAAAATGGCTGAAGACCTGACTCAATACCTGGAAAATCTTGACTTCCGCGTCAGATACCTGCACTCTGAAATCGATACGATTGAACGAACCGACATTTTAAGAGACCTTCGCAAGGGGGAATTTGATATATTAATAGGTATAAACCTGCTGCGTGAAGGACTTGACCTGCCTGAAGTAACCCTTGTGACGATACTTGACGCAGACAAAGAGGGCTTTTTGCGCTCAGTGCGCTCTATTGTACAGATTGCAGGCCGCGCGGCAAGAAACATCAACGGGCGGATTATTCTCTACGCAGATACTATGACAGACTCAATAAAGAAGGCGCTGGAAGAGAGCGGCAGGCGGCGCGATAAGCAGCTTGCTTACAACAAGGAACACAGTATCACCCCGCGCAGCGCCAAGCGGCGTATCGACAACGTTCTCACGCCTTATGAACGACCAGTCACAGAAGAGGCGCTGCGCGCCTCAGAAAAAAAATATGATGATTATGGAAAAAAGTCTTCCATTTCTAAAGGGAAAAATAGTAAAATACAAATAACAAGACTTGAGAAAGAGATGAACGAAGCCGCAAAAAATCTCGATTTTGAAAGAGCGGCTCTTTTACGCGATCAAATCGCTCAGTTGAAAAACGTTGGGAGCAAGGATTAAAGAATGAACAGAGAAGCAGCGCTTGCTGAAATCAAAAATCCAAAAACAGTAGAAAATGTCCTTCTTGCAATGCGTTTTATCTCTAAAACCGGCACTGTGGCGGATTTGCCCATGCTCATGCCTATTGCCAGCGGCGCCAATACTAATCCAACTCTCAAAAAGCTCGCAATCGACGCTGTCTGCGCTATAATCAAAGAGAGCCTTCTCACTAAATTCAGCGACCTCACAGCGGAAATGCGGCAAAAACTCGCGGCTATAATGCAGACTCTCGATCCAAGCATCATTGATGAAATAGGTAAAGACCTCTTCTGCAACGACGACGCAAGAAGACTCAGCGCGCTTCAGATGCTTGGAATTTTAAAACGCCACCACCGCGTGGAAGAGTTCCTTAACAAATTGCTTAAAGATAAAGACCCAAAAATAAAAGCTACGGCTATAAAGCTCATGGGTAAAATGATGGGTTCAAACGACCAGCAGATGGTAATCTCACTTCTAAGCGACCCGGACGCACGCGTACGCGCAAATACCGTTGAGGCGCTTGAGAGCCTGCGCTTTCAGCGTTCAGTGCCTATTCTTCTGCGTTACCGCAAAGAGCCCAATAACCGCATCCGCGGCAACGTTTTAAAAGCGTTATACAAACTCGGACATACCGACATTGAAGACGACCTTCTTGACATGCTAAACTCGCCGGAGCCGCTGTTTAAAGCCTCCGGCCTGTGGGTAATAGCGCAGGTAAAATTTAACAGCGGGAAAATAGTAGACGCCTCAGGCGCCTGTCTTTTAAGCAATGACAAGGTAGTGCTCAGAAACGCAAAATCAACACTCAACGCTCTGGGTACGGCGCGCGCAAAAGGATATCTCCATTATCTGGGCGAGCTTGTGCACGCATAATAATTCTTTGCACCCCAAAGGGGCGGCATCATCACGCAATTCTCAAGAATTCTTCCACGACTCTGCAAAAACGCATGAGAGAACTCGCAGTACGGGCGGAGACCCTATACCACTGGGGGTTATTGACAAGAGAACCCATAAGCGCGGTTTTTCTAATCTGCTGCGCAAGGTCGCCTATAACCGCCGCCTGGTCAAGCGTTATGCTTATGGAGAGTTTTCCGTGAGAGGTGTCGGCATAGCCTTTATAAATCTCAGCCAGATCAACCATCGCTTTTGTAATAGGAATATTACCGCTAAGCTCAAGCCTTATGCTTTTTTGAGACTCTACAGTACAAAAAATATTGCAGAAATTGGTAAAAGAGTCATTATCATCCTGATCATCTATCTGAACAGGCATATTGCGCAGTTTTTCACCTTTTGCCGGTTTACCGCGCAAAGGTTCGTAACAATCTAAAATATACTGCTTAAACTGTAAGCCCATTTTACCCCTCTCTCTTCCCTGACATCTGCAAATATCTCATTTAAGATAATATTTGCCCTGTATATTATGAGAGCGGTTTTGCTTTTTTGTTCAATTTGTAATTATTAAGAAAGCTGTACTTTTCATGCTCAAAAAATTATTACTAAGAAAAACGTGGATTTTTTTACGGTTTAAATTTATAATAATATATATTATAAAAAACGTTTAATTTGTGAAAGGGCTGTAATGTTCCTGCCTCAGGAGACAATACCATGACACAAGCGGTAAATAACCGGGGGATTCAGCATTTACAGCCAGGAAAACGATTTTAAAATATCAACTATATAATTTCGATGGGGGTTGCAGTATGAGCAAACCATTGTTTAGTGCGGTGTTTGGTAAATATATGCGTTACGCAGCGGCGGTAATGTTAGCCGTAATTTTTGCTTTGCCGGCTGCGGGGCAGGAATTTACGGATACCTTAGTAATGAGGGGTGACTGCGGAAGGATACCAGGAACTGTTTACGCAGAACTTGTGATGTATGTTACTTACGATAATACACCAGCTACTACAGCAAGCGTTGATTTTGACGGGACGCTTACGTTCTACGGGATTGGAGCTATGAAAGATTACAGCAGTTCTTCTGTTGCCCCGTGGGCAACTTTTTTAGCTGCCGTAAATGCCACTCTCCCTGACACCAGCATATCCATTGCCGACATTATCAGCATAGATATCGGCAACGGCGTGACTTCTATCGGAGACAGTGCGTTTGCCGGTTTTAGAGGACTAACCGACGTCACTATCGGCAGCGGTGTGACTCATATTGGAAACTTTGCGTTTGACGGCTGCGGGAAACTGTCGACCGTGAATATTCCCAAAGGTGTGACTTATATTTCACACAGCGCGTTTTACCGCTGCTGGGATTTTATGAGCGGATTACTTAACATAGAAGTAGATCCCGAAAATACCATGTACAGTTCCATTGACGGAGTATTATTCAATAAAGAAGGAAATGCTTTACTGCAATATCCTTCCGGCAGATTCGGCCCGTATGTTATTCCTGACGGCGTAACATCTGTTGGCCCAAGCGCGTTTTTTGAACGTAAAGGTCTAACGTCCGTGACAATCCCCAACAGCGTTACATTTTTTGGGGACAACGCATTTTTCGATAATAGCCAGTTAGCGTCCATAATCATTTTAAACGATGAACCGCCCGCAATAACCGCCAGCGTTTTCAATAGCGTAAGTAAAACAGCTGCCTGTCTGTATGTCCCGCGGGCCAATATCACCGATTACGATTCAGCTAACCAGTGTGGAGATTTTGGGTGTATTGAGCCTGTCGTCCACACCGTTGCTTTTAATTCTCAGGGCGGCAGCTACATACCGCCGTTGTCTGTAGAATATGGCGAAACAGCAGCAAAACCCGCAAACCCAACCCGCACCAATTACACTTTTGACGGCTGGTACCGGAGCTTGGAATACACTTTTGAGTGGGATTTTGATACCGACGCGGTAAAATCTGACATTACGCTTTACGCAAAATGGGTGCAGTTTTACGCAGTAACATTCGATTCTGAGGGCGGCACCCCTATAAGTCAGCAGTTCATAAAAGAGAATAACAAAGCGGTAAAACCGCCAGTTGACCCTATCCGCAACAATTTCATTTTCGGCGGCTGGTATCAGGATGCGGCGCGCACTATCGCTTGGAATTTTGAAAGCGACGTTGTAGCTTTGGATATGACGCTTTACGCTAAATGGGTGCAGAATCACACTGTAACATTTAATTCGTTAGGCGGCAGTTCCGTAGCGCCGCAAAATGTGGCGCATGACGATAAGGCGGCAAGGCCCGACGCTCCCTTTCGCTCCGGCTGGAGTTTGGCCGGCTGGTATTTGGACACAGACTTTAATGACGAGTGGAGATTTGAAAACGACGCTGTAATATCCGACATGATACTCTATGCCAAGTGGGTATTGAGCGTCAATTCGCATGAAGTAACATTCAATTCACAGGGCGGCAGCGCCGTAGTTCCGCGGAATGTGGAACATGGTAAAACAGCGGTAAGACCAGCAAACCCCACTCAACCAGGCTTCATTTTCAGCGGCTGGTACAGGGAGCCGGAGTGTACTAACGAGTGGAATTTTGAAACCGATGTTGTAACGTCCGCCATCACACTTTACGCCAAATGGGGAACTCCCATTACCGTGACATTCGACTCTAAGGGCGGCAGCTCAGTAACTTCGCAGACCGTAGCGGTAAACGGCAAAGTTACAAGACCCGCAAATCCCACTCAGACCGGCTTTATTTTCGACAGCTGGTACAGAGATGAGGGATATACTGCTTTGTGGAATTTTGAAACCGACGTTGTACCATCCAATATTACGCTTTATGCCAGATGGGGAACCCCGGTTACAGTAACATTCGACTCACAGGGCGGCAGCCCCGTAAGTCCGCAAAACGCGGCGCAGGGCGGTAAAATAACAAGACCCGCAGACCCTGTTTTATCCGGTTTCATTTTAAGCGGCTGGTACCTGACGCCGGAATTTACTACTGCGTGGAATTTTGGAACTGACGCTGTAACATCCAACATAACGCTTTACGCCAAATGGGCGCCATACGTCGAATCACGTTACGTAACGTTCAATTCACAGGGCGGCAGCGATATTAATCCGCAGGTTGTAGTGATAGGCGGCAAAGTGACAAAGCCCGCCAACCCTGCTTACTCAGGTTACTATTTTGCCGGATGGTACAGGGATACGGACTATACTTTCGCATGGAATTTTGATATTAACATTGTAACATCCGATATGACGCTTTACGCCAAGTGGTCGACAGACCCCGTATCCGTACTGTCTAACAACCGTACGGTTCCAAAGCCCAATGAAACGGCGGCGACAGCGCCCGTAACGGCAATGGCCAGCGAGTTTACGGCAGGCCCGAATCCGGTAGTCAGATCATCCGGGAGCGTGAATTTCTTCCGTCAGGGCAAGCGCATAGAAGACGCTTCACTTACTGTTTACGACGCTTCCGGTAATGTAATAAAGAGAATCAGAATAAGCGATAAAGCTTCAGACACACAGGCGCGGCGCGCATTGGGGTCTTGGGATTTAACCGACACAAAAGGCCGTACCGTACCTGCGGGAACGTATGTGGCTAAGGGACAGGTTGTCACTTCGCCGGATGGCAAAAGGGAGAAAGTGTCGCTTGTTATTGGCGTTCGTTAACGGTTGATTAAGGGGCTGTCTTAAAACTGGATTTAACAGCCCCATCGTCAAATAGATTGATTTTTTGGTGGTTTAAAATTATAATTATCGTATATAATGCTTTTTAAACCGGTTTTTAGAGCAGATTATTCCGAAGGAGGAATGGCCGTGAAAAATGTTACACGCCATTTATTGTTGGCAGGCTTGAGCGTTTTTGTCTGTTTTTTCAGTTTCTGTACAATTAATGATGACAACGGGAATCCTGTTGATCCGGGGAATGTTAATAATACCAAGCCCACAGATCCTACGTTTACTCCCGGACTCAATGTATTGCCGGACAGTACCTACGTGAACGTGGGCGGTACAATCAGAATACATGTACAGCTTTTGTCCGATACGGATAACGAAGCTCCCATACGCAGTGCGCGCATAGACGTTGCAACTACCGTGGGAACACTCTCCTCTAACCGCATAACTACGGACGCAAACGGCTGGGCCTCGGTGATTTTGACAGGCAGCAAAGAAGGTACGGCTGAAGTAACATTTAAATACGGCGCTATGCAGGAGACCGCATTTATATCAATAAGCGATACCCCGCCCAGAAACATGACCATAAACGCCTCCCCTTCAGTGCTTTTGGCTGATGGGTCAAGCTCGTCCATAATTACCGTACAGGTGAAAAACGACAATAACAATCCTATTGTAGGCGATTCGATACGATTCGCTTCAAGCGCCGGTATGATTACTGCCGCAAGCGTAACCGACGGAGACGGCAAGGCGACCGCAAAACTGACAAGCGACAAAAGAAACACCATTGCGACAGTGACGGCGACTTTAAAAAATGACGCCACACGCAATACGAGAATAAACGTAGAATTTTCAGGAGTTACAATTACCGCTGTAGCCACACCGGCAAGTATAAGATCTGACGGCAAAGATACAAGTGTTGTGCTCATTACGGTGTTTGACGCGGCAGGCAATACTATTGTTGGGGAGCAGGTTATTTTCTCAAAAATACTTGACAGCACTATTTTCATAAACCCCGAACAGGTAACAAACAGCCGCGGTGAGGCGCGCGTCAGAGTTATCAAACGGCCAAACCCAGCCGGTGACGCCAGATTCATAGATACAATAACTGTAACGGCAGCGGGCGCAAACGCTTATGCGGTTCTCACCTACTCTGACAATAACCTTACTATCACCCCAAGAGCAGGCCAGAATTTTATTGCCAATCCTGACCATCAGACAATCTTTGACATCAATTATGTCAATAGCGCAGGCGCAGGTATGGCTAACGCGAAATTTGAGATAAGCGTAACTATGGGAATGGGAACAACATTCAATCCATCGCTTGGCGATTTTACTTTTACAGACACACTTATAGCAGGCAGCGACGGAAAAGCTGTTTTCATAATGCAAAACCCGTCCTTTACAAGTATTGCCACGATATTTGTGAGAGGAATCCCGGCAGGGAACGGCGTTGAATTTACTACTGCTTCCCATAATCAGTATTTTCAGGCAAGCGCAGTTAAAAAAATAGAACTCGCCGGTACTCCAAGCGTTATAAGCATAAACGGACAAACAGCAAAACTCACTGCAACAGCGTTTGACGAAAGAGGCAACCGCGTTAAGGGCGCTATTATCTCCTTCAACATGCTGAGCGGTCCCGGCGGCGGCGAATATTTAGAACCTGCCACTGCTACAACCGGCACAGACGGCACTGCAACCTCATACCTTATATCAGGAACGATACCAAGTTCTTTCAAAGGCGTACGCGTAAAAGCCTCCGACTTTGCCGGCAACGAGACAAATACAGTAAGTTTAACCATAGCCGGGCCGCCGCATAATATAACCATAAACAGAAACATGGGCGACCTTATCACTTACCCGGCTGCTTACGGAAAACAAATCGCAGTGCTTGTCTCAGATGTAAACGGTAACCCTGTCGCCGACGAAACAGAGGTGACTTTCAGCGCGCAGGTGACCGGATATACGCTGTTCAGACTACAGCCTCATTTCTATAATGATGCGCAGAATATCAGGCGGGTCCGCGTTGATACTGTCGGCATATTATTAGGGTCTGAGCATATTAACAAAAGCAAACCATATAATCCGTTCCCGCAGTTTAACGATATCAACTGGAACGGAGTGCCGCAGCGCTGGAGTCCGCAGTTAGACCACCCGCACGGTTACCCAAGCAGCTACTGTCTGGCGGACGTCCGCAACTGCAACAATCCTGTTGAACCATGCGACCCAAGCGCGTTAGCTATAAGCACGGACGGCACCAGAATACTGTGTAACGGCGTGTTCGCTGATTATAACGGAAACGCTGTGTGGGATACGGCTAAAACGATCTACGGAAGTTATACAGAATCTGAACTTAACGCAATGTATGAAGCCGGCAACGCTGTACTTACATACGGATACAGTCAGGGTAATTACACAAACTGGGACATTGACTGGATAGGTAACGGCATCGCTGAACCGCAGAGCACCGTACTCATAACACGCACCGCTCTTACAAAAGACGGTATTGCCGACAATGAATTAGTTTACGGTCAATCGGCTGCGTGGAGATACCGGGTAATGGTGACTGCGGAGTGTCAGGGCTTTGTAACAATGAGTCCAGAGCAGTTTATCCTGCCTATTGAAGAGGGCGCAGTCAAGTATTGGAGATATAGAGAATAATTCATAACGCGCAGCTATGAGATAAACAGGGCTTGCGCGTTAATAAAACCGGGGACAGTATGAAAAAGTCAATAATGATACTCTGTTTTGTGATTTTGTGCCTGACGGCAGCGTCTTTTGGAGCTAATCTGGCGAATCCTGCCGCGCAGGTTGGTGACGCGCGGCTTGCGTTTGGGGCGTCGTATTATGTTAACGGCAGCACAATCACAAACATGGAAATTCCGATGATAATGAACCGCATCGGAGCGCGCGCAAGCTTCTCCCCTGTCAAATATGTCAGCGTTGGCGTTGATTTGGCAGCCGTTCAGTTAGATGTTGAACGGTACTCTGCAGCCCCCTATGACATAGTTCCGATGTTTGAGGGTAAATACGGTTTCTCTTACGGCGGTAATCTTAAGCTCGCTTCTCCGCTTCTGTTTAACCGTGTAGCGGTTATCGGACTTGCAAACGGGAATTTTTTCCGATCCGAAAATGAACTTGACGCGTACTACGGCGGTAAAGACGGAGCAGCGGTAATCGGCATGCAGGTAAAAATTCCGGGATTCGGCTTCATATCCGCAGGCCCGCACTTCTACTATATTGAGGGTGAAAACAAAGGCTACGACGGAGTAAAAAGCACATACTCAAATATTAATAATCTCAGAGGCTGGATAGCGGTAGACTACCACCCGCATGTAATCGCTCTGAATGAGAAAGTACAGCCTTATCTCTCTGTAGAATTTTCAATGTCACCCAAAATTAAAACTTCATCAAGAGTACGGGTGCAGGAGTTCAGCGTAGCAGTCAGCATGGGAACCATCTCCCAAAGGCTCTACGGAATGGATAAGGACGCGGCGGAATAAGTTTAGGGCGGCCTCTAAAAACTCGGTTCGAGCGCGGTGCAGTATGCGAAAACATCGTGAAAAGCGCAGTTAGAGCGTACTGTAACGTGTTCGAATTGAGTTTTTAGAGGCTGCCTTTTAAAAAGTTAAAAAAGACATTCTGCGCGGCATACAAAATAATCATTGAAATTCTCATTGAGGCAGAGGGATGAGACGAATTCTGAGGGTTTGCAGGACGCTCCCGGCATGAGTGACAGTACAACATCCCAATATGCAGACCTTTCATCTTCACTCAAAACAGCTGATTTTATCGCCGGACGAATATCCCTTTTGCTGATAACTCCCTTTTTTTCACGCTCTATCATAATTTCTGTACGTGAATTAAGTTTATCAAGCATTTCAGCCATCTCATCTTTTGTAAATTTATCCGGGGGATAGATTCTGTAACGGCAGGCGGTTATAGCGGAGTTGAGGCTTGTTTGCGGTCTCTCATTTTTTGTACACAGTTTCACTTCAAGCCCGTCAGGAAGCCAGCGGTTGATTATAAGAGGATCGCACTCAAGCGGCGCGCCTGTTTCAATATCAAAAGCTTCGGCTAAACCTGCAGCTCCAAAAGGCAGCGGCGGGCCGAAAGATACTCTGGGGTGAGGATTGAATCCCTGTGAATATACAAGCGGAAAATCAGCCGCAGTCATTGCGCGGCGGAAAACCTCAACCATGTCAAGATGGCCTAAAAACCGTACTATCTCTTTTTTCCCGTAGATAAAGCGGTAATAACAGGCGGATTTCTTTTCAGATACGGCGTGCTGTCGTCTTCCATAATGTATACCGGCGCTGTTTTCACTGTTTTGCGGCAGTTCATGCGGGTTACAAAGGGCTATTGAAACAGATTGATTACACGCACCGCAATTACTGCATGAACCGCCTTTACAATCAGGCGTTGTTATCTCCTTAAAAGCGAGTTCACGCTCCTTAAGCAAAAACTCTCTGTCTACGCCGGCAGAAACAGCCTGCCACGGCAGCTCTTCGCCTGTATCAATACTCTCTGTATAGATACCTAAATCCATACCAAGCCGCTCTGCCGCCGCTTGCCATAAATCAAGATTAAAAAATTCATCCCAGCCGTCAAAACGCGCTCCGGCTTTCCACGCTTCGTGTATGAGAGCCCCTGCCCTGCGGTCTCCTCTGGCCATAACTGTTTCGAGAAACGTTACGGAACCGTCCCTGTATGAAACCTTAACATTTTTTTTATCACGCAGACACCGCTTTATAAACCGCCCCTTTTCCAGAACAGATTCCATTGCTTCCATAGCTTCCCACTGAAAGGGGGTGTTTGCTTTAGGAGAAAACGGCGAAAGCGATACGTGCAGAGCCGACCGCGGCGAACGCGCGCGCATTATGGACGCGATACTTTTTACCATGTCAATAATGGCCTGTACATCCTCTTCGCATTCAGACGGAAGTCCTATCATAAAATAAAGTTTAAGAGTGGTGAGATTACGGGACAGGAGCAGCTCAACCGTTTGAAATATCGCTTCATCACTGAAATCTTTATTAATCACTTTGCGCAGACGCAAACTTGCGGCTTCAGGCGCTATTGTAAATGAGGTAACCGGTGAAACTGAATTGAGCGCGTCAAGCTGTTTGCAATTGAGAGCGTCTATTCGTGTTGATGGGATTGACATCTTCAAGTGATGGTTCTCTTTTAGTGAACTCATAGAACTTATTAGAGAGGTGAACTGCGAATAATCGGCTGTTGACAAGCTCAATAATCCCACATCTCTCCACCCTGTACGCTGTACCCCAAGTTCTGTCTGTTCTTTTATGAGCGTCATCTCTTTTTCTCTTACAGGACGGTAATACATTCCAGCCCCGCAGAAACGGCACCCCCTCGTACATCCGCGCATCACCTCTACTGCAAGCCTGTGGTGAATAACATCCATCAGCGGAACTAATGGAGCCTCAGGCAGATATTTTTTATGAAAAGCGGAAATTCTTGCAGGTTTTATTGGGCCGTCTTTTTTAATTTCAGGTACAACGAATTTCCCTTTGTCAGAGACGGCATGCGCTGACGGAATATAAAATCCTGGGATATTGGCAATCACCGATAAAATTTTGCTCCGCCCTTCACCTTTATGTTTCTCAATCACCTCACAAAACCGCCAAACCGCCTCTTCCCCATCCCCAATAAGAAACGCGTCTACAAAAGGAGCAAGCGGCTCAGGGTTTGACATACACGGTCCGCCCGCTATCACAATTGGAGCCTTATCATCTCTCAATGAAGACAATACCGGAAGTCCGGCCAGATCCAGCATATTAACAAGATTCGAATATTGAAGCTCGTACTGAACAGAGAAACCAATCCAGTCCGCCTCTTTAACAGGCGTCTTATATTCAAGAGTAAAAAGCGGCAAATCAGCTTCACGCATAATACGCTCAGCATCGCCCCAGGGAGCAAAGCTGCGTGAGAGCGCCCATTTTGGATTAGAGTTTACAATATGGTACAATATCTGCAAACCGTGGTGAGACATTCCTATATCATACAAATCAGGAAAGCAGCAGCAGCCGTGAACAGTAACATCATCAATAAGGTTTTTGCGGATAACGTTGAGCTCACTGCCTGTGTAGCGCAGCGGTTTTTCGACAAATGGCAAAAAATCTTTTTCTATGCGCTCGGAAATCATCTATCTCCCCTTCTCCAACCGTTCGGCAAGAAATGCGGGCAGATTATTTTCGCGGATTTTTTTCTGCGTTATTTTGTAATTGTATTTAACTTTACGCAAAGAAACTGTTCTCTTTTTTGTATCGTATAGCGCGTAACAGGAGCGGTTGTCATAGTCGCGGGGCTGCCCTACGCTGCCTACGTTTATAAGATATGAAAACTCTTCGTTAATCTCCACAGTTGAGCCCTGGTGAAGAACAATCTCCTGCTCCTCTTTGTGCATTATAAACGGCCAGTGGGTGTGGCCGATAAAATTTATACGGCGATTCATATTTTTAAATGCGTTAGATATCGAGTTTTCATTATCAGGGAAAACGTATGAAAACTTCGGCGGGTCGGCAGGCGAAGCGTGGGTGAAAAAAAGGTCATCGCACTGGTAAGTCAACGGCAGCGACATGAGATACTCTTTATCGTACTCTGTAAGACGCTGCTTTGTCCACTCTATAGCTGTAAGCGCGTAAAAGGTAAAGGAGTTTGTACTCGTTACGCCTATTGCGGCGCAGTCATGATTTCCCGCTACACAGTGAGTGCAATGAGCGTTAACAAGCTCAATACAGCGTACAGGGTCGGGGTAATAGCCGACAATATCCCCAAGACAGACAATAACGTCAGCGCGGCGTTTTTTTATATCTTTGAGTACGGCGCTGAGGGCTTCGAGATTGCCATGTATGTCTGAGATAACAGCATATTTCATTGTAAGCGATTCTCTATCATATTAAAGACACGATTATACCGATTTCTGATTAAATATCACACTATGCCGCCCGGCGACTGCACTGTGCCGTGAGGCCGCCAAACGGCACAGTGTAATATTTAATCAGAAATCGGTATAAATATCGCGCCATACCGCCCTCAAACTGCACTACAGCCGTGAGGTCTTCGGACAGTACGGCGCAATATTTAATCGTGTGATCTATAATTGCAACCGTGAGTCCTTCATTAATTATATTATTAAGTTAGACTTATTGCAAAATATATTTGGCAGAAGAGGAAAACATCCGCTGCGCAAAAAATACGTAAAGCGGCGCCATTATGCAAACTGATTACAGCCATAAGCTATCTGAGCTTCGCGAAGCTATACTGCCCGCTTCCTCAGTTCTTATTTTAACGCATGATTATCCAGACCCCGACTGTCTCGCTTCTGCCTGCGGTATTTCAGAACTGCTGTCGTTTTGGGGGGTAAAATCATCCGTAATCTCCTTTGGCGGATTTGTAGGCCGGGCTGAAAACAGGGCGATGATTCGTTTTCTTAACATACGCACTGTCCCGTTTGTACTGATAGGCGACGTCTCCGAATTCGACCGGATAATTCTTGTAGACTGCTATCCAGGCAATGGCAATGTGTCGCTGAATTCAGACACGCCGGTTCACGCGGTTATAGACCACCACCCTAATGTTCCAGGCAAAGACGCCTCTTTTTTTCATGATATCCGTGCAGATTACGGCGCAACATCCACAATAGTAACTAACTATCTTTTGCAGGCAAAATGCCCCATACCGCCAAAAATTGCCACGGCTCTTTTTTACGGCATAAAAACCGACACCGGAGATATGCGCCGCAACGCAAGTGTAAATGACGTTGAATGCTACAAGTCTTTATTTGGCATTATGGAATATAAACTTCTTGCCGAGATAGAAAAACCTGACCGGGACACGGAATTTTACCGCATGCTGCACAAGGCGGCCGAAGCCGCAGTCTGTTATGACAATGTGGGATATGCCCATCTTGGCGCAGTAACAGCCCCGGATTACATTGCGGAGATGGCTGATTTGCTTCACCGATTAGAAAAACTTGAATGGATGGTATGCACAGGAATTTTTAAAAATCAGATATTTTTTTCAATACGCTCCAAAAACAGCAGCGGCGCGGGAATTATCGCGGAAAAGCTGAGCGCGGCGTTTGGCGGAAGCGGCGGCGGACATTCAAGATTTGCGGCTGGACGCCTGCCGATTCAAACAGATTTAAATATTCTACTAGAAGAAATCGAACTCGTGGTAAAAGATATTTTTAATATTAAAACAGTAGATAAAGAAACTTTACTATAAATAATAAGGGAGTCCCAAAATGTGGGAATACACGGAAAAAGTCAGAGACCACTACCTTAATCCCCGAAATACCGGAGAGGTATCACAGCCGGACGGGGTTGGCGAAATAGGCAACATAAGCTGCGGAGACGCGCTGCGCCTTACGTTTAAACTTGACAACGAGAAGAAAATCGCCGATATAAAATTCAAAACATTCGGATGCGGAAGCGCCATAGCCTCTGCAAGCGTACTCACCGAAATGTGCATGGGTAAACACATTGACGACGCGAAAAAAATAACCAATCAGGACATTGCCGACGCGCTGGGCGGACTGCCAAGAGAGAAGATGCACTGCAGCGTTATGGGTCAGGAAGCTTTACAGGCGGCTATTACCTATTATGAATCAGGCGGTAAAAAGAGAATACCTGAGGTGAAGGATGGGAATATTGTCTGCGTCTGCTTTAATATTACTGATCTTGAGATTGAAAAAGCAGTCGGCGAAAACGGCCTTACTACAATTGAGGATGTAACAAACTTCACTAAAGCGGGCGGCGCGTGCGGTCATTGTCATGATAAAATTAAAAGCGTTATAGATAAGACTTTACAAAAAGCAAGCGGTGAAACGAAATCATCGAAACCGGCAAGACTTACTACTTTACAAAAGATAGACCTGATACGAAAAGTTATTGAACAGGATGTACGTCCAATACTTGCAAGAGACGGCGGTGACTGCGAGTTTGAGGATATTGACGGAAACGACGTTTATATCCGCTTTAAAGGAAGCTGTTCTGCGTGCGCGTTTTCTTCGATGACGCTTGTTTCTGTGGTGGAGAAGAATCTTCGGGAGAAGGTTTCTGATCAGATTATGGTAAAACAGGTTGGAAAGTGAGCAGCGCCTCAGCCACAGTAAAAAACGACCCTGTCACACAAATCACATCATGATTGGGATACGCCTCTTTAACAGCGCGGCGCAGCGCTTCACCTACGCTGCGCTCCGCGAGGCATCTGCCCCTAAATCCAAACTCATTCTCAGCAATCGCGCATAAATCCGCAGCTTCCGCAGCTCTCTCTGTTTGAGGTTTCGCGAAATAGAGGGTTGAGGCGTTTTTTGTGAGAATTTCAATTACCGAAGAG
>Ga0123356_10000927_pt1 | contig 32350 bp, 32 predicted proteins | sample TergutEmb28metaG_2_FD_92546 | JGI IMG/M metagenome (GOLD analysis project Ga0123356, IMG submission 92546) | Embiratermes neotenicus P3 segment gut microbial communities from Petit-Saut dam, French Guiana - Emb289 P3 | ecosystem: Host-associated > Arthropoda: Insects > Digestive system > Gut ...
GCTCGCGACACCGCATCGGCTGCTCGCGACACCGCATCGGCTGCTGGCGAGACCGCATCGGGCGCCGGGGAGGCGGCATCGGGTGCTGGGGACGCGGTCCGCGACGTGGGACGAAGCGCACGCCGGGCTGCGGGGGGCCAGAACGGCAAGCGATCGGCCGGGCAGACAGGACGGGACGGCAAGCGCTCAGGGCGTGATCGCGCCGAATCTGACCGCGACGAGTTCGAGGACGAGCCAGACGACGACTTCCAGGACGAGTCAGACGACGACTTCCTGGACGAGTCAGACGACGAGTTCGAGGACGAGCGAGACGACGACGTCCAGGGCGAGTCAGACGACGACTTCGAGGGTGACGACCGCGGCGCGCCCGCCCGTGGAGGCAGCCGCCGGAAGGTCCCCGTCTCGCGGACGGGCAGGTGAGCACGATGCCACACAATCAGCAGTCGCCCAATGGAGACCGGCCGTCCGACCGGCTGAAGTCCGAGGTCTCGGACCTGGTGGGCGCCCTCGGAGGCCGCGCCGTCACCGTCGTGCGCGACCGGATTGAGCAGACCACCGGTCGGCTGAATGACTATGTGGACGACGGCGGGGGCTCCGGGCTGATGGCGGCGGTGACCGGCGCCACTGGCCTGGCCGAGGGAAAGGGCCCGGTCCGGTCAATGCTCGGCGCCGGCGCCAAGGCCCTCATGGCGAAGGTCCGCGGCAAGCACGGCGGCGGCCAGGGCAAGCTCAAGGTCACCAACATCGTCGAGTCCATCGACGTAGGCGTCCCGGTCTCGGTGGCCTACAACCAGTGGAGCCAGTTCCGCGACTTCCCCAGCTTCATGAAGAAGGTGGAGAGCGTTGAGACGGGCGACGAGGAACAGCAGCTGAACTGGCAGGCCCAGATCCTGTGGTCGCACCGGACCTGGGAGTCCACCATCGTCGATCAGCGTCCGGACGAGCGGATTGTCTGGCGGTCCAAGGGCGCCAAGGGCCACGTCGACGGCTCGGTGACATTCCATGAGCTAGCGCCGCGACTGACCCGCATCCTGGTGGTCCTCGAGTACCACCCGCAGGGGTTCTTCGAGCACACCGGCAACATCTGGCGGGCACAAGGCCGGCGGGTGCGGCTCGAACTCAAGCACTTCAGCCGGCATGTCATGTCCCAGACCATGCTCCACCCTGACGAGGTCGAAGGGTGGCGTGGCGTGATCGAGGACGGCGAGGTGGTCAAGGACCACGAGTCAGCGATGGCCGAGGAACAGGACACCGAGCGCGGCGACGACAGCGGCCGCTACGCGGACGACTACCACCCGGACGCCGAGGTCGACGAAGAGACCGAAGCTCATCAGCACAGCGACCGGCGCGAAGCCGGCGAACCCAACGACGAGGGAGAGCGGGACGACGACGACCGCCACGCCGACCGCCGGACCGACGGCGGCCGGGCGCGCCGTGCCGCTGCCGCGTCGCGAGCCCCCGGCAGGGATAGGCGTGCGACCGAGAGCCCGTCTCGGTCGAGCCGCGCGCCCGCGGCTGGTCAGCGCCCGCGGCGAGGAACACCGGCCACCGCGACCCGACAAGGAGGAAGCCCGTGACGGTCGCAACGCAGAGCACCGGCGGCCAGCCGTCGCCTACCGGACTGGCCGATGTCATCGATTCGATCCTCGACAAAGGAATGGTCATCGATGCCTACGTGCGGGTGTCGCTGGTCGGTATCGAGCTGCTGACCATTGACGCCCGGGTGGTCATCGCCAGCGTGGACACCTACCTGCGGTTCGCCGAGGCCGTCAACCGGCTCGACATCTCGCAGCAGAAGGAAGGGCTGCCCGAGCTGGTAGGCGACCTGGAACAGGGCGGCGCCAAGCACAAGACGAAGGGCGCGCTGGATGCCGCTGGGGACAAGCTTCGTGAATTCGCGGGCGACGGCCAGGACCGCGAGCGCGCCTCACGCAGAAAGGGAGGCTGATTATGACCGCTACATCTCAGTCGCACCGATCCGGGGCGCATCAGCCGTCGGATGAGCGCAGCCAGCACGCTATCTACGTGTACGGGATCCTGCCCGGGGACGTCGAACTCGCCGACGAGATGACCGGTGTCGGCGAGCCGCCCGGCGCGGTGAAGCTGGTGCACGCCGACGACCTAGCCGCCCTGGTGAGCGAAGTGAACCTCGACTCCCCGCTCGGCACGCCGGAGGATCTGGCGGCGCACAAGGAGGTGCTGGACGCGACCGCGACGGCGGCAGCGGTGCTGCCAATGCGCTTCGGCGCGGTGGTGGCGAGCGAGGACGCGGTGATCGACGAGCTGCTGAGGCCCTACCACGACGACTTCAGCGCGGCCGTCCGGGAACTCGACAGCCGCCTCGAGTACGTCGTGAAGGGCCGCTACAACGAGCAGGCGATCCTGCACGAGATTCTTAGCGAGAACCCCGATGCAGAGCAGTTGCTCGGGCGGATCCGCGGCAAGGACCCGGACGCTACCCGCGATCTGCGCATCCGGCTCGGCGAGCTCATCACCGCCGCCGTCGAAGCGAAACGCCAGCGCGACACCCGTGTACTCGGGGACGCCATGACAGGCCACTGCGTAGCCAGCGCGGTGCGCGAGCCGACCCACGAGCGAGACGCGGCGCATGTCGCCTTGCTCGTGGAGACCGGGCAGCGGAAAGGCATGAAGAAGGCAGTCCAGGACCTAGCCACGAAGTGGGAAGGCCGAGCGGATGTACGCCTGCTAGGGCCGATGGCCGCCTATGACTTCGTCACGAGCAGCCGACCGGGGAGCTGACATGAACGTGAACTTGCTGACGCTCCCATTCCGTCTCCCGCTGCTTCCACTCCACGGCGTCATCCGGATCGGCGAGATCGTGCGGGACGAGGTAGAGCAGCAGCTGCATGATCCGGCCCTGGTCCGTCGCCAGCTGGAGGAAGCCAGCGAGGCTAAGGAATCGGGCGAAATCTCGGGCGAGGATGCGGCGAAGGCGGCGGCAGAGGCGGTTTCCCGCGTCGTTAAGCCCGTGCCGCCCTCGCGGGACGGCACCAGGGATGAAGGCGAACGGAGCTGATCGAGATGACCGAACGACGGACCGTGCGGCGCCGGGATTCCTACGACGAGCCGGACGAGCAAGCCGAGTTCGATGAGCTCGACGAAACCGATGAGGACGAGGACAGCACCGGCGAACACGCGCCAGCTACTCGAACTCGCCAGCGCCGCCGGCCGAGTGGCGGTGGTCTGGGAGCCGCACAGGCAGCGCGCGCCGGGCAGACCGAGATCGCCGAGTTGACCGGCAAAGATCCTCAAGGAATCACCGGCGTTGAGCGAAGCGATGATGGGTGGCTGGTCGGCGTTGAGGTGGTCGAGGACCGGCGCGTTCCGTCATCCGCCGACATCCTCGCGACTTACGAGATCGAGATAGACCCAGAGGGAGAACTGATCTCCTATCGCCGCGTCAGGCGCTACCCGCGCGGCAAGGGCGACGGGAGCGAAGGACCGTGACATGAGCGTTGAAAATGTGGCGCCTGGTGCGTCGGCCGCGCAAGGCTACGCCGCCTCATCCCACGAGCCCGCGAACCTGGGAGACATCCTGGAGCGGGTGCTCGACAGGGGCATCGTGATCGCCGGCGACATCCGCGTGAACCTGCTCGACATCGAACTTCTAACCATCAAGCTGCGGCTGGTAATCGCCTCGCTCGACACCGCGCGCGAGGTCGGCATCAACTGGTGGGAGACCGATCCCTGGCTGAGTTCCGGCGTACCGAACGGATCCTCGGGCCCCGAGATCGTCGAGGAGAATCGACGCCTGCGCCGGCGGGTGAAGCAGCTCGAGTCGGGCGGGAGCGATCGTGACTGATTCCCACGGCGTGTGGGCCTATGCCGTGACTGAGCACGCCGACCAAACCGCATTGCGTGGCGTTCGAGGGGTAGGCGAGAGCCCGGTGCGCGTCGTCCAGGCGGCGGCACTGACGGCGGTGGCCGGAACCGTGCGGCTCGATGAGTTCGGTGAAGCCGCGTTGCGGCGCAACCTGGAGGACCTTGACTGGCTCGCGGCCGTGGCGAGGACTCATCACGAGGTCGTCGACGCCGTCGTACGGCAGGGTCCCGCGGTGCCGATGCGGCTCGCCACCGTCTACAACTCCGACGGCAGCCTGGCTGCAATGCTCGCGCAGTACGCCGGTGACTTCCGCGAAACGATGCTCCGCATCGGCACGCGCAAGGAGTGGGGCGTCAAGGCCTACCCCGGCGGCCAGCAGGGCGGCGCCCGCGTGAGCACACCGGACGGCAACAGCGGGGCGGAGGGACCGGAAACCGGCGAGCGCGGCGACCCGCGCGCGGGTGCGGCCTACCTGCGTCGCCGTCGTGACCAGCTATCGGCTGCCAGCGACGCCAAGCGCCTGGCGACAGCGAGCACGCGGGATGTCCACGGCAAGCTATCGGGACTCGCTGACGATTCGCGGCTGCACACACCCCAGGCGCCGCAGTTGACGGGCGGCAGGAAGCCGATGCTGCTGAATGCCGCCTACCTGCTGGATGAGTCCGCCAGCGACATGTTCGCCATCGCGGTGGCTACCCTCGCCCGCCAGCATCTGGATATCCGGCTTGAGCTGACTGGGCCGTGGCCGCCATATTCGTTCGCTGGCACAGCTGGCGGAGCAACGGCTGGCATGTGGGGGGGCACGCGATGACGGAGCTGGACACCGTCGAGATCAGCTATGACCGGGAGGTGCCGACCGAGCGAATCGCGCTGGTCGACCTGCTCGACCGGGTACTGGCCGGCGGCGTGGTCGTGACCGGGGACGTAACCTTGTCCATCGCGGACGTCGACCTCGTCACGGTATCGCTGCGCGCGCTGCTCACCTCGGTGAGCACGCTGGCCCGATCCGACGCTGACCTATCGGATGTAGGCCGATGACCGCGGCGCGACAGCGGATAGACGCCGATCCGGAAAGCGTCGAGCGGGGCTTGGTCAGCCTCGTCCTTACCATCGTGGAACTGCTGCGCCAGCTGATGGAGCGGCAGGCGCTACGCCGGGTCGAGGACGGCTCGCTCACCGATGACCAGGTCGAGAATGTCGGCAGGACGCTGATGTCGCTCGAGCACAGGATGGCCGAGCTCACCGAGCATTTCGGCCTCTCTCCGGAAGACCTCAACATCAACCTGGGGCCGCTCGGTCCGCTGCTGCCATCCGACTGAACCAGGCCTGGAGAGCTGATGCGGTTGAGATGACCGTCAACTTAAGGTGTCAATGAGAAGCTTTTCTGCCTTCGGTTCTGGTGGGGAACAGGTGTAAATCTGCACGTCGTGTGGAATGAGACCACCCGATAACTGGTCCAGATCGGGGGAAGATCAGTGCCCACCAAGACTGCGGCGACTAAGCCCGCTCCCGCGCGGAGCGCGAGCGCCACGAAGACCACCGCCGCCAAGGGCGCGGCGACCACCAGGACACGGACGACCGCGAAGTCGCCGCCGGCCACCGCGAGGGCCGGCACCAAGACCACAGCGGGCGCCATGACCACTGCACGCTCCTCCACGGTGACGCCGCGAACTGTCACTGCGGCGGCGACCAAGGTGTCAACCGCCGCGACGCGACTGACTACCGCTACCGCGCGTGCCACCACGTCGGCGAAGGCTTTGAGCAGCGCGATGACTGCCATCTCGACCGCGACCAAGGCGCTGGAGAGCGCGGTCACATCCCTGAACGACGCGACCAAGGCGCTCGCCGCGGCGCCGGCGCCTGCGCGGGCCAATGGCAGCAGCTCAACCGGGCGTGCCACCGCGACGAGGACTGGCACATCGACACGCGGCACAGCCACGCGGACCGGAACGCCGGCCCGCGCGACGGCGTCGGCCGCGAGGACGTCAACCGCGAAGACCGGCACCGCGAAGAGCAGCACGGCTAAGACCGGTACCGCGAAGACCAGCACCGCGAAGAGCGGCACTGCAAAGGCCAGCACCACGAAGACCGGCACCACTAGGGCGTCAGGCTCAAAGGCGGGCGCCACGAAGACCGGCACCACGAGGACGCGCAGCGCGAGGTCCGCGACCACCACGGCGAAGGCCGCGGAGGTGGGGGCCACATCGCCTGGCATGGGGGCCACATCCGCAGACATGACGGACACGTCCGCGGACATGAATGCCATGTCGGCCATGGCTGCGGAGATGGCGGCCACGTCAGCAGGCATGGAGGCCAGGCCGGCTGGGATCGGGACGAACTCCGCGGGCATGGGTGCGAGCTCCGCCGGCATGGCGACGATGCCTGGTGGCGGCAGCGCCGCGACGGACACCAGTCCTGCTGACGGCCAGACGGGCAGTGCCGCGCCGATGGCGGAAGGCGCCAAGGCGGACAGTAGCAAGGCCGGGGCGAAGGCGAAGACCGCCAAGGACGGTAAGGCGGCACCGAAGTCCGTGAAGGCCAAGGCCGCGAAAACCACCAAGTCCAAGACTGCGGCTGCCAAGGGGAAGGGTGAGCCCACCACTCGGCGGCGGGCCGCCTCAGCGGCCAGCGGGGACGGGGCAACGCAGGGCAACGCGCCGGTGCCGGATCCCGACAGCGTCCTGTCCGGCCTGGTCCGCTAGCCCGCGCAGCGCGAGGCGCGCCTAGCCCGCGCAGCCTTGGTCACGCCTCCCGGTCTGGTCGCACGATCCTCGTGCGGTCGCGCTGTTGGTCTGTGCGCGTATACGGGCGGAGGAGCGCGGGCGGCGTGGTGTTTGATGGAGGCATGGCTATCGATGGTGAGTACATGCCGAGTTCTGCGGCGTGGGTCCGGGATCAGGTGGAAGAGTACGAGGGATCCGGCGGGACGTCGGGAACGACGCTGCGGGAAACCGGGCTGCCCGTCGTGATCGTCACCAACCGGGGCGCGAAGACCGGTGCGGTTCGCAAGACGCCGCTGATGCGCGTGGAGCACGAAGGCAGCTACCTGGCGGTTGGGTCCAAGGGCGGCGCGCCGAAGAACCCGCTGTGGGTCAGCAACCTGCGCGCGAATCCGGAGGTCGTGCTCCAGGACTGCACGCAGACGTGGGAGATGACGGCCCGCGAGTTGCACGGTGCCGAGCGCGAGACCTGGTGGGAGCGGGCCGTGGCCGCGTACCCGCCGTACGCCGAGTACCAGACGAAGACCGACCGGCTCATCCCGGTCTTCGTGCTCGAGCAGCGGAGCTAGCTAGCCCTCGCCGCGCTCGGTTAGCAGCGAGCTCAGGCGGACGTGCTCGGCGCGCAGCCAGTCAACGGTCAGGCGGGGGTCGACGACGTCCGTCCCCGCCTCGACCGCTTCCAGGTAGCCGAAGTCCGCTGCGACACGGGAGCGGAACTCGTCCCGGTCGCCGACATGGCCGTGGCCGGGGACGACCACCGTGATACCCGGCACCCTCGCGAGCAGATCCAAGCCGGTGCGGTAGTCGCCCAGCGGGTCGGTCGCATCCAGGTCGGGCAGCGGGATCTCGATGTCGGAGCACATGTCGCCGGCGATCAGGACACCGCTATCCGGCAGGAAGATCGCGCCGTGGCCAGGGGCGTGGGCGTCGTGCGCGTAGCTCACCGCGCGCGGGCCGCGCCACTCGATCTCGGTTCCGGCCAGCGGCTCAAGCTGCGCGAAAACAGTGAGGTCGTGCCCGGGCGATGACGCTTGCACGCCCTCGATGAGGCCGGGCAGTTCCCGTTCGGTCACCGCGACCGCGCGCGGGGTCGCGTACCTGGTCGCGTCGCCCAGCTCGGGGGACCACAGCACGTGGTCCCAGTGCGGGTGAGTGGACCAGCCAGCCACCGGGTGCAGCCCGCGAGCCCGCAGCCAGCGGGCGAGCGCGACTAGATCGGCGACGCTGACCGCGGGGTCGATGAGCAGGCATCCGCCGTCCGCGCCGGTGACGATCGTGGTGGTCGTGGTGTACTTCTCCGCCGTTGCGACGAAGACCCCCGGAGCCACCTCGTCCGCGACGATCTCACTCGCGGTGCGCTCGTTCAGCGCGTGCTCCTCGTGCCGGCCGCTCCCCCGCGCCGAGCGGATACCGTCGGTGCGTGGGGCCCGGGATTACCATCCCGGGCCCCACGAATCCTACGCGTCCAGTCGCGGACCGGGACGGACCACGGTGACCTGCAAGTACGGGTTGTGCGTCGTTGCCGAGCAGACCTGCAGGTCGAAGAAGCCGTACCTTGCGCCCTTCTGGTTCGGCGGGTAGACCTTGATCTCTGCGGCCGCGACCCGCTTGCACCCAGGCGTCGTGTAAACCGCAGCGTCGCTCCAGCCCAGGTCCGCGTGTGCGGTTCCGCCAGCCGGGATCGTCACCGTCCTCTTCGCGAAGCGGGAGTTCCGGGCGGCCGCGTCGCCGAGCTGCTTGTGGGAGCCGTTGACCGCGGACACGCCTGGGTACCCGTACAGGGTGCAGGCCTTGCCGCTGATGTTGGTGAACTCGAGCGCGTAATAGGTCGTCCCGGCGGTGCCGTCTGACTGGTTGGCGTCCACCCAGACCGACAGGCTGGAGCTTGAGCAGGCAGGCGTGGCGGCCGGGGCGGCCGACGCCGATGACGTCGCCCAAATGGCGGCGCCGATGCCGAGCGTGAGGGCGGAGACGGCGGCAATCCCCGCGCGACGGAACCCCTGGAACATGCGTCCTCCCGGAGAGGCTAGGGAACTTGCAGTGGGCATCGTAACGGTTATATTTCCCAGCAAATAGCAGACGAACTCACTATCGGTAAATCTGTTGCTAAGTGCGCGAATTTGTTGCTCGACGGAAAAACGCCGTAAGCGTCGATCCGCTACTCTAAAGACGCGCAGCAAGGCTGATCGGTTGGGGCCCGGTGGCGGTTACAGTGGTCGGCGTGAATGCGGATGAATGGGCAAGGCGAGGGTCATCGTTCGGATCGGCTGCCGAGGCGTACGACGAGCACCGGCCGGACTATCCGATGGACGCGGTGCTCTGGTGCGTTGCGCCGACGGGCCGGGACATCGCGGAACTCCGGGTGCTCGACCTGGGGGCCGGGACGGGGAAGCTGACAGCCCTGCTGGTCGCGCTCGGCGCCGACGTGACGGCTGTCGAGCCGGACGCGGCCATGCTGGCCGCGCTGCGCCGCGGGCTGCCAGCGGTGCGGGCGCTCAGCGGATCGGCGGAGGCAATCCCGCTGCCTGACGCCTCCGTCGACGCGGTGCTCTGCGGCCAGGCGATGCACTGGTTCGATATGTCCCGCGCGGTCCCGGAGATCGCCCGGGTGCTCGCGCCCGGCGGCGTCCTCGGCGCGATGTGGAACGCCGATGACGACCGCGTCCAGTGGGTCGCCGGGCTCCAGGAGGCCACCGGAGGCGCCGGGTCCCCGTCGCTGACGCGGTGGCGGGCGGTGGCGGACTACTTCGGAACCGACCAGCTCGGCACCAGGCTGTTCACCCCGGTCGAGCGCGCGGAGTTCGGCAACTCCGCCGCGCACACCGCTGACTCGTTCGTCGCGCTGCTCGCCACGCATTCCCAGCTGCTGATCATGGAACCCGACGACCGTGAGCGGGTGCTCGCGCGGGCCCGCGGGTACCTGGCCGCCAGGCCGGAGACCGCCGACGGCGAGTTCGAGTTCCCGATGGTCACCTCGGCGCTGCGCACGGCTCGCCGGTAGCACCGGGCGCCGGTACCGCAGCACCGCGGTAACAGGGGGCGCCGGTCGCAGGGGCGCTGCAGGCTGGGGTCTGGCAACGGGGCGCTGGCAACGGGGCGCTGGCAATCGGGCTGGCAACTGGGGCGCCAGCAACTGGAACGCTGGCAAATGGCAGGCCTGTCCGGGCGTGATCCGCGGCGGTAGGGTGCAGGCGTGAATAAGGAAATAGATCTCGATTCACTCTCGTCACACGAGCTGCATGACATGGCGGTGCGCAGGGCGGTGCACCACGCCGACGTCGGGTTTCTGTGGGAGCTGCTGCGCTCGATCCCGGCGGCCGAGGCCATCGAAGGGGACGAGAGAGACTCCGAGATGGACGCCGTCAAGGCGTCCGCGCTGGTGGCCGACGCGTTCGGCTCAGGTGAGGGCGGCCTGGCGGACGCGCTCCGCCCGCTGTACCTCGACTACCTGAGGAAGCACCCCCCGCACCAGGAATAGTGGCGGGGGGAAACGACGCGAGCGCGACGCGACCCGCTGGGGCCGCACCGCGCTCGCCGTGGACTACCGGGCCACCACTAGGCCTGGAGAACGCCCTCGACCTCGAGGGTGATGTTGACCTTGTCGCTCACGATCACGCCGCCCGGCACGCCGGGGATCGGACCGTTGAAGCTGACGCCGAAGTCGTGGCGGTCGATCTCGGTGGTCGCGGTGAAGCCGACGCGGGTGCCGCCGTACGCGTCCGGACCGAAACCGTTGAGCTCGAGTTTGAGCCCGACCGGCTTGGTGGTGCCGCGGATCGTCAGGTCGCCCTCGAGCACGTACTCGTCACCGTCCGCCTTGATTCCCGTCGAGGTGAAGGTCAGCGTCGGGTGGTTCTCAGCGTCGAAGAAGTCGGCGCTGCGGATGTGCGCGTCGCGCTGCTCCTGGTTGGTGTCGATCGAGGTGACGTCGACCGTGGCGGTGACGGACGAGGCGAAGGGGTCGTCGGCGGTCACGATCGTGCCCTCGAACTTGTCGAAGCGGCCCTTCACCTTGCTCACGCCAAAGTGACGGACCATGAACCCAACTTCCGAGTGAACCGGATCGATCGCCCATGTGCCAGCGACGTAGCCGGGGATCTCCGTCATGATGCCTCCACTGATGCCTTGTTGGATATGACTCTGTACTATGCGAGAGTGCGTTACTTCCTAACAGTAACTCTTGGATAGTTGAAGTGTCAAGCACTATGTTCCCGTCCGTCAAACGCGTAGTCTTGGTTACATGACGGCAACAGGAAGCGAAACGGAACCGAGCTCCGAAGCAGCCTCTTGCCGGGTTCGCGCCATACTCGGCCGGGTCGGCGACAAGTGGGCGATCTACGTTGTGGACAGACTTGCAGCCGGTCCGCGACGGTTCAGCGAACTGCACCGCGGGATCGACGGTATCACCGCACGCATGCTCACGGTGACCCTGCGCGGGCTTGAACGCGACGGGATCGTGACGCGGACGGTGCATGCGGCAGTCCCGCCGCGGGTGGACTACGAGCTGACGCCGCTCGGCGAGACGCTGGGGGTCGCGATCGGGCAGCTCGTCGGCTGGGCCGACCAGCACCTGACGCAGATCGAGGCGGCGCAGGCTGCCTATGATGCCCGGTCCCTCGCGGTGCCGCCCTGCGCCGAGGAAGCAGGCTAGCCGCAGGCTTAACAGCCAAGCGGATACCGAACGGACCCGGCCTGCTGCGGCCGGGTCCGTTCTCGTCCGCGTCTCGCGGGGCAGGTCCGGGGCTACCGAACTATTCCGCAGGTGCCGCGCCCGCGGCGGCGGACGCCGCGTCCGGGGCGGCGACCGCCGCCGCGGACACCGCGGGCTGAAGGGCGAAGTGGCAGGCGGCGAAGTGGTTCGCCGTGCCGTACGGCTTCAGCTCCGGCTCGACGGTCGCGCAGATCTCCTGGGCGAGCGGGCAGCGGGTGCGGAACCGGCAGCCCGACGGCGGGTGCAGCGCGCTCGGCAGCTCGCCGGTGATGCCCTCGTTAACCTTGGCCCGTTCCACCACCGGGTCGGCGGTCGGCGCGGACTCGATCAACCCCTTGGTATACGGGTGCGCGGGGCGCAGGTACACCTCGTCGGCGGTGCCGACCTCGACCAGCTTGCCGAGGTACATCACCCCGATGTGGTTGGACAGGTACCGGACGACCGACAGGTCGTGGGAGATGAACAGGTAGGTCAGGCCCATCTCGCGCTGCAGGTCGCGCATCATGTTCAGCACCTGCGCCTGGATGGACACGTCCAGCGCGGACACCGGCTCGTCGGCAACGATCAGGTTCGGGTTGAGCATGAGCGCCCGGGCGAAGCCGAGCCGCTGCCGCTGCCCGCCGGAGAATTCATGCGGGTACCGTTCGGTCCACGACTCAGGCAGCCCGACCTTACCCAGCATCTCCTTGACCCGCTCGAGCTGTTCGCGGCGCGACCCCATCCGCTGCACGATGAGCGGCTCGCGCAGTGTTGACCCGGCCCGCATCCGCGGGTCGAGCGAGGCGTAGGAGTCCTGAAACATGTACTGGATGTCCCGGCGCTCCCGCCGGTACTGCCGGCCGCTGCTCTTGGCGAGGTCCTTGCCGTCGAAGCTGATCGTGCCGCTGGTCGGCTTGTCGAGGCCGACGAGCATGCGGCCGATCGTGGTCTTGCCGCAGCCGGACTCGCCCACCAGCCCGAGCGTCTCGCCCTTGCGGATGTCGAACGAGACGTTCGCGACCGCGCTGACCGAACCGATCCGGCGCTGCAGCACGCCCCTCGTCACCGGGAAGTCCTTGACGAGATTCTTCGCGGAGAGCACCACCTCGCCGGGAACGGCCAGCTCGACGGCGCGCGTTTCCTGACCCGGTAGCGGCTCGACCACCTGAAGGCGCCCGCGATCGGTCTTCTCCTGCGCACCGACGGGGAAGAAGCAGGCGTAGGTGTGCGCGGACGTCTCGCCGCGGAGCTCGGGCGGCTCGGCACGGCATTTGTCGGTCGCGTACCGGCAGCGCGGGGCGAAGCGGCAGCCGACCGGAGGGTTGACCAGGTCCGGCGGCGCGCCCGGGATGGAGTACAACCGCTCGCGCGTCTCGGCGGACTTCTCCGGCAGCGCCTCGAACAGCGCCTCCGTGTACGGGTGGCGCGGGTTGGAGAACAGGGAGGAGGTCTCCGTGGTCTCCACCACCCTGCCCGCATACATGACGGCGACCCGGTCGGCACGGCCGGCGATGACGCCCAGGTCGTGGGTGACCAGGATGACCGACATGCCAAGGCGCTCGCGCAGGCTGTCGATAAGCTCGAGGATCTGCTTCTGGATCGTCACATCCAGCGCGGTCGTCGGCTCGTCGGCGATGAGCAGCTTCGGGTCGCAGGCGAGCGCCATCGCGATCATCACGCGCTGACGCATGCCGCCGGAGAACTGATGCGGGTACTCCTGCACCCGCTCCCGGGCCCGCGGCATGCCGACCAGGTCGAGCACCTCCACCGCGCGGTCGAAGGCTTCCTGCTTGGTCACCTCCCGGTGCAGCAGGACCGCCTCGGCGATCTGCGCGCCGACGGTGTGCGTCGGGTTCAGCGAGGAGAGCGGGTCCTGGAAGATCATGCCGATCTCGTTGCCGCGAACCCGGCGCATCTCCTCGGCCTTCAGCGTGGTGATCTCCCGGCCGCCGAGCTTGATGGAGCCGCCGACGATGCGCCCGCCCACGGGAAGCAGGTTCATGATGGACAGCGCGGTCATCGTCTTCCCGCAGCCGGACTCGCCGACTACGCCGAGCGTCTCCCCCTCGTCAAGCCGCAGCGAGACGCCATCGACGGCGTGCACGACGCCGTCTTTGAGCTTGATCTCGGTCCGCAGGTCGGTGATGTCTAGTAGCGCCACGACAGTCCCCTCTACCGGCGCTGCAGCCGGGTCTCGAACGCGTCGCGCAGCGCGTCACCGATGAAGTTGAACGAGATGCAGGTCAGGACGATAAGAATGCCCGGCGGGTAGATCAGCCACCAGTAGTCGCCACCCTGGATGTAGGTGAGGCCACCGGACAGCATGCTGCCCCAGTCGGTGGCGGGCGGTGCCACGCCCAGGGTAAGGAAGCCGAGGACCGAGAGCGTCAGGATCGAGTCCGCGACCGCGAACGTCACCTGAACAATGATCGTTCCGATCGCGTTGGGCACGATATGCCGCAGCACCGAGCGCAGCGGACGGCCGCCGATCACCCGGACCGCCTGTACGTACTCGCGGGTGCGCAGCGCGAGCGTCTCGCCGCGCACCAGGCGGGCGACGCCGAACCAGTAGAACATCGAGATGATGAGGATGATCACCTCGGTGGTCGGGTGGAAGATCACCGACAGGATGATGATGACCATGATCGAGGGCAGCGACAGCCCCGCGTCCACGACCCGCATCATCAGCGCGTCGACGTACCCGCCGGCGAAGCCGGAGATCGCGCCGTAAATGGTGCCGAAGAACACGGACACGACGGCGGCCGCAAGGCCGACTTCCAGCGAGGTCTGCCCGCCGGTCATCAGCCTGCCCAGCTCGTCGTACCCGAGGTCGTCACAGCCGAGCAGGTGCTTGCTGGACGGAGTGCAGAGGTAGTTGATCAGCTGGGTGCTGGTCTGGTCGGTCACGTAGATGTGCGGGCCGACGAAGCAGAACAGGAGGATAAACACCACGAAGCCCATGCCGACGAGGGCGAGCCTGTTCTCGGCGAACACTTCCCACGCGCGCCGGAACATGCTGCGCGGCTTGCTAGACGGCGCGATGCCGAGGTCAGCCTCACTCGGCGCGCCGCTGGAGATCGTGGTGGCAGTCGCGTCCGCCATCAGTACCTCACCCTCGGGTCGAGCAGGCCGTAGCCGATATCGGCGAGCATGTTACCCAGCACCGTGGCGACGGTGGCGAGCACCGTAAAGCTGAGGAGTACCTGAAAGTCCACGTTAAGCGCCGCCTGGTAGAAAGCAAGACCCATGCCCGGGTAGTTGAAGACCACCTCAATCAAGATGGCACCGCCGACCAGGGACGGCAACGAAAGGCCGAGCAGGGTCACGATCGACACCAGCGAGTTGCGGAACACGTGCCCCCAGATGACACGGTGCTCGCTCGCGCCCTTGGCCCGCGCGGTCCGCACGTAGTCCTGGACGAGATTGTCGAGGACCGAGCTGCGCATGTACCGGGACCATAGCGCGTACAGCAGGAAGGCGTAGGTGAAGACAGGCAGCACCAGGGCGTGCGGATCGGCGAGGATCGACCACACCGAGCTCGACTGCGGCGCGAACGGCGGGAACCAGTGCAGCTTCACCGAGAAGATATCCACGAGCACCAGGCCGAGGAAGAACGTCGGCGTTGAGTAGCCGAGGAAGGACACCCCAGTCAGGATGTAGTCACCGAGGCTGTTGCGCTTGACCGCCTGGTAGACGCCGAGCGGGATGCCGAAGAGCAGGGAGACGATCGTGCCGAGCAGCACGAGGATGATCGTCTTGGGCAGGTCCTGGGCGATCAGGTTGGCGACCGACAGGTTGAGCTTGTTCGAGAAGCCCAGGTTGCCGTGCAGCATCTGGTTGACCCACTTGATGTACTGCACGTAGAACGGCTGATTGAAGCCGTACTGCTGGTTGTAGAAGGCGATCTGCTGCGCCGTGGCCCGGTCGCCGAGCAGAGCGTGCACTGGTCCGCCGGGGAACAGGTGGACCAGGCCGAGGGTGGCGACGGTCACCAGGAACAAGACGACGATCGCCTGCCCCAACCGCCTGATCAGGAAACCGATCACGGCTTCATTAGTCCTTTCTCGTGCCAGGGCCGGCCCCGCCCCGGGTCCGGGGCGGGGCCGGCCGTCGGCCTACCCGCTGGCTACTTGGTGAAGTTCCAGTATTCGGGGAGCAGTGTGGCGAGCGGGTTGTTGCCCACATTCGCCAGCTTGGAGTTAACGGCGGACACCGTGTACGCGTTCGGCATCCAGATGAACGGCAGCTGCTGTGCGGTGTAAGTGGCGTACTGCTGGAACACCGACAGGCTGCTGCTGGTGTGGGTCTCGTTGATCAGGTTGTCTTCGGTCGGGTCGGAGTAGCTGCCCGAGTTCGAAGAGGCGCCGGTCGCGAACAGCGGCTCGCCGGTCGGCTCGAAGCCAGGGCCGTTGTAGTTCCAGCCACCGAAGTTGAGGATGTCCCACGTGCACTTCGGACCAGGCTGGCACGGCGTGGTCTCGCCGATGATCGTGGCGAACGACTGCGGCACCAGGTTGATCTGGATGCCAGCCTGCGCCGCGTCGGACTTGACGATCTGGACTTCCTGCTCGAATGCCTGGATGCCAGTCGCGTAGTCCATGGTCATCGTGAGCTTGGTGCCCTGCGCCACGCCCTTGCCGCACTTGGCCGGGTCGGTGCAGGTCATGACGCCGCCCTCCTCAGTCCAGCCGTGGCTAGTCAGCAGCGCCTTCGCGCTGGAGGTGGAGAAGGCGTACGGGCCCTGCCCGCCGTTCGAGTTCTGGACCGTCGGCACCCACTGGCTGGTGGGCTGGGTCGGCACCGCGCCAGAGGTCGGATAACCGTAGCCGCGGTCAACCGAGTGGATCATGCCTTCCTGGTCGACGCTCTCCTGAATGGCCTGCCGGACGTACAGCTGCTGGTAGGCCGGGCCGAGGGTCGGGTTGTGGAAGTTGATCAGGAAGTACTGGATGCCGAACGCGTACGCCGGCGACAAGGTGTAGCCGCTGCCGAGGGGGTTGGTCGACGGCAGGATCTGGCTGCCCGACACCGGGGCCAGGTCAGCCGGCGGGATGTAGCCCACGTCGAGCTGGCCGGTCTTCAGCGCCGTGTACTCGGTGGTGTCATCGGTGTAGGCGTAGTAGGTGAAGTTGTCCAGGCTCGGCTTCGGGCTGCCCGAGTAGGCGGCGTTCGGCACGAACGAGGTCACCGGGCCGGAGGCGGCGGTGCTGAAGCTGGACAGCTTCCACGGGCCGTCGACCACCTGCCAGACCGGGTTGGTCGCGTAGGTCTTAGCGTTCTTCGCCTGCGCGGTCATGAAGTTGAAGACCGCGGCGCACTTGGCCCACTTGTCCTTGGCCGAGTCGGTGGTGCACCCGCCGCTGCCCGGGGCGGCCGACGCGCTGGTGACGTCCCACGCCATCGGCATCGGGGTGATCTCGGCAAGCTGGTTGTAGGTGAACCAGATGCTGGAGACCGGGCTCTTGAGGTTCAGGACGACCGTATTGGCGTCAGTGGCCTTGTAGGAGACCAGGTTGTCCGGCAGCAGCCCAGGCACGTAGCCGTAGTAGTTCGACGGCTCTGCCTTCATCATGTTGAGCCAGAAGATGACGTCGTTGGCGTCAACGGACTCGCCGTTGCTCCACTTCCAGCCCTTCATGGTGATCGTCACGGTCTTGCCATCGGCCGAGTAGGTCGGGGCATTCGCGAGCGACAGCGGATAGTTCACCGCGACCGAAGGGCCATTGTTGCCGAACATGTACAGCGGCCGGTACATGAGCATCTGGAAGCCCTCGGCGTTGTACTCGTTGGCACTGGTCAACGGCGTGTAAGGCCAAATCCAGTTCAGCGTGACGCCGGACGGCAGCGCGACCCTGGCGGTGCCGCCCGGCTGGACCGCGGCGGTGGAGGACGCGGAGGAGGAGGCGGTAGAGGACGCGGTAGACGAGGGGGTGCTCGATGAGCCACTGCTCCCGCTGCTGCACGCGGCGACTGCGCACGCGAGCAGGGCTGCCGTCCCGACCGCGACGGTTCGCGCTAGCCGCGACCGCCGTCTGTTCCGAAACATCAATTGCGCTCCTTGGCTGTAGTTGTGCGCGTCGGCTTGCCCGGTAGGGCGCTCCCATGGCGCTAACTTGCCAGGAGCGTAAGTTAGCCCCGTTAAGGACTTGAAGCCGCCGAATCACGATTTGCTATCGATACGCCAATGATTGGACACTCATCCGGCCTGCACCCGCAATGCCCACAGGTCGGAATCACCGGCATCCATGCCCGCGATGCGTGCAAAGTACCACAAACCCGACGGGGGTGACTGGAGGTACTGCGACGAGTTTCCGGCAGCGGCTACGTGGGGGCGGAAGATTTCCGGCGTGTTACGAACATCGATGCAATCGTCAACAGACGGAACCTGCCGGCCGCGAACACTGCGCGGCGTCAGAAAAAGGTTTGCCGTGGCGCGACCCGCGGTGCGATGCTTCCGGGTTCGGTGGGTAGGGTCGCGTCCTGTGGAATCGGTGAATTTCGACCGGGCAGCCGATTATTACGACGCGACGCGGGGGCTGCCAGCCGACGCGATGGCGGCGATGACGGACCTGCTCGCGCGGGAACTGGGAGCGCACCAGCCGTGCCTGGAGATCGGCGTCGGCACCGGGCGGATCGCGCTGCCGCTGTCTGCGCGCGGAATCCGGCTGGCCGGCGCTGACATCTCCGGCGGCATGCTCCGGCAGCTGCTGTCGAACGCCGCCTGCTGGGCGCAGGGTGCGCTGGCCCTGCCCGTGCTGCAAGCAGACGCCACCTTGCTGCCGTTCGCCGCGCGCTCATTCGGATCGGTGCTCGCGGTCCACGTGCTGCACCTCATCCCTGACTGGCGGATCGCAGTCGATGAGGCGCTCCGGGTGCTGCGCCCAGGCGGGGCACTTGTCGCCTCGTTCCCCACCGACAACCGCGGGGTGGCGCAACCGGGTACGGCCGGACGGGGCGACGGGCAGCACATCGCGGCTGCCGGGAGCCAGGCCGCGGGTAACGAAGCGGACCCCGCGGCGATCGGCCTGACGCGGGACCGGAAGTCTCCGTGGGCCGACGCGGTAAGAGAGGCCGCACGCCGGCACGGCATGGTCCGCGTACAGGTAGGCGCGCGCGACCCGAGGGCGGTCACCGCCTACCTGGGCGGACGGGCAACCGCGCGGGAGCTGAACCCGGTGCCAGTCCGCTCCGTCACCACCCTCGGCGAGGCGGTCGACTACATCGAGCGGCAGCTATTCTCCTGGACCTGGCCCTACACAGCCGAGCAGGCGGCGGCCGTGGCCGCTGAAGTAAGGGATTGGGCCGCCGCAGCGAACGTGCCCCTCGAGACCAGCCATGAATCCGAATCGGCCGTCCGCTGGTGGGCCTTCGAGCTCAGTTCCTGAGCCCGATAACCAGCTCGGCGCGGTCCAGCGTCTGCCGGAGGTTGTTGGTACCAATCAGGTCCCGGGCCTCGTCGATGGTCAGCCAGCGGAGCGGCGAGTCTGCGTTCTCCGGGGTGATCGCGTCCGGGGTCTGGGTGGCGAGGAAATAGCGCAGATCGGCATGCTCATGCTGGGCCTCGGTACTCGAGGCGGGAACGTGGCACACCGCAAGGTGACGAAGGATCGCGTCGGGCCAGGGGGCCAGGTCGGTCAGGCCGGTTTCCTCGCGAGCCTCGCGGAGCGCTATCGCCAGGGGATCTGTCTCCCCTGGGTCGCCGTGCCCGCCGACTTGAAGCCACCTGCCGGCCTTGACGTGCCAGCGGAGGAGCACGCGGCCGCTATCCGGATGGACGACCAGGGCAGAGGCGGTGAAGTGCAGCGGGGTGGCGCGGGACCAGGCGTCGGGCGACGCCGCCAGGCGCCGCATCCGGTCCAGGTCCGCCGTCTCCGTATCCCCCGCCGCCTGGTACCCGGTCAGCATCCCGCTCAGCACCGGATCATGGTCCCACGGCTCCTCGCCGCGGTCGACCGGATTGCGGTTTCGCGCGGCGTCGCGTCAGCGGCCGGGCCCGGTACCTCCCTGGGAGCAGAGCGTGACCCTCAGCGTCACACCGGGATCCCGGTCACGGAAATCGAAACTTCGGTAACGATTATCTTGGTCTTCGCAAATAGTTTCCAAGCTCCTCACATCTGTGTTCTAATAGTCGATATGAAGAGGCCTGCGCGATGACCACCGGTTCGGTGTCCGCGACGCACTTCCCCGCTTCGCGGCAACCGGCCGGCGCGCGCCGGGATTGACCTGGCGCCACCTCAGTCAGGGCCAGCTCGCCATCCAGGCACGACATCCAGCTAAGGGGAAGCCATGACGCATGACTCAGCTTTCGAATATAGGAGCTACGACGATACCGACTTGATCACTGCGATGGAAAATATACCCAATACAGACGCGGCTCACACGGCGGGGCCGGCTTCGTCGCGCGGCCCGGAGTTCCGCGGCATCTCCGACGGCACTTACGGGTTCCAGGCTTTCTCCGGCGCCCCTGACGGGCGAACCGAGGCACTCATCGACCACGGCCGGCAACGGGCTAGGCGTTCGCGGGCCGGCTGGCTGCGGACGCACTGGCGGGCGGTCGTGGTCATGGCTGCGCTCGCTTCGGTGGCGTTCGGCATCCTTCTGCTTGTGCTGCCGGGAGGCGGCGCGTCCTGGCCGTCAAGCGTCGCCCAGGTGCAGACCGAGATCACGCAGGCCTGCAAGAACCCCAACGTGGCGGCGGAGCCCAGCAACCTGAACTTCGCCTGCGCCAAGGACACCCAGCAGGTGCTGTGGGTGTTCGCCCTGCTGACCAGCGGCGGCAATCCGGGCTTCGCGGACCAGAAGACCGGGCGCAAGGGCCTTGAGCCGATCCAGCCCGCCCAGGGCGGCGACATCGCCTACTCGCTCAACTTGCACCACCCGTACAACCCGGCCAACCCGATTGACAGCCTGCAAGTGGCGGCGCGTGCCATCAACAGCATCATCAGCGGGGCGACCATAACCAGCTCAGGTGGCGCACCGGTGGTTGAGGCGGGCCTCGAGAGTTCCCCCGGCAATTGCCAGCGCTACACCGGATCCGCGGAGGTTGTCAGCAAGCAGGGGTACCCGGGCATGTGCGCGCTCAGCGTCAGCACGCCGTTCGGACAGGCGGCACTAGTGAGTGACGTCTTCCAGGACTGGATGGGCGGGACGCCGTCGCAGATCGCAGGCGAGGCAGGAGTGCTGTTCGAGAACGCCGACAACCCAGGTAACCCGCAGGTCCAGGCCATCCTGGCCAGCCTGCAGCTGACCGGGCACTAGCCACAGAAGTTTCAGGACTGAGGACGCGGAAGGGGGGAAGTTGACCCGTGCGTCGTGACAGAAAGCCATGGTGGCAGCAGGCAACGGCGCTTGTGACCGTGAGCACAGGGGGAGCGATCACCGGGTTCACCTTCGTCCCAGGGCCAGCAGCGACCGTGACCTCGCCGGCCAGCGTGCCCCTTCACCTGCTCGCGCTCGAGCAGGCAGCCCGGACAACCGGTGCTGGCCAGCCGCTCAACACGAGGGCCGTCGGCGGTGACAGCGGAGCAAGCGCGACGGCTGACGCCCTGCTCCGGTCCGCGATCGTCAACGTGGCGAAGTACTACCTCGGCCTCGCCCAGACCCGGACGCCGTCCCAGATGGAAGCCCTCATCTGGGACAACACCAGCCGGGACGGCGCCGACCACGGCCCATCGTGCGCGGCGTTCGCGAGCCTCGCCCTCGAGCTCGCCGCGCAGGCGGTCGGCCAGAACAGCTGGGCATCGGGCGGCACGAGCTACCCGTACCCACTGCCATCGTGGGCCGACGTGCGGGTAGACGAGAACCCCGCATCCCCCGGTGTGACATCCATCGTCCAGGACGCCGAGACGCACGGACGCTGGCATCCCCTCGGGGACGGGTACTCGCCGCAGCCAGGCGACTGGGTGCTTTTCGACCAGCACGTTGAGATCGTGACGAGCTACGCCGGCGGCGTGCTGGACACCATCGGCGCCAACTCCGAACCGCATCTGACGGTCAACGCGCACTCGCTCGCCGGTTCGCTGCCGGCGGACGGCGTCCAGGGTTTCGTTGATAACGGCCATCTGGAGCCGTCGGGTACCACGGTAGCCGCGCCGGCGTCCCAGCCCCCGCCAGCCGCCGTGACCACGCCGGGTACGCACAGCGGTGCGTCGGTCAGCGGTGCCTCCGCGGGCGGCCAGCCGGTTTCCGCTAAACAACCACGCTCGTCAGCGACGCCTGCCGGAGCGCCCCGTGGCGGGCTCGCGCACATCCCCGGCGTCGTCGCGCCGTCCGGACTCGGCGTCGGCGCCGGGCCGGTGCCCGCCCTTGCCGCCGCGTCCGCGGCGCCGGCGGCCACACCGAAGGCCGGCCCGCGGGCGGATGGAACGCCCGCGAACGCGGCCGCGGCCAAGCCTTCCGCTTCCCCGTACCGGAAGTACAACTCTGCCGCGGCGGCGACGCCGGCGACGAGCGTGCAGCAGGCGTTCATCAACCTGGTCGCGCCAGGCGCGATGGCCGGACAGCAGCGGTACGGGGTGCCGGCGGCGGTGACGATCGCACAGGCGATTGACGAATCCGGGTGGGGGCAGAGCGGACTGGCAGCGCAGTACAACAACCTGTTCGGCATCAAGGGGAGCGGGCCGGCCGGGAGCGTGACGCTGCCTACCTCAGAGTATGAGGGCGGCCGGTGGGTGACCATCCGCGCACCGTTCCGCGTCTACAACAACGTCGCGGAATCGATCACCGACCATGATGAGCTCCTCGCCACTAGCGGGTACTACACCCACGCGATGGCGGACCGGGCTTACCCCGACACCTTCGCCAACGACCTCAGCGGTGTATACGCCACCGACCCCAGCTACGGCGCGAACCTGATCGCGCTCATGAAGCTGTACAACCTGTACCGGTTCGACGTCCCGGCAGCAGCGGCCACCGCCCAGCCATCAGCAACGCAGCCATCGGCTACCGCTTCGGCCGAGCCCGGCCAGCCGGGAGCCAGCCACGCGAACGTCAACCCGACGGCCGCGGGCATCGCGGCGATTCCCGGTCTCAGCACACCCGCGTTCCAGTTCCCGACGACCACGCCCCCGCACAACGCCCCGTCCAGGCCCATAGCCGCATCGGGCACCGCTGCCAACTCTGCGGCTGTCGCGTCGATCCCCGGCCTGGGCGCAGCGGCTCCCGGGTTCCCGCCCGCCACATCTGCGGCTGCGCGCACGCCCAAGCCCACTGCCAGTTCCGCGCCTTCCGGATCCGGGCCCGCCGCGTCCATCCCCGGCGTCGTCGCACCCGCGTCCGGTCCCGGCTGGGCTGGCGGGCTCGGGATCCCTGTGACATCCGGGGCGGCTGGCGCGGTGCCGACCGCAGGCGCGAGCGTCGGAGCGGGTGCGGCCGCGACCGGCGGGCACGCGGCGGTCCGCGCAGGCTCGCCCAGTGCCCCCGGTACCAGCGTTCCCGCAGGGTCCCCCACGCCGGGTGCGGCCAGTATCCCCGGGCTGGCCGCCCCCGGTAGCGCCAACCCGGTCACTAGCTCGGCTCGCAGCGCGCCGGCCGGCGTGCGGCGAGCCGCTAGCACCAGTGTCGTGACGACCGCCTGGTATGAACCGGAGCTGCCGAAGGCAGTGACGACCGCGTACTTCGCGAACGCGAAGGGATCGCTCGGCCATGCCCAGGCCCTTTACCGGGAGGTGGCCGGACTTGCCGGCATCCCGTGGCAGGTGCTTGGCGCGTGCGACTGGATGCAGTGCAAGGCACATCCCAGGTACTCCCCCGTGCAGGGCGAGAAGCTCGGCGCGGTCAACCCTGACGGGACAAGCTTCCGCAACAGATCACAGGCGCTAGCTCAGTGCGCCGTGGATCTCGTGACGGCGGCAGCCGCTATCTACGGGCTAGACCTGACCTCGCCACGGCCGCTTTCCGTGCGATCGCTCGCAGAGGCTTTCGCCGCCTTCCGGTGGGGCTCGCTGCTGCGCAGACACGGTGTGTCGGCGATGGAATTCCCTTACTCAGTAGCCGGGCTGACCGCACAGCACACCAAGATGCACTGGCCCGACATAGACGCACCGGACGCGCCAGACCGGCCGGGCGCCCGCTTCCGCGAGCCCTTCGGCGCCGTGCCCGTGGTGCTCAGCCTCGGCTACCCCGCAACCATCTGACCGCGTGACGAACGCCTGATTCCGAACCCCGACGAGTAACTGCCCGGCATCCAATGCCCCTGACGAAAAGCGGAGGTAAGCCCGTGTTCCGCATCCTTACCTGGCTCGCCCGCCGACTCTGGACGGGCGGCCAGTCCGCCGCTGCAGGCCAGCGGATGACCGTGACGCTCGCCGACGGCCGGGTGGTCGAGGGCTACCTGGTTGACGGCCGCCTGGTGGAAGACGACAGGTTCACCTCCGGGCTTGGGGCCAGCCACGCCGTCGCGGAACGGCGTGCCGATGAGGCGGCCGGCACGGGACCGTTCGGCACAAGGGTGCTTGTGATCGGACAGCCCGCGGCGGGCCCGCCCCGGCCACCACGGCGTGGCCCCTTCTCCCGCATTCCGCGCTGGGTGCGATGGGGGGCCGTCAGCGTCATCCTTCTCGCCTTCTTCCGGCGAGCCGTCGCGTGGGCGGTGCTCGGGGCGCTGTCGGCCACCTTGCACCTGTTCGGGGCAAACGTCCACCTGCCGCATGTCAGCTTCGGCTGGCCGTGGTCCGCGGTCGCCGGGCGGACCTCCACATCCACGACGCTGGTCGGGCCGATCGTGCTGCAGAAGATCGAGGGGATCGACAAGCCGGCGCTCGGTACGGAGAACTTCGACTTCACCTTCACGCACTCCGTGTCGCACAACATCGGGATCTGGCCGTGCTGGTACTCCGCGACGTTCAACGCGGTCGGGCGCGCATCGGCGACCGTCGACCTGAATCCAGGGCCAGCCTGGTGGAAGCCGAAGACCGGGCACTACCAGCTGCGAGTGCTGCGCACCGCGGCGGACGGCAAGCCGGGCGCGGTGGCGATCACCATGGCGCTGCCGCTCCCCCAGCTCCCGCAGTCGGTGCACGACGTCTCGGTGGACAACACCTTGTCCAAGCCGGTCTCCACCGATCACAGCTGGACCTACCCGGGGTTCGGCTGCGGCGTGCTCATCAGGCCGCAGTTCGCCCAGTCGGTTCTCTACGCGCAGGCTCAGACGGAGGCTTTTGATCAGGCGACGCACCTGGCGAGCGTCACCAGGCCGTTGATAGCGGCCGCGGAACTCCAGGCGTCAACCATCATCCGGGACAATTTCCTCACCCCAACCGTTGGCGCTCTCAACTACACCATCAGGTCGTTCGCGATCCGCTGGGTAGCGGGCGGCAATCCGTGACGCAGCGCGAGGTAGCGTTATATTCATGCGGATCGTCGTTTTCCAGGCAGCGGGGACGGTTCGGGCGGTGGTGCGGTGACCGCCGGGGTCAGCATCAGCCTCTTCCAGCGCGCGGCCGCGGCGTTTGCGGCTAGCGTTCCCGCGGATCCCGCCGACGACGGCTGCTTCGGCCCGCGAAGCGTGACCTGGCGGGTGGCCGCAGACCTGTCTGCGCCCGTCGCCGGGCTGCGCTCGCTGCTGCTGCAAGCCCTGCACCCGCTCGCGATGGCCGGGGTCGACCAGCACAGCGACTGGCGCGCAGACCCGGGCGGCCGGTTCGCCTCCACCGCCGCGTACGTGGTGACCACCACCTACGGCGACAAGGCCACGGCCCGCGCGGCAGCGGCCCGGGTGCGGAAGATTCATGAAACGGTCCGCGGCACCGACCCGGTCAGCGGCCAGCCGTACGAGGCGAGCGATCCCGCGCTCCTGCTATGGGTGCACGCGGCACTCGTCGAATCCGGGCTCGCCGCCTGCCAGCTGTACGGCGCGCCGCTGTCCGCCGCGGATGCTGACCGCTACGTCGCCGAGATGACCGCCGTCGCCCAGCTCATCGGGGTGCCCGCTGGCATGGCGCCCGCGTCCGTCGCCGAGCTGGACGGGTACTTCACCCGCGTCCGGCCCACGCTCGCGAGCAGCGCCTCGACCGCCGATACCGCCAGGTACCTGCTCGGCATGCCCGACGTCGAGCCGGAGCTGGCGGATGTCTGGGAAGTGCTCGCCGCCGCGTCGGCCACCTCGCTGCCCGCGTGGGCGCGGGAGCTGCACGGTTTCGGTGACATGGTGGCGCCGGAACGAGAACCGGTCAGGCAGGTGCTCGGCGTCCTGGACGCCGTCTACCTCGGCGAGCCCGGCGTTCTCGAGGCCCGGCAGCGGCTCACCCTGCGGATGCGCGCGAGCGAAGCCGACAAGAGCGAAACACAGTGAGCGAACCGCGACTGCGGGTCAGCCGCGGGCTGGCCGCGATGCGGCTCGCCGCGCGCGGGACCGCCCGGTACGCCGTGAACGCGCCGCGCCTGTTCGCCGCCGCGGGGGAACATCGCCAGCGGCTACGCGACGACCTTGCCCTGCGGACCGCCCAGGATGTGGCCGACACGCTCGGCACCATGAAGGGCGTGCTGATGAAGATCGGCCAGCTCGCCAGCTACGTGGACGAGGGCCTCGCACCGCCCGCCCGCCGGATGCTCGCCACCCTGCAGGACAGCGTTCCGCCGATGTCAGCTGAGCTCGCCGCCGGTGTCATCAGATCCGAGCTCGGTGGCGACCCGGACCAGGTGTTCGAAACCTGGGACCCGCTGCCCATCGCCGCCGCCTCGATCGGCCAGGTGCACCGGGCGATCACCCGCGACGGCCGGGCGGTCGCGGTCAAGGTGCAGTACCCGGGCATTGCCGAGACGATCTCCGCGGACCTGGGCAACGTCTCACTGCTCCGTTCGCTGCTGCGGATGGCCGCGCCCAGCCAGGACGTGAACGGGCTCGTCGAAGAGCTGCGGGAGCGGATCACGGAGGAGCTCGACTACGTGCGCGAAGCCGAGAGCCAGCGGCTGTTCGCCGGGTACTTCGACGGCCACCCGTTTATCACCGTGCCGAAGATCGTCGATGAGTTCTGCACCGCGCGGGTCATCACCAGCGAGCTGGCCACCGGGGTCCGGTACGCCGAGATGCTCGGCTGGTCGCAGGAAGAGAAAGACCTGGCGGCCGAGACGATCTACCGGTTCACCTTCCGGTCGCTGTATGAGCTGCTCGCTTTCAACGGCGACCCGCACCCGGGCAATTACCTGTTCGAGCCGGGCGGCCGGGTTACCTTCCTGGACTTCGGGCTCGTGAAGCACTTCACCGAGGCCGAACTCGGTCCGCTGGTGGACATGGTGCAGACGCTGTGCATCGACGCGGACGAGGAGGGCTTCCGCCGGGCGATGGAGGGGGCCGGCTTCCTGCAGCGCGGTGCACCACTGCCGACCTCGGACATCGTCGAGCACATGAGCGTGTTCTACGATCCGGTGCGCAGCCGCGGGGTGCGGACCATGACCGGCGAGCAGGCCTCGGCCATCGCCCGGCGGTACGTGGACTTCAAGTCGCCGCTCGCCGCGTACGCGCGGATCCCCCGCGCCTACGTGATCATCCAGCGGATCAACCTGGGCCTGTTCTCGATCCTCGGTGAGATGAACGCGACCGCGGACTGGCGCGCGATCTCCGAAGAGATCTGGCCGTTCGTGCTCGCCCCGCCGTCCACGCCGATGGGCGAGGCAGAGGCGGGCTGGCGGGCGGACCGAGATGATGTGGCGCGCCGGTGACCGGGCGGCCGGCTTTACGTAACGCTGGTTATCAGGCGCTTCCCCGGGGTTTCCCGAGGTCTGTTTCCGCGGCTGTCAGCTCGCCGCGCGCCTGGAGCGGTAGGCGGCCACGTTGACCCGGTTGGAGCAGCCCAGGCCGCAGAACCGGCGCGAGCGGTTCTTCGACAGGTCGACGAGGACGTCATTGCAATCGGCGGCGGCGCAGACCCGCAGCCGGCCGAGTTCCCCGGCCCGGATCACGTCGGCCATCGCCATCGCCGCCTCCACCGCCATCCGGTCGGCGAGCGGAGCTTCCGGCGGGGTCGCGTGGATGTGATAGTCCCAGCCGTCGTGCTTGACCAGCTGCGGCAGGGCGTCCGCGGCCCGCAGCATCTCGTTGACGAGGGCCACGGCGTCGTCTTCCGGCAACTCCCACCACAGGGCGAGGCGCGGCCGCAGCGCGCGGACCGCCTCGAGTTCGGCGGCGTCGTGGGCCCGGCTGCCGGTCCAGCGCCACTCTTCGACGAAGGCGTCAAGCGCCGCGACGTCGGGGAGCTCTTCCCGGCCACCGCGCGCCGTGTTGATCAGGGCGGCGGCCGCGTTCAGTGACACCTCGGTGTCATGGGTGAAAAGCATTTGACCCCTTTCACCGCACAAGAGTAGCCTGCTGTCATACCCGTTGATTAGTTTTACCCATTACAGACGTCTTACTCACGAGAGCGGTCTTATCCGTGACAGCGTCGCCGTTGACGAGGAGTGCCACCGATGGCCACCGCACGGGGTCTTGATGACCGGATGCTACCGGTCGCCGACGTGGCTGCGGGGACGCCCGGCGGCGTTCGCGATGGTCGCACCGGCCGCGGCATGCGCGGCGGGCACGCGGGGACTGGCGTCGGGATCGCGGTCGGGCTGCTGTCGGCGATGTGCTTCGGCACGTCGGGGACGTTCGGGTCCTCGCTGATCGACGCTGGCTGGTCGCCGGCCGGCGCGGTCCTCGCCCGGGTCTGCGTGGCGGCGCTCGCCCTTACCGGCCCGGCGCTGCTCGCGCTGCGCGGCCGCTGGTCGCTGCTGCGCACGGCGGCCTGGCGGATGACTGCCTACGGCCTCATCGGGGTGGCCGCGTGCCAGGTCTGCTACTTCAACGCGATCGCCCATATGGACGTCGGGATCTCGATCCTGCTCGAGTACATGGGCATCATTCTCGTCGTCGGCTGGCTGTGGCTCCGGCACGGGCACCGGCCCCGGCCGCTGACCATCATCGGGGGCCTGGCCGCGCTCGGCGGGCTCGCGCTCATGCTCGACCTGTCGGGGCCGGGTTCCGGCGGCGTCACCGTCATCGGGGTGGCGTGGGCGCTCGGCGCGGCAGTGGCGATGGCGGTGTACTTCTTCCAGTCGGCCTCAGCGAACTCCGGTGGCAGCGCAGGGGTGCCGGACGACCTGCCGCCCGTGGTCCTTACCTGGGGCGGCATGGTGACCGGAGCGCTCGCGATCGCGCTGGCCGGCGCGGCGCACCTGGCGCCGCTGCGGTTCTCCGCGGCCGACGTGACGCTCCAGTACCACCGGGTCAGCTGGCTGATTCCGGTTCTCGGCCTTGGTGTCGTCGCGGCCGCCATCGCCTACGTCACCGGAGTGGCTGCCGTCCGGCGGCTTGGCGCGAAGCTCGGCTCGTTCGTCGCGATGGCCGAGGTGCTGTTCGCGGCTGGCTTCGCCTGGGTCCTGCTGCACCAGGTGCCCACCGCGATGCAGTTCTCCGGCGGCGCCCTCATCCTGGCCGGCGTCATCGCCGTCCGCCTGGACGAGAGCTAGCGGCTACCCGCGGGTCGTGGCCGGGGACGCGGGCACCCGGTTTTCCTGGGCAGCGGAACCAGCGGCGGCGATGGCGCAGACCGGGGTGGCCGACTGGACGAGGGTGCCACCGCCCGTTGCGACCGCCGCGACCGGGACATAGGCCGGCAGCGGGACCTTGGCCCTGACGGCCCCGGTGGCGCGGTCGACGGCGAGCACCTCGGCCGGTGTCTTCGGCAGCCCCAGGTCGAGGACGAGCAGAATGTCCTGGCCTGGCGGGCTCAGGATGAACGGGCTATTGGCCTGCCCGGTGGGCATCGACCAGCGCACCTTGCCAGTCGCGGCCGCCCGGTCGACGATCCGGTTCAGGGAGCCGGTGCGCGTGGGCACGGACAGCTGATACACCACGTCGCTGTCGGTGACCAGCGGAGGCGTCTCCGGATCGGCGTCGGTGCTGACCCGCCAGCGCACGTGGCCGGTCGCGGGGTCGATCAGCAGGAGTTCCGGCTGGTAGCTGTTGGCGGTGGCCACGACGATCCCGGCCGGCCCGGCCCAGACCGCGGTCACCGGCGAGTTCGTGGTCACCGCCCAGTCCGATCGGCCGGTGGTGGCCAGCAACCCGGTCACCGGGAACAGTCGCGGGAGCGGCGAGACGTTCTGGCCGAGGTCGGAGACGGCCAGGTGCGCCGCCGACTGGACCGTCAGTGCCGGCTGCTCCGGCATCCCGCCCCTGGACCACAACCGGGCGCCGGTCCTGGCGTCGAAGCCGGCGACCACCCCGGCCTTCGTCGCTACCACGATGTCACCGGCCGCTGCGGGCCCGTCGGACGTGCCGAACGGCCGGGACCAGAGCAGCTTCCCGGTGGAGAGATCGGCGCCCAGGAGCTTCCCCGCGGTCGTGAGCATCGCGAGCACGCCGTTGGCCGTGACCGCCTGCGTGCCGAGCAGTTCGGGCACCTTGAGCTTCCAGCGGGCGCTGCCGGTCGCCGGGTTGAGCGACAGCACCCGGTCGGCCGAGCTGACCTGCCCGACCTGCGCGATCACCGACCCATCCCAGCCCCACAGGCCGTAGACAGTGCCGGAGACGGAACTCCCCGCCTGGGGGAACACCTGCTGCCACAACAGCCGCCCGTCGCTGACCCTGATCCCGGTGAGGACGTTGCCCTCGGCGAACACCGCCACGCCCGCGACCACGACCGGCTTGACGCCGACGGAACCCACCCCGCCAGGCGTCACCTTCAGGGTGACGTGCCAGGCCACCGCGCCGGTGCGGGTGATGTCATACGCCCAGGCGCCGCTCGGGCACGTACCAGGAGCGGCGGAGGCGGCGGGCGTGGTGGGAAGCGGCACCGCGGAAACGGGCGGCGCCGCTGCTCCCGGGCGGGACGCGCCAGTCGTGGCCGGCGCGGCCGCCGGGCCCGTCGACCGCGCTGCGCCGCACCCGGCCAGCACGAGCATGGTCAATACGAGGACGGGCGCGGCAAGCACCCGCGCCCTGACACGGCTAGCGAGCCGGGGGGCTCTCGGCATGCTCATTAGACTCCTATCGCCCCCGGTTGGTTCCAACCGCCGTGTAGTTACCGTGGACTGTCGGCTGGCGACCGTAGGATTGCCGCGTGTCCTCCCCTTCGGAAACCGGAACCGGTGTGCACCCTGCCAACCTCGATGGCGGGAAGCGGGCCGCGAACGTGCTGCACCGGGTGTTCGGTTACGAGAGCTTCCGTGGCCGCCAGGAGGAGATCATCGGTCACGTCATCGGCGGTGGCGACGCACTAGTGCTGATGCCGACCGGCGGCGGAAAGTCGCTGTGCTACCAGATCCCCGCCCTGGTCCGCCCGGGCACTGGCGTGGTGATCTCGCCGCTGATCGCGCTGATGCAAGATCAGGTGCAGGCGCTGCGGCAGCTGGGGATTCGCGCGGACTTCCTCAACTCGACCCAGGACCCGGGAACCAGGCACGTTGTCGAGCAGCAGTTCAAGGCCGGCGAGCTTGACCTGCTCTACCTGGCGCCGGAGCGGCTGCGCGCGCCGGGCACGCTTGACCTGCTGACGACCTCGCGGATCTCGGTGTTCGCGATCGACGAGGCGCACTGCGTGTCCCAGTGGGGTCACGACTTCCGCCCCGACTACCTGGAGCTCCAGGTGCTGCACGAGCGCTGGCCTGAGGTGCCCCGGATCGCGCTCACCGCCACCGCCACCCAGGCGACCAGGGAAGAGATCGCGATCAGGCTGAAGCTGGCCGGCGCCAAGCTCTTCGTGTCGAGTTTCGACAGGGCAAACGTGCAATACCGGATCGTTCCGAAGAATGAGCCGAAGAAGCAGCTGCTTCAGTTCCTGCGCACCGAGCATGCGGGAGACGCGGGGATCGTCTACTGCCTGTCCAGGGACTCAACCGAGAAGATCGCCACGTTCCTCACCGACAGCGGCATTCCGGCACTGCCGTATCACGCGGGGCTCGATTCCGGGGTGCGGGCCGACCACCAGGCGCGGTTCCTGCGCGAGGACGGGCTCGTCATGGTGGCGACGATCGCGTTCGGCATGGGCATCGACAAGCCGGACGTGCGGTTCGTCGCGCACCTGGACATGCCACGCTCGGTCGAGGGCTATTACCAGGAGACTGGCCGGGCCGGGCGGGACGGCCAGCCGGCCACCGCGTGGCTCGCCTACGGCCTCGCCGACGTCGTACAGCAGCGGCGGATGATCGACTCCTCCGAGGGGGACCTCGCGCACCGCCGCCGGCTGGCGACGCACCTGGACGCGATGCTGGCGCTGTGCGAGACGACCGACTGCCGCCGCTCGCAACTGCTCGGCTATTTTTCCGAGCGAGCCGGGACCTGCGGCAACTGCGACACCTGCCTGAATCCGCCGGAGACGTGGGACGGGACGGTGCCCGCGCAGAAGCTGCTCTCCACGATCGTGCGGCTGGAGCGGGAGCGCGACCAGCGGTACGGAGCGGGGCACCTCGTCGACATCCTGCTCGGCAGGAAGACCGAGAAGATCGCGCAGCATGCCCACCACGAGCTGAAGACCTTCGGCATCGGGGTTGAGCTGAACGAAGCGCAGTGGCGCGGCGTGGTGCGGCAGTTGCTCGCGCAGGGCCTGCTCGCCGTCCGCGGCGAGTACCAGACGCTGGCGATCACCGAGGCGAGCGGCGACGTGCTGCGCGGGCAGCGTCTTGTGACGCTGCGGCGCGACGTCCCGCGGCCGCGGGCCGCGCGGCCGGCGCGGGGTTCCGGGTCCGCCGGGGGCGGCGCGGTGGCGGGCGGTGGCGCCAAGCCGGGGGCGGCAGAGCTGCCGCCGCTGTCGGCCGAACAAGAGGCGGTCTACGAAAAGCTGCGCGGCTGGCGCGCGGCCATCTCCAAGGAACAGGGGGTGCCCGCGTATGTGGTCTTCCACGACGCGACGCTGCGGTCGATCGCCGTCACCGCGCCCGCCACGCTGGCCGAACTCGCCGGGGTGAGCGGCGTCGGCGAGTCGAAACTATCGAAATACGGCGAAGCGATCCTGGAAATGACCGGCTGCTCGTAGCGAAGCACGATCGGATCCCGCATTCTTCGTCATAGCGGACGAATCACCAGCCCCCGGTACGGTTTATCGTCGCTCTTATATGTCTTCTGGCTGGATCGGACCGGGAGTGACCCATGACCCGACGCCCGCGCATCGACGACCTCACGAC
>Ga0123356_10000928_pt1 | contig 32350 bp, 29 predicted proteins | sample TergutEmb28metaG_2_FD_92546 | JGI IMG/M metagenome (GOLD analysis project Ga0123356, IMG submission 92546) | Embiratermes neotenicus P3 segment gut microbial communities from Petit-Saut dam, French Guiana - Emb289 P3 | ecosystem: Host-associated > Arthropoda: Insects > Digestive system > Gut ...
ACACAGAGGCACAAAGGCACGGAGTTCATACTCCAAATCTTTTCCGTGTACTCTGTGCCTCCGTGTCTCCGTGTGAATTTATTTTAGGAAAGATTCTATAATTGTTAGTAATTCATCATAAGTTTCATAGCATTTAAGGTCAGGATTGTCTTTTTGGATTTGCGCAGGTGCGTGGAAAAGACAGCCGCTGTGTGCTTCGCGGATCATATCAAGGTCGTTATAAGAATCCCCTGCGGCGAAAATGCGCATATTCATCGCTTTAAAAGCCTTTACAGCTTCTTTTTTTCCGTTTTGCTGACGTAATGTATAACCTGTTATAGTTCCGCATTCGTCTGAATTTATCGAATTACAAAATAAAGATGGAAAGCCGAGTTTAAACATAAGCGGTTTTGCGAATTGTTCAAAAGTATCAGATAAAATTACAAGCTGAGTTTTTTCGCGTAATTTATTTGAAAACTCAAGAGCGCCGGGTAATGGCTGCATAGAAGAAATAACTTTTTGAATATCAGGTAATTTAAGATTATTTTTATTTAAAATATCGATGCGGAACTTCATCAATTTATCATAATCAGGTTCGTCCCTGGTCGTTCTTTGAAGCTCGGTAATACCGGTAGTTTTTGAGAATTCAATCCAAATTTCAGGGACTAGAACGCCTTCAAGGTCAAGACATACAATGTTCATAAAGGTATAATAACATAAATATGAAATCGATAGAAGTATTAAATCCCTTTAATGCTCCAACTTACTATTTAGACGTTGTATCCAGCACCATGGATGTTTCCCGCAAACTTTCCTCAAACGGCGAGCCTCACGGTACGGTTATAACTGCAGATTTTCAGGAAGCCGGAAGGGGGCGTATACAAGGAAGATTTTGGCAGACAGAAAGAAAAAAAAACTTAATGTTTACAATTTTATTTCGTTACAATCAAATTGAAGATATTCCTAAAGCTCTTACTTTGCGTACAGGGTTGGCAGTTTCTTTGGCTATAGAAGATTTTTTGCCGTGTCTTAAAAATAAAGTAAAAGTAAAATGGCCTAATGATATTATAATAGAAAATAAAAAAGCGGCAGGAATACTTTGCGAGGCAGACGGCGGGTATGTACATATCGGTATTGGGGTAAATGTTTTGCAAAAAGAATTTCCTTCAAAATTAAAAAATAAAGCTACAAGCCTTTGCCTAACAGCTATTAAGGAAATTAAAGAAGGGGAAATATTTATATTATTGGAAAAAATCCTTAAAAGACTTTACGAGAAAATCGAAAATGATAAAAATGATTGGAAATTACTGATAGAAAAACGATTATATAAAATGAACGAAAGAGTTGTTTTTATAGAGGGAGCAGCAGATTCAGGTATGGAAATTAAAGGTACTATTTCAGGAATAGGAGACAATGGAGAGCTTTTAATTATTCCTGAAAATGAAACTCAAACAATGTCTTTTTATAACGGTGAATTAATGATAGGATTAACTTAATGTTCGCCAAGGTTTCAATAAAAAATTCGCTTTTAATGCTGTTTGGCGGTTTTGTGTGCGCCGCAGGAGTAGTTTTTTTATTTAGTTATTTTCTTTCAGGTCCTAAACTAGGCAGGTCTTATGATTTTTTGCTTGAATATAAATCTCCTGTTATATCAAATGAAATTTTAATTATCGATACAGAAGAATTTATAGAAGGAATTGATATTTTATCGGTTCTTATGACATTAACAGAAAAACAGGCTTCTAATTTAATATTAACAGGTAAGGTATCGCCGGCATCATCACCCATTGCAGTTAATGATGCAGAAATTCGCAGGCGTTTTAATGATGAATATAATCTTTTAAGTTCAAATGTCCGTAATTTATTTGAAGGCATCAGAATGGGTTATGTAAACCCTGTACAGGCTCCTGGTTTTGTTGAACAGGTTGTTGATCTGGCTCATGCAGGAAAGGATCGTTTAATTTCTGCATTAATTGACAGAGATGAAGATTTACTGCATTCGGTAGCAGTATTTGGAAATTTCTTACAAGCCGATTTTAAACCGCAGCTTGATGATGATGGAAAATTAAGACGTGTTAATCCTTTGGAAAATCCGGTTTATGATTATTTAAAAAACCGTTATGAATTTTCTCAAATTGAAACTTCGGATTTAAAACAAATACTTTGGCTGCGAAGCCATGATGCAAAAGATTTGGATATACAACTGGATAAAAACGGTAATATAATTACAATAGGTATCGGTTCTTTTAGGCGTATTGACATAAATCTATTCCGTAAAAAAGATGAATTGGAAAAAAATATACATATACTGATGGAACAGGCAAATGAACTAAGAGCCTTTTCGCAAGTTTCACCTGACAGAATACCGCTGTTTTTATATGATTATTCCAACATAGTATTGGATGAACTTTTAAAATCACCAACAGCCGCGAATCGATTAAACTGGATTGTATCACGAGAGAATTTTTTTAAAAGTCTTAATGATTTTTTAAACAGTAGTGCGCAATCGGATATTATCGGTCAATATGAAGATCAAATATCGGATATTGATTCATCAAATGCGCAGCAACTTAACAATATAATAACAAGAAAAAATAATTTAGCTGACATTTTCGAATCGTTAAATAAAACACACAGTGAATTATCAGAAATAAATATACTGTTAAAAAAAGAGCTGGAATCTTCTCTTTGTATAATGGGACCTCCTGTTAATTCTGATTATTCGGCGCTTCTTGCCAATGCGATTATAACAGGAAATCATATAAAACCTGTAAATGAAAGATATTCGGTTTTTTGGTCTGTTTTAGCGGTATTTATTATAATGCTTATAATATTTTTACTGCGTCCTTATATTCTTTTGCCTGCCGGTATTGTATTAAGCGCCTTGTCGGCAGTTATATTCAGCGGTATTTTTATTTTTTATTCATTATGGATTGATCCTTTTATGGTTTTAGTTCCGTCTTTAACAGGGACTGTAATTATTTTTATATGTAAAAGAGTTTATCTGGATTATAGAGCGTATAGTTTACGTTTGGCTTATAGGTCATCAGTATCTAAAGATATTCTTAAAACAATAATAAAAAACGGACGCCCTCGTCTTACAGAAACTAATACTTCATTTGCTGCAGTCATAGCAATTAAAGATTTTAATTTATTGGGAAAAGAAGATAACGAAAAACCGCAGGATGCGGGAAAAATAAAAAGATCGTTTTGTTCGATGGCAAAAAAAATTGTTTTTAATACAGAGGCTGTTATCGCTGGTTACGAAGGAGATACAATACTTGTATGTTTTGGTTCACCTTTGGATAAATCGCAGCAGCCTGTAAATAAAGCGTGTGATTTTGTAAAAGAATTAATTAAAAATGAAAAAATTTCATGGCGGTTCGGTATTGATGCAGGGGACTGTTCATTTTCATGGTCGCCTGAAACAGGTTTTTCAGTTACCGGACGTCCTGCCGTAAGGGCAAGAATACTTGTTTCAAAAACCGCGCGTTTCAAAGAAAGAGCGCTTATTTCCAAATCTGTACTGGAAAAAACCGGTAAAGAAGCGGAAAAAATCGGCGCTCTATACGATGAAAATGATACCTTTTATGCTCTTTAGTTTATAATCTGTTATTTGGTCTTCTTACGATTTTTGTAATATCATCGTTTTGACCAATCCAAACTCTGGCATTTGTTTCTATATTTGTAAGTTCTGCGGTCACATAATATGTTCTTACAGTTCTGTTTCCTTCTCTGTCAACAATTGTTCTTACATGACCTGTCAGCATATAGTTAGCGCCTATTTCTCTGCCCAATCTTGCTGTAGTTTCTTCGCTTGCGTTATTTTGCTGATCCTGTCTTTCTGCTCTAAGCTCTTGCCTTAAACCTGCGGGAGCGACAAAGTCAAGTCTTCCGCTGTCAAAAATAACTCTTTCCATTGTAGAAGAAATAATTTCCGTATCGATATGTTCGCTGCTTTCGTTTCTGAATCTGCCTACAATTACTGTCGGTTTTCTGTTTCCTGCCGCTCTTATTGCCTGATCAACCCTTGGGCTTGTAAGGCAGTCGTTAATCAGAGATTCGCATACAATTCTTACGTCAATTGCATTCCAGTAACCGCTTAAATCCGGCTGTGTTCCCGATTCAACTCTTTTTACGGTAGTACCGCATGCGCTTAATAATAAAACCGAAATCAATACAATAATTGTTTTTTTCATTAAAATCACCCCTATTTTAAATTTACAGTTTGCAATAGATTTAATCCATTACTGTTTACATTAATATCATAACGCATTTCACTGGAAATAATCCGGTTTCCCTGATAATAATTGATATTTACATTATAAATACCGGGATTAAGATTGATACCCCCGATATATGCCTTGTCAGGAAGGTAGCGGGACATTCTGATATCGGCGCTTTCAGAGCTATCCATAAGACCTCTGGCTGCTAAAGCTACCGCCAATCCAGCCAGTTCACCTTGATTTTTTATTGTTTCCGACGCTGCAATATCTGCGGCAACATATTTTAAAATTGTGCGGATATATGTTTTTAAAAGGATACTTGAATACCTTGCTCTGAAAGTTTCTTCTATAACAGCGCTCATATCTTCGATTAATTCCATGTCGAACCTGCCATGTCCTTCAACAATAACTTCAACCCTGGTTATTGTATTCGGTCTTCTGACTAATACCGGAAGTTTAAAATTGGAAACTCGTAATATAGGATGCTGAAACGGAAGATAATGTATAATCCGCTGTTCTTCTTTTACAGGAGATAATCCGGTAAAAGTAATCACATTTAAACGTGCTGTTCCGGCTGGAACATTTCTGGCATCCGCTACGGCTTGCGGTATTTGATTTCTGTATATATTCCTGTTTGACGAATATGCCCGCTGAATTTGGTCAAATTCGATTCTGGCAGAATCTGTATTATTTATACCCTGATAAAATAAAGCGCTTAAATAACGTGCAAGCGCAGAATTGGAAAAATTAACGGATCTGGTTTCCGGCATTTGACTGATGCCTGTTTCTCTTCGGGTCATTTCGTTTAGGCTGGCTCCAGTATTTGGGTCCCTGTATTCATGCCTTCGCCCAAGCAGTTCAAGTTTTCCGTTTGGCATACTTAATTTTCTTATTTCTACAAGAGCGCCTTCGATATTGCCTCTGTTATAGTAGTTCAATGCGTTAAATACATTCAAATATATATTTTCAAAATCTTCACCCGGATAATCTCTTGTATTATCATTTAATATAAAAGAGAAAAACCCCTGGGTTAAACTTCTTGTATACGCTTCTTCGATTAAACGCTCCGCGTTTTGAAGGTCTGCCGATGAAACAGCATAATTACCGGCGTAATGCTCCAAAAGACCTTTATCCATAAATAATGATATGGCATTTCTTTCGTTATAAAGCGTCCTGTTTCCCGACTGTCTTCTTGAAATTGTATCCGCTGCGGTTCTAAAATCTCTTTGTGATACAGAGCTGTCAATTTCCAAAAAAGGCGGCGGAGTGCTTGAGCAGGATAAAAGGGCAAATGACAGTATTAATACTTTACCCGCCGGCAGAGCAGATTTTATTATTATTTTTATAATATTATTCATTAACAACTAATTCTTTGTTGTTTTTAATTGTTTTGTCAAGATATTAAAAATTTGATATAATCTAATAGTGAATATTATTTTATTTGAAGAACATGAACTGGGACGCTCTTTGCCAAGACGGGATGAAAGGACAATACACCTTTTAAAGGTTTTACATAAAAAAACCGGAGATACATTTGATGCAGGGGTGCTTGGCGGTAAACGCGGAACGGGTACAATAGAAAAGATCAATTTTGAAGGCTCAATTCAGGTTAGAATCGAACTTTTTGATCCGCCGCCGCCTCGTTTACGGTTAAGAATGGCAGTTTCCTTTGTGCGCCCTATACAGCTTCGCCGTCTTTTAAAAGACCTTTCAAATATCGGCGTATCGTCTATCGATATTTTCGGCACTGATATGAGCGAGAAAAGTTACCGCGATACTAATTTATTTACAGACGGAGGGGCAAAAGCGGTTCTTATAGAAGGAGCGGTGCAGGCTCGTGATACACAAATTCCATTATTATCGGTTTATGATAATCTTGATAAATGGTTAAATGAACGTCCCTGGGAAAAGGATGAAAAAAGGCGTACAGTGCAGCTTCTTGCGATGGACAACGTACGACCTGAAGGGTCTTTTTTTCATATAAATCCGTCAAGCCGCCCTGTTGTTATAGTTATAGGTCCTGAAAGAGGCTGGTCTGACAGAGAGCGTAATTTATTCGAACAGGCAGGATTTTTGCGGCTGTCTATGGGAGAGCGTGCCTTGCGTACAGAGACTGCGTGTATAACCGCAGCATCTTTAGCAATGGAAAAAATCGAAAATTAAAGAAACTTTAAACGAGATTTTTAAACGAGGTTTGATATGAATATGGAAAAAGTAAAAGAAAAACTTCTTGCTATAGAAGATGCTCCGCTTGAGTTTTCGCTTATTTATTCCGGAAAAAAAAGCGGCAAAGTTAACGGTCTTTATAAACCTGCATCAAGAGAAATAATTATCCATAACCGCAATTTTAGTAACGATGATTCAGGGTATAATTTACTGCTTTACACGGCAATTCATGAATATGCACATCACCTGCACGCATGCAAAAGAGGCGGCACACTTTCTGCAAGAGCGCATAATACAGAGTTTTGGGCAATTTTTCATGCTCTTTTGGAAAAAGCCGAAAAGAAAAAAATCTACAAAGATGTATTTGCAGTTTCGCCGGAACTTTTAAAACTGACAGAAATAATCCGCACAAAGTATTTAAAAAACAACGGCGATCTTGTAAAAGAAATGGGTAAACACTTAATTAAAGCACACGATCTTTGCACGGAAATCGGAGTGCGCTTTGAAGATTATGTTGACAGGATGCTGCGCATCCCAAGAGCAGCCGCCAATACTGCGATAAAAATGTTTGAATACGACATCACATCAGAAGTAGGAGCCGACAACATGAAATTTCTTGCAGGTATCCGCGATGATGACAAGCGGCAGGCGGCAGAAAAAGCATTAGTTAAAGGAAAAAGCCCCGACACTGTAAAAATTCAAGTTCGCGGAAATGACGAACCTGCCGACCCTGTAGAAATGCTGGAAAAAGAAAAATTAAGACTGGAGCGAACAATTGCAACTTTAATTAAAAGACTGGAAGAAGTTAAAAAAGAATTGAAAGGAAAGTAGAATAGTAGTAAAATATTTTAGGAGTTTATTATGAAAAAGTTTATCAAACTATTCGGAGTTATTGCATTTTGTGCGGTAATGATCATTTCATTGACTGCTGCTTCCTGTTTCGGCGGCGGCGAAAAAGGCGAGGGTGAAAGCAGCGGCGGAGGTCTTTTTAGCCGCTTATCAGGCGGCGGAAGCGGTCTTGTAGGTTCATGGAAACGCGATGATGGTTATGTTGTCAAATATTCTAGTAATACTGTTGATATGTTTGACGATAAAGGTTCTGCAATAGTTAAGGGGAGCTGGTCAACCAAAGGAGATGAATTAACTGTAACGACGACACATTTTAACGGCAACTTATTCGGAGAGGCAGCGCCCTTGTTTGGAATGGAAGTCAATAAATGGTATACAATGGCTGAATTACAAAAAATATTAGAAAGCTCACCATTTGGAATTTTGGCTGATGATTTTATTTCAATAGCTGATGGTTTTTCAGCAACGGGTACTTACAAGATTGAAGGTAATAGACTAACCTTCAACGGTCCGACCGGTGTAATAGAAAAATACACTAAAATGTAAAGGTGTTAAGAAAAATTTATGACAAAGTTTATTAAACTATTCGGGATTGTTTTGTTATCAGTGGTTATCATCTTTTCATTGACAGCTCAAGACGATGTACGAAGACAGCGCGAGGCAGCAGGTTTTGTATTTATTGAAGGCGGAACTTTTCAAATGGGAAGTCCTTCAAGAGAAGCAGAACGTGTAACTACAGAAGGTCCGCAGCATCGGGTAACAGTAAGTTCGTTTTATATGGGACAATTCCCTGTAACACAAAGAGAATACCGCGAGGTAATGAGAACAAATCCAAGTAATTTCAGAGGTGATAATCTTCCTGTCGAAAATGTAAACTGGTTTGACGCTATCGAATATTGTAACAGACGCAGCCAAAGAGAAGGACTTACTCCTGCATATACAATAACAGGAAGAGGACATGAAAGAACAGTAACATGGAACCGTGATGCTAATGGTTACAGACTGCCGACAGAAGCAGAATGGGAATATGCATGCCGTGCAGGAACAACAACAGCTTTTAATACCGGAAATAATATAACAGCAAATCAGGCTAACATTAATGGTTTATATCCTTATAACAATAATGCCGCAGGAATAAACAGAGGAACGACGACCCCTATGGGTACTTTTCCGGCAAATCGCTGGGGTTTATATGATATGCACGGGAATGTGTATGAATGGTGCTGGGATTGGTTTATTGGATATACAAGTACGGCAAAGACAAACCCTATAGGACCGCCTGAAGGTGTAGAACGAGTGTTGCGCGGCGGAACATGGGCGATGGGTGCAAACTTTGCGCGTTCAGCCTACCGGCAAAGCGGTTACGATGATTACAAAAGCGAATATATCGGCTTTCGTGTTGTGCTTCCGTAAAAAAAACCATATTTGATATTTCTTTCTCTTTTTGTTATCATCTAATGAAATGAGAAAGGTTTATATAGATTACAATGCCACAACTCCGCTAAGAGCAGAAGTTAAAACAGCCATAATCGAAGACTTGGAAATTTTTGGGAATGCCTCCAGCATGCACACATCCGGAAGAATGGCAAAAGCCAAAATAGAGCAATCTAGAGCCGCTGTCGCAGATTTAATCGGTTTAAAAGATAAAACACAGGGAAGTATAATATTTACATCCGGCGGCTCGGAAGCGAATAATATGGTGTTTGAAACGATGCACCGTATTCTTGAATGCCCTGCGCTTAATAATGTTCAATTAACCCGCAATGAAGTTTTAACATTAGCTATTGAACATCCAAGTGTATTAAACATCGCTTTAAATTATCAAAAAGAAGGTAAAAAAGTTTTTATCCTTCCTGTTGATGAATACGGAAAGCTTAAAATTGATGAACTGGAAAAAGCACTTTGCGGTAAAACACTTTTTGTTTCGGTAATGGCAGCTAACAACGAAATCGGAACCATACAGGATATAAAAGAAATTTCCGCTCTTGTAAGAAAATCGGGTGCGTTTTTTCATGTTGATGCAGTCCAGGCAGCCGGTAAAATTCCGCTTAGTATAAGTGATTGGGATGTTGATTATTTAACAATTTCCGCGCATAAAATTTACGGTCCCAAAGGTGTAGGCGCACTTTTTGTAAAAAAAGGCTCCCCGTTGTTTCCATTGATAAACGGCGGTCATCAGGAAGATGGTCAGAGAGCCGGAACTTACAATAACATGGGTATTTTTGGTTTTGGTGTTGCCGCTCAACTGGCGGCAGCCGAATTGGAAAAATACAAAACAGAAATTTCCGCTTTACGGGACAGATTGCGTTTGGGATTAGAAAAAAATATTCCAAATATAAAAATAAACGGGCATCCAAAAGATACATTGCCAAATACTTTAAATGTTTCGTTTCCCGGCGCGGAAGGAGAAGCGATTTTATTATCGATGGATATGCTGGGAATAGAAACTTCTACAGGTTCGGCATGCGCTTCGGGAAGCCTGGAGCCTTCTCATGTACTTATGGCGATTGGTAGTGCCCCTGAATTTGCTCACGGCTCTATACGTTTTAGCCTGGGGTGGGGTATTACAAAAGAAGATATTGATTATATAATTGAAGTGCTGCCGCCGGTGATTTCGCGACTAAGAGCAATGTCAACTTTTTAAAGCATCCGTGCCGTTAAATATAGAGAGGTTTAGATATGTCAGACTGGCTTTATTCAGATACAGTAAAAGATCATTTTACAAATCCCAGAAATGTTTTATTGGAAGATGAATCATCTTTTGAATACGACGCAAAAGGGCAGACAGGAAATATTAAATGCGGCGATCAAATGTTAATGCTTCTAAAAATAAAAGATGATGTAATAACCGATGTTCGCTGGAAAACCTACGGCTGCGCAAGCGCTATTGCTTCTACAAGTATGCTGTCGGATACAATCAAAGGAATGAAAATCGAAGATGCTTACAAAATAAAACCCGAAGACCTTGTAACAAAATTAGGCGGGCTTCCCAGTTTTAAAATTCACTGTTCAGTTTTGGGTGATAAAGCTCTTCGCGCCGCAATCGACAATTACCTGGAAAAAACTGGACGCTCAGGATTATTTGTAGAAGAAACTGTTGTTATCTGTCATTGCCTTGGAATAACGGATAAGGATATAGAAACAGCTTTTCAAAACGGCAGCCGCAGCTGGCAGCAGCTTCAGGAAGCGACAAAAATAGGAACTGTCTGCGGCGCGTGTAAAGAAAAAGCCGAGGAGTTACTCCACGGCTTTGACCATATCTACGGTAATTGATCAAGAATTTTTACCACGAACCACATTCATCCAGCACCTAAGTTTTAGGTGCTGGACAAGCCATCACGAAATTAAGGTAATGTAAGTTACCGAACCTCTGTCAGATCCGCAGGGTTTAATGCCAATGCAGAACCATCTTCACGCTGAGTCAAAAGCCGTCCCTGTTGTATATTTATGCTTGCCTCGGGATGAACACGGACTACAGATTTTGCCTGTAATATCAAGTCTGTATTAAAGCGGCCGATAAAACATTGATTGGTTCGCAGGTCTGTTGTTATCGCGTAAATATCGTTTCCGCTTACCCATATCAAACTTCCTGTTCTTATATCGTCATCACCCTGTTTTATCATTTCAAGGCTATTTTGATCTATTTCAACAAGCCGGACTGCTCCCTGCGCTCTGTTTTCTCCTGCGATAACTATAAGTTTATTGGCAATAAAATAAACAGTTCTTGTATGAACAGTATCCAAAGCGGATCGTCTTAGTATGCTTCCATTTACAGGGTTAAGACGTACAATTCTTCCCATTTGTGTAGGATCTGTTCTTTCAATTGTTATACCGATTACGCCGCCTGTAGTTTCCTGTGCTATAACAGATTGCTGATCTTCTGCAATTGTCTGGCGCTGCTGCTGTGCATCATCCATTTTTTCTTCAGCAAAATCCTGAAGATTCTGCGCATCATCACGCTGTTGCTGTAATTCTCTTTCCCGATCTTGGCGTTCCTGTTCTCTTTGCTGTGCTTCTTCTGCTTGTTTGTTAAGTTCATCCTGTCTTCGCTGTGCTTCTTCATCAGTTATTCTTCTTTGTTCCTGTTCTTCCTGTATTCTGCGGCTTTCATTTTCCCGACGCTGCCTATCTTCATCAGCCTGTCTTCGTTGTTCTTCTAATCTTCTTTCTTCTTCTCTGATTCTTTCGCGTTCAGCCTGTGCGCGCCGTTCAGCTTCATCAGCTTCCCTTTCCATTAAGTCAACCATATCCTGACGCTGTGTAATGCTCTGATCATCTTCTCTTCGCATTTCTTCGATAACTCTGCTGTCAGAAATAGTGGATGTATCAACCGAACTTAAACCGCCTATTCCAAGCGGAATTACAATTAATGTTCTTCCGGGCCACTCATCATAACGGATAGATAAACCGGCTCTCTCTCTTGTAAGGTTATCTACAACCATAGATTTATAACGGTTTGTAAAATAATCCCAATTACCGCGGTAAACAGCATTGTAAACTGTGATATATTCAGCCAATAAAAGCGCATCGCTTGCACTGTAATTATATGCTGATTGTAAATAACCCTGAATTATTACACGAAGGTTTCGGATATGATCTACACCAGCATCAACGCCAAGACCTAAAATGTCGGCGTCTAATTTATTGCCGTCAGGACCGGATACACAATGAATTACAAAGTAGCGGTTTAAAGCGCCTATTTCAAATTTATATGAATGTAATCTTCTTTCTTCGTAGGACATCGCATCCAGGGAACCGGCAATACCTCTTTCCCTTTCGTTAATCTGCTGCCCAAGACCGACGCCGATTTGACGTATTTCTTCCCTTGTGTTCACCCATGCGTGTGGACCTTCATAATTGATAAAAACAACCGGCGGGAGATCCTGTAATTCATCCCTGTCTACCTGAGCAAAACCCGAAAAGGTTATACCGGCTAAAATGATTATTGTTAATAAAAATCTGATTTTTGGCATTTTCACAATGAGACTCCTAATGTTTAATTATAATACACTTTTTATGAATATGGAATAGAGGAATTTCATTAAAACTACCATTATCTGAGTGAATCCAGCTCCCTGTTTGCCTGTCTTCTGACAAGAGAAGGCTGGTTGTTAGCGGCGAGTAAGTTTAAAATTCTGATACCTGTTTCACTTAAAGGAGGACCTGAAAAGCGGCATAAAGCGCCTGTAGCCGATGTTAAAGCGATTAGAATTTGGTCGTCTCTAATTCCTTGAATTAATGTAAATAGAAATGTTTGAATGGCAATTCCCTGCGGGTCAACGCCGATTTCTCCTATAGCCGTTACCGCTGCCGCTCTTATTAAAGGTTCGTTGTCGTTGCGGAAAATATTTACAAGCCACGGGATTGTTTCCTGTGATCCGATTTTTCCAAGAAGATTTAAAGCATTAAGCCTGGATTGTATGGGATGATTTCCCGCTGAAACGGAAAGCAAAAATGATTTCCAGGAAGATTCATTGTTTCCTATAAATCCTGCGTCTAAAGCGGCGTTTATTTGCTCCAGTTTAAATCTTGTTTCAAATTCATTTAACGGCAAGTCAATGGTTAAATACGGCTGAGGGGTTCCAAGTCCGTATGAACCGTCAGGCAAAGGTCCGTAAAGAGCGTTTCTTTCCGTTAGAATTCGGTCTTCAACCTTGTAAGCATAAAGAATCCAGTCGCTTCCGCCTGAATATAATACGCCGTCATTTCCAAATGCCGGTATTGCCGCTGTGTTTTGCAAGAGTTTAAACCACAGTCTTCTGCCGTTATGCGAAAACCCTGTCGCTCCGTTTCTGTTTAATAAATAAATGCCTCTTTCGTCAAAAAGCATTTCAATCTCTGTTTCTGCGCCGCTTCTGTTATTAGGCGCTTCTCTTATGTGGCTGTCGGCAGTCCATAGTATTTGTCTTTCGTTTAATGAAAGCAGTGTAACCCTGCCGTCAGTTAAAGTTATCGCGATATTATTATCTCTTGCAGCTGCCGCTATAGGTCTTGCCGGAAGTCTTGGCAGTGTTATTGTTTCAGAGTAACCCTGCGCTGCTATGTACCAATCTTCGGCTGTTGCAAGCATCTCCATCGATCCATCCGTATATAAAACCAAAACTTGACGGTGTTCGGCAGAAACCAATACAGCAGGTGTGTTGGATAACATCCAAACATGAGCATTACCGAAATGATCTACCTGATATACTTCGTTATTATTTAAAGCAAATATTATTCCGCCGCTTCTGTTTAATTTCGGCGCGATTAAAAAAGGTGTTTCAAGCGTTCTTGTCCATAAGCGTGTTCCCGATGCAGTATAACAATAAATTTTTCCGTTAGTTGGCGCAAATATTCTTCCGTCCCAGCCTGTGACTACTCTTGCACACAAAGGTTCTTCCATATTGCGCCGCCACAATTCACGCCCCGAGCGGTTGACCGCTATCAAAGTGCCGTTCGTTCTTGATAAATAAGAAGTACCTTCTCTTGATCGTGTAACATAGGGGCTGATTCTTCCTCTTGCAGAATAATTCCACATGGGTGTTCCTATTGCAGAGTATGCTCTTATGTTTCCTCCGTCCAAAGCGACAACTACCGATTGAGCCTGAACAGACGGCAATGAAAGAACGGCTCCTCCAAGCGCCTGCCGCCAATACGGGTCGCCTGTTATAAGTCCCTGTTCACGATCGGTACTTTGCGAAAAAACAGGTACTAAAATAAAAAGTAAAAGGAAAAATTTCATTGTTTATTTAGTGTCAGTCTATAATGTAGACACATTATAGACTGACTTCCTTATTTTATGCATTTTCATATGAAAATGCGGAGTATGTCCGCAAAGTAACCGACTTTGTGGACATACTCATATTATATAGTTTTTTTCAAATAAATACATATTTATAGTACAATATGTTTATGGCTGTTGGTGATATTTACAAATTACAATTAGAGTCAATCACATCAAGCGCAGATGCTTTGGCTCGTATCGACGGGAAACCAGTTTTTATCGAAGGCGGCGCTCCTTTTGAAACTATCCACTGCCGTATTACCGAAGAGCATAAAACATGGAATAGAGCAGAGCTTTTGGAAATTATCGAACCTTCACCGGCACGAATAGAGCCAAAGTGCGCTTTTTACGGAAAATGCGGCGGATGCAATCTTCAGCATATCGATTATCAAACTCAGCTTGATATTAAAAAAAAGATACTGAAAGATTCGTTTTTACGAATAGGCGGTTTTGATCCGCCGCAGATAGAAGTTATTCCTTCAACTCCCTGGGAATACAGAAACAGGATGCAGTTTCATTGTTTAAGACAAAAAGCAAAGGCGGATGAAATTGGTTTTGGTTTAAAAGAAAAAACGGGTGTTAACATAATAACAATAACCGAATGTCCTGTCGCCGTCCGCGGTATTAATAAATTTTTGAAAGGAAAAAATATAACCTTACCGCCTGATAAGGACAGGTTTACGGTTTTTTCCAAAGATGATTTATTAATGAGTGAAGGTGATATTCAACGCGCAAAGATTACTTTACTTGATAAAGAAATAATAGTTGAAAGCGGCGTATTTTTTCAAAGTAATTGTACTATGCTGGAAAAATTAATTTTGGAACTGCAAAAGATAACAGACACACATAACAAGATCGATAAAGCCTTGCCAATGGCGGACTTATACTGTGGTGTTGGAACATTTGCTATGTTTCTTGCAGAAAAGTTCCCGTATGTTATTCTTGCGGAGGAAAATAAAACCGCTGTCAGTATAGCCCATGAAAATTTAAAAGGAATAAAACATGAAATTTTTGCATTGCGGGATACAGATTGGCAAAAAAACTTATTAAATAAAAAAGAAAAAGGAAGTTTTAGTTTTGCGGTACTTGATCCGCCGCGATCAGGGCTTAATTTTAAACTGGCACTATCATTGGCGCAAAATGATATACCGGTTCTCGCCTATGTTTCCTGCGATCCTATTTCACTTGCCCGTGATTCTAAAGTGCTTATAAACGGCGGTTACAATTTGGAAAAACTTACACTTTTTGATTTTTATCCTCAAACAACACATATTGAAAGTTTGGCAGTGTTTAAAAGATAAAAACTACAATTTATTTTACTTTTTTAATAAATATGCTATAATTATAACATGGATAGTATACAAATAAAATTTATTGACAGTGATAAAACTGTGACCTGCGCTTATGGTACAAAAGCGTCAACTCTTCTTGATAATTTCGGAATCCCTATTGCTAATATTGCAGCAATAAGGGAAAACAACGAAATTCGCCCCCTTGGTACAAACTTGCTTGTAAATGCAGCGCTGGAAGCAGTTCCATTGGATTCACCCGAAGGGGTTATGATTTACAGGCGTACACTTTCATTTATACTCGCTATTGCTGCAAAGAAAATATTTCCAAGTGATGGTGTGTATGTCGGACACTCGCTTGGCAGCAGTTATTATTACACTTTAAGTTCAGGTGATAAACCGAAAGACAGCGATGTAAAAAAACTCGAAGATGAAATGCGCAATATCGTAAAAGAAAATCTGCCGATAACATTTAAATATATTTCTTACGAAGAAGCCTTGCAGTTATTTAAGGAAAATAACCAAATGGATACTGCTTTATTGCTGGAACAAAGAAGTACTCCGCTTATAAAAGTAAATGTATGTAAGGGTTTCATGGATATGTATGTGCAGCCATTGCTTGAAAGGACAGGGCTTCTTTGTTCTTTTGAATTGACGCCTTACGGAGATGGTTTTCTTCTGCGTTTTCCCGGCATAGGAAGGGGAGATACAATCGATCCGTTTAAAGATGAGCCGCAGATATTTAAAGTTTACAATGATTATAAAAAGTGGGGGAAAATAATCGGAGTAAGAGTTGTAGGAGAATTAAATTCAAAAGTAGGAAAAAGAACAATTTCGGATTATATAAGGATTGCAGAAATTCATCAGGCAAGGAAGATGGCAGACATTGCAGATCGGATATTTGAAAAGAAAGATAAAATAAAAATGGTTTTGATTGCAGGTCCTTCAAGTTCAGGAAAAACAACAAGCGCAAAACGCCTGGAAATTGAATTAATGGTTTTAGGTTTAAAGCCAATCGCAATAAGCCTTGATAATTATTACAGAGGAACAGCCGAAACTCCGAAAGACGAAAAGGGAGAGCCTGATTATGAATGTCTTGAAGCTCTTGATGTTCCGTTTCTTAATCAGCAGCTTCAGGCTTTATACAGAGGCGAAGAAGTGACACTTCCTGTTTATGATTTTAAAACAGGAAGCCGCAAAGAAGGCGGCGGTAAAAAAATTAAAATGGAAAGCGACAACATTTTAATTGTAGAAGGTATTCACGGGCTTAATGACGCTCTTACAAATACAATCGACCGCAGTACAAAATTTAAAGTATATATTTCGGCTCTTACCCAGCTTAATCTTGATGATCACAACCGAATCCCTACAAGTGATAACAGGTTACTGCGGCGCATGGTGCGTGATTCGCAATTCAGGGGAATGGAAGCGGCAGGTACTTTAAAAATGTGGCCGAAAGTTCAATCAGGCGAGCGCAAGCATATTTTCCCGTTTCAAAATACTGCAGATGCCGCTTTTAATTCGGCGCTGGATTATGAACTTTCTGTTTTAAAATATTACGCCGATCCGTTACTTCGCGCGGTAAAACCTGGAAAAAGGGAATACGCCGAAGCAGTGCGTCTTTTGGCGTTCCTTGAAAACTTCGCGCCGATTCCTCCGCAATATGTACCAGGCACAAGTATCCTTCGCGAGTTCATAGGAGACTCTGAGTTCAAATATTAATTTGAGAATTTTATCACACGGAGTCACGGAGACACAGAGCCCACGGAGTTAGGGAAGTCATATTTTATTAAACTCCGTGCCTTTGTGCCTCTGTGTGAATTTCTTTTGGTAATAATTTCTATATTCCTAAAGAAATCTTTATTTGAGACCTAAAGTCTTTATCGGATATTTTATTTTTTAAATAATCTGTGATAATTTGGCGGACTACAGGCGGAAAAGAGTTCCAGTACCTTTGAGGCCAAGCACCCATTTGATCGCGCAAGTTTTTATCTACCGATTCATTCATTTCGCCGTGGGAAAAAGATACAAACTGTTCAACCATCGATAAAAGCACATCAGGCGGAAAATCTCCGCTGACTCCTTTTTTTGAACCAAGCCCGTCAGGAAGCCATGCCTGGCAAAGTTCGTTAATCTGTTTTTCGTTTAGTTCAGGCGCATGTTCACGTAATAATTTGATTATCATTTCCTGAACAGACTTTCTCATTGATTCAATGCCGCCGCTAATCCCTGTATTTATCTTGTCGGTTATTTCTTTTGCCATTCTTGTTGGGTCTGGCATTTCTCCCAGTGCATCAAAAACAGTTAAATCACGCCGCCGCCTTGTGACAGCTTCAGCCAGCGCTTGAATACTGGCTTCATTACTTTTATTGAGAATATAATCTATAGCTTGTAAAAGTCCGGGATCAGGCAATGGCAGACTCCGGTTTTGTCACCTTCAGCATTGCTGCCGTTTTAGACTTTTTTGGTGACGTAGTCGCTTTTAAGACATCTTGTACATATTTTGAGCTTCATGGTTGTCCCGCTTACTTCAGTCTTTATATTTAAAAGATTGGGTTTCCATGTACGTCTTGTACGATTCTTGGCATGGCTTACTTTATTGCCTGTAATAGTAGATTTTCCGCAAATATCACAACTCCGTGACATATTATCCTTCCTTCAAAAAAAACCCCTTTCGGGTATATTTAAAAATGTACCAAAAAGGGGAAATAATGTAAAGCCCTACTTTTTGCGTTTTAAAACAACCAGAACTATAATACCGCCGGTTATGACAATTATACCGCCGATTATAAGCCAAACCCATACCGGTATTGGCTCTCCATGTTCGGCAAACCGGATATGGTTAAACCATGCATCGGTGTAAAGTTCAAGAGCATCACCTACAGAACCAACAAGTTCTGTATTAAACAAGTCAGCTTCTGAATATGCCGGGTTTCCTCTGACATAATCCCTTGCAGGAATGTTAACAGTTGCCGGTAAACGGAATTCATCGACAAATTCCGCATATATTTCAGGTCTATGAATGAAGTCGATAAACTTATGCGCTAATTCAACATTTCTGGAATTCTTCATTATTACCATATTATCGATATATGAAGGACCGCCTTCCTGCGGGAAAAAGAAAACAGTGTTTCTTAAAAGCTGTTCATCATCGGCAATTTCTTCAAATACAGCTTCGGGGAAAGCATGTACTACCCAAAACTCTCCGTTGGCATATCCTTTGCCGAATGTTTCAGCGTCAAATTTTACAAGATTTGGTTTCCATGAATAGTTGATAAGATCACGAGCTGCCGCGACTTCTGACGGGTTTAAAGTATTTACAGAATAATCAAGGTATGCAAGCGCTCCGCCTATTACTTCACGAAGGTCATCTAACATTGTCATGCGTCCCTTAAGGTCTTCTCTTGCGAAAATTGACCAGCTTTTTTCAAAAACAGGAACCCTTGCAGTATTTACTGCAATTCCTGCCGCACCGTAAAAGTACGGAACAGAATATAACATATTAGGATCATAATCCGCTTTTTCCAAAACTTCAGGATCGATGTTTACAAGATTTTTCATTAATGAATGATTTATTCTTTCCAGCATACCATCCTGTATCATGATCGGAACAAAATCTTTGGAAGGGAATACCACATCGTATCCGCTGTTTTTACCCTGTGTGGTACGCAGTTTTGCGTACATTTCTTCGTTAGATGCAAATTCATCGTATATAACTCTTACATTGAATTCATCTTCAAACTTCTCTATGACAGAATCCGGCGTATAATATGTCCAATTGTATATATACAGCTTTTCTCTTGAATCACATGAAATAATGACGAGCATTATAAGCGCCGCCAAACCTGCAAATCCGCATCGTGTTACAATTTTTTTCATTTTAAAACTCCTTAAAATATTTTTATTTTGCAGCAATATATTTTAAAAATTTTCTTAGCATTATGCAAAGAATAACAGTTCCCAGAATCATTACTACCGATAAAGCGCTTATAAGAGGCGTTATTCCGCCCTTGCGTGTAATTGCCGAATAAATAAACACCGGCAGGGTAGAGGAACCCGGTCCCGAAACAAAAAACGTAATAACAAAATCTTCAAGTGATAAGGTAATTGCTGTCAGAAGACCGGAAATGATGCCCGGCATACAAATGGGTAGAGTTACTTTAACAAGTGTCTGCCTTTCGTTTGCTCCAAGGTCTGCCGCCGCTTCTATTATGGAAAAATCAAATTCTTCAAGCCTTGCCATTACCATTAAAAATACAAACGGAATATTAAAAGTTGTATGAGCAATATAAATTGTTAAAAGACCCAGTTTTATTTGAACACCGGCAAAAAAGATTGCAAGCGAAACACCGATTATAATTTCCGGAAGAATCATCGGCAGAAAAGATATTGTTTGCACATAACTGCGTGTTTTAAATTTGTACCAGGCAACCCCAATAGCGCCAATGGTTCCGATTACTGTTGCTGTTGCGGCGGATGAAAGCGCAATTACAAGGCTGTTTCGCAATGCCGTCCAAAGTCCGCGTTCTGTTAAAAGGCGTTCATACCATCTTAAAGAAAAACCCGTCCATAACATGCTGGTAGAACCGTTAAAAGAATAAATAACAAGGACAACTAAAGGAAGAAAAAGAAAAACTAAAGTTATAGCTAACACTGTTTGTGAAACTGAAAACTTGGGTTTGTATGCGCGTTTTGCATGCCTTGAAGCCTCTCCGTGCAAGGTAGAGTGATGATCAGGTTTTATAGAGGTGATTATTTTTGTTAAAAAACTTCGGCTCAATGCACAACCTCCTCAATTTTACGTACTTTCGCTTCTATTTTTTTTGTAGATTCTTTTTTTTGCATATAAATCATCATAATAACGCCGATGGTAGTAAGAGTTGTTAATACAAGTGAAATTGCAGCAGCTCGGGGTAAGTTACGCGATTTTAATAACTGATCTGCGATAACATTTCCAAGCATGTATGAATCCATGCCGCCGACTAAAAGAGGAACGGCATAAGCGCCGAAAATTGGAATGAATGTAAATAAAACAGCAGTAAAAATACCGCCTTTAATATTCGGAAGAAGTATTGTGATCATTGATGTTGATTTATTCGCTCCAAGATCGCGTGCGGCTTCCAAAAGAGAAAAATCAAACTTGTCGATAGCTGCATATAAAGGTAAAATTGCGTACGGTAAATACATATAGACTAAAACAAGAATTACGGCATTTTGATTATACATAAGCGGAAGATAATCGTTAATTATACCAAGATTTAACAGTAATTGATTTATAAAACCATTATTGCCGAGAATATTTATCCATGCAAAAACCCTGATTAGGAAATTAGTCCAAAATGGAGTAATAATTAAAAGTAAAAATAAAGTTTGATGTTTGCTTCTTGCTATAGCATATCCGCACGGCAGCGCAATTAAAATCGTTATAATTGTTGCAATTACCGACGTTACCAATGTACGGAAAGTTATTCTTAAAAAAACCGGATCTGAAAGATAACGGTAGGCTTCAAGTGAAAATTGCTGTATTACACCGCCGTGTAATCCTTTTTTCAGGAAGCTGAAAATAATAATTATTACAATAGGAGCCAGAAAAAAGAGAGTAAACCAAAGCGCCATGGGAGCCGAATAAAGTGTGCCTAGATTTTTTCGTAATTGCGCGGTTTTTATGTTCAACTCTTCACCTCGACAATATAACCGTCAACGGCGCTCCATGAAAGATATACCGAATCTTTCCAGCGGATGTCAGGTCCTTCGTCAGAATAATTTGCGTGTTGTTTTATTACACGGATTAAAGCCTTGTCTGTTTGCACGTAAAATTTTGTCTGAAAGCCGGAGTATATAGGTTCGTCAACAATGCCCTGTATAAGATTGATGTCATAACGGCTTGTTGCGGGTTTTTCTTTTGTAATTTCGATTTTTTCCGGTCTTACGGTGATACTCACCTTTTGACCTGCATGAATTTCATCAACATCGGTAACTTTAATTAAACCAAGTTCGGGGATTTCAACTTCTGCCATGTATTCTGTAACACCTTCAAACTCGTGAAGTTTTACTTTTTCTACTTTTTTAATTATACCGTCGAACAGATTTGTTTCACCGATAAACTTTGCAACAAAGTTTGTCGCAGGGCTTTCGTAAATTTCATGCGGAGTGTCGATTTGCAGAATCTCACCCTGGTTCATGACGGCAATTCTATCTGATACAGAAAGCGCTTCCTGCTGGTCGTGTGTTACATAAATAAAAGTGATGCCGATTTCATCGTGGATTCGGTCAAGTTCGATTAACATATGCTGGCGAAGTTTAGCATCCAGAGCGGAAAGCGGCTCGTCAAGCAATAATACTCTGGGTTCGTTTATAAGAGCGCGGGCAATGGCTACACGCTGCTTCATGCCGCCGGAAAGCTGGTTTGGTTTTTTGTCGGCGTGCCCTTCAAGGCGCACAAGTTCCAAATACCTTTCTACTTTGCTTTTTATCTGTGAAGCGGAATCTTTTTTTAATCTTGGGGAAAAGGCAACATTTTCAAAAACAGTTAAATGCGGGAAAAGGGCATAATTCTGGAATACAGTATTCGTAGGGCGTCTGTTCGGAGGTAACGAAAGTACATCGTCTCCGTCGAGGGTGAGAGTTCCTTTATCGGGGTGTTCAAAACCGGCAATTATGCGCAGCAGAGTTGTCTTTCCGCATCCTGACGGTCCCAACAGGGAAAAAAACTCTCCCTTTTTTATCTCAAGGCTCACATTCTTGAGCACTTCGAAATCACCGAAGGATTTACTAATCCCGCCGATGACAACATTGCTTCCTATCAATATATTCCTTCCAGCCTCCCTTCGGAATCGTTGCGCCGGGCTTCACGGCGCGGCAACTTTCCATGCCGACCAGATTTTTTCGTCTATATTGAAAAATAGGGATTTTTTTCAATTTTGTCAAGGGTTAAAAAGGGAGAATTTTACGGCAGGAGTAAAGAATATTTGCTGGAACATGGATATTAGTTAAAAATCATGGTATTATAAGGTCTATGGAAAGAAAAATTTTGAAAATGATTTTAACATTATTATTAACTTGTATTATATGTACAGGTATTTTTGCAAAAGACATTATTTATGTTAGTGCAAGAGGTAATGATGAAAATACTGGTTTAAGCGAAACAATGCCGATGAAGACCTTATCTGCTGCTTTGTCTCGTTCTGTTCAAAACAATATAAGTACAATAACAATTATTGGAAGACTGGATATTAACAGTGAAGGCGGCAATCGTTCTTCTGTTTTTCTTCTGTCCGCTAATAATCAATCAGAAATTCTGATAACCGGAAAGCAAAATGCCAGAGGAGCTGAAAGAGCAGTTTTGTCTGCATTAGGTACAAGTTATGCTGTTATGTCAACGGATAATGTAAAAATTCGTTTTGAAAATATTGAAATATCAGGAGGTTCAGGTGAATATGGTGTCGGGTTATATGTTCTTGAAAAAGCGCAAATAACTTTAGGTGAAGGTGCTGTTGTAAGAGATAATATTAAATTCGGTGTACTTGTTAGTAATGAAGGAGCAATTTTTATTATGGATGGCGGAGAAGTGCGAAATAATAATGATTGCGGAGTTTTTGTAAGTGACGGTTCAATTTTTTATATGAATAGCGGAAATATTACCGAAAATAGTGCGCAAATGGCTGCTGGTGTATTTGTAAGCAGCGATGCCAGGTTTGAAATGTCAGGCGGGTCGATTACCAGAAATAGAGCGAGTGGTGCAGTAGGCGGTGTTTTAGTATTTAATGGCGGTATTTTTATCCAAACCGGAGGAAATATACGGAATAATACTGCGGGAAGAAGGGATATTGATGCCAATATTCATAGAATGCGGTAATGCTCAGTTGCATCATGAGTTTTTATTCTAATAACGAATAATCTAACAACCATCTTACCGTACCTATGTTTTCCATATTTTCTCCTGCCAGTATAGAAAAGTTGTGATTTTTCATTTCATAATAAAAAATATATTTTTTTCCTGTTATTAATTGTGATAAATAATCTGTTTTTCCTATTGAATAAAACGAATAATATTTTATATTTTCATTGTTTTTATTTATCGTGTTAATTTCTACAGCAGTTGCTAAAACGCCGCTATAAAAACTTGGAAAAGATATACTTTGTATTATAACCTCATCAAAATATTCACTTCCAGTATTATTGTTGATTTTTTCATTACTTTGACAATTATTTAAAAGGATAATACTAAAAAAGAATAAAAAAGCAATTTTATGTTTTTATTCATTGGAAATATAATAAATTAAAATCCATGTTTTGTCAATGATGACAAACTCCTTTATTACTCTTGACAAATAAAGTAAATATATTATATTTATTATAGCTGAGTAATTTTGCTCAATTCATTGAGTAAAAATACTCAGTAGATTGAGTAAAAGGGGTTGGTCTTTCATGGAATTTAAAAGAGCATTATTTAAGACTCTGGAAGAAAGGATTAAGGGAAAACGCAAGTTTATACAGGTTATTGCAGGTCCAAGGCAAACCGGGAAAACTACGCTTGTCCGCCAGCTTTTTAAAGAGATAAAAATATTTTCAAGTTTCCATTCAGCGGATGATACTGCAGAAGTTGGTTCTGTTTGGATAGATCAAATTTGGGAGTCTTTGCGGCTTCAAATGCAGATTAAAAAAGCAAAAGAGGCTGTTTTATTTATCGATGAAATCCAGAAAATAAGCAACTGGAGTGAATGTGTTAAAAAAAATTGGGATAGGGATACAGCCGATGGCTGTAAACTTAAATTAATTATCCTGGGTTCATCAAGATTATTACTTGAAGACGGTTTATCCGAATCCCTTTTAGGACGTTTTGAAATGAATTATTTGGGGCATTGGACATATTCAGAAATGAAAAAAGCATTTTCATTTACGTCACGGCAGTATGTATGGTTTGGCAGTTATCCGGGAGCTGCTGATCTTGTAAAAAACGAAAACCGTTTTAAAAATTATATAAGAAATTCTGTTGTAGAACCATCTTTAAGCAGGGATATTTTAATGACAACAAAAATATCGAAGCCTGCTTTGTTACGCCAGCTTTTTGAAATTGGTACGCAATACAGCGCATTTATTCTTTCGTTCAATAAAATGCTTGGACAGCTTACTGATGCGGGAAACACAACAACACTTGCCCGCTATTTAACACTTCTTGGACAGGCGGGTCTCATTGCGGGTTTAAATAAATACAGTAAAAAGCCAATTATCGAAAAATTATCAATACCAAAATTACAGGTTTATAATACAGCTTTAACAACTTCTTTACGAACAGAATCATTTATTGAAGCTCAAAGTGATCCGGTTTTTTGGGGTCATATGATCGAAAGTTCTGTGGGTGCATATTTAATTAATCAAGCAAATGAATTCCCTGATATAAAACTTTTTTACTGGCGTGAAAAAAATGCCGAAATGGATTTTGTGGTCAAATACGGAAAAAAAATATTTGGAATAGAAGTAAAAAGCAACACAGAAAAAATCAATGCTAAAAGCCGGCAATTATTTTTAACCCGCTTTCCGGGTGCACGTTTAATACTTATAGGTAAAAGCGGTATTTCTTATGAAGAATTTATACTTGCTTCTTTACCCGAGTTATTCGCTGGTTTTTAACGGTTATTTTTAATACTCCACATGCCACAGAAAAAGTCCGTGTGCAGGCAGGGTAGTGCCTGCAAGGGATCTTTTACCGGAGGCTATTATTTCCCGCATTTTTTGCGGCGGGGTTTCGATTTCTTCGTAGTGCAGAAAAGTACCTGCAACAGATCTTACCATATTTCGCAAAAATGAATTAGCGCAGATTTCAAAAATAAGTTTATCTTTTTCAAAATAAAAGTAAGCTCTGTAAATATAACGGTTACTAGACCTTCCGTTTAAAAGAGAACTGTCTTTGGCGCAGGCAAAAAGAGCGCAGTCAGTTTCACCTAACAGAAGTCTTCCGTAGGCATTAAGAAGGTCAAGGCGCGGTGTTCTGTATAAATGCAGGTTATAACGGTTTTCATGCGGGAGAGCAGATGAATAACCGGATGAACTGCATGTAAATTGATACCGGTAAAGACGCGATTTTGCGCTGAAGCGGGAGTGAAAATTATTATCTGCAAGACAGGAATTTAGGATACGCACATCGTGTGTTAGGTAGGAGTTTAATGCCTGTGTGAAACGCTCTGCCGGAATGTTTTCCATATCTGTGTAAAAATTTGCAATTTGTCCCACGGCATGAACACCGGAATCAGTTCTGCCAGAGCCTGTAAGGTTTACTTGTTTGCCGTGAATTTTTTTAAGTGCGTTTTCTATATCGCCTTGTACAGTGCGCTCGGTTTTTTTTTTATGTTCCTGTCTTTGCCAGCCGTTGAAGTCTGTTCCGTCGTATGCAACTGTAAGTTTAATGTTTCTGGTCATGAAAAGTTTTCTGATAATTCCTTATTAATCGTATCATAAAGGGTTCTTGCATGTTCAAGGAACGCGCCGGGTTTGTCTTTGGATGATTTTCCCATACCAAAAAGTTTGGCAATTGTGCGCCTTGCATCTTCCAATGATGTTTTGCGCTCTTCCGGATTGGCAGCAGGTCCGTATTTATATCTTAGGTATGCGCACATGTATAACATTCCTTCGTATGAATAGTTTTTATCAGTATCAGGACCGAAAACTTTTATTCCCGAAAGTGTCTCTCTGCCTGTTTGTTCACGGTTTAAGGCTTCATTGTAAAGGTAGTGGGCTTTCCTGCGGAAAAGAGTGCCAAGCCAATCATAATGCTGACCTTGAAATTTTTTATTAAGTTCATCCAAAAGCCATGCGCATCTTATTGCAGCAAGTCCTTGTTTTATTGTAGGGGAAGCGTTTTTATTGTAATAATCGTAACAATATAATGTAAGATATTGAGATGCGGCTCCTTCCATCAGGGTGCGTCCTTCGCCAAAATTTATATTTGGAAAAACCAATGTAGTTTTTTTCATGCGTTTTTCAACATCGTTACGCGCAAAATCTTTTTTATCAGGCGGCAAGAGCGGAAAATCATTTTCCATCGAAGTAAACCAGCATTCAGGGCAAACGATTGATTGATATACAAGCGGAAAAATTTCTCCGTATTTAGCTGACGGTTCATATAACCTGTGAAGCTCCTCAGTCAATTTACCTGCAATTAATCTGCCGCCTCCTGATAACAATTCTTCTTTATGGAATGATGCGTTGCATGCAGGGCATTCGTATTCCTTTTTTGACTGAAAGGTTGTTTTTAGTTCTTTTTCTTCTTCGACTTTCTTTCTTGTTCTCATTTATGCCCCCTCTAATACAATCATCGCAATGGCATTTTCTTTCTCGTGAGAAAGTGATATATGAACATTGTCTGCGCCGGATTTATTAAATGCTTTAAGCGCTGTCCCTGTCAGTTTAATTACGGGTTTTCCGTTATCATTATTTATTACTATAATATCTTTTAGTTCAAGGTTTGCAAGTCCTGTTCCAAGCGCTTTTCCAAAAGCCTCTTTGGCGGCAAACCTTGCAGCAAGGCTTTGAGCGGCGTTTTTTTCTTTTTGGGAAACTACAGCCAGTTCATCCGCATGAAAAAACCTTTCAAGAAGTCTTGAATTTAAAAGCCAATGTTCCATACGTTCAATCTGAACAATATCAATACCAATTCCTGTAATCATTACTCTCTTTCCGTTATATCAGTTGATTCCAAATCCTGACCATCTATATTATCTATAGGAATATATCCGATTATTATTGGAGGCTCTTCACGTGCGATACGGCTTATAGAACCCCTGAATTCCAGCATTCTGTTTCCTTGTATAGAAATTAACAGATTTTCATTAACAGTATTCACCATAATTGAAAAATCATCATACCTTCTGTCAAGATTAATTGTTTCTGTACTAAATTCAATATGACCTTCCATTACACTTCTAGGTCCTTCTGCAGTAACGCTTCCCGGTATTAATGATTGGTAGGTCAACTCATAACCTTCTGCTACTATTCCGCTTAAAACAGGAAAAACAGGAATATTTTTGGTTACCCTTTGTTCGAGTAACATAAGAATTTCAATAGGCTGAACAGATATTTCCAAGGGTTCAACTCCAAGCGCGCTTCCTTTTTTCCGTAATTGTACCGGAACCCTGTAATTACCTTCTGCTGTGTATCTTGTAAGATCAATAAATGCTTCAATATCTTCATCAAGAATCGGCTGTATGCCGTCAACTTCACCTCTAAGAGATACTCTGACTGCTCCCGGAAAAGAACTTGCGGGAATCAGCGTTTCGCTGGATTCAACTTGCAATGGAACAGTAAAGAATCTTGTTTCAAGCGTATTCATTCTGTAAGATACAGAAATTATTATTGCCGCCGCCAATGAAAGAACTTTAACAGGCCATTTTTCCATGATCTTCGCAAGTATTTTTTCTTTATTCAACAAGAACCTCCCTGTCTTCCGCCGAAGATTCCTGCTGTTCAGTTTCTTTTCTGTTTCCCTTGTCCAGTAATTCTTTTAATTTGCGGGTAACTTCTGTTGTTGTCAAATCGTAGTAAAGTCTTGCATCGTACGCAAGGGATAAAGCTCCGCTTTCTTCAGAAACAATTAAAACAACAGCGTCAGATTGCTCTGCCATTCCAAGACTGGCTCTGTGCCGTGTACCGAAATTTTTTCGAATATCCTGCCTTTCGGAAAGCGGTAAAAAACAGCTTGCAGCCGCTATCCTTCCGTTATATATAACCATAGCTCCGTCATGAAGGGGTCCGTCAAATTCAAAAATAGATACTATCAAACTTGATGAAATTTCCGCGTTTATTCTGGTTCCGGTTTCGATAATACTTTTTAAATTACTCTTGCGGGGGAATACAATAAGCATACCTCTTTTACGCTGAGATAAAAGTTCTGCAGCTGTAATGACAGCGTCCAGTTTGCCTATATGCACCGTAGCGTTAGGACTGAAAAATTCTGCCTGCCCTAGCCGCATAAAAATCTTTCGCAGTTCAGGCTGAAATACAATGGCAATTGCGATAAAAAGCCCCGGCGCAATTATTGTAAGCACCCATTGAAGGGTGGTAAGTTTAAAAAGCCAGGCAATTCCATAAACAAGAGCAAGAAAAACGGCTCCTTTTACAAGCTGAAGAGCCTGTGTTTTTTCAAGTAATTCATAACCTTTATATAAAATGAACGCAAGCAGAGCTACATCCAAAACCGGACGAATAAGCTCATATATTGAATAAAGTCTTTGTAAAACTGCCATTTATTAACTATAACATGCCATACAATAATTAGTGAATAGCGGTTTTTATCTTTTCTGAGATTCCTTTACCATCAAGGCAGTTTAATTCTAAAAGTTCTTTTCTTGTCCCTAATGCTTTATCTTCTTCCAGAAACTTGTTTTGTGCCGTTAAAATTAATGTTTGAGCTTTACATTTATATAATTGAGCCAATGAAACAGCATATTCGCTGAAGCTGCCTTCTTTTATTCCTTCTTCGATAAAACAAACAGTTTTGTATTCGTTCATTATTTTTAATAAATAATCTTCGTCAACCGGTTTTAAAAAACGCAGATTATATAAATCTGTTTCGATACCCTGCTGTTTTAATAAAGCTGCCGCTTCAATTACCTCTTTATAAAGACTTCCTGTGAATATTATACATATTTGATTTACGCTGTTTTTTGTTATCCATGTTCCGCGCCCGTTTTCAAGCGGAATGGAAAAAGCGTCAATTTCCTGCGGACAATACGCTTTCGGATACCTGATGATAATAGGACCTGATTTTTTTTCAAGCGCATATTCCACCATTAATTTCATTTCATTTTCGCTTGCTGGGCAGAGTATTGTCATATTAGGCGAACTGCGGAAAATTGAAATGTCAAAAAGTCCCTGATGAGTTTCGCCGTCTGCTCCTACAAGACCTGCTCTGTCCAGGGCAAAAATTACAGGCAGTTTTTGCAAAGCTGTGTCATGAATTATTTGATCTACGGCACGTTGAATAAATGTTGAATAGATCACTACTACAGGTTTTAATCCCTGGGAAGCAAGTCCTGCGGCAAAAGTTACGGCGTGCTCTTCTGCAATGCCAACATCAAAAAAACGGTTTGGAAAAGTTTGAGCAAAATCTGAAAGACCAGTACCCGATTGCATTGCAGCAGTAATTGCGGTAACTTTTTCATCTTTGGCTGCAGCCTGCGATATTATACCGGAAAAGGCTTCGGTAAAACTTTTATTTTTAACTTGTCCGCCGCCTGTCAAACTGCATCCGTTGGAAAGTCCGTTATCGATTGAAAAAGATCCGACACCGTGATAACTGTCAGGATCAATTTCCGCATATCCGTATCCTTTTCCCTTGCGTGTATTAACATGTATAACAACAGGGCGGTTTAATTTGCGTACATCTTCCAAAACTCCTATAAGAGCCTGAATGTTATGCCCTGCGATAGGTCCGACATATTCAAATCCAAGATCGACAAAAAAATTGTCTGTGTAAAATACCGCTTTTACCGCTCGTTTCAGCCTGACAACAAGACTAAAAAACGCTTCTCCTATAAAAGGAATTTTTTTCGCCATTGCATCAAAATGCCGGCGGAATGTTTGATATTTTTCTTTCATGGAAAGGCGGCTTAAATATTTTGAAAGCCCTCCGACATTGCGGCTTATGGACATTTTGTTGTCATTTAATATTACAATTAAAGGAAGCCCCAAATGCCCCGCATGTGATAATGCTTCATACGCCATTCCGCCTGTAAGCGCACCGTCTCCGATTAATGCCGCACATAATGTTTTACTTTTATTGTTTTTTATGCGTTCTGCCGCAAGAATGCCAAGCGCGGCGGAAATTGAAGTTGAAGCATGTCCTGTATTAAAAGAATCATAAGAGCTTTCACTTTGTTTCGGAAAACCGGCAAGCCCGTTTTGTTTTCTAAGAGTAGAAAAAGGAGCCGGGCGGCTGCTTTCTGTAAGGATTTTATGCGCATAACACTGGTGTCCTACATCCCAGACAATTTTATCTTTCGGTAAATCAAATACACGGTGTAACGCTATTGTTAACTCGACAACTCCAAGATTAGACGCTAAATGCCCGCCGTTACTCGAAACAATGCTTACAATTTGCTCTCTTATTTCATCGGCAAGCCGGTTAAGCTCCCTTATGCTCATGTTTTTTAAATTCTTCATTGAACTTGTGCGTTCCCGCTTAAAATTCTAAAATCTTTAAGGTATTTTCGCCTGGATATAACAAGGTCTGTAAGTTCAATATGCATGTTTTGATCGACAGTTTCGGCTAACGGAAGAAGATATTTTTCCGTTTCATTTATATAACGTTCTACAAAACTAAGGTTATTTACAAAACCAAGCGAAATCATGTTAGAAATACGATCTGCAACTTTTAATATTTTTGCGTTACGTGAACCTGATTCTGCAATACGTTTAAGAAAATCAGGTTTTGTTTCTCCGTGCCGCCGTGTTACTTCCATAACAAGATTATATACGGCATGGCTTTCAAAATCGATTGACAATAGAATGTTATGATTAAAATCAGGAATATCTTCCAGTACATCATGGACTAAAGAGGCTTTTAATAACACAGGATCAATATATTTATAATCGATAAGTATTGCCATTGTATCAAGCTGATGGCGGAACATATTTCCGCCGCCTTCACGGGATTTTCCGATTAAGTATGCGGCAAGCTGGATGTATGGAGCTAGCCTGGTTCCGCTTAATTGATCCAATTGTTCTGAATTCATTAAAGATCCCTTATATAATTTGAGAATTTTTCTGTCCGAAGGATAACTTCTTCCAGTTTATTTTTTTGTTCTGTGACAAGATGAGGCGGTGCATTTTTTACAAACTGTTCGTTTTCAAGTTTAACCTGCAGGTTTTCTATATACTTGCGATCTTTTTCCAAATCGTTTGTAAACTTCTTTTTTAATGCCGCTGTATCTACAGCTTCGGCTATGTATACAAATACTTCAAAACCTGATCCTGCCATACCGATAGAGCCTGCAGGTTTAACGTTGTCTTTAACAGCTTCTTCCAGTATTAATTCGCCGATTCCGGCAAGCAGCTTAATTAGATCCTGATTTTCATTAAAAGGAGTTTTTAATTCCGTGCCGGCTTGAAGCAATACACGCAATTTTTTATCCGGTGTTATGCCGCATTCACTTCTTAATGTACGGATCATGCCGACAAGCGACTGCAATGATGAAAAGTTTTTTTCTTCCTGAACACAATGGAGTTTTTCATCATACTGCGGGTAACTGGCGCTGATTAAAAGTTTTGTTTCCTGCTTCAACGGAAGTTTTTGATAAATTTCCTCGGTTACAAACGGTAATAATGGATGCAAAAGACGCAGTGATTGTTCAAGAACATCCAAAAGAACTGTCGCTGCGCGATCTTTTTCCGCACTTGCTGATAACGAATCGTCTGCGCCTTTCATAGAAAGTTTTGTAGCTTCCACATACCAGTCGCAAAAATCATTCCAGAAAAATTCATAAGCTGTGGAAGCGGCTTCATTGTAACGGTACGATAAAAACGCTTCATGAATATTTTTTGCTGCGCTGTTTAAACGGGAATATATCCATTTGTCAGCGGCGATTAGAGGCGGATTATTAATTAATTTACGTTCATCTAGGTTCATAAGAATGTAGCGGCTTGCGTTCCATATTTTATTGGCAAATTTAGAACCTAGTTTAAATGAATCTTTGTCTACAAGGACATCCTGCCCTTGAGCGCACATGAACGCAAGTGTAAACTTCATTGCATCAGAGCCAAACTCGTCTACAAGTTCAAGCGGATCAATGCCGTTACCCAAAGATTTACTCATCTTGCGTCCCTGTTTGTCACGAACAAGGCTGTGTATGTAAATGTCACGGAAAGGAGCTTTACCTGTAAACTCTAATCCTGCCATGATCATTCTTGCTACCCAAAAGAAGATAATATCGTAAGCGGTTATAAGCGCAGTAGTAGGATAATAAAGTTCGTAATCTGATAATTTTATTCCCTCTTTACCGCGGCACGCACGTTCGCCTAAAGGCTCACTGCCGTTGTTAATAATGTTTACATTTTCTTGTGCCGGAACGTTTAGATTTTTTTCA
>Ga0123356_10000929_pt1 | contig 32344 bp, 28 predicted proteins | sample TergutEmb28metaG_2_FD_92546 | JGI IMG/M metagenome (GOLD analysis project Ga0123356, IMG submission 92546) | Embiratermes neotenicus P3 segment gut microbial communities from Petit-Saut dam, French Guiana - Emb289 P3 | ecosystem: Host-associated > Arthropoda: Insects > Digestive system > Gut ...
ATTTGTTTCAAGGACTTCACGGATTTTATCCAACGAGACCTTCGCCACAGGATTTTGAAGCGCCACCATGCCCACGTTGTCCAGTCGCTTACATTGAACACAAATTACACCGACAAGGCGTTTAACTATGTCCTGTTACCGATTTATATTGCGAACTACACATGGAAGGGCAAACTTTACAATTTCTATGTAAACGGGGCAACTGGTAAAATCGTCGGCAAGTACCCACTTAGCAAATGGAAAATCTTCTTGGTTGTACTTGGTGCTGTTGCGCTTGCTGCCATCGGTGGATTTCTATACCTCCAATTTGGGTCGGGAGCGGGAGCCTGATAAGTCTGTATATTTACTGTATATAAGAATTGCAGTCACACATGCAATGCCAACCCCGGCGATAAGAAGCCAGCCGAGCCAATTTTGGGTGGAAATAGACTGGACCCGTGCACCGCCACGAAATCCAACAAGGTCAAGCGAGACTCCGATTAAAAACATAATAAGTGCATTTGAAATCTTTGTGCAAAAAGTAAGAAAGCCAGTCGCCTTGGCGGTTTTATCAATACCAGTTTTTTTGTTTTGAAGGTCAACAAGGTCGGCGTACATGCTTATCGGAATGCTGTAAAGGCAACCCGTGCCCGCACCTGCAAGAAGTATGGTAATACACACAAGCGGAAGAACTTGCATCGGATATACCGAATTCCTAAACAACAACACGGCGGCGAAAATCATTATCCCCAAAATGACAACGCCCAGGGCGGTGATAAGCGCCGTAACCTTATCGGTTTTACGACTTATATAGAACCACAAAGGTTGACCCAAAATAATCCCTCCGATAAGGCACGTCATGATTATTGGAATCTCGACGGTTGAAAAACCGAAAGTATAAGTAAACACATGAAGCCCTAGGCTTGTTATAAATGCTCCCGCCGTAAGTGACACCGCATATCCAAGGATAAGCAAGCCGACATTTTTTTGTTTTATGATGCCGAAGAAGTCCGTAAAGATTTCCCTCAGTGACGACCGCCGTGTCTTAACCGTATCGGAGGTCTTGTGCTTGAAAGTCCCCGCAACACAAACAAGCCCACAGATGACACAAAGCGAACTTGTGAATATTGCTATCTTTTGATAACCACCAATGCTTGCCCCCATCGTTACATAATCCGTCGGAGTTAAAAACAAAGTCATCAATATAGAAGGCACAAGCAAACTTAAAAACGAGAACACGGTCTTATAACCCTGTATCGCCGTTCGCTCGTTATATGATTTTGCCAAATCAAGACCCAGGGCACTGTACGGTGTCGAATAGAACGTGCTGAAAGTTTCTATTACAAGAAGAAGCGTCGTCAACGCCAAAAACTTCACCGCAACCGACCACGACGGCGAAATCGACCACAGCATAAGGTTCGTCACCGCAACCGCTATACACGCAAATAAAATAAAGCCATGTCGCTTCCCAAAACGTTGCGAGCGTGTGTTGTCGGATATATGCCCTACAAAAGGGTCGGTCGTAGCGTCACATACAGTTCCAAGCCCGACCGCTATGCCCATAAGTACCCCTGGTATTCCCAAAATTGCCGTGCCGAAAAACATCAGAAAACTGCCCATAGTTTGCCCGATACTTCCGTATCCGAATGCCCCGATGCCGTAAAGAAATTTCGTTCTACTTTTTGTCACTTCTATCTCATGAATATGCGAATAGTGTTTGACGAATATCAAAAAAGGCTGATAGACTGATGAGGATAGTTTGAGACTAAAACTAATTGGAGGAAGACATGGCAAAGAAGCAAATAATCACAATCTCGACGGACAGCACAGCCGACCTGACGAAAGAACTTTATGAAAAATATAAAATCCAAGTCGTGCCACTAGGCGTAGTAATTGGCGAGAAAGCATACAAAGACGGCATTGACATTACACCAAGTGAAGTCTATAACGCCGTCGAAAAAAAAGGCATTTTGCCAAAATCCCAAGCGGCATCGGAAATGGATTATGCCGAGTTTTTTGAAAAAAACAAAGGCTCTGATTACCACATTCACTTCTCGATTTCGGACAAACTAAGTGCGTCACATGGTTGCGCCGTTCGGTGTGCGAAAGATTTCAAGAACGTTCACATTATCGACACAAAGGTCCTGTCGTCTGGCACTGGCATACTTGCTATTAAGGCTCGTGAAATGGAAGAAGCTGGTAAAAGCGGCGAAGAGATAATAAAAAAGAGCCGAGAGCTAGCCGGCAAACAAAACACAAGTTTCATTTTGGATAACTTGAAATACCTTCATAAAGGTGGACGAGTCAGCGGTCTTAAACTACTTGGTGCAAACCTTCTAAGGATTAACCCGCAAATGAAGTGCGATTCGACTGGCGCACTTGTTCAAGGCAAAAAATTCCGTGGGAACTTTGCAAGGAATGTAAGCGAGTATATCCAATTCGTTGTGGACAACGCACCAAACGCAGACAAGGATTTAACAATGCTTACCTACACCGACATTGACCCTGCGATTGTAAAACAAGCCGAAGCGCAACTCAAAGAACTTGGCTTCAAGCGAGTCTTCAAAACCACAGCCGGTTGTGTCATTACGTGCCACTGCGGTCGTAATACTATTGGAATACTATTCACGGACAAGTAAAAGTTATCTAAGCCACTTAAATGAAAAGAACGATGTAATCTGCTGCCATATAAAACTTGGTATGGATTGCTCGTTTTTTATTGTTGCAATGCGTACACCTGTCACAAGGTTTAATGGTTGCGGACCGAATGCGGTGCCATCATAACTGTGCGACCCAAGAAAGTCAGCATGTGTGTTAACGCCGCCACGGTTATCACCCATGTAAAAGATTTCACCCTTTTTAACGTGGATTTCATATTTACCAAAACTTGGTGATTCGGGGTCTTCGTTTCTGACGACACTCGCCGTACGGAACGGAACATAGTCACCGAAAAAGAGGTTGGCACCATGAGGGCGTGTTCCATTTTCAAGATACTCATAAATCTGGTCACCGTAAAACGCCATGACGCAACGGTCAGTCCTGTGAAGTGGCAAATCATATCCACTGTAATGCTCTTCAATAATCTTGTCATTGCGAACAAGTCGATACCTAAAAGGCGTGTCCTCATTCGGCCAGATAACACCCTTGATAGGAGTACTCCAACTATGGGTACACACGTCGATGCAAATAATACACTCACGCTCGAACCGTATGCGGTCGTTTTCAAGACCTATTACTCTTTTGATAAAAAGTCCTGGTGCCTCGCCACGCCTCCCTGGATTTGTGTCTGGTCCCCAATAATGACGAACTGTGATAACATTGCTTAGCTTCGGTGAAACGAACCTGTTTGTAAGGACAATGTCTTGCGACTGTGATGGGTCATCGATTTTAAGTACAAAGTTGTAATGTGGATTAAGTGCCAGCATCATCGAAGTTCCCAAAACCGCATGTATGACGAAAACAATTGCAAATGTAACGGCGGCAATCGAAAGCAAAATCGAGAACGAAAAGAACACGGTTGTAAAAATCCCGCCTACACGTGATTTGCGTGTCCCCTCTTTTACACTTCCCCCTGCCTGAGCAACCTCAAGCTCCTGGTGTAAGAATTCCTTGCTCATCTACTCAGAGCGTACCATTTTTGAAATATCCTTGACAATCATTTTGACACGGTTGTCGGTGGTAAGAAGGCTTTGGATTTTGTTACGCCCATGCATAATAGTTGTGTGGTCACGGTTACCAAGCAGTTGTCCAATACTCACAAGTGGGATATTAAGGAACTCGGTAATCAGGTAAATTGCGAACATTCTTGGTTCGACGAACTCTCTGTTGCGTCGCTTGCCGATAATGTCGGCTCTTGTAATGTTAAAGTATTTACACACTTGGTCAATGATGTTGTCGGCTGTGGTTTGGACTTTTTTGTCTTGCGGAGTGTCTTTTAGTATTGTGGCACAGTCTTCAATGGTTGGAATTGGTCTATTCATAAGGCGGGCATATTGAATGACCTTGTTAAGCATACCGCCCATGTCACGAATGTTCATGTCCTGCTCGACTGCAAGTTGCGCCAAGTATGCAATGATTTCATCTGGCACATGTTCGTTTTCCATCGTTGCTTTTTTATGTAAAATTGCGGTTCGCATTTCAACGTCAGGGCTACCGATATCTTGGACAAGGCCACTTTTGAAACGGCTGCGCATGCGCTCTTGAAGTTTCGGCATATCGTTTGGGTGGCGGTCAGAGGTCAGAACAACTTGTCGCCCGTTTTGCACAAGGTCGTTGAACGTATGAAAGAATTCTTCTTGCGTGGAAGGCTTGTCGGCAATAAATTGAATATCATCGACAAGTAAAACGTCCGCAGTACGATACTTCTCACGAAATGCTTCAACGGGGTTATCGTTGTTCTTTGCATTCTTCATTGTGTATATATAGTCATTTGTAAATTTCTCGGTCGTTACGAACACAAGGCTAAGTTTTGGGTTCTCTATAAGTATATGGTTTGCAATGGCGTTAAGCAGGTGCGTTTTACCAAGCCCTACCCCACCATGTATGAAAAGCGGGTTAATACGCTTGCCAGGGTTCTTTGCAACACCCTCGGCGGCGGCGGCAACGACTTCGTTTGATTTGCCCACAATAAAACTATCGAAGGTCATGTTTGGATTAACGGTAAGCTTCTCTTTTGTTTTGCTTGGCTTGATACTGCCGGCGGGGGCTCCACGCTCTTCCTTTTCGACGGGGTCGATGATTTTAACACTCTCAACCACAGGTGCGGTATCTTTTATCGCCGCTTCAATATGCGGGAAGTGGCGCTCGTTGGTTGCATACTCTTTTGCGTTTTTACTTTCCGCAAGCAACGTGAAAACTCCGTCCGTGAAACCGTCCACCGAAAGAGTTTTAATCCAACAGTCAAAACTTATTGAACTTACCTTATCTGCGATTTTGGGAAGAGATTGCTTCCAGATTTTTCCTGTGTCCACTGTGGAAAAGTGTAAGCGACAAAGAAAGCTTTGTCAAGGCGAAATGTGGATAAGTTTTGTCGCTTACCCTTCTGCTTCGCCTGAAACCTACACCAAAAGGTTGCCCTTGGTCAAGACCTTTTCCACATTCTTTTTAATGTCTTCAAGGTGTTTGTCGGTGATGCCCTCTTTGGCAATAAAGATGTAACTGTTGTTTGGTGCCATTCGGCTGATGAAGGGTTTTACCGCCTCACGCATTAAGCGGACGGCTCTGTGGCGAACGACACTGTTCCCCACTTTCTTGCTTGCGGAAAAGCCGACCTTGATGTCACGCAACTTTGCACCGCAATAAACAAGCGTCAAAACTTCGCCATGCACGCTGCGTCCCTTTCTATATATATAGTTAAACTGTTTGCGTTTTTTTAATCTGTAACGTCTATGCAACAAGGTTTTTTCTTCCCCTTGCCCTACGGCGTTTCAAAACCCTGCGCCCGCCTTGCGTCGACATACGCTCACGAAATCCATGCACCTTGTTCTTGCCACGTTTCTTTGGTTGTAGTGTTCTTTTCATCTTTCACCTCTTTGTACTTGGTCATTATATAGAAACAAACTTGACACGTCAAGGCAAAACTTGTAAAGTGTATTATAATTTGAAAAGGAAGAAGTGAAAATGAAATTGATTTGTGATGGGCTGGATTTGGCGGAAGCCGTGAACGTGGTCGCACGGGCGACGAATGCAAGGGCGGTTAATCCGATTCTGGAAGGAATGAAGTTGGTTGCCAAAGGCGGCAAGCTGACACTAAGTGCAACCGATTTGGAAATTTATACAAACCGAACAATTAAAGCGGACGTCAAGGTCGAAGGCACTGTGGTCGTCCCAGGCAAGTTGTTCAGCGAGTACGTGCGCAAAATCTCTGGCTCGCAAATAAGTGTCACCGTCGAGGGCAACACAGTTGTAATCAACCACGGCGACAGCGTATGTAACTTCCAAACCTTGCTTTTGGCGGAATACCCCGACATCGTCAAGTTAACTGCCAAGCCGCACTTCTCGATTAAGGCGGAAGCCTTGCGTGATTTTATCTCTAAGGCAATTATATCCGCAAGCGCAGACGACAGTCGCCCTGTTCTTAAAGGCGTGCTTTGCGAAATCAAAGGCGCAACGCTTACAGGCATTGCTTTGGACGGGTTCAGGCTTTCAAAAGTCACAAAACAAATCGTCAACCATACAGGCGACACAAAGATAATTGTGCCTGCTCGTGCGCTTGAAGAGGTGCGCAAACTTCTTGGCGACGACAATGGTGAAGTCAACATCACCATTGAAAATAAGTTCTTCCAAATGTCGCTTGACGGCACCACATTCGCCACACGGCTCATAGATGGCGAGTTCATCAATTACAAACAGATTATCCCAGCCACGTTCGATAATAATGTGGTGGTCGAGAAGTCGGGCTTCGAACAATCCGTCGAGCGTGCTGGCTTGCTTGTGCGCAACGACAAGATTAACCTTGTCACATTAAAAATCGCCGACAAGAAAATCGGGATAACCTCAACAAACGAAATCGGCAAAATTGCGGAAGTCATCGACGCCAAGTTGACCGGTAAGGACATCTCGATTTCGTTTAATGCCAAGTACCTGCACGACGCGTTGCGGGCGTCGGGTAATGACTTTGTTAAACTACAATACACGGCAGAGACAAGCCCATGCGTAATCACGGGCGCCAAAGAAAGTGATTATCTATTTTTGATTTTACCGGTCAGAACCAACTAATCAATGTCACTTGCTACGAACGAAGGTCTGCTGCGCAGGCCTTTTTTATCGAAACTGTCATGGCTGAATGTTCCAAGCCTTTGTCCTTCATGTCGGACGGGTTTGATAGGTTGGGTGGCCTGCGCTGGTTGCGTGGCGGCTGTTTGTTGTTGCGTCGGCTTTTTGCCTTTTCTCATCCTTATAAGAAAGTAAATGTGAACAAGTATCAATATACCGTTAAGAAGCCAAATCGAAAGCGCACCTATCAACAAGCCATACACTACAAAAACTATACACCCAACTATGCTTATAATGCGGATTGTGCGTATGTTTTTGAACAGGAATGAAATTAGCACCAAAACGGAGGCTGCGATGCCTATGATTTCGACTGTTTCCATTGCGTGAAGTATAACAAATTTTGGTTCAAATTGCAATAGGGGTATGGTAAACTGTGTTGATGAACATAGAAAGGGTCGAACTAACGAATTTCAGGAACCACAAGAACACATCTTTGGAGTTATCACCAGGGACCAATGTTCTGGTCGGAAAGAATGCACAAGGCAAAACAAACCTGTTAGAGGCGGTATTTCTGACATGCGTAGGGCGTGGCTGGCGCACAAACAAAGACAAAGATATGATAAATTTCGATGCGGATATCGCACGTGTGCGGACTGTTGTCAGGCGAAAGTTCGGTGAAGTGGCAGTCGAAATAACGCTCCCACGAGCCACCAGAAAGACGATAAAGATAAATGGGGTCCCGGTGCAACGCATGGGAGAACTCATGGGACAGGTCAATTGCGTGTTCTTTTCGCCCGATGAATTGCGTCTTGTAAAGGACGCACCGGCGGACAGGCGCAGGTTTTTGGACATAGACATAAGCCAAATTGACAAGGCATATTTCTATGCGTTATTAAAATATAACAAAATACTATTACAGCGCAACGCCCTGCTTAAAGCGAAAAATGAAGACATCGAAAGCGGTCTGGATATCTGGGATTTACAACTTGCCAAAGTCGGCGCCGTGATAGTTGCAAGGCGCATGCAATTCGTTGGGAAACTCTGCGAAAACGTTGCCAAGGTGCACAGTTACTTGACAGGCGGAAAAGAAACTATCGAAGTGAGTTACGAGCGAAGCGACCAACATGCCCCGCAAGGCGGAGCGTGTTATGAAAATATAACCAATGTGACACGTGTCACAAATGAAGCGACCACGGAGCCGCACGACGATATCGAAGCGTTGTTGCTCGGGCATATCCAAGCGGCACGTGAGAAAGACCTGCGCTTGCGAACAACGACGGTCGGGCCGCACCGAGATGACTTAAAGATTTCTATCGATGGCAAGGACGTTCGCCATTTCGCAAGTCAAGGGCAACAGCGTACCGTGGCGCTGTCTCTTAAACTGGCCGAACTTGAAATCTTCCGTGAGGCAACAGGCGAGATGCCGGTCTTGCTCCTCGATGATGTGTTCAGCGAACTCGATGCCGAGCGCCAGGCAAGACTTGTTAAGGCATTGTCAAAATGCCAGTCACTTGTGACTGCTGTAAGTTTCGTCGGTGCGGCAAACAATGTTAAAATTTTCAAAGTCGAAAACGGTGCGATAGTGAAATAACCTACCTAGCCCTGGTTGCGAATGCTTGGGCAAGGATAAAGTCAACAACAAAGTTATACAACCATTTTCCTACTACGCTTCCGTCAAAGACTACGCCTTCAAGGCTTCTGAGGAACGGCAAGCGTGTGGCGAAGAAAAACACAATTGCGATGATAATAAAAATAACACAGAACTGCAAAACTCCGAACAATAAACCAAGCAAGCGATTCGCCCTCTTGAATGTCTTACTTTTCTCTTGTGCCTTATCAGACATCTTAACGAATCTCCACAGGAGTATCCGGATTATAATAAAGATGATTACTGCAAGGGCAACAACTACGATTAACCCGCTAATACTCTCGGGCACACCAAACCACTTTACAAGGGCACCTGGCAGGCCAACGCTGCTAAGCAACGCAGCAAGCGGACTGGCCAACAAGAATGATATAACAATTGTAACTGGTATCCTAACAAGCATGACGGCGCTTTTAACAAAACCTCGGAAAAACCCGAGCGCTACGAAAAGCAAGAATGCCAATCCAATAATGATATCTGTTATCATATCTCAATTATATAGATATGCTGCAAGTTTGTCTACTGTTCTAAGGATTAAAAAATGTGACACGTGTCACACTTTTTCTGAATCATTTTGAGCTGAGCCGTTTGCGGAGGACCTCGTCGACCGACACCAAATCATTAACGTCAATAATGTGCTTCCTGATACGAATAAGGTCTTGTGGCGTGAAGTAGTCGATGGTAATGCGGCCCTTTTGGTTGCTTCCCTGGATGTTGACTTTGGTCAAAAATATGGCGGTGAGTTTACGTGTAAGCTCTTTAAGTTCCAGGCTTTGCTGCGGTTGGAACTTCTGGACAAGTCCTGCGCTTGCAGGTGACTTGGATTGCAGCATTCTCTCAAGGTCACGAACAGAGAGGTTGTTCTTGACGCATTGATTAGCAAGTTTAACGGCCTTTGCTTTATCCGTAAGCGTTACAAGGCACCTAGCGTGCCCAGCAGAAAGTTTCCCATGCTCGACAAGCTGGATTACCTCGTTCGGAAGCGTAAGCAGGCGAAGCGTATGGGCAACGGCCGTGCGGCTTTTACCGATGCGGATGGCGGCTTGCTCCTGGGTTAACTTAAAGTCATTTATCAATTTTTCAATACCACGGGCAAGTTCGATTTCATTAAGGTCCTGGCGTTGAAGGTTCTCGACAATTGCAACCTCGGCAATTTGCGCAGGGGAGAACTTTCGAACAACCGCAGGAACTTTGCGCAGACCAGCAAGTTTAGCGGCACGCCAACGTCGCTCGCCTGCGACTATCATGAAGCGTGTTCCCATAGGAACAAGGATAAGTGGTTGGATAATTCCGCTTGTTTTAATACTATCCGCAAGTTCTTGGAGCTTTTCCGCATCAAATTTCTGCCGTGGCTGGCCCATATTGCTGTCAATAAGCGAAATATCTATTTCATTTGGGTCTGTCGACGCCGTCGTCACTGATTGCACTGGCGACGATGCCTGTGTTGCCGCCGGTGAAGTGCGCTTGGCGGACGATGTTGGCATCTCGAGCATGTCCTCAATGGGCTTCTTGGTAGTAGTTGCAGTCATAGTAGAGGTGGTCGCAGTGGCGGTCATTTTGCGAGCCTCAATAGCAGCCTCCTCCTCATCGAAAATTGAAAGCAATGCACCCAGCCCTTTCCCTAATCCTTTTGTTGCCATAAAAAAAAAACCTTATCAGTAGTGTTATAAAATTGTGACATGTACTACGCACAAAGTCAAACACAAATTGTGACACGTGTCACGTTATAAATATATAACACCATAAAGATAGCACATGCTCAAACCAAAATTGCACACGGTTATAAAACTATTACTATCAACAATATGGACGGACTTCGGTTAAATCCGTGTAAGATACTCTCTGGTAAGTTCTTGGTATGCAAGTGCACCTGCGCACTTACGGTCGTAAAGTGCAATTGGCATGCCGTGTGACGGAGCCTCTGCAAGACGAACATTGCGTGGAATCTTTGTGCGGAAAACCTTTTTTCCAAAAAACTTCAACACCTCATTCACGACTTGTTCGGTAAGAATCGAGCGGCTTGACACCATAGTAAAAATAACCCCATCGATGTCAAGGGCGGGATTAAGCCCATTCTTTCGTATAAGGCGCACCGTGTTAACAAGTTGCGAAATGCCTTCAAGGGCAAAGAACTCGCATTGAATAGGAATCATTATCGCATCGGCGGCTGCAAGTGCATTAACGGTCAAAAGTCCTAAAGACGGCGGACAGTCGATACAGATAAAGTCATAGCTCGCACGAACCTTGTTAAGAAGGTTGGAAAGGATTTTTTCTCGGCCCGAGCCAGTCCGAACCAATTCGATTTCCGCACCCGCAAGGTCGTGGGTCGCAGGAATGATTTCAAGCCCCTTGATGCGTGTAAGCTGAACGGCTTCGGAAATATCACATTGGTCACAGATAACATCATAGATTGTTTTGGTTGATGGACCCTTCTCGATACCAACGCCTGTCGAAGCGTTACCCTGGGGGTCGACGTCGACTATTAGGACCTTTTTATCCATCTCGGCAAGGTACGCCGCCATATTGACGCATGACGTTGTTTTGCCAACACCGCCTTTCTGGTTCGAGAACGCAATAATCCGTGCCATGGAAGGAGTATAGCATCGACTTAAAATATTTACAATATAAATAATTTGATATCGATTCATGGCGATACCAAACAAGTTGACTGATATGACCATTTACCATATACTAAATAATTCAGGAGGAGAGCCTATGGAATACGTTGGATATGGCATGTGGGGACTCCTTGGGTTCATGGTACTCGGCATAGTCATCGGGATGATTTTTGGCATGGCTCGTGGGACCAAGCGAACATTAAAGCGCATGCTTGTTTTAATCCCGTTCCTTGTCCTTTCTATTTTTCTGGCGCCGCTGATATCAAGGGCGCTTCTGTTGTCGCCGCTTGGGGATTTGCTTAAAGGTGTAATAGAGGACCAGCTCGAAGGCCCATTCCACTGGATCGTCCAAATTCTTGAAGATGCTGGTATCTTGCTCTTTGCGATGTCGCTTCCTCTTATTATCATTAACTTTGTTGTCTTCTATATATTAGTGCTTTTCTTTCGGTTCGTCTTCACACCTATTTTCAGTGCTATCTTCCTTCGAAAGATTGCACCAAAGAAAGACAAAGAAGGCAAAAAAATCAAGCATAACAAACTTGGTGGGCTGGCATTGGGCGCCGTGTTTGGATGCATCATCTTTGCATTTATGTTTATCCCCATCACGGGGTTGATGGCAAGCCTTGACCGAATGGACAGGTATGAACAAGTAATTCATGCAACCGCACCTGTAAGCATGACAAACACAGGTTACCGTGAAATCGATACTGTTAATCAGTACGTTACCGACGTAAACAAAGAGGTCAACAAAAGCGTTGCCGGCATCATCGTAGGAAACCCTGTAAACAAGTTTTTCGGCGACTTTGCATTTGGACACCTCACAACAATTCGTGCCAATGGTGTTACCATCAACATGCAGCGTGACGTCGAGACTTCATTCGAACTGGCACGTGACGCAATTGTCATTGCGGATTATATTAGTAACATAAAAAACCCTCGTGACCACATGGTGCCGGTGTTTAGCGACCAACGCAATATGGAATACTTTGAATCCGTTGTTGAAAAGGTGTTTCGACTTGGAACATTTACAATTTTCCTTGACGCAAACTTCGAAGGGCTGTTACGTGGCTTGGAAGGGGTCGAAGACGGAAAGTATGACTACGTTGGTCAAATTGTTTACCTTGTCGGCGAGGACGAAGAGCTTCAAGAAAGGTTCAGGGAAGCCATCTATAAAGCGGTTGGCAACCTTGGCTCGCAATTTATCAAAGAAGAGGCATTATCGATTTTGGAACTAGCACGCCTTGTATTCGCAGAACACAAGGTTGACATAACAACAAACGTAAGTTTGTGGGAAGGTGTCGACGACATACTTGAAGTACTTGGACGAAGCGGAAAACTTGACAGCACCGAGTTCGGGCATGCCGCAAGACACTTGCTTAATATACTAACTCACAAGAACCCAGGCTGGGATGGTCTAACACTTACCGAGCAAATGTATCAAACCATCGGCGACATGAACATTTTCACAAGCCTGCTATTTGATTCGGATAACAAAGATTTGTACCAGCTACCTATCATGGGTTTCCTTAATGACTTTGATTTCAGTTTCCTTGTCGGTGGAAACGAGGATCGGCAAGACAGGTTCAGAGCGGCCCTATACGACGGCATGTGGGATATAGGTGCGGGCTTCTTCCGTGATGACCTTGGCGCAGTTATCGAAGTAATCCGCCTAGTGTTTGCAGAACACCAGGTCACAGCAGCCCCCGCACCAAAAGTCAGCTTGTTCGAAGTCGCCATTGATGCGTTCGATGTTGTGTCAAAGCGTGGCGCAAACCCAACAGTGGTTGGCGAGGTGTCAGAAAAGTTGCACGCAGTGTTGACTTTCAAAGATTCGACTTGGGGCGGCAAGGACCTTGCCGAACAGGTATTCGGTACTATTGGCGGAATGAATGTTTTCGAAAACTTGCTTTTTAATGCAAGCAACCCAGACATACACAGTCTCGTCATTGCGAACTATCTCGGCAACATGGTCGGTGGCATAGAGCCAGAACAAGCAGTAATCGACTTCAACCGAGTGATGGGTGGCTTGGCAAATGTTATTACACGTGTCGTTGGCGCTGGTTCAACAGTTTACAAGATTGTCGACATCGGCAATGACTTCGAGGCAATTGCAAACTTCCTTGCCGATAACGACACATCAATTGTTGCAATTGGCGAAATCTTGGAAATCTTGACAAACATAGGTGCAGGTCCAAACGGAGTCATCTCGGACGGCGTAACACGAACGCTCGGCGTCAGTCACCTAGTAAGACCTTTCCTTGCAAACACTTTCGACAAATTCCGGCGCAGTGATGGGGGAGGTGACTCATCAGGAGGCCCAACAATTGATCTGGCAAGCATACTTGACCCACTGGTCGAAAGACTCGCAGTTGACGGCGACGATATTCTCTGGGCGGAAGAACTCCGAGCCATTGTCGAAATCATAAAAGTAATTGGACCGTTCCTCTCCGGCAACATTAACCCGGACGACATTATCAATGCATTGCTTTCTGGCGACAACGACTTGTTCGGGATAATTGCGGGAAGTCCTCTGCTTTCGGGAATCGTTCTCGGAGTCCTCGACAGTACCATCAACAACATGCTTGATGACATGGATGTTGGTGTGACGTTTAACTTTGACGGTGTAGATGCGGGAGAATTCATCGGCGCAATTGGTACGCTTGTCGATACGATGGGCAGTATTGTCGACTGGCTAAGCGACGATTTCGAAGCAACGGACTTTGGTAACCTTGATGCTATCATCGAGCTGTTCGGCGGCGACGGTGGCGGCGATGACAACGTTCTTGTCCAATTGTTCAATTCTGGACTAGTAATCGAAACCGACCCTAGCCTTGGACTTGAAACAAGCATCGACCTTCTTCCTGCCGGTGGCTTCAAAAATGCACTTCTTGGTTTATTTGGCTACGCAGCATAAAAAACTTGCTTGCAAAACATATTATGCTGATTTATAATTACAGTTAGATTAGGAGATAATTCTTGCAGATGACTAAACTTAAAAGACTGATTTGCATAATCCTGGTGTTCCTGCTTACGGCGGGTATGGTTGCTGGGTGCGCTCTTGTCGAACGTGACGTTGATTATTTTAACAATATGACGGTAGCGACCATCGGTGCAAATTTGCGTGTCAGGAAATCCCAGTTGGTCAGCGCTTACAATAACTATGGATACCAGTATGTGCAACAAGGCATGACGCCACAACAGGCGGTCGAGCGCACACTTGATGAACTTGTTGACCGTGAAATCTTGGTGGAACTGTCAATACAAAATTTCAGTCGCCACCTAAAACCAAGTCATATATCAGAGATGCGTGGGAAGACTGGGCTTGAATCGTTGTACTATAATGCACTTTACGACAATGAACAAGCAGAGGTGCGAAAGGGCGCATTTGATGCACTTGACGGATATTACAGGCAACTGCAAGACCGAGTGCGGGACGAGCGTAATTTGACTTTCAGAGACCGAGACTCTGCGGAAGACCCAAACCTCTTCACACCGGCTCCGGCGCAACAGCCATTTACTCCATTCGAGCCACTGGTAAAAAGAAACTTTGCAAGTGCTGGCGTTCCTGCGAACACTGTTTTTACTATGGATATATCCTCGCATGTTAACAGGGACCTTGTCTCTGCGCCAAAGCGGTGGTCACCAGATATCGATGAACATGGTGATAACATAGTTGAACTTGTAAAGACCGAAGCACTTGTGCGTCTTGTCCGTGTTCTAAGTAACAACGAACGTGGCATGAGGAACCAAAGCATGCGTGAAGCGTCTTTGGTAGAAGAACAAACACTTCGTGGCAAAGATGTCTTGAATGAACGTGAACGTGCGCTTATCGGGCGTGAACTTGCACGTATGATAGAAGAGCAAAGCAAATCCGCCCTCGTACAAAGGTTCCAAGATATTTTCGAACTTGGCATAGACGAACCGATTGACAGGTCGAACTTCGCAACGCCAGAAGATTACGAAGCGGCAATCTTGGACGCAATTCGGGCAACTGGTGGACACCGCCCTACATGCACAAACGAGTCCTGCAAAGGATGCGAAGACGTGCGAATGACTCGTGCCAACAACCTCGCTTCGCAAGCCCAAAACTTTTATCGTTCACAAATCTTGACCCAACATAATCGCTTTACCCGTGGCTTTGACACGGTCGATTCGCTGTCGAATGGCGTCCTTGATTCACTTAGTAATGTTTACTGGTTGCCAAGCGACGTTACTAAAAACCACTTTACCGTAAGCCACATCTTAATTCAATATAACGACGTCCAAGAGGCAGAGTTCTCCCGCATCAAAGCAGAATTCCAGATGGGCGGAACCGTAAGCGTAGAGAACTACAACGCACGTATGCGAGCGCTAGCCGGCAGCCTCACAGCACGAGCCCGTGACGAAAATGGGGTAGAGTATGGACCCGAGAAAACCGCATTCCAAATCCGTGACGAGATTGTGGCTGCACTCGGCGGACGCCCTGCCCACATCGCTCAACCTACTGGGAACTTTGAAATGCGTGTGCCAACGTCAACAGTTAGGGACCACGCAGACGAACAACGTCGCATAAACCTCTTCCGTGACTTTATCTATAAGTACAACAGTGACCCTGGTATGAACAATGCGGAATTCGAATATGTTATCGGTGTTGAAAATTCAAGAATGGTGCCTGCGTTTACTGCGGCGTCACGTGAACTCTTCGGTTACAGACAAGTCGCAAGAAAGCAAAACGGACAATACCTCTTCGACGAGAATGGCGAAATCATAGTAGAGTGGGAGAAAAACCCAAGCTTCACACCACAACGAAGCGGCATGACTTACGACCTTGTGATGACGGACTTCGGCGCACACATCGTGATGTATACACGCACACTTGGTGATTTTATCTATAACACCGACACACGCAACAGCCACGACCCACGTCTCACAGACTTCGGTTCATTCGAGATGGCTGTCAATGCGATGCTTGCAAATTTGGCTGGAACAAATTATTTGTTTGCGCCACTCACTTCATACGGGGACCAGTTCGGCCAGGCATTATTCTCGGCTGGTAAACAAGCAATTAACACTCCTGCAAAGACATGGTTCGACTTGGCGGTCGAGCGCATGAGCCAACCAGTTTTCGACCAAAAGGCACGCTCGATTGTCACAAACTTCAAAAGCGAGCGAGAGGGCAACAAAGAAAACGGCGACCTAGTAAACCCAATACGATTGTATCGCAACAATTTCAAAGACATGTGGTAATTTTTTGGTGGGTGTGTGTTACGAAAAGTTAGTTTTTGATTGTTTTGATTAATCAAAACTTCTTTTCGCCATCGCCATCTTTTAGTATTTGTCCGACTGGTTTGTTTGCTTTGTCCGCTACGCGTTGTAATACAGTTACAAACTGTGTAAGCTTTTCCTTTCTTTCTATTTGCTCGCCACTTTTCTTTTCTAATACTTCATCAATTGATGGCAGATTCCGTTGTGATTCAGGAATACTGGAAAACCCAAGTTGCTCAAGTTTCATAGTGATTAACCTTTGAATTACTAAGTCAAAGTGATCAGAAGAGTGACCGACTACTTTATGCCCTATCATCACCTTGTACCCATGCCCCTGCGCTTCTTTCTTCATGATTAAAGGACGTAATTCTTCATGGGGTACGAAGAGACCACTTTTACCAGATTTTCTAAGTTCTATAGAATCTGCAATTGCCTTATCAAGAATTTGTTGCGCTTCTGGATTTTTAGCAATTTCTTCTTCTGCAACGCGACAACCATAGTCTACATAGTTTCTTTGTCTTGCTTGTTCCTTTTCTTCCTTCGTTTTGTATTGATCAATTATTAGCGAACTAACCATCCTAAGAAACTTGTAGTGGCTTTTATGCCCTACTGGCATGTCCAACTCTAACAAAACATCAACCGCCAATGAGTCAAAGTCTTCCCGTGAATATGCCTCACGAGCAGGTTCAAGCGTTCTTTTGAAAGCTTCTCTTGCCCTTGGATTGTTATTTATTACATCAGCAAGTTCATATTTTGTTTTTACACCTTTTAGCATTATAACCATTCTCCTTTATTATTGTCTCAGTAATTTCGTGATCCCAATCTATAAATATATCTCTTTATTGTTTCGGTGTCAATGTTAAAACCAACCCTATTCAACCTGTCAATCTCTTTCACCTCAATCGGTGTCAAAATCTTTATTGATTCAAGCCACTTCAATGTCGCATAGGCGAATCGCCATTCCCAGTAATAAATCTTCTTTTCCATGCCAACACAATGCACTAACGCACACTACAAGTCCAGAGAAATGTTGAACTGCATATCTTGTCAAAGCTTGTAAGACTTTGTCGAAATTCGATGGTGCGCCCGAATAGACTTGAACTATCACGGGTCTCCCCACAGGATCCTTAGTCCTGAGCGTCTGCCAATTCCGCCACGGGCGCACGTGAGTAGGATTATACATTGACGTATTTAGAAAGTCAATCCGAAAAGGCTAATTCAAAATGTCGATATCTTTCAGGGCACACTTGTCTGGGTTACCTTTGCCAAGCAGCAAGCCGCCGAAAGAATTACACTTGCCAAGGCAGCCTTCTCTGCGGAGTTGTTTTTTGAACATTTTCATAATGTCGCCTTCCAATGCAAGCCCAACAGAGGCAACCTCGACATTGCCGACTGCGGCTTCCCATTCAAGGCGCCTGTTGGTTTGGTCGGTGGCTTTGCGTGCACACTCGTGCACATATTGTTTACAGTCCAATCGTGCGTCGCTGTTAAATTTTTCCTCGATAAAGGTTTTCAGTTTTCTCATTATGTACTCCTTTCAATAAACCCAGCCAGCGAGTCCTGAACGCATTTTTTGGATTGCGTCATTTGTTTTGTCAAGGCGAAGACATCTTGGTTTTTCATTTTGAATAAAGTATCAAGCGGGACCAAGTCTTTGAATTTTTCGTTACGGAGCACGTTAAACACAGCTCCAAAGTAATACGGCAAAACATCGGCTCTGTAAAGGTCTGGATACCGTTGTGGGGTTGCAGGAGTTGTCCTTTCCGTTATTACATCAGTTTCCGCTTTTATCGGACGAATAAGGTTTGTAAGACTTTCGATGACATTCCTGGCGCAGGAGTCTGTATCCATGCCAAGACGCTTGATGTGCTCGGTCACTTCCATCTCGGTGGCTCGTGCTGGAATTTCACACAGTGGTTGCAGGTCTTTAAGATAGTCCCTGCCCGAAACTTCATGGCCAAGCTCATGACCAAGCCCGACTACTGCCTCTATTACGTTTTGGTCTCTTGAAATCCGAATTTTCCTTGTTTCCGGGCACCACTCATCAAATGTGTTAAGCTTTATATGTCCAAGCCGTTTTTTCCTTTCCATGGCACACAAAACCAAAGGACTTACCTCTTTATAAACTTCTCTGCCAAGTTTGTACACACCGCAAAGATTCCGAAGGCGACTGTGGGTGGGGGCGTCTTTAGGTTCTTGCCCTTTAACTCTTTCGTGGTACTCAAACAAAAAGTCCGTGGCGTCCTTATACATCTTCAGGAGCTCCACTTCATTTTTGCACCATGCTTTTTTGTGGTTCAAGTTGTCCATAAATTAAGGCATATCATAGCACAGCGTCCATTATTATTCAATAGGCGACTTGCAAATTGTGGCTTGACTTCCCGCCACAGTTTATGTAAGATATTGACAACAAAAAATACTTTTCAAGGAGGCCCATTATGGCAATGAAATATGTATCTTCCCAAGTTATCAAGAAAAAGCGCAAATCACGTGCCGAGCTTGGCTATGTAATGGAAAGACAAGAAAAAGAAAAAGCAAAAGAAGATAAAAAACTTAAAAAACTTCGAAGCAAATCCGAAAGGCAACAACTAGCAGATGGACAAGAAGCCGATGCCTCTGTGCAAGAGCATGGCGGAGTCGGACTGTCCCCAAAGGGATACAAGATACAAAAGTCAATCAACGAGATGTGTGCCAACCCGCTGGAAAAGTAACCTGCACTTATGCTTGCATATACATATAATAAACTAGGGTGTATGGCCCTAGTCTTTTACTAAAGGAGGAATTTATTTATGTGCGGATTGTTCGGAGGGTTGCTGTTGGGCGGTCTTGTCGGGTGCGGTATATGTGGTTGCAGGCGTGGTCTTTGTGACTGCGACAGACGTTGCGACAGGCGTGATGGGTGCTCTGGTGGTTGCTGACAAAGAAGAGGCTTAGCCTCTTTTTTGGTGTATTTTTTGCATTGACTTTGTCGACAATCTACTTGTATAATCAATAATATGTTTGCGGCATTGTGGCGTGGAATAAAGGCAATAAGCAAAAAAGTCTGGATAACGGCTGCGTTTCTGGCGGTGTTTTTTATCGTCGTATCAACGTGGATTGGTGTGTCAAATGCAATGGCTGCTTTCAGGCCACCCAAATGGAACGGCTTGGATTTAACGGCACAGCAACGTGCGACGGTTTCTGGCAACGGCGGACCTGCTGTAATGGTCGGCAACTGGCTTTACTTCGTTGGTAATTATGTCGAGACCGACAGAATCCGATACCGCCAAAACGAACACAACAATGTAACGTACGGAGCAATTTACAGGGTATACATACCAGAGGGCGGCGAACCATTATACGAAGACGCCAGCAAGGTAAACGAGTTCCCGAACCTTTACACCCAACACCTTCTTGACAAGACCCAGTACCACCTGGTTGTACCAAAGGTCGCAGGCTTTGACAAAGCGGCGCTTTGGATATTTGACGAGCACCTGATTTACACTTCACCGAACAACGGCAGGGACAGGCGTGGCAATTTGCAAACGAAACGACTTGATTTTTTCCGTGTTGACCTTGACGGACGTAATCATCGCAGGCTTTATACGACTTCCAGTGATGCGGTGGAAATCGCCGACTTTACGGTGGCAAGCCTTAACAGTCAGGTATATATCCTTATCAAAGATGGCCAGCTATTCCGACGCATAAGTGTAACGGAAAGACCTGGTCAAGTAACGACTGTAAGTCGCAGTGTAAGTTCCCAACACGGGATTGCGTTGCCCGTGGTGACGTCTTACAGAACAGACTTTGACTCGTGGAAAGGGGAAGAGATGATAGGACTTCCAGGATTTCCGGTCTTTGACGATTACAGCCTTGCCAACAGTTACCAAGGCATTATGGGTTATGTTTACTACACTGAAAGTTTAAGCGAAGAAGAAAGCAAGCTTGGGCTTACAGGTATCAAAGTTTTCCAATATGATGTGCTTAATGACAAAACTGTTGAAGTTCGTGTTTTGGACCATACTGTTCACCTGCACGGGCTTTCAAATGGACGACTTCTTTATACTCTGCAAGAAATTGGTGCAGACTTTGCGCACGGACTTTTTGCACTCAACCGCATTATCGATGCCGACTGGAAAGTACCATTCAGCGGGACGCCTGTGGGAACTGGAATAACCAAACTGCTCGCTGGCGAACGCTGGGACATGCGAAGCGACAGTGTCTTTTGGCAGACAGAGAACGCCCCACACGAAACACATTTCAGGTACGCTCTTGTAAGAAGCGGCACTATGCATCTGTACAGCTCGGATTCGCAAGACCATATCGCAGTAGTTCCAGGCGTTGCACCCGAAGACGTTATTCGGGTTTGCAGGCAATACGTTCATTACCTAGACGGCACAGGAAACTTCGCAGCAGTCGAGTTGCACAACGGTGCCGAGAAAACTTTGGGCAGAGTCTCACGAACACAGGACGCAAGCATCGAAATGCGAACATGGGTGGTTGGAAGGGGCAACATGTACTGGCATTTCTTTATAAGGGATTATGCTGCGGAATGTGGCGAAGACCACGACCACAACCATGACAGTGAAGAGGTGAATATCGCAATGCTTGCCGATTTATGGTCTGCTCGCCAGCGTGACTTTGAACAGCAGTTCGTATTTATCTTGGGGCGTCTTGATTGCAAGTTCTTGAATAATCCAGACGACAGCCACGATGGATGTTGTGACAGATAAACAGCAGGAGGAACAATGGAAAAAAACACACTGGCGGAAGTTGAAAAGATTTTACGGGACTTCAAAGGACAGCCCGATTTCAAGGTAGCGATGGACACACGCCTTGATGCACTTGGACTTGACAGTCTCGATACTGTTTCACTTGTAATGGACATCGAGGATAAACTTGGTGTCGTTATTGATTCAGGTAACCAGACCACCGTAACTATTGGTGATGTCGTAAAGATAATCGAAGCCCAGAAAAACAAGCCGTAATCGCTGTTTTTTAGGTCACGCACACTTGCCTTAATCGGCTCGAACTTGCAGTACAGGCGAAATTACGGCGTTTCAGGGGTATCGCCTTTTCTAATTTGCCATTTTTTGCAAAAATTTTCGGAAAAGACTGGATTTTTTTTGCTGTCTGTGATACATTTAAGGCAGATTTTAAGGAGCAAAAATGGCTAAAAAACCAGTGGCTGAAGTAAAGCCTAGTAATGTAAAAAAAGCTATCGAGGCTGTGAAACCTGCAAGCAAATCCGACGAAAAAAAATATGGCGCAGGCGAGATTCAAGTTCTCGAAGGACTTGACCCGGTTCGCAAACGACCTGGTATGTATATCGGCTCGACCGACGAAAGGGGGTTGCATCACCTCATCGTCGAAGTCGTTGACAACAGTGTTGACGAAGCACTCGCAGGATTCTGCGATACCATAAGTATCGAAATATTAAAAGACGGAAGTTGTTGCATTACCGACAACGGACGTGGAATTCCAACAGGCATACACAAAACCGAAAAGCGGTCGGCTGTCGAGGTCGTCCTTACCAAACTTCACGCAGGTGGAAAGTTCGGCGGTGGCGGATATAAAATCTCGGGCGGTTTGCACGGGGTTGGACTCTCCGTTGTTAATGCGCTTAGCGAATGGCTTGATGTCGAGATTTGGCAAGACGGAAAAACTTTCAAACAAACATACAACCGTGGTATTCCGCAAAAGGCACTTGCCGAAACCGGCAAGACCACAAAGCGTGGTACAAAGATTACATTTATGCCCGACGCCGACATTTTTGATGCGGTGGATTTTAACTATGATTCGATTCGGGCACGACTTCGTGAAGTTGCGTTCCTCAACAAAGGTCTTCGAATCTTGGCAAGCGATGCTCGGCCGGGGCGTGAACGAAAAGACGAATTCCGTTTCAAAGGCGGTATCGTCGAGTTTGTTGAATACCTCAACCGAAACAAAGAACTTGTCGTTCCGCAAGTCGTCTACATCGCAAAAAAGAACAAAACAAACGAAATCGAAATTGCATTTGCATATAACGATGGCTATGGCGAGAATATTCACACCTACGCCAACAACATCAACACAGAAGAGGGCGGTGTGCATCTTATTGGCTTCCGCAACGCTCTTAACAAAATCGTCAACGACTATGGCAAAAAGACCGGCATGATTAAAGAAAGCGAGAAACTAAGCATCGATGACACGCTTGAAGGTATTACTGCCATCGTAAGTGTTAAGCTTATGAACCCACAATTCGAGGGGCAAACAAAAACAAAACTTGGTAACAGCGAAATGCGTGGCGAAGTTGAAAAGGCTATGGCAGGCTTTGCCGAGTTCCTCGAAGAAAAACCAAAAGAAGCAAAAGAGTTACTTCTTAAATTCATCACCGCACGAAATGCCCGTGACGCTGCACGAAACGCAAAAGACTTAATTCGCAGGAAATCAAGCTTGGAATCAACAACCCTTCCCGGCAAACTTGCGGACTGTACTGAAAAAAACCCAGACCTATGCGAAATATATATCGTCGAGGGCGAATCCGCCGGCGGTACCGCAAAACAGGGCAGGGATAGGCGCTTCCAGGCAATCTTGCCGCTTCGTGGAAAAATCCTGAACGTTGAAAAAGCACGCCTTGCCAAGGTTTTGGAAAACACAGAAATTAAAAACATGATTACCGCATTCGGTTGCGGGATTCAAGAAGACTACGACGCAACCAAACTGCGTTACGGCAAAATCATCTGTATGACTGATGCTGACGTTGACGGCTCGCATATTCGCATTTTGCTTTTGACTTTCTTTTATCGATTCATGAAACCACTTATCGAAAAAGGTCACGTCTACATCGCCCAACCACCACTTTACAAAGTCACAAAAGGCAAATCCGATACTTATATTTACTCCGATATGGATTTAGAAAAACATCTTAAATCAGTCGGCAAGTCCGGAACACAAGTCCAACGCTACAAGGGTCTTGGCGAAATGAACGCCGAGCAACTTTGGGAAACAACAATGTCACCATCAAACCGCACATTGCTGCAAGTGTCTTTGGAAGATGCATTCTTGGCGGACGAGATTTTCAGCACACTAATGGGCGAAAAGCCCGAACTGCGGCGTGACTTTATTTCCGAGCACGCAAAAGCGTTCGTCAGCAACTTGGACGTATGATTGGGGTGAGAGGTAGATTATGAAGAAAAAAGACTATTCAGAAGAACTGGCACAAATGGAAGATAACACCAAAGTTATCAAAGTGCGTATCGAGGACGAGATTAAAAAATCGTTCATGTCTTATGCGATGATGGTAAACGTAAGTCGTGCCATTCCAGACGTGCGTGATGGGTTAAAGCCTGTTCACCGCAGGATTTTATATTCCATGTATGAACTTGGCGTAACTCACGACAAGCCACATAAAAAATGTGCCCGCATAGTTGGCGAGACCATGGGTAAATACCACCCACATGGCGACAGTGCGATTTACGATGCACTCGTTCGTATGGCACAAAACTTTTCGATTAACTGTCCGCTTGTTGACGGGCACGGAAACTTCGGTTCCGTCGACGGAGACCCTGCGGCTGCGATGCGTTATACCGAAGCAAGGCTTTCTGCCATCTCCGGCGAACTCCTCCGTGACATCGACAAGAACACCGTAAACTTCGTCCCAAACTTCGACGAATCTGAACAACAACCTGCTGTGTTGCCTGCCCGCTTTCCAAACCTTCTTGTCAACGGCTCGGACGGTATTGCGGTTGGTATGGCTACAAACATTCCTCCACACAACTTGCGTGAGGTCATCGACGGCGTAATAGCCGTCATCGACGACTCGGACGTTGCCATTGAAACTTTGATGAAGATTATCCCCGCACCCGACTATCCGACAGGCGGAACGATTATGGGCCGTGCTGCGATTCGCAATGCGTACAAAACTGGTCGTGGTGGTGTTGTAATTCGAAGCAAGTGCGACATTCAGGAAGAACGTGGCAAAACAAAAATCGTTATAACCGAACTTCCGTACCAGGTCAACAAAGCCAAACTCATCGAAACTATTGCCAACCTTGTCAAAGACAAACGTGTCGAAGGTATTAGTGACGTCAATGAAGAATCCGACAGAGAGGGTCTTCGCATCGTTCTCCACATCAAAAAAGAGGCAAACCCGCAAGTCGTGTTGAACGCACTCTACAAGCACACCCAACTGCAAATCTCGACGGGAATTATTTTCCTTGCACTTGTTGGCAACGAACCAAAGTTTTTGAACCTCAAAGAAATGCTGACTTACTATCTTGACCACCAAAAAGAAATCATCACACGCCGCACAAAGTTTGATTTGGAAAAAGCGGAAGAACGGGCACATATCTTGGACGGACTGGTCATAGCACTTGCCAACATCGACGAAGTCATCGCAATGATTAAAAAGGCTGATGACCGACAAGATGCATGCAACAAGCTGATGAAAAAATTCTCGCTTACCGACAGGCAGGCAAACGCAATTTTGGAAATGCGCCTGCATCGTCTTGCAAAACTCGAAGTCGAAAAAATAAAAAAGGAACTCAAGGAACTCAAAGACCTCATTGCCGAACTCAAATCCATATTGGCAAGTCCAAAAAAGATTCTTGATATTATCAAAAGAGAACTCAAAGACATCAGGGAAAAGTACGGCTACGACCGACGTACTGAACTAAGTGCCGACTATGGCGAAATCGAAATTGCCGACCTTATTGAAAAACAAGACGTCGTCGTGTCAATGAGCCACTACGGATACATCAAACGCCTACCACTTTCCGAGTACCGTGCGCAAAAACGTGGCGGTCGTGGGGCAACATCGCACGTTACAAAAGAGGAAGACTTCGTCGAAAACCTTTTCGTAACCAACACACACAACGACTTGTTGTTCTTCACAAACGTCGGAAAAGTATATCGCATCAAAGCCTACGAAGTGCCCGAGGCTCCGAAAGGAAGCAAGGGCCGTGCAATTATCAACTTGTTGCAACTTGGCGACAACGAGCGTGTGACGGCGGTTATCCCTATCGAAGACTTCAACAACGGACACTTGATGATGGCAACGGCGCAAGGGTTGGTCAAAAAGACATCTATCGAAGAGTTCGCAAAAATCCGCAAAGTCGGTAAAGCAGCGATTACTCTGCACGGAAAAGACGAACTTATAAGCGTTCAACTTACAAGCGGACGTGACGAGATTTTAATGGCAAGCTCAACAGGTAAATGCATACGGTTCAGCGAAGAAGACGTACGCTCGATGGGGCGTGGCGCCGCAGGCGTCAAGAGTATCAGGCTCGACGCAGTGGGCGACGTTGTCGTCGATATGACGGTTATCAAACCAGGGCACGAGATTTTAACGGTCAGCGCAAACGGTTACGGCAAGCGCAGTGATGTTGATGATTATCGCCTTCAAAGTCGTGCCGGCAAGGGTATAAAAGCGGGAATCTTTAACGAGAAGACCGGGCAACTTGTCAACCTTAAACAAGTGCGCCCAGACCAAGACGTGATGATGATAAGCGACAACGGAACGATTATTCGTTGCCGTGCTCGTGACATAAGCAAAATCAGCCGTGACACACAAGGTGTCCGCATTATGAAACTTGGTGGCACAGGCAAAGTCGTATGCGTGGCAATCGCCCAAGCGGAACAGGAAGAAGAAGCGGGTGAGTAAAAAGCTCGCAGACATATTCGACGAAAAAACGATGACACAAATCGCTCGCTTTTTTTCAAGGGTTGCCGAGGACTATAAAATTGACGAAGCGTACTTGTTTGGCTCGCATGCTGATGGTACGCATAAAGATGGCAGTGACATTGATATGGCGGTTGTCTCCGATGCAATAAAGAACTCTCAAGACAAACATAACATCTTTTTGCGGGCACGGGCATGCAACCACAGAATTCATGTACACTCGTTTGGCAAACAAGAATTCGTTGCAAAGGAGTCAAATGTTGTCGAGGCAATTAAATCTGGCATACCAATTGACGTGGCAAAGGTTCTTAAATCGTCTGGTAGGGGAAGCGAATGGGAAACCCAAAAATTGTAAGTATTGTCGGAATTACAGCAAGCGGAAAATCGTCGCTTGGTATTAAACTGGCGCAAGAGTTTAATGGCGAGATTATAAGTTGCGACAGCAGACAGGTGTACAAGAATTTGGACATTGGCACGGCGAAAGTAACGAAGCAGCAGCAAGCACTTGTACCGCACCATTTGATTGATGTGGTCGACGTCGGCAAGACGTTTAATGTATTCGACTTCCAAAAATTAGCGTATGCGGCAATTGATGATGTCCTCGCACGTGGCAAATTGCCAATCCTCGTCGGCGGAAGCGGGTTGTATTCCCGAAGCATCGTCGAGGGCTACGTCTTTGCGAGGAGCGAAGCGACGAAGCAATCCAGGAATAATCCAAAGTACAACGTCCTGCAAATCTGTCTTGTACCACCAAGAGATATTGTAGAGCCCCTCGTGGTTAAGCGAATTGACGAACGTCTTGAACAAGGAATGATAAAAGAAACCGAGGACTTAATAGATAAAGGCATATCGAAAGACTGGCTTCGCAGCCTTGGACTTGAATACTACTGGAACGTCCTATATATAGAAGGAAACGTCGATATAGACGAATACAAGCGCCAACTTAAAAACAAAACGATGCAATTTATCAAACGCCAACGCACGTGGTATCGAAAAGAAAAAGACACTGTGTATCTAACCGACGACTTCTACAAAAAAAGCCGCAAGTTAATTGCGGACTTTTTGGCGTAATTTTTATCAGTCGTCTTTGCGTGCAGGTGCAATGCACAGGCATCGGTGCGGTTCTTTACCGGTTGAATACGTCCGTATTCCTTGGATTTCTTGAAGGGCGCTGTGGATTATCGCACGCTCTCTTGCGTTCATTGGTTCAAGTTTTATAAACCGTCCTGTTTCTTTTACTTTCTCTGCTTTGCGAACTGCAAGCGCTTTTAATGTTTCCGTGCGACGCTCTTTGTAGTCCTCGACGTTGAAGTACACACGCTTGTTCTCACCCGCAGAATTTGCAATTGCAATAGAACTTACAAGCGTCTGAATTGCATTCATAACCTCGCCGCCTTTGCCGATGATAAGGCCAACCCCTTCGCCATTTACGTTGATATTAAAACTTGTTTCCGTCGTCTCATGCGTGACCTCGGCTTTGCTTCCTAAAAGTTCAACAAGTGTCGTTGCGAAATCAAAAGTCTTTTGAAACTTCTTCGGCATGTCGCCGGTTTGCTCCGGTGCTTTCTTTTTAACTTCTTTCTCGACCGCTTTTGTTTCTTTCTTTTCTTGCTTAACCTCTTTCTTTACTTCTTTCTTCTCTGGCTTCGCTTCTTTCTTAGCTTCGGGTTTTGGCTTCTCTTCTTTTTTCGGCTTTTCCTCTTTCTGAACTTCGTTGCTCGCTTTGCTCGTCACTTCAACTGGCTTGGCAACCTCTTTTTCTTTAAGAGTCACTCGTACCTTGGCTTTCTTCAAAAAACCCGCCTCCTGGATAATGTCTACGTCGACTTCGTCGTAGGATGCGCCAAGTTGTTGCAAGGCGTCTTCAATTGCGGCTTCAATGTTCTTTGCTTGGGTCTCAATACTTTTCATGTGTTGTTTCTCCTTTATTTAGCACTTCGCTTTTTGAAATAGCGTGTGTGCGGATTGATGATAGGGTGATTCGGTTCGGCGTCTTTTTTCTTTTGCTCCTGCCTCTTAATTATTTTGTCGATGATAACATTAGCGCCAAGACCCATAGTCGTTTGAATTATCGCCCCAACCGAGATATAAATCGCAAAAGACGTAGCCGATTGCAACACAAACATTATCATCATCGCAGGCATAATAAACTTCATATACTTCATCATTTTTTGTGGGTCAACCTGCGGCATTGCATTAGGGTCGGCTTGGGCTTTTGCCTGGCGCATGCTGTAACCGACTTCGGCTTCTTTTTTCGCTGCCTCGGCTTTTTTCTTTTGCATTGCTGCCGTATTGACCTGCATGGAAAAGAACATCGTCGCCGGAACAATAACAAGGAAAATCAAGTACCCATTCCAACCGAAAGAGTTCCCCTTATAAAGCCCAGTACCAGAGTACTGCCCAGTCTCGTCATTGATACTAAAAATCGTATTATAAGCGCCTTCCGTTATAGTCTGGTCATCAACAGCGTTTCTGAATTGACCAAGTGACGGACGCTTGCTTGCCCACGTATCGGCCCGGAAGATATTATGCACCCATATGAACCCCTCGGTATGTTCCGAGTATACATCATTAAGTTCCTCACGGAATGTCTTTCCTTCAAACTCTCCTTCTTCAAGAGTTCCCGCAACCTCGTGCTTGATATAAACATCGTGAAGTGCCTGCGACTGGATGTTAATATTCAGCGAGCTTATTTGATTAAGGCAACTAAACACCGCAAAGAAAACAAGCATCGTGACTATTGTATTTCCAAACATGGCAAGATTTGAAATCATCGGATTATGTCCGTTACGACGGTACATCTCTCGGCGTGCGGCCATAAATTTCATTGGGTCTGCACCGTATTGTGCTTTAAGTTCGGCCTCTTCCTCTTTGAACTCTGCAGCTTTTGCGGCGTTCCTTTTAGAAAAATACTTGTTAAGAATATCCAAAGGAAACAAAAACAACCGCAGTATAATCGCAAACAAAATAACGGCAACACCATAACCAACAAAGCCGGTCAGCCCTTGCAAAAGCCCGAACACTATAGAGTTGAATGGGTCATTGCCCTGCGGAATTGTAACTGATGCGATTAGGTTAAACATATTGCTCCAATCTAATGTAAAGCGGAACTGTGGGTTTTGTCAAGCCAGAGTTTCTTGTAACAGTTGCTTTATCTTTTCTTTGCTGTCGAAGTAGTTCGACAAGGATTCATCTTTGTTAAGTGCATTGATAAGAAGTGCCATAAATTTTGTAAGGTCAACGACTGTAAGCCACTTGGCGTGTGCTTTCGGAACATAGGACAAGTTCGTACAATACACGTGCTTGATAATGCCATCGGCGTTTGCTTTGTCAAAGCGCTCTGTGCCCGCAATAAACAGACCGAACGTTGCAATTACGATGGTACTTTCGGCACCACGGGATTTAAGTTCCTCGGCAACTTCAATTACGGAATCACCCGACGCTATCATATCATCGACGATAACACAAATCTTGTTGTCAAGCGGCGGACCCGCATAGGCTTTTTCAATGACGGGATTTTTACCGTCGACTATGCGACTGTAATCACGACGTTTGTAGAACATACCCATATCAAGTCCAAGCATGCTCGCCATGTCAACGGCACGCCGCACTGCACCCATATCTGGTGACACAACTATCATCTTTTCTTTGTCGATGTTCTTTTTTTCTCGTGTGATAAATTCTTTCAAGATGGGGTATATCGGACTTATCGACTCGAAACTTTTGGTTGGAATTGCGTTTTGAATACTTGGGTCGTGGGCATCGAATGTCAAGATATTGTCAACACCCATTGCCACAAGTTCTTGCAACGCAATTGCACAGTCAAGGCTCTCCCGACCGCTGCGCTTGTGTTGGCGACTTGCATAAAGCAAAGGCATAACAACAGTAGTGCGGGCGGGTTTACTTGCGGCCGCTCCGATAGTTCGCTTGATATCTGCAAAGTGGTCGTCTGGGCTTTTGCGGTTCTCGGTGCCATACATCTTATAAGTGCATGACCAGTTCCCAACGTCCGCAATAATGTAAAGGTCTTGGCTGCGAACCGTTTCATTGATGCGCACTTTGCCTTCGCCGTTGCTAAACCTTACGATGCAGTGGTCGGCAAGGTACTTTTCTTTTTTCGGTTTGTTAAGTTCTTGAATGTGTTTCTGCAACTCTTCCGCTCTGTCGGCAAATCCGTCGAGTGCGATGATTTTCAGTGGTGGCATGATTTCTCCTTGTAAGCCTGGCACATACACTTTTCAAGGACTGCGCTTCGCTAAGGTCGCTTAAAAAGTATATGTGCCAAGCCTCACTGGATGAAGTCTAGCATATCATTTTTCAAATTGCAAAGACTAAATGCATGGAAGAAGTGATGAAAAGTGCACAGCACAAACGGGACGCCCAAGGGAATGTGGTGGTGGACTATATAGAGGAAGTCGAGTTCTCTTATATAGACTGTCACTCATCTGTTAGAACTCTCAAAAAGCATGTGATACTGCCGCATGCAACTGCACGATATAATTAAAACAATAGATGAAGGAAAAGTTCAAAAACTACCACCATTCAAAAAGTATATGTTTGATATTTTCTGCCACAACTTGGAAAAGCTTGTGTCAGATAGGGGCATCGTTATAAAGATACTGGAATTGATTATGGATTCATATTGTGAACATTGTACAAACAAGTCAAATGAGGCGGAAGTGACAACAAGGCGGCAAAGCAAGTCAAAGCGTGTCCGCAAGCGACAGTCTAGTTCTCGCCGAACAGATAGCCCGTAGTTACATTAAAGTATTTCGCAATTGTTTTAATCTGTTCAATACTTGGTTCGCTATTACCTCGTTCCCAACTACTGATTGTGGTATTTGCCACATTCATAATCTTCCCGAAATCAGATTGCCGTATTCCTTTCTCGTTCCTCAAGGCTTTTAGTATTTTGCCGAAACCATTCTTCATTAAAATATCTTATTAGAAATCATTCCAAGAAACTTGCAATTCCAAGTTTCTTGGAATATACTCGGTGCAGGGGAAGAAATGACTAAAAAATCCAAAACCACAAAAAGCAAAAAATATGATTATCCTTTCGGTTGCAAGTGTTGCAAAGTTCGAAAAGGGATTTTCAATCTACCGAGACAATGTCGCTGATTATTATGCTTCGCCATTTCTCGGCACATCTCTTATTTCCCGCCACCCGTTTCTCGGACACCCCTCTTATGTGTCTCGCCATTTCTTGGCGAAGCATTTTTTCCATCCACGATTCTCGGATACTCCTCTTATGTGCCTCGCCATTTCTTGGCGAAGCATTTTTTTATCCACCCCCGTTTCTCGGGTGACACAAATTTAATTGTCTCGCCGTTTTTCGGCGAAGCATAAATGTCACCAACCCGTTACATTTCGTATATATATGCTAAACTGCGCTGGGTTTTTAGAACAGGCGATGCCGTAACACTGCCAGATTTTTTTAGTTACGATGTACCCGCAAGCCATTTTTTGGCTAGGCGATGCCGCATGACACCGATGCGAAGAATAAAAGGGCGCCCGCTCCGCCTGTTTCAACGAACCCTAAAAACCCACTTAACATAAAATTAAGTTCATAAAAAACCCGATTGTACTAAATCGGGTTTCTTGTGATGTTATTTGGTAAAGCATTCCAACTTTTTCTTGACGATGCCTTTAACGTGTTCACGTGCGGGTTTTAGGTACTGGCGTGGGTCGAAGTGGCTTGGGTTTGTGTGGAAGTGCGTGCGCAGGGCGGCAGTGAACGCAAGGCGAAGGTCGCTGTCGATATTGATTTTGCGAACACCAAGTGGAATGGTTTTTGTAAGTTTCTCTTCCGACATACCAAGGGCATCTTCAATTGCGCCGCCGAACTTGTTAATTGTTGCGACGTCTTCTTGTGTGACGGAACTTGCGCCATGTAACACAAGTGGGGTATCAGGAATTTGTTTGTGAATTGCTTCAAGGATATCAAGCCGAAGTTGCGGGTCGGTGCCTGGTTTGAACTTATGTGCGCCGTGTGACGTACCGATGGAAATCGCAAGCGATGTAACCCCAGTTCGTGCCACGAAATCTTTCACCACTTTCGGGTCGGTGTATGTGGATTCCTCGTTTGAAACTTCGTCTTCAATGCCCGCAAGCTGTCCAAGTTCACCTTCAACCGACGGAACCTCGACGCCATGCTTTTTGGCGTACTCGGCGGCATAATCGACAACACGCTTGGTTATTGCGATGTTTTCTTCATAAGGGAAGTGGCTTCCGTCAATCATAACGGACGTAAAGCCGCCGTCGATACAATCTTTGCAAACCTCGAAAGTATCGCCGTGGTCAAGGTGCAGGGCTATTGGAATGTTGGTGCACTCGCATGCCGCTTCGACAAGCTTGCGAAGGTATGTTGCGTTGGCATACGCTCTTGCGCCTTTACTGACCTGCAAGATAATCGGAAGTTGCATTTCGTTTGCGGTTTCCGTGATGGCTTGGATAAGCTCCATGTTGTTGACGTTGAAAGCGCAAATCGCCTTCGTGTGTTTG
>Ga0123356_10000930_pt1 | contig 32341 bp, 23 predicted proteins | sample TergutEmb28metaG_2_FD_92546 | JGI IMG/M metagenome (GOLD analysis project Ga0123356, IMG submission 92546) | Embiratermes neotenicus P3 segment gut microbial communities from Petit-Saut dam, French Guiana - Emb289 P3 | ecosystem: Host-associated > Arthropoda: Insects > Digestive system > Gut ...
GCGGGTAAAAATCTGTATCCGCCTCCAGCTACCGTAGCGTTTTTTATCCCTTCTTCAGTATCCTGTGTCGAAAATAGGCGTGTTATACTAATCTGTGTATCTTCTTCCAAAGCTCCCGGTGGTATTATTATCCTGGCTTCTTCAAGCTCTACAACACCTCCTTCAGATGCTGTTATCAATTTTGACTCGCTAGGAGCTATTAAAGGTACATACACTTCCAACATTTCTGTTTCTACATGTCGTATAACGCTCTCTAACGCTTCGTCTATTACATTTTGTGTTATTATATCCAAACCGTCAGGGTATGTGTTAAAATAATAAGGAAACTTTACAAACTGTACTTCTACACTCGATAACTTAACAGGAAAGAAAAAGACACTCTGGGCAAATACTAATGTTATTGCTACTGCTTGGCTTATTATCTTTTTCATAAATTTCCCCTTAGCGAATTAATCATGATAAAAATATACACCATATTTTAATAATTGCAATACTTTTTTTAAAATATTTTTATTTATTTTAAAAATTTTCTGTTTTATACAACTGTAGATGTATCATAACATCCAACTATAGTTGGATGTCGCTCATACTTTAGTTGGATTTTTAACATTTTTTTGTGTATATAATATCTTCGTAAATAATTTTTAATTTTTATATATCATACTAACAGCTGTAATTGTAGTAGTAACTTCATTATATGTTTTGTGAATTTTCATACAATTGTCGAACTAGAATTCCTTATATACACCCATATTTCTGTTACTTAGGAATTAATAACACTATTTAAATTAATTAAACTAAATCAAACGCAAGTAAAAAATATTATCTTTTTCATCTTTTAAACAGCAAATTTAATTTTTTTTAATTTATAATTAACGCTGGATATACTAACATATCTACTGAGAAAAGCAGCCATATCAGAGGGGAACCTTCGTATGACCACTCAAAACATGGCTTTACCAAGCAGTGGTCATACTCGGTTGAGGTTTGACGCCTGCGCGGATTTTCGCTCACGCCTGTTATATAATTCGCAGCATACATTTTAGCTGACATTTCGTGGTAATATTTTATAATTTCTTAACCCTGTTCCCATTTTATAAGAATAAATAATTCATTAATATCCATAAATAATTCACCAAAAACACCATGACGTATAACTAATATACGATTATCATCTAATTTGAAATGTTCATTATAAATATTTGCTAATCCATCTATTTCAAATAATTCTAAATCATGCAATTTTTTTAAATAATCTATTTCGTGTTTAGAAAGTAATTCCATATAGTGAATTTTAGAAAAATCATCATCTGGGTTAAAAAAAATTAATCTGTTCTCTCTTATTCTTTTAAAAAACATTTTTTCATTACAATAAAGACCATAATCTTTTCTATTACTTTTTTCCGGAAAATAAGCAATATATTCATCGCTTCCAGAATACACACATGAAAAATATTTGTATTGTAATTCCTCTTCTATTATCCAATCTTTAGAAGACAAACATCTATTTAACTCTACTTTATCAACGTAAGAAAATATAAATTCATCAAAATCATGTAATTTTACTCTATAATTTATTTTCATTTATCAATTAGTACCAGTAAATCGTTCAAGATAAAATATAACTTCTTCGTGTTCAGATGGAAAACGAGTTTGCTCATCCATTCTCCCTGTAATTGTATATCGGTTATACATAAGTGTAGTATATTGTCTGTATCGTTCAGATTGCCCAGGGGAAATTGGATAGCAATTATATAAAATTACACCTGCTTTATATTCATTTTGAGAACGTATAAATCTTCCTTCACCATCAAGAACATAGCCAGATAAATATTGTTCCTTCTGTTCTCTAATACTTACGTTTTTATTTCTTAACTCGATATTTAAATCGATTCTTTGTGTATGAATATAGTGATGTCGATTCAACCTATATTTAAATTGAGGTATTTCAACAATACCATTCTCATTTGTAGTATATTCATAAAAATGTACAATTCTTTTTGAAATTGAATCAGCTATAAAAAATCTTTCATAACCAATTATATTAACAACAATAACATTTATTCCTTCAAGCGGTTGTCTTGTTTGTGCATCAAGTACAGTAAGAGTTACCGGGCGATATTCTATTTCTTTATCTGAAGACCCGGCGGCATAGATACTACTGGTTATTAACAATAAACCAAATATTATAACGATAACAGGGATTCCAAAAATTATCTTTTTCATCTTATTCTCCTGTTATTATTTCATGTCTGCTTTCTTTTTCCATTCCAAGCTCTTCATGTGTAATCCTGCCGTCTGCCAATGCTTTATTACGCATTTCATAAAATAAGCCGGCTTCGGCGGTCAAATAATACGGACCAACATAAAGTAAATACAAGATACCGCATGTTAACACTGAAAGCAATAACCAGCCAAGCCAGCTTAAAGTGAAAATAAAAATCTCCCATTTATAACCTTGTGTTATGCGCATGGAAATCTTTATCGCTTCAAGAGCGGTAACTTTGGGATGAACAGCTAAAATATAAGATGTAAAATAATATGCAAAATATTTTACAATACCGGGAATAATAAGTAATAACATCCATATATATATCCAAAGTATCATCCACAACATACCGCCGAGTTTGCGGAAGAAATTAATTTTTAAACCGGAAAACATCATTCCAACAGCGGCTTTTTCGTTATTGTATATCTTGAAAAATTCACCTGTCATGTTGATAATAATTACTATAATCAAAGCAAGTAACGGAATTGCTAAAAACAGCGGAGTAGCATCATATATCTGATTCTCAGATATACTCTCAAAATAATATTGTATTAAAATAAATACTGTATATATAAGTACAAGCAGTATAGCGGTTCCATACTGTTTAATAAAAGCGGCTTTTGCCTGCGCTTTAATTTCCTGTCTTGTTTTCATGCCCTGGCTATTATCAACTGATGATATTGATTTAATAATATATCCGCATTTAGGACAGGAAAACTCGCTATTGTAAAGAAAATTTTCATCTTGTGGTATTTCTGCATTACATTTACTGCAAACCATTTTTTCTCCTGTTATATTTTTATATTATATCAACTCTTTTTCTTTGTCATCAATTCTATAGCTTCATGCTGCGAAGAAGCATTTATAACAGCTTCACGCAAAGTTTCGTTTCTGAAAATCGAACCGACAGCGGCAAGAAATTGCACATAAAGTCCGCAGTCTGTTTTTGGAGATACAATTAAAATAATTACACGGGAAGATTGTCCGTCCATAGAATCAAAATTAATTCCTTCTTTGCTTATTCCTATGGCTACTGTAGTTTCTGTAATTCCATCGGTTTTTGCATGAGGAAGGGCAATACTGTGCTCCATACCGGTGCTCATTGTTTTTTCCCGTTCAAAAACATCTTCTAAAACAAGATTGCGATCCAGGAGTTTACCCTGCGCATCAAGTGAATCAACTAGTTCTGTTATTACCTGTTCTTTTGTATTACCTTTTAATTCCAAAATAAAACTGCCGTGATTTATTAGAGCTAAAATATCTTTTGTAGTACGCGCTTCTGTATCCAGTAAGTTCTTTTTCATCTTTGCAGGATCAGCGGATGTTTTTAGTTTTTCAATACTGCTTGAAAGTTCCAATATAACTTCGTAGATTTCATTTTTTACAAACGGCATGTCGGTTTTGGAAGTTGTAATTGTAATGGATTTATTTTTTTCGGTTATAAATAAAGCAGTTTCGTCTTTACGCGCCTGGGTAAAACCTTTATCTTTGCTCATCGTTTGAACATAAAAACCTTCATTACGAAGTTCTGCTAAAATATTGCTTGTAACAAGGTCTGCGATTTCTCTGGTTTCAAAAACCCAGTTTTCTGAAACGCTGTTATCATCTATTTCAGGTTTTCTTGTTCCGCGTCCGGGTATCTTTAACATTAAAGCAAGGATTGGGGGACAGGCAATAATAGACAGAAAAATCATGAACACTGCGGCAGAAAAATTCTGATTATTAATTACTCCGGCTGCAAGTCCTATACCGCATGTAATCAGCGCTCCCTCTCCGCGCGGAATCATTCCGGCTCCAATACGCAATGCTCCCAAACGGTTAAACCCGGAAATCATAGCCATAGCGCCGTTACCGATCATTTTCGCCAATACAACAGCCGCCATGAGCAAAGAGCCGAAAATTAATACAGGCGGTGTAATAATTTCGCGGACATTTACCATCATACCCATTATCGCAAAAAACATCGGTACAAAAAATATATATAAAGAATGAATGCGTTCATGTATAACGGCTGCAATATCCGTTTTAGAAAGTGAAAGTCCTGCAATGTATGCGCCGATGATTAATGCCAAATCCTGTTTTTCAAGTAATCCAGCCAGAATAAAAGCCACACCAAGAGCAAGTACAGAAAACTCAATACTGTTTTTAAATATTTTTAAAAACGAAGCGAGAATCTTGGAACATAATAATAAAAGAGCCGTAGCGCCTAACCAGATGCCGAAAATCCTGCCTGCCATTAATAAAATTCCTGAAGCTGACGGCACTGATGCTGAACCTGTGCTTACAGCAGAAAAAATTCCAATAACTACCGCTAAAAGAATAATCCATAAAACATCTTCAAAAACACCTGCCGAAATTATCGTTACGCCTTCCGGTGAATCCATTTTATTGCGTTCGGATAAAATTCTTGCGCTTATGCCGACAGATGATGTCATGGCAATTACTCCAAAGAACATACAGCGAGGATCTAAAACAGAAAATTTTAATAAAAAAGCGGCGCATAATGTCCCTGCCGCAAACGAAAGTAAAGCTCCGATAATTCCGATTAATCCGCCTTTTAATGAATAACGAAGGAACAATCTTAAGTCGGTTTCCAAACCGGAAACAAAAAGTAATACTACAGATGCAACTGTGGCAAACGAGTACAACTCAACACTTACAGCAAGACCGCTAGCTTCGGAAAATGGAAAAATGCCATTGGGAAAACCCAAACCAGGCAGTGCAATGCCGCCAAGAGCAAAGGGTCCTATCAGAACACCTGCCGAAAGTTCTCCAAGCACCGAAGGTATTTTTGCTTTCTTTGCCAAAAAACCAAACAAGCGCACGGTAAATAAAATAATGCCTATCTGGAGAACCAGCTGGGCAACAAGATCTGTAGTTTGCATATTACTACTGTACTTTATTAATTAATTTATTTCCAGTAAAATGTTTTAATATTCACGGGGGAATTAATGCCTAAAGTACTTCAGCCTAAAGAAATGAGAAAATGCCTTGGCTGTTTTTCATGCATGAGTGTATGTTCGGTAATTAACCATAAAAACCATTCTCTTATTAAAAGCGCAATAAAGGTTCGTACATCGGGAGGCATGGCAAGTAATTTTGTAGCTATAGTGTGCCTTGGCTGCAGCGAACCTGCATGTATGGAAGTATGCCCTAGCCATGCTTTGGAAAAACGAAACGGCGGCGGTGTAACACTAAAGGGAGAAAAGTGTATAGGATGCCGCAAGTGCGAAGGTGCATGCAGCGTTCACGCCATAAATTTCGATGAAGAAACAAAAAAACCAATTATATGCCGCCATTGCGGAATATGCTCGCATTATTGTCCGCACAATTGTCTTCTGATGGTAGAAACAAAGGAGGCGGGTAATGCTTAACGAAAAATATATTAAAGTTTTATATATCGATCTTGAAACAGAAAAAATCAGAATAGAACAGCGTGAGGATTTAATGCCCTACCTTGGCGGTGTCGGCATTGCAAGTGTTCTATTAAAAGAAAACATCAAACCGGAACTTGAACCTCTAAACCCCATGCAGCCTGTTATTTTTGCAATAGGATCAGGAGCGTATATTTTTCCGGTTCTTACAAAAACTGTCGCTATGTTTATATCACCGCTTACAGGGGAGCTGGGTGAAAGTTACGCCGGCGGAAGAATGGCAATGTCTTTGCTGATGGCAGGTTATGACGCACTAGTGTTAACAGGAAAAGCAAAAAACCACAGCTATCTTTCTATTTCCACACACAATGTAAATATCCGCGATGCTAGAGCCATGTGGGGAATGCCTGTAAGCACTGTCGGGCAGAATGTCCGCGATAGAGAGCATCACGACGGGCGAGCAATTGGAAAAAGAACAATTATATGCATCGGACAAGCGGGAGAAAATTGCGTTGCCTTTGCAGGAGTATGCGTCGATACATACCGCCATTTCGGAAGGATGGGGCTTGGCGCATGTCTTGGCAGTAAAAATATAAAAGCAATTTCAATTTACGGCAACCGTTCTATTCCCGTATTAAACGACAAACAATATTTTAAGGTTTACAAGGATATTTATAAAAGATGCACCGAAACTGACAGTATGGCAAAGTATCATGATGTCGGCACTCCTATAAATGTTCTTCCTTTAAATAATTCTGGAGCACTTCCGACATTTAATCTTCGCGCAACATCGTTTGAACACGCAGACCAAATAAGCGGGGAAGCGTTTGCGCATAACAATCTTGTGCGCAAAATGTCATGTACGGGCTGCCCTGTCGGCTGTATTCACATCGGCATGTACCGCAGAGAGTTTGACAAAGGTCATGAATATGAAGCAATCAGCGTCGCCTACGATTTTGAACTTATATATGCGCTCGGCACTTTCCTTGGCATAAGAACAACAGATGAAATTCTGGCTATCATAGAAGAAGTAGAAGAATACGGGCTGGATGCAATGAGTACAGGCGTATGTCTTGGGTGGGCAACAGAAGCATTGGAACATGGTCATATAACCATAGATGATACAATTGTAAAACTGGAATTCGGCGAAAGCAGAGAATACATTAAAGCAATTAAATATCTTTCTACAGGCGTTAATGAATTCTACCGCGCTCTTGGTAAAGGCAGCCGTTACGCCGCTTCAAAATACGGCGGTGAAAATTTTGCAATGCAGATCGCCGGCAACGAAATGGCAGGTTATCATACAGGATACGGAGCCCTTGTCGGCGCTGCGGTAGGAGCGAGGCACTCGCATTTATGCAACGGCGGCTACAGCGTAGACCAAAGTATGAAGGACTTTAACGAAGATGCATATATAGAAAAACTTTTTGCAGAGGAATGCGAACGCTGTATGACTAACTCGCTTGTAATGTGTCTTTTTGCAAGAAAAATTTATGACAGGCAGACAATTCTGGATGCACTTAATTCCATCGGCTGGGATTTAACAAATGACGATCTTGGTATTATCGGAAAACGTATTTACAAAACAAAACTGGAAATAAAAAAAGCGCTTGGTTTTGAACAGGAAAAGGTAAAACTTCCAAAACGTTTTTTTGAAACACCAAGTATGCAGGGCAAACTCGATGAAGAAACCGCGTACAGGATGATCAAAAAGTATTCCGAAAAAACCGAGGCGCTATTACGTGAATGAAAGATATACAAGGCAGATACAGATACCGCAGATTGGAAATGAAGGACAAAAAAAACTTGGCAGGTCTTCAGTACTTGTGGTGGGTGCTGGAGGATTGGGCTGCCCTATCATTACCTATCTTGCTTCAGCCGGTGTCGGCAGAATTGGCATCGCAGATTCTGACACTGTAGCTTTAAGCAATCTTAACCGGCAGTTTTTACACAATACAAACGACATTGGAAGACCAAAAACAGATTCGGCAAAAGAAAAAATCAGCGGTTTAAACAATGAAATAAAAATTCTAACCTTTGCCGAACACTTAAACGAAACTAATGCCTCGAACATTATAAACGGATACGATATTGTTCTTGGCGCTGTTGATTCTTTTGAAACCCGCTTTATAATTAACAAAACTTGTGTAAAACTTTCCATACCGTATATTGACGGCGGCATAAACGGTTTTTGCGGCAGTATATTTTTTTCAAATCCGCCGCTTACGCCGTGTTTAAATTGTATTTATCCGCAAACTCCGGCAAAAAAAGAAGTACCAGACACAACCAGTGCACTTGGTACTACAGCAGGGGTTACAGGAACAATCGAGGCAAATATTGCTTTAATTTATTTACTGGGTTTGCCAAATCCGGCGTTTAATAAACTTTTATTATATGACGGATTTCGTATGATTATCGATCATATCGAAATAAAACAAAACGAAAGCTGTCTTGTTTGTAATTAATGATATATAATAAAATATGAAAATAATTTTTTACGGCAATGTACTGGAATATACAAACAATGAAAAAACATACGAAGCTAAAAATTGCACAAATGTACGCAGTCTTATAGATGAATTAGGTCTTCATTACGGAGAGGGTTTAAAGAATTTTATAATGAGCGATGAAACCTGCTTCTTTCTTGTAAACGGCAAGGGGATTATGCTGACAGGCGGATTGGAAACAAAATTAAATCAGCAGGACAAGATCGAGCTGATTCCCTTTACCGAGGCTGGCTGAAAAAGAGCTAAACCTTTACAATTATCAAACGAGGATAAAATGGAACTTTTAAAATCCGGAAAAACCAAAGATGTGTATAAATTATCAGATGGAAATTATCTTTTAAAATTTAAAGATACAATTACGGGAAATGCCAAAGGCGAATCAGACCCCGGAGGCAATAGTGTTGTAGGTTCAATAACAGGATTGGGTTCGTCTGCCTTAAAAATGTCGGTTTACTATTTTGAATTACTGAAAAAAAATAATATTTTTACGCATTATGTAAATGCTGATATTTCAAAAAATGAAATGATTGTATATCCGGCATCATCTTTGGGAAAGGGTTTGGAGTTTATTGTCAGGTACAAAGCCACCGGAAGTTTTATAAGAAGATTCGGACTTTACTGCAACGAAAACGATAAACTGCCGAAAATATTTGAAGTTACAATAAAAGATGATGAACGCGGCGACCCTCCGATAACAAAAGAAATACTTGCAGCATTAAATATATTATCATTGGATCAATATGATCAAATACATAAAAAAACAATAATGATCTGCGATATAATAAAAAACGATCTTTTATGCCGCGGTCTTGATCTTATAGATATAAAAATCGAATTTGGCATTGTAAACGGAGAAATAGCTTTAATCGATGAAATAAGTTCCGGCAACATGCGTGTATATCAAAACGGAAAAAAACTTGATTATTTAACACTGTCAGGTTTAATAAATTAATCTTGAATTGACAAGCCAACTATAATAATAATACACTTGTTTAAAGAGGAAATAATGGTTAATAAAAATATTACAGAAAGATGGGAACGTACACAGTGGTTTAGGCAAGCGCGTTTTGGAATGTTTATTCATTGGGGATTGTACGCAATTCCTTCAAGAGGCGAATGGGTAAGAAGCACAGAAAAAATGCCGCTGGAACAATATCAGCAATTTTTTAATGAATTTAAAGCCGAGGAATACCGTCCAAAAGAATGGGCGGCGTTGGCAAAAAAAGCCGGAATGAAATACGCGATACTTACCGCAAAACATCATGACGGTTTTTGCCTTTGGGATACAAAATTAACAGATTATAAATCGACAAATACACCTGCCAAAAGAGATCTTGTCCGTGAATATGTAGATGCCTTTAGGGCAGAAGGAATAAAAGTAGGGCTTTATTTTTCTATCGTTGACTGGCAGCATCAGGATTATCCGCACTTTGAAGACTGGTATCATCCGATGCGTGAAAATAAAGATTACAGTAATGAAAAACGCGATACTAACAGATACATCGAATTCATGCACGGACAAATCCGCGAATTATTAACAGGATACGGTCATCTAGATATTATGTGGTTTGATTTTTCTTACGGTAAAATGGCAGGTGATACCTGGAAATCCCAGGAATTAATAAACATGGTAAGGTCTATTCAACCTCATATTATTATTGATAACCGTCTTGAAGGTTCGGGAGAAAAATCTGGAACAATTTTAACTGATAACCCTTCGGATTTTGCAGGCGATTTTGCATGCCCCGAACAAATGGTTCCGCCGGCAGGCATCGTTAACGAATCCGGAGACAGCGTGCCGTGGGAAGCATGTCTTACATTAAACAGCAATTGGGGATACTGCGCGGCAGACCAGCATTGGAAACCTGCATCGATGGTAATTCGTATGCTGGTTGAATGTGTATCCAAAAACGGAAACCTTCTTTTAAATGTCGGACCGGATGCAAAAGGGCGAATACCTGCACAGTCTGTAAAGATACTGGAAGAAGTCGGAAACTGGATGGATAAAAATTCACAAAGTATTTATGACTGCGGCATAGCAGATTTTCCAAAACCAGAATGGGGACGTTTCACACAAAACGGTAAAAAACTTTACGCGCACATTTACGAGCCGCAAGCCGGAGCTATCAGTCTTATGAACATGGCAGGCAAATTGGAAAAAGCGCGTCATTTATCGGATGGAAGCGAAGTACGCATCCCGCCGAAAGAATGGAACTTAAGCGAATATAAGGAACACGAATTTTTATATTTAAAACCCGGTCATGGCAACAATTATCCTTTACCTGATGAGATTGATACGGTTGTAGAAATTACTTTAAAGTAATTGATTTTAATAAATATTTAAAGAAATCTTCTTTATCAAGGGTTTGAATAATTTCATCGATTTCATTTCCGCCTTGCTTACGCAGCATAAAACATAGATTAATTTTAATTCCGTTTTTATTTATGGTTGTCCAGGTGCGTGACAGATAAAATCCCGGCGGCGGAACGGATATTAAACCTTTTGTTATTACTCCCGCGATTATATCGGCTTTCATTTTCGCAGATTCTATTTCCTGCAAGGTCATATTTAAGCTGTCTTTAAAAATCACCTGCCTATTCATCCGTTTTCCTATTTCGTTAATATAAGAAATTTCAAGCCCGCATGGTAAACCGTTAACACGGTTTAAAAGAGGAACTTTATTCTGCATTTCCTGTATAAAAATTAAAAGCTGCTTTTTGCTGCTTGTGTTTTTCTCTTTATTTTTTTCCGTACCGGATTGTCCCTGTTTTTTTTCCTTTTTTACAATAAGAGCAGAAGCAGCCATATTAACATATATGTTAAAAAGATTTCTAAACGGGCTGATAACCGGATCAGCTGCGATAAATATTATCAGTACTGCTTCCAATGGAAGATTTAATGGTTTTAAAACAATACCGAGCATTGAAAGCGCTAAAATCCCTGGCATCCCGGCGGCTGCGCAGCCTGCTAAAATTGCCGAAGCAAATATTAAAAGATAGTGTGAAGGAGTTAATATGACACCATAAATTTGAGCAGTAAAAAAAGCGCTAAGAGCAAAAAAGAAAATATTTCCAAATCGTCCCAATGTAATACCGGCAGGAAGAGAGAAATTTACAATTGCAGAATTAAACTCCGGTTTTTTTTCAAAATATTTAACCGCAACAGGTAAAGCTGCCAGTTCACTGCGAGCGGAAAACACAAATAATACAGGTTCAAATAATGATACCAGGTTTAAAAACGCCTTAGAATTCCGGCAGCGCATCAGAATGATAATGACACAAATAATTAAAATTGAAGCAGTACCTGTTATGAACAAAATAATAAATTTAGACATAACCTTGAATAATTGAATATCAAAAGCCGCAATATTAACCGTAAAAAAACATATAAGGAAAAACGGGAAAAAATAAAAAATCCAGCTTATCAATTTTTGGAAAGCATTTAAAAATGATGTAAAAACTTTGATAAGCAATAGCGCCGATTCTTCCTGTAAAACTCCAATCGCAGCGCCCATGATAACTGAAAATAATAAAACAGCTATTACAATTACAGGAGGGATTATAAAATTAAAACTTCTTTGTGCACTTTGCAGCTGCGCTGATTCGCCTGAACCAAGTATTACTTCCGATATACCGCCAGCTCCATCTGTTCCGTATAATGATACAAGTTTGGAGAAAAAAACACCGTTTTCTCCGTCAAATCCCAAGCCGGGTTGTCCAAAAAAACCAAGTCCCATTCCGCAAGCTGCGCTGATTGCCATAAAAACAATAAAGACAAAAACCAGACGGGATATTATTTTTGCGCCTTTTTTTGCAAGAACTAATCTTCCAAAACCGCATGTTACAGCGCAGATTATTACCGGAATAGCGGAAATTTGTAAAATAAAAATATACAGCTCTGTTAATAATGAAAGTATTTTTAAAAATTGGCTGTTATCAACATTAAGAAATACTGTTAACTTCTGGTTGTATAAACCTGCAAATACACCGGCTGCCGCACCCAATAAAATAATAAATGGATTTCCTAATAAAGTTTTTTTCATTACCGGTTGTCTCCAAAATGACGTTCAATAAAAAATGCCGGATAAAAATCCTTACCGTTTTGTAAAAGATATTCGTCCAAAAATACATTTAACCATTCCTGCAATAAAGGAGAACCTGCGGCAACTGCCATAGCCAAATGATCCCGTTTATCACCGAGCAAAATCGGTTTTAAAAAAACAGATGTATCTTTTCTTTTTGCGTCAACCATAAGGATTTCTCCTTCGTCATGGTAAACTGCCAAAAGATCACCTTTTAATAAAGCGTTAACGGCATCGTCCCAGCTTTTAAAAGTTTTTATATCGGCGTTTGGAAAATTGTCCAAGGCGTAATTTTGATAAAGTGAATCAGCCATTACTCCAATACTGCCGTAAAAATTTTTTATAAAATCCGAAAGTTGATTTTCTGTTCCGATTTTTGCATATTCAAGACGATTAACAAGAAGCGCCTGTTTAAAAGTTACATAAGGATTTGTAAAACGAACCAGTTCAGCACGGCGGACAGTAAGGCTTAGTTTACTTAAAGCAATATCCGCCTGTCCGTTTATTACTGCCGTTATAACATCATCAAAACTTGCGTTGTTTCTGTTAAACACAGCCTTTACACCCATGCGGTTTGCAACAGCGTAAGCCAATTCAACATCCAAACCAATTAATTCACCTGTAATTTCTTCTTTATAAAAAAAAGGCTTGTGATCTTCAATATGCATCGCAAAAACCACATACCCCCTGTCAAGAATATCTTTTATTTCAGAAACATGCGATCTTAAACTCCTTGAGCGGATATTCTCATAACGGTTGTTTTCGTCTTTTAAAATGTATACGCTTTGAAGGGGTGTATTAACAATAACCGGCGGCTGCTCTTTTTGAAACTCCGTTATACAGGAGAAAAAAATAATTAAAGACAAAAACGGCAGAAAGTAAAAACATTTTCTTATGAAATGATTCATTTTTTGCTCCCTGTCTTTATAACCTTTTTATTTATTTACAATAGAAGAAATTTTATCGACAATTTCAGAATAATTCATTTGATCTACATTTTCACGCAGCCAAGAAGCAAGATTATCGTCTTCTTCATAATCAAAAACTTCTATTTCATTCATGATTCTTTCTATTTCTTCGATGGCAAAAGATCCGCATGCCGCACACAAATTACGCAGCGCTTCGGAATACGGTTTATCTTTTTTAAGTTTCGTAATAATTTTATCTTCATCTTCTTTAAATATATCATCTAAATCATCGGTTAGTCCTGTAATTACATCCAGTAAAACCTGATTGTGCTCTAGTACAAATTTTAAATCTCCTGCTTTGGCGGCTTTTTCAAGCGCTTCTGCCTGATTCCCTGCAGCTTCAGCCGAAATACCGCGGCATGAACTTTTTACTCCGTGTACTATAATCGCATATTCAGCCAAATTTTCATCATTCACTTCTTTCATTGAATTGATAACAGATCGTGTATTCACTGCAAATGATTTTAATATTTGCAAAAATGTATCCCAATCGCCGCCGAAACGTTCCAAACCTTTATTGATATTTATCCCTTCAATTTTTTTTGCCAGCAATCGCCTGTCATATCCTCTCCTTCTGTCTCCTTTATCCGATCGCCTGTCTTCCCCTGTACGTCCGTCAAAAATGGATTCACCGTCAACAATAATTTGCTTGTCTTTTATATTTTTCTCTATTTCTTCATCACGTACCCATTGATTGACAATAACGTCAAGACGCTGGACATCTACAGGTTTTGTAATAACTGCCTGGAAACCTTTACTTAAAAACATTTCTTCATTACCGGCAAGAGCGTTTGCAGTAAAAGCGATTATCGGCACATTTTTGGCATAATCAGTTCCGATTTCTTCACGGATAATTCTTGTAGCTTCAATCCCGTTCATAATCGGCATCATATGATCCATAAATATGGTGTTGTATTTAACTTCATTGTTACGGACAGCGTCAACTGCCGCCTGCCCGCTTGTTACGCAATCAACCTCCATTCTGTACGGCTTTAACATTCCTTTGGCGACATCTAAATTTGTAAGCACGTCATCAACAATAAGCACTCTTGCGTAAGGAAGAATGATTCTTGAAACCCGGGAAAAAGAATTAAACTTTCTTGATTTATAATGAAAATTTTTAAGATTTTGTATAATATCAGGTGCAATAAGTTTATTATTAACAGCCTTTTGCGGCAGTTTAACGGTAAAAACACTTCCTTTGCCGTATTCGCTTTTTACAAATATTTTTCCGCTCATTGTTTCTGTTAATGTTTTTGTAATTGAAAGTCCAAGACCTGTTCCTTTAATTTCCCTGTTTGTCAGCAAATCTATCTGTGAATAATCGGAAAATAAAGCGCCTACATTTTCCTGCGATATTCCAATACCTGTATCACTGACAGAAGCGGAAAAATAAAATGTATTGTCTTCTCCTTGTTCAAAATTAATGCTTAATTCAACTGTTCCTTCTTTTGTATATTTAAATGCATTTGATAAAAGGTTATTTAAAATTTGTTTTATCCTAAGATCATCACCGTATAAAAAAGCCGGAATATTATCTGCAATATTTAATACAAATTCGATGGGTTTTTCATTTTTATACATTATGCTTTGATTGATTGTATCGCCGATCATTCCGGCAGTATCATATTCTACAGGTACAAGCTCAAATCTTCCTTCCTCGATTTTTGAAATATCCAAAATATCATTAACAATACCCAAAAGGGAATCTCCGGCATTACATACCTTTTCGATATTTTCACGTACGCTTTCAGTTAAGCTGTCATCCTCTAAAGTCAGTTCCGACAAGCCAATTACAGCATTTAAGGGGGTACGCATTTCGTGGCTCATTTTGGCAAAAAACTTGTTCTTTTCTTCCGCCGCTGCTACAATAGCCTGAATTTGAGCGTATCTTTCAAGTGCTCTAATTTGATTGATTATCTGTATTTGATTTCGAACCCTGGATTTGACAACTTTGGCGCTAAAGGGCTTGTGTATAAAATCGGCGGCATCAAGAGCAAGCCCTTTTTCCTCGTCTTCTACGCTTTCAAGCCCTGTAATAATAATTACGGGAATATCACAAGTTTTTTCTGATGTTTTTAATATCGAAAGGACATCAAAACCATTCATATCCGGCATGATAATATCAAGAAGGATTAAATCGGGTTGGAAATTATTAGCCATATCAATGCCGGAAGAGCCGCTTTTTGTCATTAAAACGGTATATTCAGAGTTTAATATATTATTTAGAACTTCTAGATTAAATCTTTCATCATCGATTATAAGTACACTATTTTTATCAGAATTTTCCATATAAACCCCATATATTACGCAAAAACTACTATATTATAAGTATAACATAAAAATCAACCTTGGTGTTAAAATATTATACTCATTGATTTTTTATTGATTTTATAGTATAATTTTATGAAATGGGGGAAATTTAAAAAAATCCCCAATTAATTTATATTTAAGGATGGAGAATTATGGCGCATAAAAAGGTAATTTTGGCAATTGATGACAATGTTCAGCAGCTCAGTGAATATAAAAACATGCTGAGTTCAAATTATGATCTTAGGGTTGTAAAATCCGCTTCTGAAGCCATAGCTTTTTTAAATAGAGAAATTGCGGATATAGTTCTTTTAGATATAGAAATGCCCAATATTTCAGGTTTTGAATTTTTGGATGACATTAAAAAAATTCCAAGTTATTTAAATGTACCCATTTTAATCGTTAGCGGAAACAGCGACCAGGAATTCATGCAAAAAGCAAAAAATTCCAAGGCTGTAAATACTTTTACAAAACCTGTTAACCCGGATAAATTGATAGATGCAATAAATAAAGCTCTTTCAGCTACCACTTAAAATTAAAATAGGAGAAAAATATGAGCAGCTCGGTAAAACAAGCGCCTGTAATTGATATAGTTTTAGAAAAATGCATTAACTGTTATGCATGTATATCCGCTTGTCCTGTAAAATATTGTATGGATGGTTCGGGAGAAAGACTTACCGTAAATCATGATGAATGTATTGGCTGCGGACACTGTGCTGTTATCTGCCATCATGGGGCACGAAAGCCAATTGATGATACCGAGTTATTTTTCCAGGATATTCAAAAGGGCGAAAAAATTGTTGCTATAGTAGCTCCTGCAATCGCATCTGTTTTTCCCGGCACTTATTTAAACATTAACGGTTATCTTCAATCACTTGGGGTTAGCGCTGTTTTTGATGTAAGTTTCGGCGCTGAACTTACGGTAATTTCATATATCAATCATATAGAAAAAAATAAACCAAGAGTTGTAATTGCGCAGCCATGCCCTGCAATCGTAAGTTTTATAGAAATTTATCATCCGGAATTAATACCTTATCTTGCTCCGGCAGACAGCCCGATGCTTCATACCATAAAAATGATCAAGGAATATTACAAAAATTTCCGTGATTATAAAGTTGCCGTTATATCACCTTGTATCGCAAAAAAAAGAGAATTTATTGAAACAGGATTAGGCGATTACAATGTTACAATGATCGCATTAAAAGAAAAAATTGAAAAGCAAAATATTAATTTATTGGATTTCCCTGCCAATGAATATATGGGAGCTCCTGCAGAACGTGCTGTATCATTTTCATCTCCCGGCGGCTTACTTGATACTGCTGAACGTTTTATTCCGGGTCTAAGAAGGCTTACAAGAAAAATTGAAGGAACTCATGCCATATATCCTTATTTAACCGGAATGGCAGAAGTAATGAATGATCCAAATATTGAATTTCCTCTGCTTATAGACTGCTTAAATTGCGAATTTGGCTGTAATGGAGGACCGGGAACAGGAAACAGTCATAGTAATATGGACGCGCTTGAAAGCCCGATTCGAAAACGCAGCGCCATGCTGGAAAAACAGCTGAATCCCAAAAAACAGGAATCATTATATAAAAAATATCATAAAAGGTTAAAACGTTTTTGGAAAAACGGTCTTTATGATCGAAAATATAAAAATTTGTCGGCAAATTATATTGTTAAGCAGCCTAACGAAAGGGAATTAAATGAAGTTTATCTTACCATGAAAAAAACCAGCGCAAGTGACATCATAGACTGTACAGCCTGCGGTTACGGAAGCTGTAAATCTATGGCGGTAGCTATATTTAATAAATTGAACATAACCGATAACTGCGCTCATTACAACATGGCGCTTTTGGAAGATGAGAAAAAAACAACAATTTACATTAACAACCAATTGGGCGGACATATAAAACGGGCTTTGGATATAATTGAAAACATACACGATCTTGTTGAACGGTTAAATGAAAGAATCAATATACAATCGGATGCTGTAACAAGCTCTTCTGCCATTACAGATGAAATGGTGCACTCTTTAAAATCTACTTCCGATCTTTCAAAACAAAAACGTGAAGCTGTTAAGGAAATGATCGAAAATGCCGCAAGAGGTCAGGAAGCCATGAAAGAAACAGTCGAAGCTGTTCATGGCATTTCAGAATCTGTTGACGGAATTGGATCTGCAATCAAGATTATCAGTCAAATTGCATCTAACACAAACCTGCTTTCCATGAATGCCGCAATAGAAGCCGCTCATGCAGGAGAAGCCGGCAAAGGCTTCGCTGTAGTAGCCGATGAAATCAGGCGTCTTTCAGAATCTACAAGGCAGAATTCAAGGACTATCTCCCAAACGCTTTCTGATATTATTTCAGGAATCACGACAACTTCTAAAAGATCGACCGATGCCGGCAGCTTAATTAATCTTATGGCAGGTGAAATTAACAATTTCGCAACTGTAATGTCAGAGTTGATTGATACCTTGTCAGAGTTATCTGCAAAAAGTTCTGATATAACAAATTCGCTTGATACATTAAAAGAACACAGCTCTTCCGTAAAAACGGATTATACAGAAATGCTTTCGTTAACTGATAAAATCAGATACGACATTAACTTCCTTGCAGCTATGTCGGCAGATATTGTTAAAGCGATTGAAAATAAGGACCGGGATTTAATTGCCAAATTAAGCGCAATAGAAGCAACTTATTAATTTTTCAATTAATCCATTCCAAGGTTTTTCTTTAATTTTGATAATGTTGTTACAGCCATTTCAAAATCAAAATCCTCGATTTGAGAAGCAAGTTCATCTCCTCCGTCAATTCTTCTGATGTCATCAACAAAATTAGAGCAATCAGGGTTACCCATATCAAGCATTGGCTCCAATTTTAAAATCAGCTGCTTTGCGCTGTCCAAATCCAGTGATACATTTTTACTTACATCCTGCGCCGGAGGCTGTTCATCCATTAAATCCGGAAACTCCTGACTAATTTGCGATAAAATCAGGTTAAGCTCAGTTTCCAGTAATTTTAGCTGATTTTCATCTGAATTATTTTTTTCGTTTTCAAGACTATGTTCAACATCGGCAGCAGCCTTTTGAAGGGATTTTTTCCCGATTTGACCTGCGTTACTTTTTAAAGTATGCGCTACCCTGTGCGCTTTTTTAATATCGCCCGATTTAATATTATCCATTATCTGAGTAAATGAATCTTTACTGCTTTTGACAAATGATAACCTCAGCGATTTCTGGAATTCTACATCTTTTTCAATCAATGGTTTATCCTTTAAATTATTTTGCTTATCGCCTTCATTAACAGGCGTAAGGTACTTCAATAAACAATGCCATAATTCCTGTGATGTAAACGGTTTTCCTACACAATCATTCATGCCGCTGCGTCTGTAAATTTCCATATCGTTTGACATTATGTTAGCTGTCATGGCAACAATTGGAATTTTGTTATGCATTAATAATATATGTCTTGCCGCTTCTATGCCGTCCATTACAGGCATGTGCATATCCATAAAGATAAGATCAAAGAGTTTTTCGCCTTTTTGAATCCTTTCTTTTACAATATCTACTCCTATTTTACCGTTTTCCGCTACTACAGTTTTAAGTCCGACGCGGTTTAGATGTTCACAAATTACCTGTTGATTCATAACATTATCTTCACAAAGTAAAATTTCACCTTTAAATGCAGGTTTTTCTATTTCATTGTATAACATTTTCTTTTCAAAATATACTTCATCAGCAAAATCAATTGTATCAAATGTTATATCAAAACTAAATACAGTGCCGATACCGGGTTTACTTTCAACCAAAAGTTTCCCGCCCATTAATTCCACAATGTTTTTGGTAATGGGAAGACCTAGCCCTGTTCCGCCGTATTTACGCGTTGTGCCGGTTTCAGCCTGAGTAAACGGATCAAATACCTTAACCATCTGTTCGGCAGTCATGCCAATGCCTGTGTCTATTACTTCAAAATGCATTGCAGCTTTTTTATCTCTTTTCTCTTTTAATTCCACCAAAAGTTTAACTACACCGGTATTTGTAAATTTTACAGCGTTGGATAACAGATTAACCAAAACCTGACGCAGTCTTGTAGGATCACCTAACGGTTTCGCTCCAATATTGGGTTCGGCATAAAAGTGCAGCATTATTCCTTTTTCTGCGGCTTTTGGCATAATTAAAGTGCGGCAGCTTGAAAATAATTCAACCATATCAAACGGAATTCTTTCCAGTTCCATTTTACCTGATTCAATCTTGGAAATATCAAGTATATCGTTAATAATCTGCAACAGCCATTCGGCATTTTCAAGAATCTTGTCAAGATATACTTTTGTCTTTTGAGAGATTGAATCATCCATCGCAAGTTCTGAAAATCCGATAATACTGTTCATCGGTGTTCTTATTTCGTGGCTCATGTTCGCAAGGAATGAAGATTTTGAATGAGAAGCGGCAAACGCAGCTTCTTCTACTTCCTTGCGTTTTGTAATATCACGGGAAATACCCATAATTCCGATTGTTTTTCCTTCCAGCTTTAAAGGCATTTTAATTGTTTCATAAAGCGGATTTGTTCCGTTAATGCATGGTATATGTTCTTCCACAGTTATTGTCATTCCGTTGCTGATAACAAGACGATCTTTGTCATTAAACTTCTGCGCTTCTTCCATCGTTATACCAAGACCTTCCTGATCACTTTTTCCGATAAGATCATCAATAGTTTTTCCGAAATGTTCCAAAAATGTTTTATTGCAATGAAGGAAGTTTAAATCCAAATTTTTTGTAAAAATAAGATCCGGAATTGAATCAAAAAGCGTAGTTAAAGTGGCTGTTTTAAGCCCAAGTTCGTATGTTTGTTTTTCTACCAGATTTTCCAGCAGCTTCCCTGTCTGTTTGCTTCTTCCGAAAGAAACAATAACTAAAACCAAAACGCCGAAAAATAAAACTGAAGTAGAAATAAGCAAAGGCATCTGCCTTTTTATAAGTTTACTTTGATAATCAAATGTTTTGCTTGTCCATTGATCAGAAATTATTTTTGTATTTACATGAAGCAGCGCTTTTTCGATAATCGAACACAAAACATTTTCATTTTTATTAATACCAAATGTTGAATCGTAGGAAAAATCAAACAATAAATTAATTTTATAACCCGTATCTTCCATGTAATGAGTCAAAAATAAAATATCATGGCTGCTTGTCATAACAACATCCACTTCATCTTTTTTTAAAGCCTTAAAAACCTCGTCTATATTATCGTACTCTGTATAAAAAAGATGATTTGGAAACCATTTATGAAAATAATCTGTGTGTGAATAACCTTTAATTAAACCTACTCTTGTATAAAGAATTTCATTTAAAACAACATCATGATAATCTGATTTGGATATTAAAGCTAAATTTGCCTTCATTATTGCGATATTCGGCCAAATGAAATGCTCTTCTCTTTCATTTGTATACACTAATTCCGTGATCATGGAAACTTTGCCTTCCTGCACCATTTCAACCAAAGTATAAAAATCTGTATTTTCATCATTAACATTTACAAACTTAAGCCCTGTTATTGATTCAATTTTATTCAATACATCAATAGCTATACCTTGCCATTGTCTTTCCTGAATATTATAAAAACATATTGGATAATTACTGTTTTCAAACGCTACAGGAACAAAAGAAGTATCCCGTATATAAGCTCTTTCTTCTTCGGTTAGCTGCAAAAGCAGTTTTGTTTTAATATATTCATGTTCTCCCTGATTATACAGTCTTGTTAAATGGCGCATTCCGCCGTTTTCAATAAACTTATCTATAACCGAAATAATTGGTACTAATGCGGGATTTTGTGTACTCAATGAAACAGGAATAAAACTCAATGGATAAAAAGCGTAACTTACTACATCGGGATGATCGATAAAAATCGCCTCTATCACGCCGCTGTAAAAAAATGCGTCAATTTCTTCGTTATAAAGAGCATCGTAAATATCGCCGAAATCATCTATAAAAACAAGTTCAAATGTTCCCTGTTTTAATTCCGGGTATACTGTTCTAATTGTGGCTGCATTTGTAATAAAGCCGTACCTTATTGGTCTATCTTTTAGTATTTCATCAAAATGCCTGCTGCCTGTTATGCGAAAATATTTTATGGGACGAGAGGCTATATTACTTGACATATAATATTTTTCCAGGCGTTCTTCTGTCATTGTTAATTCGCCGGTAAAAGATATATCCTGTTCTTCCATACCTGTAAGTAAATCATTCCAGTCATATAATTTGGGCTGGAATTTAATACCGAATAATTCTGTCAGCCACTGGCAGAAAAGCGCAGTAAATCCCCTTATTCCGCCGTCTTCATCTATAAAAGCCTCGGTATTCATTACCATTCCGTATGTAAATGAATCATATTGTTTTTGCAGCGCTTCAATTGCCTTTTTTTCTTCGTCCGTTATATTCGGAATATTTTTAAATGAATAATAAAATTGGGAATCCTTTCCGTCTTCATTGAATCTGTCAGAAAAACCAATAATAAAAACAGTAAAAGCTGCAGCGGCGAAAATAATAATTATTATAAATATTAATTTTAATTTTTCCGGCAAAATTACTGCTCCTTATTAATTATAAGCTCTATTTCATTTAAAGCAATATTTAACTCATCTTCAAGATATTTTAACTGTTCATCTGTTACAGTATTTTTTCCGTCTTTTAATATACATTCAATATTATAAGCCGCTTGTTTAAGATTATTTTTTCCGATTTGTGCGGCATTTCCTTTTATGGAATGTACAAGCCTGTACGCTTCTTTAGTGTCATCTGATTTAATAATATCAGCTATTTGGCTGAATTTATTGCGGTAATTATTAATAAAATATTTATATAACGCCTGCTGAAAAGCCAAGTCTGCTTCTAAAAGGGTTTCTTTTTCCATTAATTCTCCTTTTGTTACAAAGGTTTTATGTATTTTAAAAGACATCGCCACAGTTCCTGTGAGGTAAACGGTTTGCCAAGGCAGTCAGGCATACCGCTTATTTTATAAATTTCCATATCTTCAACCATTATGTTAGCCGTCATTGCCACCATCGGAATACCAGTATTCAGTTTGACGATCTCTGCAGACGCTTCAAAGCCGTCCATAACAGGCATGTGCATATCCATTAATATTAAATCAAAAAGTTTTTCTTTTTTTAACAGCCGTTCTTTAATAAAATCTATGCCTATTTTGCCGTTTTCTGCTATAATCGGTTTAAGCCCCACTCTTGTTAGATGTTCAGTTATTACAAACTGATTCATTTCATTGTCTTCGCAAACCAATACTTCCCCTGTAAAAAGCGGTTTTTCTATTTCACTGAAAGCTAATTTTCTTTCTATACGCTCTTCATCAGTCACAGGTATTGTATTAAAAACAAGATCAAAACTAAACTTGCTTCCTATTCCAAGTGAGCTTTCTACAGAAAGTTTGCCACCCATCATTTCAACTATATTTTTTGTAATTGCAAGTCCCAGTCCTGACCCGCCGTATTTACGTGTTGTACCGGTTTCCGCCTGGGCAAAAGGTTCAAATATTTTTTCTATTTGATCTTTTGACATACCTATACCGCTGTCTTTTATTTCAAAATGCATTGTGATGTTATTTTCTGTCTTTTCGGTAATGGCAGATAAAACTTTTACCATACCGTTTTGTGTAAATTTAACAGCATTGGAAAGAAGGTTAACAAAAACCTGACGCAGTCTTGTAGGGTCACCCAAAGGTTTTACACCTACGCTTGGTTCGGCATAAAAATGCAGTATTAACCCTTTTTCTACTGCTTTAGGCATTACCAATGCTCTGCAGCTTGTAAAAATTTCATGAATATCAAACGGAATTATTTCCAGTTCCATTTTACCGGATTCTATTTTTGAAATATCTAAAATATCATTGATAATTTGCAATAACCATTCAACATTCATCTGAATTTTTTTCAGATACTCGCTTGTTTTTAAAGAAGTTTCTGAATCTAAAGCAAGCTCAGAAAATCCCATAATGCTGTTCATGGGGGTGCGTATTTCGTGGCTCATGTTTGCAAGAAAAGCTGATTTTGAATTGTTTGCGGCTTTTGCCGATTCAAGCGCTTCTTTTAAATCTTTTTGAAATGCACTTAATTCCAAAGTCCGCTCTTTTACCTGTTTTTCCAGCCTTTTGCTTTCATTTATTTTTCTGTATAACAAAAGAAAAAAGAAAAAAATACATATTATAAATACCGGAATACCGGCTAAAACCGGAAGACGAGCATTGGTAAGTTTTACACGATAATCAAAAGTTCTGCGCATCCATTGACCGGAGATTCCTTTTACATCAATGAAGGAAAAAGCTTTATTAATTATTGAACACAATATTTCTTCATTTATATTAAATCCAAAAGTTGAAATTAAAGTACTGTCAAATACAACATTTGCTTTATAATCCGGAAACCCAAGATAATTTGTAAGATGAAGAAATCCATACTGGGAAGACATTACAACGTCAACTTCGCCCCGATCTAACGCCTTAAAAGCCTCATTTAAACTTTCGTACTCTATTGTATACTCATGATCCGGAAACCAGATATTAAATAATTCTGCATACGCGGTTCTGCTTGAAAGACCTACTTTTAATGATAATATTTCATTTAAAGAAATATTCGGATAATCAGATTTTGAAATAAGCGCAAAATAATCCGTTACAATTGCAGTCTCGGGCCATAAAAATTTTTCTTCCCTGTCTTTTGTGCGGATAAGCTCAGTTACAAAAGAAACTTCACCGTTTTCCAGTATTTGTAACATATCAGACCATTCAATCCGTTTATTATTATTTACATCCTTAAAAGTTAATCCGGAAATTAATTCGACTTCTTTTAATACATCAATAGCGATTCCCTGCAGCTGCTTTTCCTGGCTGTTATAAAAACAAACAGGATAATTATCATAATCGGCAGCATATAAAACTACAGGGTTTGCATGCAAATAACTTTTTTGTTCATTGGTAAGCTGTGTATAAAATTTATAATTTTGATATTCCCGGTATCCGAGCTTGTTAAGTTCTGTTAAATAACGTAAACCTCCGTTATACAGTGCTTTTTGTAAAATGGTTATAACCGGTTCAAGAGATGCTTTCCTTGTTGACATAGAAATTGGATTGTAAATTAACGGGAATACAGCTTCCGAAACAATATCACCGTAAGTATCAAATACAATTTCCGTTGAACTGTCATCAAAAAAAGCGTCTGCTACGCCGGTTTTTAAATATTCATAAGCGGTTTCATAATCCCTTATAAAAACCGGCTGAAATTGATTAAAAGCTCCTGATTCAATAAGCTGATTTTGCGTAACAGAACCGTCAAGAAATAAAAATTGTAAAGGACGTGTTTTTTCAATTTCAGATAGCGGCTGTTTATCCTTTATACGATAATGCATTAATGTACGCTGAGTAATAGCGCTTGTCATAAAATAAGTTTCCCGCCGCTTTTCTGTTGGAGTTAAATCACCTGAAAAATCAATTTCTCCCGTTTCAAGCCCGGTAATTAAATCACCCCATTCAAAAACAGCCGGAATAAATTGTATCCCGAAAAATTCTGTAAGCCACTGGCAAAACAGCGCGGAAAAACCTCTTACATCATTATCTGCTGAATAAAACGCTTCGGTACTTGGAGTCATACCGTAGATAAAGGATCTCCCTTGACTTTTTAGTTCTTCGATTGCTTTAATTTCTTCGCTTGTAATGCCTGGAACCTGCGAATAACAAGTATACGGATTTATTGCTGAATATTTATCTTGCAAAGAAGAATCGCAGGATAAAAACAGCATTACAAAAATGAAAATGAGAAAAATATATATTTGCCGGCTTCTAATACGCATCTAAACCCTTCAACATAAGAATGACAAATGCGATTATAACACCCAGGAATTTTAAATAGTGAAATAAAACGCACAAATTCTCTTTAAATTGTACCATAGGTGCGAAAGAAAACGCAAGATAAATTAATATTGTTTATTTAATTATTGGAAAACGCCTTACTGTTTTTTATCAGATCCAACAGGCTTTTAATTCTTTGCTGCGCCCGATCAATATTACCTTCGCTAAGATCATCACGGCTTTTTGATAACTCTGTCACAGCATTTAAAAGGACATCCTGCAGTGAAAGAGCATTTTGGACTTTTTCATGAACCAGTTTCTGAAGATTATCATTGAAGTCCGCAAGCTCGACCGATTGTTTTTCCAGTTTCCTTTTTTGATCTTCCATTAAAAGATGCATATCAACACGTTTAACCAGCAAAGAAGGATGAAATGGTTTTGTAATATAATCAACAGCACCAAGCGAAAGCCCCATAAGCTCTTCATTCGGCTCGGCTTTACCTGTAAGAAAAATAACAGGAATATCCTTGGTTGTTTTTTTAAATTTAAGTATTTTTATGATTTGGTAACCGTCTACCTCGGGCATATCAATATCCAGAAGAATAATGTCCGGTACATTTGTTTCCAAAAGTTCAAAAAGTTTAACAGCAGAAGGAGCAGTGGCTACACGTTTGTTGGAAGACAATACATTCATTGCACTTTGCAAGGTAGCAGGGTTATCGTCAACCAAAATAATGAATTTTTTCTCTAATTCTGTTACTTCATTCATGCTTTTATCTTAGCATATTTTCGATAATTTGTAAAGCGTTGTCATACTCTGCCATTAATATTTCTGAAGATATATTATTTAACGCTTCAATAACATCTGGTTCAAACGATTTTTGGCTTAAATCATCAATAATAATATTAATATCAGAAGCGGGAGCTTTAGATTTTAACATTGCAACTAAACCATTGAATAAGGAATGGTAATCTGATATGTTTTCATAATTTTCTTTTGATTCTTTTTCTTCATTATCAAAAGCGATTTTAATATTATTTACCAACGACTGTAATTGCTGTGTAAAAACAGACAAATTTTCATTAATATAATCCCTGTCTCCGGCTCTTCCGGCTTTTTCAAGCGATGCTGCAACAGCCGACAATTCGCCGGCTCCAATAGTTGCCAAAGCGCTTTTTAAAGCGTGAATATGTGTCGTAAATTCGGCAGAAACAGCTTGAGTATTTTTAGCTTCATCATTGAATAATAAGAGTCTTTCTTGCGTATCCTTGTATAATATTTTCAGAACCCTGCGGTAACCTGCAAATGTTCCGCCTGTCGCCGCTATACCGGACTTAACATTTACACCTGGTATGTCAAAAATTACATCATCGTTCATTTTTTCCTTCTCTTGATTTTTTTTATCAATACTGTTTTTTTCCAGTGCAGCTTGCTTTATTGTCTGTTCACTTTGCTTTTTATAAATCCATTTTTTCAGTACTTCATCAAATTGAATTATATCTATTGGTTTTGAAACAAAACCGTTAAACCCGTTAGACAAGAACAATTCAATATTACCAACTAAAGCGTTTGCCGTCAACGCGATTATTGGAATTTGGTTATCATCCGAATATGGTTTATCGGGATATAATTTATTAAATTGATCTTTTTCCCAATCCCTGATACACGTTACAGTTTCCATGCCATCCATACCGGGCATCATATGATCCATAAAAATTAAGTCATATTTTTTTCCGGATAAAACTAAATCAATAGCTCCCAAGCCGGAAGTTACTATGTCTACCTGAAGACCATAAGGCTCCAAAAGTCCTTGGGCTACCTGTAAATTTACCGGCATGTCGTCTACGATTAATACTTTTCCATAAGGCATCCAGGGGCGATCAATATTCATTCTTTTGCTTTCACTTGTATAAAGAAAATCTTTTAAGTTTTTGGCAACATCATTTCCTATAGTCTGCATATCAGAAATATATTGAATCAGTTCAATTGTAAAAACAGAACCTTTGCCGTATTCGCTTTCAACATTAATGCTGCCATTCATCATTTCTACAAGTTTTTTTGTTATTACAAGACCAAGTCCTGTTCCTTCAATTCGCCGGTTTGCTCTTGTATCAAGCTGGGCGTAATCATAAAATATTTTATCAAAATCGCTTTTACGGATTCCAATACCTGTATCACGTACAATGAAACGTAAAAGAACAGTTTTAAAACTATCATGCGGCGTAAGAGCATTTTGCGCTGCATTATTTTCCCATGTTACATTTAAGGTAATACTTCCTTTATTTGTATATTTAATTGCGTTTGAAAGAACATTATTTAAAATTTGTTTTACCCTAAGTTCATCTCCTATAAGTTTAGCCGGGAAATCGCCATTAATTTCCAAATAGAAATTTATATTTTTAGAACCAATACGAACCCTGTTTAAGTTTATAGTATCGTTAATCATGGAAGCTGTTTCGTATTCTGCCGAAAAAAGTTCAAATCCGCCCGCTTCTATTTTTGAAATATCCAGAACATCATTAATAATTCCAAGAAGCGTTGAACCTGACTGGTATATTTGATTAATATTATTTTTGCTTTTTTCCGGCAAGCCGCCCTGAAGTTCAATTTCTGATAAACCTATAATAGCGTTAAGGGGGGTTCGTATCTCATGGCTCATTGTGGCAAGAAACTGGCTCTTTGCTTTTGAAGCCTGGATTGCTATTCTTGTTTGTTCTCTTAATCCCAAGGTACGTTCCTGCACAGTATTTTCCAGTACAACATTTGACTGCTCAAGTCTTTTATACATTCTGCTGAAACGGTTTGATAAAGTAAGAGCAATACCAACATGGAAAACAAATGTACTGTAAAGAAAAAGCCTCATGGAACTGCGGAAAAGCATAATATCCAGAGCATCGAATAATCCGCATGAATAAACCATAAACGCACCAAAAAGTACATTGAAAAAAGCGCTTGAAGTATTATTTTCATTATCACGGAGAATATTTTTATTATTGTGTTCTTTAAATGAATGTTTTATTATGCCAACCAAAACAATCAAAAAATATAAAAGCATGGCGATAAAAAATATATGCATTACTTCATCACCATATTGCGATGTAAAGAAAAATTGCGTTATACCTATAAATAATGCAAATGAAAAAAATCCCCAGCTTATTTTGGAAACCTTATTACGCCCCATTTGCTCAATAAAAATACAAAGTATGGATATAACCAGAAATATTGAAAAATATTCAAGCCGAATCGCAATATAAGAATTAGGAATTAAAAAATTAATTGTCCCTTCGGATACGATATAATACACACAGAGCATAAAAGAAAGAATACTGTAATATAGATTAAATATTTCTTCTCTTTTTCTGATGGAAAGAAAAATTAAAAGATAATAAATACCGGTATATCCAAGAACGCCGCAAAAGAAAAAACGTAAATAGTTGCGGTGCTGTTTTAAAATAATATTGTAATCATCGATATAATATGGTTCGTTATAATATAATCCGGTGCTGTCATAAGCCGGATCTCCGATTATCCGCATTGCAAGAGTATTTGTTCCGGGTACAAAAATATCCTTATCAAGCGGAAAATGAATATCCCTCCAGGTACGCCCCTGTTTTATTCTCCCTGCGCTGTCAAGATGCACTTCCGATCTGACAAGATGTCCGTTTAAAAATATTTCCCAATTTTCTCCGACGCAGCTTAGGAAAATTCCCGGTACTAAAGTTGCGTCATTTTTCATTATTGATATAGCTTTGCTGTCAAATTCAAATTGAATAATAAGTGTAAATTCCTGCGCGGGTTTTCCAAAAGGCGAAAGATATGTTCTTATGGGAAGATCAGGCAGGTTTGAATTGGATATCGTATATGGAGGCGATTCAAAATGTATCCATTTTGCGTCGTTTAAAACATCAGGCAAAATATCGGAAACACTAAACCCGTGTTTAATATAAGCAGTACCATCCATAAGATTGCGGTAAATTAAACTGCCGCTGCCATGACGCACACTGCTTTGCTCTGTCCATTGGAAAATAACCATTAGAATTATCGCCACAGAGTAAAAAAGAGGAACAGCGAATTTTAACAATCTTTGCGTAAACTTCATGAGTTAAGTAAGTATAGTAGATAAACCAACATCAGTCACCCTAGGTGACTGATGTTTTTAAAGATGTTTATTCCGAAGTTCAACCTTGTTTATTTTCCCAACGCTTGTTCTGTCAAGAGCATCGACAAACTTTATTTTCATCAATATGGTTTCACGGGAAAGCAAACCAAGATCAATATATTTTTTTATGTGTTTCATCAAATCTCTTTCTCTGATAGTTTCGCCTGCTTTAGGTACTATAAGAGCGAATGGAACTTCTCCCCAGTTAGCGTGTGGATATCCGATGATAGCGGCTTCAGCAACCCCGGGGAATAAAGTCAGAATATCTTCAATTTCAAGTGAAGAAACCCATTCCCCGCCGATTTTAATAACATCTTTTGTCCGATCTGTAATACGAATCGAACCTGTGGCATCACGGCATGCAACATCTTGAGTGTGCAGCCAGCCGCCTTCCCATAATTTTTCAGAGTTAGTTGTATCTTTTAAATACCCTTGAGTAAACCACGGCGCACGTACAACAACTTCACCTGTACTTTTATCATCACTGGGTGCTTCCCCTGCCGGACTAATTAATTTTAAATCGACAAAACCTACAGGTCTTCCGGTGCGTACAAGTAAAGAAGCGCGTTCGTCAGGCGGAAGTTTATGTTCCTGTTCGCTTAAGTGCTGAATAGTAATAACAGGGCATGTTTCCGACATGCCATATCCGCAGTAAATATCAATTCCTCTTTTTAATGCTTCGATAACAATGGCTCTGGGTAAAGCCGATCCTCCAATAATTACCTTCCAGCTGGAAAGATCAAAATTTTTCGATGTAGGATCGGTCAGGAGCATATTGATTATCGTTGGAACACAATGTGAAAAGGTAACTTTTTCAGCGGCAATAAGTTTTAAAAGTAATTCAGGTATATATCTTCCCGGATAAACTTGTTTGATACCGAGCATAGTAGCGATAAAAGGAACACCCCAGGCATGAACATGATACATCGGCGTTATCGGCATATAAACATCTTCCATGTGAAAGCGGCTTTTCAACGCAGGTATGGTTAACGCTCCCATCATTGCCATAGTATGCAATACTATTTGCCGATGACTGAAATAAACACCCTTAGGTAAACCTGTAGTACCGGTTGTAAAAAAAGTTGTTGCTCGTGTATTTTCATCAAAATCAGGAAACTCGCCAAGCGGCTTATTTTTGTTTAAAAGCTCTTCGTAATTATCTGAAAGGTTAATTGTTGTATTCGGTTTTTCATCTTTGCCGCCAAGAAGAATAAATTTTTCCACGGTATTTATCCGCCCTTTAATTTGTTCAAGGAGCGGAAGAAAATCAGGATTTACAAGAATGACTTTGTCTTCTGCCTGCGCTATCGTGAAAATCAACTGTTCGGCGGAAAGTCTTATATTGATCATGTGAATGACAGCGCCTATCATGGGAATTGCAAAATAACATTCAAGATAGCGATGGGAATCCCAATCCATAACAGCGACCGTGTCCCCTGGTTTTACACCCATATTAATTAAAGCAGAAGCAAGTTTTGCTATTCTTTCGCGCATTTGGCTGTAGGTAATTCGGTCAGTATCTTTAAATACAATCTCCTGATTTGGATTGTATGCATAAGGGTTTAAAAGAATGTTCTTTATAAGAAGCGGATAATCATAAGCTGATGGTGTTTTTTGGATCAAAGTTTCCATATATATCTCCATAAATAAAAATCTGTCTCCGGTTATAGGAAGCAGATTACATTATGACAGTATATGTATTTTTGTCAAGTAAAAAATAGCTTTTACAGCACTTTTTTTTATTTATGGTTTCTGCTTATTAGCTTTTATTGTTCCCGTTTAATTATATCCTCAATGGCAATGCCATTAATATAAAGCCCTGAAATAACTAAGACTCCATTTTTTACACGGACAGTAACATATGCTTCCTGCCCCCCTTGTCGTGTAAGATTTTCTGCTTTCGGAGCCAATTTTTCATCCATGTAGTATCTGCTAATAGGTAATGAAAAATTATTACTACTATTGCTTTTTATATACACTCCAGAGTCTGGTTTTTTATCAGATATAGAAGCAATTCTGGCAAAACCTTCCGAATCAACAATTACCATGCCATACTTTCCATTACCTCTCACTTCTTGTATTGAGAAAATGGACACATATCTTCCGCGAAATGCGTCGTACGGATCTACGGGGTATACCCTGAACTTTAATTCTTCGCCAACTTTAAGAATATAGTATTTATTTATAGTTCTGTAAACTGGTACGAATAATTGGATAACAATTATGGCAATAAGAGCCGGCATTAAGAGATTTTTCATATTTGCACCTCTTGTTTTATTTGCTTTTTCACGCGCAGAATCTTCAGATTAACAAATAAAAACCCTGCACCAAGTAACAAGAAAACAATTCCACGCCAGAATAAATCCAAATCACTGTCGAAAAATCTCATAACAATCAAAACACAAACTGCCGCCATTCCGGTGTTTATATGCGATAAAGCTGTATTCTTTGCGCCGGAAACAATAAACCCCACACCGATTAATAGCAGAATCAGATTTGAAGCGCCCGTCAGCATTAAAGCAAAAAACGTGCTGTTGAGATCGAATATTATCCAGATGAAACGTGCAAGGCTTAAAAATATTAGTGTTATTACGAATAAAAATTTTAATTTGTCGCGTTTAAAAATTCTAACAGTAAAAAACAACGCTGTAATCAACATTACGCCAATCATTATGCCGCTTCCGGTACTTAAAAAAGATCCTTTATACGACCACATCCTTTCATAAGTCAAAATTGCAACTGTTATAAGACTGCTTAAAGTACCTATAATCTTAACAGGTGCAAGCAGTTGTTCAGGTAATTCTTCAAACGACAACAATAAAA
>Ga0123356_10000932_pt1 | contig 32321 bp, 23 predicted proteins | sample TergutEmb28metaG_2_FD_92546 | JGI IMG/M metagenome (GOLD analysis project Ga0123356, IMG submission 92546) | Embiratermes neotenicus P3 segment gut microbial communities from Petit-Saut dam, French Guiana - Emb289 P3 | ecosystem: Host-associated > Arthropoda: Insects > Digestive system > Gut ...
TCAGCCTCATTCAGGTGCTTCTGCCAACTATGCGGCGTTTATGGTGCTGACAAATCCCGGTGATACGGTGCTTGGCATGAACCTCGACCACGGCGGGCACTTAACTCACGGAAGTGCGGCAAATTTCTCGGGTAAGTACTACAACATCGTATCTTACGGTGTTCGTGCCGATAATCAGCTCATTGATTATGACGAAGTGGCTAAAATTGCAAAAGAGTGCAAGCCAAAGATGATTATTGCGGGGGCTTCTGCATATCCGAGATTAATCGATTTTGAGAAATTTTCAAAAATCGCAAAGGATGTTGGCGCTTCACTTTTTGTTGACATGGCTCATATTTGCGGACTTGTATCTGCCGGACTTCACCCCGACCCTGTGCCGTATGCAGACATTGTAACGAGCACAACGCACAAAACCCTGCGTGGCACACGCGGCGGTATCATAATGACAAATAATGAAGAGCTTGCGAAAAAAATCAACTCCGCTGTATTCCCCGGAGCACAGGGCGGTCCTCTTATGCATATAATCGCTGCAAAAGCGATAGCATTCGGCGAAGCGCTAAGGCCTGATTTTAAGGAATATCAGCATCAGGTGAAAGCAAACGCAAAAGCACTTTCGGAGGCACTGATTAAACGCGGGTTCAACCTTGTTTCAGGCGGCACGGATAATCATCTTATGCTCATTGACCTTCGTAATTTTGATGTCACGGGTAAAGATATGGAAATAAATCTTGACCTCGCTCATATCGCTACAAATAAGAACAAAATCCCGAATGACCCGCAGCCCGCGTCAATTTCAAGCGGTATTCGTATTGGTACACCTGCAGTTACAACACGCGGTTTTAAAGAACCCGAAATGGATAAACTTGCAGAGTTGCTTTTCCTTGCGGCATCTGATTTTGACAAAAATGCCGAACAAATACGTGGCGAAGTGAGCATTTTGTGCGATAAATTCCCACTTTATGAGAATTGATAATATACTATGAGTTTTTCTTTGATACCAAAATATACATTTCGTTCGCTTACCGATATAACACCGGATTTCTTAAAATGTATTGGTGTAAAATTTCTTATGGTAGACCTTGATAATACAATTGCGACATACCGCGAGCAGATTGTCTCGGACGCTGTGTTTCAATGGGTAAAGAGAATACGCAGGCGGGAGCTTGAACTGATTATTGTTTCCAACAGTTCACGGGCAAACAGGATTGAGGCTTTTGCAAAGGAGCTTGGAGCCGGGTTTGTTATGAGGGCACGCAAGCCGTCACCTGTCAATCTTCTGCAGGCAATGAAAATAGCAGGTTTTGATGTCGGCGAGTCCGCACTTGTGGGCGACCAGATTTTTACCGATACTCTCGCTGCAAACCGTGCAGGTATTATTTCAATACTTGTTCACCCGAAGCGTTTCACAAATCCTTTTCTTGCACTGCGATATTACATTGAAGTGCCGTTTCGTGCATTATGCGGAAACAAGAGGTTATAGTTTTTATGAACAATATTCAAAAAATTCAAAAAGCTCTGCCCGAATATGAGGCAGATGCAATACTTATCAAAGACCCGACAAACAGACTTTACGCTACAGGTTTTTCGTCAAGTGCCGGAGCACTTCTTATAACAGCCGAAAATGCGTGGTTTGTTATAGACTCCCGCTATTTCGAGGCTGCGCAGAAGCAAATATCGGGCGCACAGGTGCAGCAGCTTGAAAAAGGCAGCAAGTATGACGATCAGGTTGATAGGCTGATTAAAGAAAATAGCATTAACTCTATCGGCTTTGAGGAAACCACACTTACATATTCTTCCTACCAAGCATGGTCTGAGAAGTTTGGTGTCCGCCTTGTTCCTGCTCAAAAGCTGATTAACAATCTGCGCAACATAAAAAGCCGCCTTGAGGTTGATAAAATGATTAAGGCTCAAAGGCTTGCGGAAAAGGTCTTTGATGAGATACTGCCGATAATCAGCACAGATATGACGGAAAAGGAGTTATCGGCCGAGATTGTTTACCGCATGTTAAAAAATGGTGCTGATGAAACTGCATTTTTACCTATTGTTGTATCGGGAGCTAACTCAAGCAGGCCCCATGGTGTGCCCGGTGATGATAAAATCGCCGAGGGTTTTATCACTCTTGATTTTGGTGCATGTCTTGACGGGTGGCGCAGCGATATGACAAGAACCCTTTGTATCGGGAAACCAACCGACGAAATGGTCAATGTTTACGATACGGTTCTTAAGGCGCAGCTGTCCGGCATAGCTGCGGTGTTTGGTGGTGTTCGAGGCGTTGATGTTGACGCCGCCGCACGAAACGTAATCGAAGAAGCCGGATACGGCGAGTTTTTCGGACATGGCTTTAGCCATTCCATAGGTCTTGATGTGCACGAAACCTTGAGCGCATCACCTTTGTCGGAAGACATTCTTCCTGCAGGCGCAATGATTTCAGCAGAGCCCGGCATTTACCTCCCGGGTCGTTTCGGCGTCAGAATAGAAGATGTTTTGTACATAACAGACGACGGCTCCGAGAATATAACGAGCATATCCAAGACCTTAACTGTACTGTGATTTATCTGCAGCTTGCAATAAAAGCATTTATAGTTTAGAATATTTATCGGTAAATACCTATTTTAGGAAGGAATAATAATATGATTTCTGCAGGCGATTTTAGAAACGGTGTGACCTTTGAATGGGACGGCAAGGTTATGCAGGTCGTTGAATTTCAACATGTTAAGCCCGGAAAAGGTGCTGCATTTGTTCGTGCCAAGGTCAAAAATGTTATCACCGGAGCTGTTATTGAAACTTCATTTAACCCGTCGGAAAAGTTTGAAAGCGCATTCGTCGAACGTGTTGACATGGAATACAGCTATAATGACGGCGATTTGTATTACTTCATGAACCCCGAAACATATGAGCTTGAGCCTGTTAATAAAGATTTATTAGGCGATAGTTTTAAGTTTGTTAAAGAAAACACCATTTGCAATATTCATTCATATAAGGGCAAGGTCTTTAATGTTGACCCGCCAAATTTTGTTGAGCTTGTTATAACAGCCACCGACCCCGGTTTTAAGGGCGACACGGCTACCAATGTTATGAAGCCCGCAACCGTTGAAACAGGTGCCGAGGTTAAGGTTCCGCTTTTTATCAGCGAGGGCGAAAAAATCCGCATAGACACAAGGTCCGGCGAATACATGGAACGCGCAAAAGGATAAAAAATCCAAATAAAAATGTTTGTATAAATAATGGAGGTACACTACTATGACAATTAAGGAACAAGTCGCTTATCTGCAAGGCTTAGCCGAGGGTCTGAACATCGGCGCCACAGACGAGGGTAAGCTGTTTTCCGCAATCATCGACACACTTGATGATATTGCAGATGAAATCGCAGAATTAAACGAAAATGCACTCGATATCGGTGAGGAGCTTGACGCGATATCGGACGACCTCGCTGATGTTGAAGACTTCTTGGAAGAACTCGACCTTGACGACGATGATTTCGACTTCGATTATGACGATGACGATGATGACTGGGACTGGGACTATGACGACGAAGATGACGAGGACCTCGACGAGGACGAGCTTGACGAAGACGATGACTGGGACGACGACCAAGATGAGCTTCGCGCTTGTGACGGTTGCGGCGGCAGTGTAAAGTTTTCCATAAACGTTAATTGCCCGGAATGTAACGCCGAGCTTGAGCTTGATGATGAAGATATCGCAAAAGAACTGGTCACTTGCCCTGCCTGCGGCAAGAACATAGAGCTTGAAATTGAAGAAGTCGACGTGGATTTGGACGAAGACGACGATGACGGGGACAGCGATAACGGGCAGTCCGACAGCGGCGTCGAGTATTTAGGATAAATAATTACGCAGCACTTCAAATACCCGTTCAACATCAAGCGGTTTGCTTAGGTGGTCGTTCATACCGGCTTCAAGGCACTGCTCAATATCATCCTTAAACGCATTAGCCGTCATTGCAATAATTGGCGGCTTATTGTTTTGGGGTGAATACAAGGTGCGTATTCGCCGGGTTGCTTCAAGGCCGTCCATAACAGGCATTTGAACATCCATTAAAATAATATCGTACATGTCAGCTTCTGCTTCTATTATGTCTAAAGCTTCTTTTCCGTTCCCTGCGCTGTCAATAAGGATGCCTGTATGTTCTAAAATCGATACAATAATTTCTCTGTTGATTTCAATATCCTCGACAATAAGCATCTTTTTCCCGTCAAATCTTATGTCCATATGACTTATATCATCGGACTTCGCGGCTATGGCATCGGGGTTTTCGCTTATATAATTTTGTCCTCTTATTTTTTGCAATACTTTGACCGTAAATATAAAACGCGCACCACTGCCTAACTCCGATTCGACCCATATGTTGCCACCCATAAGTTCAACAATTCGCTTTGAAATTACAAGTCCAAGCCCTGTGCCGCCAAACTTGCGGCTTGTGTCGTCTTCAGCTTGTGCATACATTTTGAATAATCTGCTTTGTTGTTTAGGAGAAATACCTATGCCGTTATCGGCTACATCGATACGTAGACGGCACTCATCACCGGACTGCTCGACTACATAGGCTGTAAGCTCTATTCTGCCATTTTCCGGCGTAAACTTTATCGCATTTGATAACAGATTAGTTACCACTTGTGCCAAATGCTGGTCATCTGCAACAATACGCTCAGGTACATTACTGTCAATATTAACAGTCAAAAGCTGCCCTTTTTCTTCTGCACGGTAACTTACGACTTCAACTACTTTTTGCAGCATTTTTTCAAAATCGAACTCTACGGGCGACAGTTCAAGCTTGTTCGCTTCAATTTTTGCCATATCAAGCACTTCATTAATAACACCAAGTAATTGAAAAGATGCGTTTTCAATCTTGTTAAAAGCACGGTCTTTTTTGTCTATCTCTTGTGCTTTTTTTCCAATTGCCGTCATCCCTATTACTGCGTTTAAGGGGGTGCGTATCTCATGGCTCATTGTTGAAAGAAATTGACTCTTGGATAAACTTGCGTTGACGCTTTGAATGGCTTTTTTATTGTACGAGCGCATACAAAGATATCCTGACAGAACCGAAACAAGTAAAGAGAATATCAACATAAATCTCATTATTCTTATGTTGCTTCGCATAGTTACAAGAACTTCATCACTTATATCAACACCGGCTCCGCAATATACCGTGCCGTCATCATTAAACACCGGTACCACTGCGGTAAGAAGATCGTCCCAAGAGTCTGTATAGACACCTAAATCCGTTATCCAGCTTTTTCCTGCCTCAATTGCGAGAGCAGCTTCGGCAGAAATCTCGTCGGCTTCAAGTGAAAAAAACATAGCAGGATGTACCATATATTCTTCGTCTTCGTCATTATCTATAATGTATTGAATATAACCGTCCCCTGTGTAACGCCAATAATACACATAGAGCACCTGAGTATCCTCAGCAAATTTTTGCAATCTTGTACGTATTTCTTCCCACTCGGGTCTTTCCATATCTTCTTCCGTATGGAAGAGGTCTAATTCATCAACTGTGAGGTAAACTGAAGCGTGATGAGCAGCAGTTAATAGATGCTTTTGGATACTGCCAAGTGTTTCTCTTTCCATACCGCTTATATAAAAAGAAAAAACTACAGCGACAAGTAACATAAACGCTGAAGATATAAAAAACAGTGCATATACGAGAGAAATTTTGACACTTGAGTTACTTTTTTCTTTTACCACTACAGAAACTCCGTTTAATAATTATCACTAAAATACTTTGATATAGTAAAATTATACATTTTTTAATGAATAATGCAAGAAAAATATGCTTTGACAGATGCATGATGCTACTTTATACTGAGATACAGATATGCAGTTTATGGAAATGGAGTGAAACCGTAAATGGATGATACAATATTACCGAGCGAAGCTGATGTAGCAGAATTACTTGACAGTATAGGTGAAACTGACCCGATGCTTGAAGTTGACCCCATGCTTGAACCGGAAGCTGAGCTTGATGCAATGCTTGAGGCTGACCCTATGCTCGAAGTTGACCCCATGCTCGAGGCTGACCCCTTGCTTGAAGCTGACCCTATGCTTGAACCGGAAATCGAAGCTGAGCTTGAAGCTGTTATAGAACCCGAACTTGAAGCGGTTGTAGAACCTGAGCCGGAAATCGAACCTGAGGCGGAAACCATTCCGGAACTTATTTCCGAGCTCGACCAAGTGCTTGAGCCTGACCCCATGCGCGAGCCGGACCCTGCATTTGCGACCGAACCCGAGCCGGAACTTGAAATTGAACCCATGCCGGAACTTGAAGCAGAGCCTCTGCCCGAAATAGAGTTTGAACCCGAGCCGGAGCCGGAGCTTCCTCCTGCTAAGAGCAAGGTTGACTGTGTTGAAACGGAAACTTCGCAGCTTGCTACAAACATCCGCCATAAAATGAGTGTTATTGAGACAATATCTCATCTGCTCTCCGGTGCCGGCAGCGAGGTTGCGTCCGCTGTGGCACAGGCAATAGGCTCTGAAGAAGCAATGCCTCTCGAGAGCACAAGTGCTTACGAGATTAAAGTAGACGCAATTGAAGAAAGCCTTGCCGAGTTTGCTGAGAGCATACGGCAAGACTTAAAAGTTATGGATGCAATTTCAAATTTACTCTCCGGAGCAAAAGATGAACCGTCAGCTGTGGGGACAAAAAGCAAGAAATCAACCAAGTGACAATTTTTCAAGTGCTTTTAGCGCTGACTTAAAGTCGAAATCTTCTATATACATAACGAGATCTTCAGTGCCTTGTATCAGTCTGAGACTGTCTACAAACTCAAGACATTCCGAACTGCTTGATTTAAGCAGGGGTTCGAGCTTCTCAAGCACCCGAGCAGCGTCGCCGCCTAACAGCGAGGCTGCTTCTTTTTTTCCTGTCTGCAGCTCTTCTACCTCCGGCTCAAGCTCTGCGAGCACAGCACTCAGCTGTGTTTTTAAGTTTGCGAGCTGTTTCATTGATACAACACTTTTATCGCCCGAAAGACTGCTTTCGACTTCCTCGGCTGCCTGCTGCAGCTGCGTCTTTTTAAGCTGTCCTGCATTGCCTTTGAGAGTATGTGCAATTCTGTGCGCTAATTTTATATCGCCGTCTTCTATGGCTTTAATAAGCTCGTCATATTTAGTTTTATTCTTTTTGACAAAGCTTATTTTCAGACGTTTGAGAAGTTCGTCATCTGCCGAACTTTGCCGCCGCTCATTAATGGTAGTATAACTTTTTGCAGCAATGTATGTGAGCAGGCAGCTCCACAATTCCTGTGATGTAAAGGGCTTTCCGAGTGTATCATACATTCCTGCCTGCCTGTAAATTTCCATGTCATTTGTCATTATGTTGGCGGTCAGAGCAATTATCGGGGTTTTGACCCCCATTTCAATCATCAGCGAAGCTGCTTCAAGTCCGTCCATGACAGGCATATGAATATCCATAAAAATCAAATCAAACGGCTTTTCACCCGCTTCGCGCTTCTTTTTGACAATATCCACACCCACCTGCCCGTTTTCGGCAATAACGGCTTTTATACCCACTCTCGCCAAGTGGTCGCAAATAACCTGCTGATTGAGACTGTTATCTTCACAAATGAGGATTTCACCGTCAAAGTTTGGTTTTTCGAAATCGCTGAGAATTATTTTCGAGGGAACCATGTCGGCTGTTTCTTCGGTTAAATCAAATGTTATATCAAAGCTGAATTTACTGCCGACCCCGACCATGCTCTCTACAACGAGAGTGCCGCCCATAAGCTCTATGAAGTTTTTGGTGATAGCAAGCCCTAAGCCTGTGCCGCCAAATCTGCGTGTAACGGAGTCGTCAGCTTGCATAAACGGCTCAAAAATCCTTGTGATTTGTTCGGGCGTCATTCCTATTCCACTGTCTTTTATCTCAAAATGCATTGTTGCCGTGTCCTCACTTGTTTTTACAAGAGAGGCTAATAGCTTTACTATACCGCTGTTTGTAAATTTTACGGCATTAGAGAGCAGGTTTAGGAAAATCTGGCGAAGCCTAACGGGGTCTCCAAGCAGCTTTTTTTCAACAGACGGCTCGGCATAGCAGTAGAGTGAAATTCCTTTTTCTTCTGCTTTCGGAGCAATTGACATTTGGCAATGAGAAAAAATATCGGGCAAATCGAACGGTACTTTTTCCAAGACAATTTTGCCGGACTCTATCTTGGAAATATCTAAGATATCGTTGATTATATTAAGCAGCCCTTTTGCACTGTCTTGAATGTTATCGAGGTATTCCTTTGATTTTTGCGGAATGTCATCGTCTTGTGCAAGCTCCGAAAACCCGATGATGCTGTTCATCGGGGTTCTTATTTCATGACTCATGTTTGCGAGGAAAACAGACTTGGCAGCATTTGCGTGCTCGGCAGCCTCGCGCGTTTTTTCAATCTCTTCCAAGTGTGACTTTTGCTCTCTTAAATCTCTTAAAAACTCAGCGATAAGATACCCGTCCTTATGCTTGACGCGCACAAGTGTAACTTCGCACGGCAGAAGCTCCCCGCTTGTGGACTGATGCATCCACTCCTGACGGATATATCCCTCATCAAAGGCACGTCTGACCATTTCAAACTCGCCTGTGTCACTTTTCAAACCGTTTGGCTGATACTCAGGCGACAGTGCTGCATTATCGTCCAAGGCTTCCCTTTTTGTGACGCCGAAAAATGTCAATGCTTCTTCGTTACAGTTGATAATTTTTAAGTTTTCATCCCACAAAACGCAGCTCATAGGAGTGGAGTCAAACATAAGTCTTGCATATTCGTCTGAGGCGCGAATTTCGGTCATCATATTATTTAGCCGCTCTTCAATAGCTTTGGATATGAACATTGCTATTATTACACATGCCGCAAAAACAAAAAGTGTTATAGCCGCTCCAATCACAATAAAAATTGCAATTTTCTGAGTATCCTCTTGTGTGTAAAATCCTGCAAATACCATGCCGATAATCTCATCATCGGCGCCAAAAAGCGGAATGTATTTAGCTAATAAATCTTTGCCGAAAAGCTGTATTCTGTCAAAAAACGGCTCTCCTGCGAGCACCTTTTCACTTACATAATCTGCTACATTTGTTCCTATTATATGCCTGCCGTCTTCACCGACAACTGTCGAAGAAACACGCTGTGTTCCCAACAACATTGTTACTTCGCATCCTGTCTGTTCCTTTAGCTTATATACAAAGTTTTGGGTATCGAGCCGCAGTCCCAATGATATGACACCAACAATATTCATATTATCGTCAAATATAGGCGCTCCTGCCATAATGCCAAGACGTATGGAGTCTCCTGATGCAATGTATGACTCAATTTTGCCCTCAAATGCGGATTTAACATGAGACTGCTCGGCAATATTGTCACCAAAGTCGCCGAGGTCATAGGTTCTAACCAAAACAGTTCCCGTGTTGTCAAGTACCGTGCAAAAATCGAGCTGTGCGGTTGCCTTAAACGCGCTGACTACATCTGCAATCCTGTTTATATCATTGTCTGATATCGCTTCGCTCAAACTAAAGTTGTCTGTTGCCGCAAATGCCGCAAGACGTGCTTTTGCAGTCATCTCGTTGATTTCCGACTCGATGATTTTCATAGCAGTGTCAACTTTTTCCCGCATGGAGTTATTAAGTTCTCTGCTGAAAAGAAAAATAGAAGAAAGGAGCACTGCAGCTCCGCACAGAACTACCAGCACAACCATAGGGACGAGAATTCGTTTTTTGATATTCATTTATGTGTCCATTTCTCCAAAAGTCTTTCTTTTTCCTCAGAGGTATTATTAGACATATCGGCATAAATAATGCCTACAGGATAATTGGGGAGCGAAAATTCTCTTTCTTTATATATCCTTTCGGGACAAAACAGCACTTTGTCCATTTCAGTCCATTTTGTGACAATATAATCGAAAACTTCGCTGACCTCACGCTTTGTTTCTTTTCCTTTAACAATACCTTTGCCGTACAGCGAAAACGGAGAACCCTCTTCAAAGAAGCTAATTCTGAGAGGATAACCGTTGTTGATTTCATTGACTGTTTGAGCAGTCATAGCAAACCCTATTGCCACCTCTTCATTTTTGAGCGCATTTACAGGACCTGAGCCGGAGCTTGTGAAAGCTGAAATATTCTTTGACAGCTTCTCAAAGTAGTCAAATGCTTTGTCTTCGCCCCATGCATTAACAAGGCTCTTTAGGAACATATATCCCGTGCCCGATGACTGCGGATTTGGCATGGAAATAAGCCCCTCATATTCGGGTTTTAATAAATCCTCATAGCTTTCAGGAACAGCCAGATTTCTTTCAGAGAGAACTGTTCTGTTGATTGCGATGCAACCGCCGTTACGGTACCATGGCAGGTATTTAGGGACATGAGGTATCATATCTTCAGTATAAATATCGGTATCATATGCTGATAAATCAGCCAAGACATCGGTAATTCTTGCAAGATTGCCATATTCCATTTCACCGATGATATCACATTGTGTGTCTGTACCGTTTGTGAGCAGCTCAGCTAACAAATCACCTGTTGAATAGTATATGATTTGAATGTCGTAGTTTGGAAACTGAGCATCAAGGTCTTTTTGCATTGCTTCAATACGGTGATCTTCCGCACTGCTGTAAATCATAACTGTGGGCGGCATTTTTCCGCCGCATGCAACCAAAGCCGCCATAATACACGCTGCCAAAAAAAGGCAAACAATTTTTTTCATTTATTTTTCCAACTCCGCTAAAAACGCTTCAACTGCACTTTCCGCTTCTTCAAAATCACTGAGCAGTATATGCTCTTTTACATTTTCAAATGCTTTTTTCTTCTTGTCAAAATGCCTTATGATACCGGACAAGGTGTCGAGCGTTCCTTTTCTGTTATACTCGGCACACATTGCCTTAAACGCTATAAGACTCTCCCGCAGGTCTGTTATATCGTCACCGTCATCTGTTGCTTCCTGTCTAAGTTCCAGCTTTTGAAGCAGCTGCTTGAGACCCTCTACAAAACCGGGCGTGGTTTGTTCAATAAATCCGATGTTTTTGTCACGTGCGGCATCTTCCAAATCGGAAGCAATTTGAGACAGCTGCGGCTCGCCGATGTTTCCGAGTGAGCTTTTCATTCCATGGACAACTGTTGCAAAGTTGCGCAGTTCGTTGTCATCATCTGCCTTGCTATTTTTACAGAATTCTTCCAATGTGTCAATTGCTTTTTTTGTATCTCTTGTTGCAGACTCGATAAGGAGCGGCTCCATGGCTCCGATGGTGTCGTGTGCGTCGTGCGCACTGCCGTTTTGCTCCTGTGCCGCTTTTATGGTTTCGGGTGATTGTTTATCTTTTATGTGCTTATTCAAAACACGATCAAGCTCGCGTGTATCTATCGGTTTTGAGATAAACTCATCAAAACCGCCTGCGAGGAAAATTTCCGCCTGTCCTGTCATTGCATTTGCCGTCAGTGCTACTATGGTTCCGCAGTACCCCTTGTCGCGAAGAAGCTTTGTTGCTTCCATTCCGTCCATTTCCGGCATCATATGGTCCATAAAAATTATATCATATATTTTGCCGTCAATGCATTTATCAACGGCTTCCCGCCCGCTTATTGCCGTTTCCACATTCAGTTTATAGGGCTTCATAAGCTTTTCGGCTACAAAAATATTTGTTTCCGTATCATCAACAATTAAAACCTTACCGTATGGCATAGGTTCACGTTTGAACTTATTTTTCTCTCTGTATGATGAATTACTCTGCCTGAACCGCCGCAGGTTTTCGGCTACATCTTTACCCAAAACTTCATCATTTATTGTTTCCTGCGGAAGTCGTATAGTGACCGTGGTGCCCACATTTGGTTCACTTTCAACTTGAAGCTCACCGTGCATAAGATTAACAAGGCGTTGTGTAATGGACAAACCAAGCCCCGTGCCTTCAATGCTGCGGGTGGAGTTTTCGTTAAAACGGGAGTATTCGTCAAACATTTTATCGAGCTGCTCTTTGGTCATTCCGTGTCCTGTGTCTTTAACGACCAAAACAAGGTTCGCATTTTTACCGTCACTCTCGCGATTTGCAATAATTGATAAAGAAACCTTGCCTGCGCTTGTGTACTTAAAAGCATTGGATAAGATATTATTAAGTATTTGCTTGATACGGAGCTCATCGCCTATAAGCTTCGCGGGGATATCATCTGTAATATTAAGTTCAAATTCAATGGGTCTGTTTCCGATACGCATCATATTCAGATGAATAGCATCGTTGACCATGCTTGCAACCTGATATGTTGCAGGTAATATATCAAGCTTGCCCGCTTCAATTTTTGAAAAGTCCAAAATATCATTAATAATCCCGATGAGCATTTCGCTTGAAGCGTATACCTTATCAAGACCCTCTGCTATTTCGTCAGATAATGTTTCGTTTTGCATCAAAATATCGGTGATACCCATAATGGCATTCATCGGTGTGCGGATTTCATGACTCATGTTCGCCAAAAATGAAGATTTTGATTTATTGGCGGCTTCTGCAATTTCTGCGGCAGACTCCGCTGCTTCCAAAGCACTTTCAAGTTCACGTTGAAGATTGACGATTTTCAGCTGCTGACCGACTCTGAGTTTAACAACCGTTGCGTCAAAGGGCTTGCGGATATAGTCAACCGCACCGATTGCCAGACCCTCACTCTCATTGACCGCATCTTTCATTCCCGTTATGAAAATGACTGGGATTGATTTTGTTCGCTCCTGCTTCTTAAACTCGGCGATAACCTCAAACCCGCTCATGTCGGGCATGATAACATCAAGCAAAATAATATCCGGCAAAAACTCATTTGCGTTTTCGAGCGCAGACATGCCGTCTTTGACCGAACGGATTTTGTAATCCTCCTTGAGAATATGTATGAGTTCCATGAGGTTTGAGGGATCATCATCTACAATCAGTATACTATTTTTCTTTTCCATTAAAAACTCCTAATTCAACCCTTTTAGCTTTGAAACTATTTCAAGAGCCGCCTTAAAATCAAATTCTTCCATTTTTTCAATGAGCATGGCAGTATCCGGTATTTGTCTGAGCTTGTCCGTAAATGTAAAACACTCAGTATCACCCTCCTGCAGATACGGTATCAGCTCATCGAGCAGTTTGTCCGCTTCCTCTTTGCTGAGCTTCTGTACATCTTCGTTTTCTTTTGCGCTTACAGAAACCCTTGGCTCAAGCTCTTTAATGACTTTATTCAGTTCTTTTCCGAACACTGTCATATGTTCACTTTCGACAAGGTTTTTCTCGTCCTTGAGATGATACTCAATAACCTCTGCGGCTTGCTGCAAGAGCGTCTTGCCAAGCTGTCCGGCATTGCTTGCCAAGGTATGTGCAAGCCTGTGTGCCAGCTTAATATCTCCCGAGCTGATTGCATCTGTTATCTCATTATACTTGTTTTTATTACTTTTTACGAAATTATTTATAAGTTTTTGCTGCAGCTCGCTGTCAGCCTCCGTTTTTTTGGTTTTATCCTCCGCCTGCCACTCTACCGGCTCAAAATACTTGAGCAGACAATGCCACAGTTCTTGAGAGGTAAACGGCTTGCCTATGTAGTCACTCATACCGCTCATTTCGTAGACAACCTGATCGTTTGTCATGATGTTTGCCGTCATTGCAACAACGGGAACGTCAATATTAAGCTCAAGTATTTTCCCCGCAGCTTCAAGACCGTCCATAACGGGCATATGAATGTCCATAAATATAAGGTCAAATTGTTTTTCATTTTTTTCTATCCGCTCTTTAACCAAATTAACGCCTATCTGTCCATTTTCGGCGACGCAGGTTTTGAGACCCACTCTTGCAAGATGCTCGGTTATAACCTGCTGGTTCATGCTATTGTCTTCGCATAAAAGGATTTCACCCTTAAATGACGGCTTATCCATATGAATTGGCGCTTTTTTGTGTTCGAGTACGATTTTATCATTTGCATCGATTGTTTCAAATGTAATTTCAAAGCTGAACTTACTGCCGACTCCGGGTGTACTTAGGACTGTCAGCTCGCCGCCCATCATTTCAATCAGATTTTTTGTGATTGCAAGTCCGAGACCTGTACCACCGTATTTGCGGGTTGTGCCGGTCTCCGCTTGTGTGAACATCTCAAATATATTTTCGATTTGCTCCTGTGTCATTCCAATGCCTGTATCTTTTACCTCAAATAGCATTGTGACAGAATTTTCGGTGAATTTTCTGACAGCCGACTGGACTTTGATTAAACCTGTGCTTGTAAATTTGATTGAGTTTGAAAGCAGGTTAACAAGCACCTGAAACAGCCTTGTCGGATCACCCAGAGGCACTCTACCTATAGACGGCTCGGCATAAAAATGAAGTAAAAGCCCCTTGCTGTCAGCCTTTGGCAAAATCATTGTGCGGCAGTCGGAAAACAGTTCATGTAAGTTAAACGGAATTTTCTCAAGCTCCAATTTGCCGGACTCGATTTTTGAAATATCCAAAATGTCGTTGATAATCTGCAAAAGCCATTCCGAGTTTTGCAGAATATTTGCCAAATAATCCTTTGCTCTTTGCGGTATGTCTTCACCCAAGGCAAGCTCGGAAAAACCGATAACACTGTTCATGGGAGTTCTTATCTCATGACTCATTTTCGCAAGAAACTCAGTTTTGGCTTTAGAGGCAAGCTCAAGCTCCTGCGTCCGCACTCCGACAAGTTTTTCCAAGCGTTTACCTGCATTGCGGCTCCTAAAGAACAACACAATAAGCAAGGTGAGTACACATCCGAAAAGCACAAGCACACCGATAAACAAAGGCTGCTGAGCTTCTGCAATTTGTGCACGGTAGTCGTATGTTCGACGCATCCATTGGTTTGCAATGCCGTTTGTATCTATGGATTTAAGGGCTTTGTCAATAATGGAGCACAAGATAACTTCATTTTGATTAAATCCAAATCTTGTATCAATGCTTTGGTCAAAAACATAGTTGAGCTTATAGCCTGTTTGCTCCTGATAGTGTGTCAGGAACATGAGTCTTCTCTCCGTAGTCATAACCATATCTACTTCGCCGTTGAGCAGGGCAATAAAGCTCTCCTCAATGCCGTCATATTCAACGGTATTTTCATGTCCGGGAAACCACTGCAAAAACATGGCGGTATAAGCAGTGCCACGGGTTAAGCCTACCTTCGTGTGCAGTATTTCGTTGGTTGTGATGTTTCTGTAGTCCGCTCTGGATATAAGCGCATAATAGTCGGTCTGGATTGATGTTTCGGGCCAGATAAAATACTCCTCGCGCGCTTTTGTCCATATCAAATCAGCAACAAAAGCCACCTCACCGTCGCGAAGCATTTCCTGCATTTGTGCCCATTCGGTATTTTCATCGTTTTGAAGCTCAAAGGTCAGACCTGTGAGCGCTTCGATTTCAATGAGCAAATCAAAAAATATTCCCTGCCATTCATTGTATCGCCTGTTATAGAAGCAAATCGGGTAGTTTGAATAAATCGCCGCAACCGGAATGGGCAGAGTGCGGGTTCGGATATGTTCACGCTCCTCGTCGGTCAGTTGATTTTGCAGCTTGTGCTTCAGAAACTCCTTGTATCCGGTGTTGTAAAGGTCAACTAAATATCTTTTACCACCGTTTTGCAAAACCTTGTCAACTACAGAAATAATTGGCTCAAATAAATCTGTTTGCGTTGCCATTGAAAGTGAAACATAAATCAAAGGATAAAAATCCAATACCACAATATCTTCATATCTGTCAAAGTGCACCTCGGCTACTTCGCTGTAAAAATATGCGTCGATTTCCCCGCTTATGAGTGCCCCGTGCACACTTTCAAAATCGCCGAGCGTGACAATTTCAAATGTTCCGGGCTCCATAGCTTCGGTAACACGGTCAATCGTAGCTGTACCCTCCATAAAACCGCAGCGCAGCGGTCTTTTGGCAGTTATTTCCCCAAAAGGCTCGCTGTCTTTCAAGCGGTATGCTTTGACATGGCGTGTTGCAATCGCACCTGTCATATGGAAAATATCTTTGCGGTCTTCCGTGGCAATCAAGTCTCCTGTAAATGCAACTTCTCCTGTTTCGAGTCCATCCAATAAATCAAGCCATTCGTACAGCTGCGGCTTAAAGGTAATCCCGAAAAGCTCTGTCAGCCACTCGCAAAACAGTGCCGAGTATCCCCTTATTTCGCCGTTTTCGTTTACAAATGCTTCGGTGCTCAGCGGCATACCGTATGTAAAGTAATCAACTTCTCTTTGCAGTGCTTCAATCGCTTGTATTTCCTGCTCGGTAATTTCGGGAACGTCCTTATATGAGGTGAAGATTATAAAGTCGTCACCGTCTGATTGCACATTTTGTGCACAGCCCGCTACAGCGGTAGCTGCGATGACAGCGGCAAGCACAATACAAACTGCTCTTTTCAGATATTTGTTCATTGCACGTACCTCTCTTTTAGCTTCGATAGGGCTTCCATTGCAGCTTTATAATCAAACGCTTCGATTTGTTTAATGAGTTCATTTGTGTCAGGGAATAAGACAAGCCTGTCGATAAAGTCCATACATTCACTGTCACTCTCTTTGAGCATCGGCTCAAGCTCATCAAGCAGGCGGGCGAGCTGTGTGGTGTCTGCCTGCGTATCCGTCAAATTTGCTTTCTGCCGGTTTTCTTCGCCCGCAATCGGCTCAAATTCCGCCAGCACTTCCTGCAGTTCTTTTTTCAGCTTATCAATCTGCTCTTGTGTAACAAGATTTTTTCCGTCCTTAAGATTGTCTTCTATTTCGTCGGATATTTGAGACAGGTCATATTTGTTAAGCTGTCCTGCATTACTTTTTAAGGTATGCACAAGTCTGTGTGCAAGTTTAATGTCTTCGGAGTTTATTGCATTTGTTATGTCTTCGAAAATTCGACAGTTGCTGCTTACAAAATTTACTATCAGCTTTTTCCTGAGCTTTTCCTCAGCTTGCGTATTTCGTGTTTTATCCTCTTCATTCCAACTGATTGGTGTGAAAAATTTCATCAAACAACGCCACAGTTCCTGTGATGTAAACGGCTTGCCGACGTAGTCAACCATTCCGCTTGATTTATACATCTCACGGTCTTCTGCCATTATATTTGCCGTCATCGCAACAACAGGAACACCTACGTCAAGCTCAAGGATTTTAGCAGATGCCTCAAGCCCGTCCATTACGGGCATATGCATATCCATGAATATGAGGTCAAATTGCTTTTCACCTTTTCTTTGGCGTTTTTTCACCATGTCAACACCGATTTTTCCGTTTGCCGCAACCACTGTATCAAGTCCCACTCTCGACAGATGCTCGCATATGACCTGCTGGTTCATTGAATTATCTTCACACAGCAAAATCTCGCCTTTGAAAGTGGGCTTTCTAAGTTCACTCAGAACTATTCTTGTTTCGGACAAATCATCCGTGCTCACATCTATCGTTTCAAATGTCAGCTCAAAAAAGAACTTACTGCCTACTCCGAGCGTGCTCTCTACCTTAAGCTCCCCGCCCATCATTTCGAGCAAATAGTTGGTTATGGCAAGACCGAGTCCCGTGCCGCCGTATTTTCGTGTGGTGCCGGACTCTGCCTGTATGAACGGGATAAATACCTTGTCAATCTGCTCGGGAGTCATACCTATACCGCTGTCTTTAATTTCAAAGTATATGGTTACTGTGCTCTTTTTGAGTTCTTTGATTGTGGAGTGAACTTTTACGATACCTGAGTTTGTAAACTTCACTGCATTTGAGAGAAGATTTGCAAGCACCTGACGCAGTCTCGTCGGGTCGCCGAGCGGCATTCTGCCGACAGACGGCTCTGCGTAAAAATGCATCATAAGTCCCTTTTCTTCCGCTTTTGGTGTAATCATAGTGCGGCATGCGGTAAAAATTTCATGCAGGTCAAACGGGATATTTTCAAGCTCGAACTTACCGGACTCAATTTTTGAGATATCTAAAATATCGTTGATAATATGTAAAAGCCATTCGGAATTTTCAAGGATACTTGTCAGATATCCCTTGGTTTTATCTGATATATCATCATCTAATGCAAGCTCGGAAAACCCGACTATACTGTTCATCGGAGTGCGAATTTCGTGGCTCATATTTGCAAGGAAATCACTTTTTGCCTTGTTGGCTTCCATTGCAATTTCGGATTTTCGAATTTCATCAATCAGCCTATGATGATCTCTTAAGTCTCTTACATAACACGCTAACATATAATCATTTTGAAAGGTTGCACGGATAAGAGTAACCTCACATGGCAGCGGCTCTCCGTTTATGTCCAAATGCATCCATTCGAACTTACGGTATCCCTCTTCAAAAGCACCATCTATCAGTTCTGCTGCCATTTGGGAAGATAATCTTCCGTTAGGCTGGTACTCCGGCGTAAATTTTTCTTGCCATGTGTCGATATATTCCTGCTTGTGAGATACTCCGAATAAGTTGATAACCTCCTGATTGCAATCGATTATTTTATAGTCTCTTGTCCAGATACTCACACACATGGGTGTGGAGTCAATCATGATTTGTGTACGCTCTTCCGCTTCGCGGAGTTTTTCCACGTCACGCACAATGCAGCTCATCGGGATATTGACCTTTAGTGCGATTTTTCTTGCCATATCTCGGCATGTGTCGCTGCCGCAAGCGCCGCAGTCCATGGTTTGTTTTTCTGTCGTATCTTTTTTTAAGAGCTTAAATGCGGCTGTGATATCGTCGTCTGTGAGTTCGGTTAATGTTGTGTTTATCCGTCGGTATTCTCTGATAAAGTGAGACGGGTTAAATTTGTCGTTATATTCCTTATAGAGCTCCTTGTAGTAGTCTGCACCATATTTACTTGCCGCTTCTCTTTTGCGGTTATCCATTATTGTTTCGACTTCAAGAAGATTTCGTTCATGCGAGCAGCCCGTACCAACATTGCACCCGTCGATACAGTTCAAGACGTCGTACATTTCAGGTCTGTATGCGTCGTGTGTTTTGGCATACATGTCGAGCTTTTTATATACCGTTGAACCCTCTGCCGAATATGTGCGGATTTCTCTGTTTAAGATAAGTTCAAGATTGTCTTTAAGCCCGCCCGGCGCGGGAAAAAGAGAACCTAATGCACCAATGAGGTCAAAGTCGGTTTCTTTTATGGGAAGCCTGATGTTATTTTTTTCTATATAGCTGAGCAGACCGCTGAAAGTTATGTTGTAGTGAGGAAAGCCCACTGCCTCAAACTCGTTTCCTTTTGCTACGCACGGGGAGAGCACGGCAATTTTCCCCTGTGTTTTTTCGTACTGCCTGATGTAAATTGCTGTACACACCATAGGGCTGTGTATCGGAGAGAGATATTCGAGCAAATCATGGCGATACATTTCGCAATATGAAACAATAGCCGGACACGACTGGTTGATAATCCTGATAGCGTCCGACTGTTTTATGTGATTTATTGATGCCCATACGCAAATATCAGCCCCGAATGACGCATCATATATTTTGTCAATGCCTAAGCCTTTTAAGTATGAAAAGAACTTTTTGTATTCGGGGATATTAATTTGAATTGAAGGCGCCGCAATAACTGATATTTGAACTCCCGCTGCGAGGTCTGCAAAAAACTGCTCGGTATCGTCAACAAAATATCTTGCGTTATGGTGGCATGTATATATGCAAAGTCCGCACACAATACACTGCGTGCTGTCGATGTTGACTTTTATGTTTTCGTCTTCATCAAGATATGTGATGTTTGCCGTTTCCATCGGGCAGCCTCTGACACATCTGTTACATCCCGTGCATATATCATGCTTGGTTTTAATAATTTCTTTCAAACTTACTTTCTCCACATTTCTATGTTATCACGCAAGCTGCTTTATATTCTCAATATTATACAACTGTGCTTCACGGAAAACAAGAGAAAGGTTTGAGAAACGGTCTCCACTTGATGCATATCGATACGGCTATGCAAACTGTGGTGTGATGTATTCAAGCATGGACGAAACTGTTGAGAGCCAAATTAAATGGGTGGACAGCATAATGCGGGCGGTGTCGCGAATGGGCGGGCTTGTCGGTGATTTATTGTCGCTTGCCCGTATGGAAGACACAGATACCGGACTTTTTATTGAAAAGCTTGACCTAAGCGGGATTATCACGGAAACTGTCTGTGAAATGGAGCCTGCGGCACTCGAAAAGGGGCTTTCAATAGATAGGCAAATTGAGCCCGATATTACTTTGGATAGCGATAAGGAGCATATCCTGAAAATAGTTTCCGTCTATATTGATAATGCCATTAAGTATACCGACGGCGGCGGCAAGGTCGAGGTTTCGCTGCAAAGGGATAAGCGGGAGATTGTACTTTCTGTCCGCAACACGGGCGACGGCATACCAAAAGATGACTTGGACAAGGTGTTTGACCGGTTTTACCGCAGCGACCCTTCAAGGTCGTCCGAGAGCGGAGACTTCGGGCTTGGTCTTGCAATAGCAAAGGCAGCAGCCGAGCGGATTGGCGCCGTGCTGCAAGTAAGCAGTGAGCCGGGGGAATACACGGAGTTTCGGTTGGCGATTTAATCAATGCATGTATTTGTGGATTTTGTTTAGCACTATGTCTAAATCTAATGGTTTGCCGATGTGGTCGTTCATGCCTGCATTTAAGCACTGGTCGATGTCTTCCTTAAACACATTGGCTGTCATTGCAATAATCGGCAACTTACTGCCGCTTTCACGGATTTTTCTCGTAGCCTCCAAGCCGTCCATTACCGGCATTTGAACGTCCATAAATACGAGGTCATACTTGTCGGGGTTCTCTATAAGTGTCTGCAGAGCCTCTGCCCCGTTTTGTACACAGTCGATTTTTGCGCCTGTGTATTTCATTCTGTTGAGCAGTATTTCGCGGTTTATCTCTACGTCTTCCGCGAGCAAAATAGTGCAGCCCGTCAGTTCGCCGAGTTTCATTATCTTTTTGTGACGCGGTGTTTGTTCGTCTGTTTTGCTCATGCATGAGTTCATGCAGTTCATTACATCGGATGCAAACAGCGGCTTCATCAGATATTTATCAACGCCGACCTGCTCCGCTCTCTCACGTATAACCGTCCATTCGGTAGACGAAATCATGATAACAACACTTTTTCTTTTCAGGTCGGTGCTTCTTATTTTTCTCGTAAGCTCAATTCCGTCCATTTCAGGCATTTTCCAGTCGATAAAATACATGTCGTAACCGCCTGTATTTTCAATGAGTTTAATGGCTTCTTTTCCGCTGAGAGCTACGTCACATGTCACGCCGTAACGGTCGAGAATATGCGAGAAGTATGAGAGCACCTCGGCGGAGTCATCAACCACGAGAATGCTGATGTTTTCCCAACGGATATTTTCATCGAGGAGAGATACGGGCTTTTGGTCACTGCGTTTGGCCTTAAAGTTAAATGTAAAGTTTGAGCCTTTGTCAATCTGTGAGGTGACGCTGATACTGCCTCCCATCATTTCAACAAGCCGCTTTGAGATGCCAAGCCCAAGTCCCGTGCCGCCAAATCTTCTGGATTTTCCGCTCTCGGCCTGCTCAAAGGCGCTAAAGACTCTCTTTTGCTGTTCGGGTGTTATGCCTATTCCTGTGTCAATGATTTCTACCGTAACTGTGCATATGTCTTCCGTATCATCTGTAAGATATGCGTTGAGTCGTATTACGCCTTTTTCGGGCGTAAATTTCACGGCGTTACTTAAAAGATTGATAATGACCTGTGCCAACCGCTGCTCATCGGTGATAAGAAGCGGGGGTATAGCTCCGTCAACTGTTACATAAAATTCCAATCCTTTTTGCTCGATATTAAAATCGACAGCGTTAATTGCTTTTTTTAGCACCTGCTCAAAACAAGCGTCGCTGAGTATAAGCTCAAGCTTCCCTGCTTCAATTTTTGACATGTCGAGAACATCATTAATGACGCCTAAAAGATGAGCCGATGCTTCGTCGATTTTTTCGAGTGCATAGTTTTTTGCTTTTAGTTCCTCTTCTTCTATGCCGATTGCAGCCATTCCCATAATTGTGTTAAGCGGCGTTCGCATTTCATGTGACATATTCGCCAAAAAGGTGCTCTTTTGCTTGCTGTCGGCATCAGCCTTTGCTTTTGCTTTGTCAATTCTCACAAGTACAGTTATTAAAACTGTCATCATAATAAGTCCCAATATGCAAAGCACAATGAACATTTCGGTTGTACCTGTGTAATATTGTGCTTTTGGAGTTAGAAGCACTAAGTGCCAATCGTTCGGCAAGCTTCTTGAAAAGGCTATTACCTCCTCGCCGCGCCAGTTTTTCATAGTTTCTTCGTATAACTCCTCGCCTTGCCTGATTTCTTCCGAATAGGACGAAATCGGTATTAGCAGCCCATTTAGCCGCTTGCCGATAAATTCCGGATTTGTATGTGCAATAACAGTTAAATCGGGTGCTGTGAGCACTCCGTAACCACCCTCGTTTAAGGTTGTGCTTGTTACAATCCTGCCGATTTTTTCGAGCTGCACATCAATACAGACTACTGCCATATAATTGTCGTCATCATCATGAATGCAGCAGGCATATGTAATTATGTAATTTCCCGTAAATGCGTCGATATAAGGCTTTGTTTCCGTAATTTTGCCGCAGTTTTCCCGCGCAGAAATGTACCATATCTCTTTTTCCGGATGATAATTTTCGGGCGCGGTCCAGTTTATCCCGTTGAGAAATGCAGGCCGGTCATATATGCCCTCAAAATAGCCGTATAAGCCGTTTGTGTTTTGTATTCCGGACTCCTTTGACATTGCGTATTCGCTGACTAATCTGATGTAATTTGGTAACATTTCAACATTGCCGTCACTTATCAATTGACTTACTGTGTGGCGAAATACCCCAAGCATCATCCTTGAGGCTACAAGCTCGGACTCAATGCGCTGGTGAGTAAACGACAATACACTTTCGGCATTTCGTGCTAAGTTCACTCTTACGGTATTGCTGTTAAATGTGTAGCTGAGCATCACCATTATGGCAAATGCGATTATTGTAAAAATTACCTCTACGTATAATGACTTAAATCTATCCTTTTTCATAAATCATCACCCCTTGCTTTTTACACCTTAATTATACCACTAACACATTGCAATACATAGGTTTTTCATGTGTTTTCGATAATTTTTATTTGCTCATTTTTATGTTTCTATTCATTCAAAATTAATGCTTTCCCGATATCAATATATAAGCAGTCGGCGGTTTGCTTTTACTGTTTTTCGATGTAATTTTTCTTTTTTGAGCATGCCCGAAATGTAGAGTTTTTCTACATTTGCAGAGCTTTTTTCTACACTAAATTCATATTGAAATTGTGACCCCGACAGGTATATCATATTGTGTGTATTTTTTGATAAACGGAGGTGGCAGCATGGGTAGCGTGACAGATTTACCGAGAGAAAAACTCTCAAAAAAAGGTGCTTCTTCGCTCAGTGACATTGAGTTGTTACAAGCTGTGATAGGAAGCGGAGGCAAAGGGAACGATTTCAAGCAGATTGCACGAAACTTAAACTCCCTCATCGGAAAACGCGGAGCTGATAATTTGACACTCGATGATGTTAAGTCCATCCGCGGCATTGGCGATGCCAAGGCTGCCGTAGTGTTTGCAGCTCTCGAATTTTGGCGCAGAAAGTTTACAAAGCAGACTGCTCCGCTTATTGACAGCCCCGAAAAAGCAGTTTCGCAGCTTCATCACATAAAAGATAAAAAGCAGGAACATTTTGTCCTGCTTACTCTCGACGGTGCGAGAAGACTTATTAATAATAGAGTTGTGACTATCGGAACACTGCTCTGTTCACTTGTACATCCGCGTGAGATTTTTTCTTATGCGATTGAAGACAGAGCCGCGTCAATTATTGTTGCTCATAACCACCCCAGCGGGCTTGTAGATATCTCTGAAAGTGACACAGATGTAACACGCAGGTTGCGTGAGGCAGGCGACATCATCGGTATTCGTCTTGATGACCATATAATCGTCGCCGGTGACGATTTTGTGAGCGCGTATTAGTGCCTGTTTAATTTATCAAAAGCACATCGTAAGAAATCTGAGATATCTGCGAGGCTTGGTTTGTTCTGTGTCACCGAGCTTCGTTAATGCCTCTTTTTTCTCTGTCATGTATGGAAAGAAGATATCCCATATATCATCAACTTCATTTTCCAACACTTCTTCAAAATTTACGTTTTCAACTCTTTCGTCCATTGTTTCCTCAATCCTCTCGTTTTTGTTTCGTTTAGCTTTTGGTTATCCATTGCTTATCAATCAACATTCAATAATATATAGTATGACTTTATGGTTGTCAAGTCTTTTTTTTATTATTTTTTGTAGAATTTTATATACTTTTTCTACTACAATTTATGAGTTTATTAATCTTATTTTCTGATGGTCATTAATACCTAAATCACCCAAGATATCTTCATGTTCAAGCGCGTTTGCCCAACAGCCTCCATATCTGGCTTCCCATTTATTAACTGTGTCTTCACCTTTATCGGTCAGCTTGTAGATTACATCACCGCCGGAAGCTGTTTCTCTTGTGATACTTCCGCGCGCGATAAAACCTCCCGCACCAACAAGTGTCCTGCAGTTTCGAAGACAGGCTTCTTCAAAGTCACGCTGCCCCATAACTCCTCCCGCATCACGAAGATTTGTGAGAATAGCCACAGCCCGCCCCTCACCTGCTCTGATTGTCTTAGCCCTGATTTGCGACCTTACCGCACCTGTTTCTTCGGCTCTGACATAGGCTATGGCCGTGTCAATGGCATCACGGGATTTTAATAATTCTGCAAGTATCAATTCCCTGTTGATTTTACCGTACACTCCCTCGAAAAATTTGCCTCTATTTGGTTCTCGATAGCTAACCCATAGCTCAGCTATTTTAACAGAAAGATTGATATTTGTCAATAAGGAAATATACTCCCGAGTGATGTAAATGTCATTTCTGAGCGGAGCATGGATGCGGAGCGGCCGCATGTGGAACGCACGGATGACGTTCTCATGCGAGAGAAATGTATTTACATTGCGAGGGAGTATTTTATTGAAATTTACATTGCTTGGGAACATTTGTTATTGCATATCTAATTTTTCATTGTTTTATTGAAGCTATCAATATATAATAGTATATATAGGAAGGGGTGGTCATTAATTATGCCGTTAATTGAGTTATTGTCTGATGTTTCGTGGATATCAATCGTTCTTTTTGTGGTAGGCATCGCACTTGTTATAATAGAAATGCTCGACCCGGGCTTCGGGTTCTTCGGAGCATTCGGCATCCTCACACTTGTAGGTTGCATCTTTGTAACAGCAAATACGGTTGCCGAGGGCATTATGCTAACTATCATATTTTCTGTGATACTGCTCATAATGCTTGCAATTTTTATGATTTTAGTTTCCAAGGGGAAATTACCGAACAAGTTCATTTTGAAAGACGCAGAAACAAAAGACCAAGGCTATATCGGCACGGAAGACCTTAACAGCTTCATGTGCAAAAAAGGGATTGTCACAGCTGCGTGCCGCCCCGTCGGAAATGCGGACTTTGACGGTGTTAAGCTTGAGGTTGTCAGCCGCGGCGAATTTATCGACAAGGGAATAACAATCGAAGTTATTGAAATCGAAGGCAACAGAGTAGTAGTAAGAAGTATATTAAATAATAATACATAGGAGGCTTTTTCATGGATGATTTTTTATTGGTAGCGGCTATAGTAACGGGAGCAATTATTTTTCTTTGGCTTTTCTTTACGTTTATCCCCGTCGGGCTGTGGATTAGCGCAGTCGCGGCAAATGTAAAAATTCGCATCGGCACACTCGTCGGAATGAAGCTTCGCAGAGTTACACCTGCCCGTATTGTCATTCCGCAGATTAAGGCTGTCAAAGCCGGTTTGGATTTGTCAATCAACAAGCTTGAGGCTCACTATCTTGCGGGCGGAAATGTTGACCGTGTGGTTAATGCACTTATCGCCGCACAAAGAGCAAATATCGGGCTTGAATTTGAACGTGCGGCAGCTATTGACCTTGCAGGGCGCGACGTGCTTGAAGCCGTTCAAATGAGCGTCAACCCCAAGGTCATTGAGTCCCCCGGAATTTCAGCCATTGCCAAAAACGGCATTGAGCTTATTGCAAAGGCGAAAATTACGGTCAGAGCAAATATCGACAGACTTATCGGCGGTGCGGGCGAGCAAACCATAATTGCCCGTGTCGGTGAGGGTATTGTTTCTACGATAGGTAGTTCAGAGTCACATGCCGAGGTGCTTGAAAACCCCGATAACATTTCGAAGATAGTTCTCGGTAAAGGACTTGAGGCAGGTACGGCATTTGAAATTCTCTCTATTGATATAGCTGATATTGATGTCGGCAGAAACGTGGGCGCACAGCTCCAGACAGACCAAGCCGAGGCTGACAAGCGTATTGCTCAGGCAAAGGCCGAGGAACGCCGTGCAATGGCGGTTGCCGTTGAGCAGGAAATGCGCGCCAGTGTACAGGAAATGAGAGCAAAGGTTGTTGAAGCGGAAGCCGAAGTTCCAAGGGCAATGGCAACCGCACTTCGCGACGGCAAGCTTGGTGTCATGGATTACTACAACATGATGAATGTTATTTCAGACACACAAATGCGACATTCAATCGCGGGCTCTGACGAACATAAGCGTCCCGAGCAAAGCACATAAAGCTGCTTATGGAAAAGACAGTACGAAAAAAGAATTCTGCAGCTAAAACAAGCAGTGTTTCGCGGAAGGCTGACGAAACTAATAAGAGCGCTTCAAAGCAGCCTGCACGGCACAGCAGCAAGCTCGAAACCTTAGGTATAAATCTTGACCAAAATACAGTAAAGCAGGCAATCATTTTATCCGAAATAATCGGAAAACCTGTATCCAAGCGAGGCAGACGCCGATAAATAATTTTATATGTAGCATCAAGTGTGAATAATTTGTAACGAATTATTCACACTTGTATTATGTAAACTAATTGCCTCTTTTTGAAAAATGGCGTTTTTTCGTTTAACGGACATAAGTTTTTCCTGACATTTTGGCGTTACCCGTTGAGACAACTATTCAATTTCGCTGTGGATAATCATGTGGATAATGTTAATAACTCTTTGTACTAATATTTTATGAAATGAATTATGTCAATCTGCAAGACGGTTATTTTCCTTACATTTCTGTAAATATTATGTAGAATTTACAATTTTTCACAGCGATTTTGACCCCTTTTTCACATTTTCTGCATACCAAAGTGTGAATATTCATCATTTGTATTCATTCGGAAATAGAGGTATACAATTTGTAATCACTTTTCATCTTGCGACCTGCCGTATTGTGTGGTAAACTCATGTTTGTGAGGTGATAGTTTTTGGCAGGACATTCAAAATGGAAAAACATTCAACGTACAAAAGGAGCGCAGGACGCCAAGCGGGCAAAGATATTTACCAAGATTGCCCGTGAAATTATTGTTGCCGTACGCGAGGGCGCAAGCGGGGACCCCGCAAAAAACACACGCCTTGCAGCAGCTATCGCAAAGGCAAAATCCGCGAACATGCCAAATGATAATATCAAGCGGACAATCGAAAAAGCGCTCGGCTCCGGGAACACCGAGAGCTATGAGCAGGTCACATACGAGGGTTACGGTCCTCGCGGCGTTGCCGTGATTGTTGAAGCAATGACGGATAACCGCAACAGAATTGCCGCTGAAGTTCGTCTTAATTTTGACAAGTACGGCGGGAACTTGGGGGCGACAGGCTGCGTGGCATGGTCGTTTGACAGAAAAGGTGTCATTATAATAGAAAACGAAAATGGCAGTCTTGATGAAGAAACTGTTTTTAACGACGCTCTTGAAGCAGGCGCGGATGATATTGAAATTGATGACGGGGTATTTGAGATATATACAACTCCCGAGGGGTTTTCATCTGTTTGCGGAGCACTTGAAGGGCTTGGCTACAGCTTTTTATCCTCACAAATTGAAATGGTTCCGCAAAGTTATGTCACACTCACAAATCCCGACGATATAAAGAATATGGAAAAAATCATTGACCTTATGGAAGATAACGACGACATTCAAGATGTCTGGCATAACGCAGTAATAGAATGATTGCTTTTTTTGCGCCTAATTATAAGTAAAAGGGAACGGTCACTAAAATGTTCAAACATGAAAAGGTATTATGGATTACCCGCACCGCTGTTTTCATCGCAGCAACTGTGGCACTGCAGGCACTGACAGTATCCACTATACCACCGCCGGCTACTCAGTTCGTCACAGGGGCTATCGTTAACATGATGTTAATTCTTGCCGTAATGACATGCAAACTACCCTCGGGTTTGACTGTAGCCGCAGTCACTCCGATAATGCCCACGCTTTTGGGATTTGGCCCCCTGTGGCCTATTGTTCCGTTTATAGCAGTTTCAAATATGGTGCTCGTTACGGCATGGCATTTCATAGGAAATATTAAGCTGCCATCACGTTACATTTCTTATATTATTGCTTTGATTGTTGCGGCAGTTGCTAAGTTTTGTGTGCTTTATTTCGGAGTTGTACAAATCGCAATACCTCATATTCTCGGATTGCCCGAGGGCAGCGCTCCTCACACTTTATTGTCATTTATGTTTTCATACCCGCAGCTTATAACCGCGTCCGCCGGTGGGGTATGTGCAGTTATTCTTCTGCCTGCAATTAAAAAAGCCGTTAGGATTGTGTGACAAATCACCCGCCCCTGCGGGGCACCCTCTTTACTAAAGAGGGTTTATGTGGTAATATTACTATATAAATTACAACTTATAGGAGGTTTTTTCATGGCGTACAATGATAATCCTTACGGACAGCAGCAACAACCGAGCGAGCTGTTCCCCTCATTATGGGGCGATCAAGACGATATCGCAAGAGCGACAACTTCGTGCCTCGCACGGGTATTTTTGAAGATGTTCTTTGCCCTGCTTGTGACGGCGGGCACTTCTTTTGCAATTTATTCAAATCAAGATCTCCTTACCATGATCTTTACAAGTTTACCAATTCTTATTGGTTTGTTAATTGCACAGTTTGCTTTGGTAATTATTCTCTCTGCCAGAGTTATGAAGATGTCGTCTGCCGTTTCTAATGTTATGTTTTTTGTTTATGCACTTCTAATGGGTGTAACATTATCGGTAATTTTCATCACATACGAAATCGGCGTTATTTTCCAAGCTTTTGCGGTTTCGGCGCTGATGTTCGGCGCTATGGCAATATACGGCACAATCACAAAAAGAGACCTTACAAGACTTGGCAGCCTTTGTTTTATGGCTTTAATCGGCATCATCATTGCGAGTTTAATTAATTTCTTCTTTAGAAATGAAATGATGACTATGATTATCAACTACATCGGTGTGCTTGTTTTTGTCGGTCTGACTGCTTATGACACGCAAAAGGTAAAAAATATGCTCCATGAGGTAAACTCAGGGAGCAAAGAGTCGATTGAGGTTTCTAACCGTGACGAAGCCATTAAGAGAATTTCCGTCATCGGTGCACTTCGGCTGTATTTAGACTTCTTAAATCTGTTCCTCAAGATATTAGCAATCATGGGAAGAAGACGCTAAACGCACCGTCATTACGAGGAGTAAAAACACATGCTAATTCATGTAGCATGTGTTTTTTACGACGTGGTAATCCAGATTCTTACGTTACATTAAGTTTTCTGTCTGGATTGCCACGCCACTTTGTGGCTCGCAATGACGAAAAAGAGATTTCTACTATGAACTGTACCTTAATCTATATCCTTCTGCACTCTAAATAATATCTTTTGTCCTTGGCGTGGCCGACCGAGAAGCTTTTTCGCGGAAAAACTCCCCTAAGTGCCACTGTTTCAAAAATATCAGACTTGTCCATTGAGGGCAAAAGCAAGCCTAAAGTGTTTTTATCTTTTGCAAGATTAATGGAAGTATCATCGCCGTGAATGTAGTCGATGATACTTCCTGTTTTTTTGACGTAATTATCCATAAAGTCCTGCATAATTGTCATCATGTCTCCGATGCACTCTGCCTTTATGCCGATTTCACCGCTTTTATCTTCAAAGTACCACTTAACTATATAATCGCTGCCCTTTGGCGCTGCATCTTCAAATGCTTTAATATATTCGGGGGCGTCTATGTTAAAGAGCACGCGGTGGATTGCTTCAAAGCTGATTGCGGGGTCGTAAACATTATTTATTTCAACGAGCGCTCTGCGTGCAGGGTGCTTTTCTTTTTCCTGCTCCGTCAGGTTCAACTTTAGCTCGTCCCAATATACTTTTGCGGCGGCGAGCGAGTGGTTGCCGTCACCCATTATCATAAGTATGTCGTTTTTGGTGTGCAGCTGCCTGATAGCCGCCATAACATTTTCCGCAGCTTCTCCCGTCACTCTGCGGCCTTTGATGTGACCGCCGCCCTCCATGAGCGAAAAGTCATAAAGCAGGGGAAGATTTTCTGCGTTTTCTGCAAGTTTTTCTATGACCAAGCCGTCTTTATCGCTGATAAATGTCATTATGTGCGGCAGTTCAAGAGATGCGGCTTTTCGGACTGCGATACGTGCGGGCAGTCTGTCGAGCACTGTTCCCTCACTGGCACGGATTGCCGCGCTTTGGTTTTTGTCGGAAAATTCGTATTCGTCAAGGTCGAGTGCTCCGACAATGCCTCTTCTGACACGTCCGTCGGGCTGGGTACGTTCGACATATATAAATGAGTTTTCTATTGTCTCGAAGATACCGTCGCTTTGATAGTTTTGCATTGCTGTGCTGATTTGGCGGATTTGCGTCGCTTCGTCACCTTCTTCCAAATATGCCTCGGGGATAATCATGTTCAGCGCGGACGGGCTGTCGCCTGCAAAGGTTTTAACACGTTCCCAATAGTCCTTTTGTGATGAAAACTGGTCACATGCAATAACGCTCCATTTTTCCATATATTCTTTTTTGGGTAATAATATGTCTGTTGGTGTGAAGATGTTATTCATTGGTAACTCCTATTTACTGGTTTTGAGATTTTGTTTAATGCGTCATCGCGAGCGGAGCGTGGCGATCCAGAAACTATGTTTTAATAGATGATTTTACTGGATTGCCACGTCGTCAAAGTGAAACAAGATTCACTTTGACTCCTCGCAATGACGGATGAACGCTGCTTTTAATGCTTTGATATATTCAGGTGTTGTGCCGCAGCAGCCTCCTATTATCCTTGCTCCGATGTCGGCATATGGCAGCATTTGAGCCGCAAATTCTTCCGCTCCTGTTTTGTAATCACCGCTGACTGCATCGGGCAGTCCGGCATTTGGTTTTATGATAAGCGGGAGCTTTGTCAGTGCTGCAATTCTTTTTGCCGTATCAATCATTTGATGAGGCTCGAGAGAGCAGTTGAGACCTATTGCTGCCGCTCCGATTTTTTCGGCTGTTTCAACGAATTTTTCAGGTGTGCAGCCCATAAAGGTGTAGCCCGATTTTTCAAATGTCATAGTTGCCAGTATCGGGAGCTTCGTATTGTCTTTTACCGCTGTCATGGCGGCTTTTAGTTCCTCAATATCGCTCATTGTTTCGATAGCAACGAAGTCGGCTCCGGCTCTCTCCCCTGCTATTGCCATTTCCTTAAAAAGATCAAATGCCTGCTCAAATTCAAGTTCGCCGACAGGCTCAAGGAGTTGCCCTGTCGGTCCTATGTCTAATGCGATTTTAATAGCGTTGCGATTATTGGCGGCGTTTTTTGCATTTTTCACGGCAGCGGTGATAATCTGCTCCACTGTGCATCCTGTATCTTTCAGGTTCAAAGCGTTAGAGCCGAATGTGTTGGTACAGATAATATCACTGCCCGCTTCGATATACATCTTGTGGATACTCTCGACTGCTTCGGGTGCTGTAATGTTCATCAAATCGGGCTTGTCTCCGGGTTTGAGTCCGAATTTTTGGAGCATTGTTCCCATTGCTCCGTCGTAGAATATATACTTGCCGTATGAGTCAAATATCATTGAAGTTTCTCCTGTAGTGTGGTAAGAAATTGTAGCATATTTTTTATAAGAAATCTATTATTTTCGGCGATTTTCCCACCATTCATCTTTTTCTTTTTGTTGTTGGTCTTTTAATTCTTTAAGACCTGCCTCTCTTTTGAAACGATTTTCTTCCCGTTGTTTATCAGCTGCTTCCGTAGCTATATTCTTACGCCCATCCAGTCCTACCCGGCGGGCTGCTTCTGTTCCAAAATATCCGGCTGCAACCCACGGAATTTTAGGTTTCTTTTGTGCGGGTGGCGCAGGAGCAGTCGCGGGGGCGTAATTCACTGTTTGCCTGCGTTGTTGATTTTTTTGCACATTTTGCGGCGTTGGTTTGCTAATAATGAGTTTATTTGTGGTCACATTTATAGATGCGTAATAAATGTAGCCTTTGTCAATCATTTCTTGTAAATCTTTTCTCACAAATTCAACCGGTTTATATGTATTGGCAGCA
>Ga0123356_10000933_pt1 | contig 32318 bp, 30 predicted proteins | sample TergutEmb28metaG_2_FD_92546 | JGI IMG/M metagenome (GOLD analysis project Ga0123356, IMG submission 92546) | Embiratermes neotenicus P3 segment gut microbial communities from Petit-Saut dam, French Guiana - Emb289 P3 | ecosystem: Host-associated > Arthropoda: Insects > Digestive system > Gut ...
GAGGATCGGCGGCAGGTAGCGCTCCCGCTGCTCCTCGGTGCCCCACCTCATCAGCGTCGGGCCGGCCAGCAGCAACCCCAGCACGTTGGCGGGCAGCGGTGCCGAGGCCAGTGCGAGCTCCTCGAACAGGATCGCGGATTCCGTGACCGTCGCGCCTCGGCCACCGAACTCGACCGGCCAGTCGACCCCGGCCCAGCCGCCCTCGTACAGCTGGCGCTGGAAACCCAGCCGCCAGCTGAAATGCTCGTGCTCGTCGGCCGGCTCGGGGCCGGGGTCATGGTCACGCAGCCAGGCGCGGAGCTCCTCGCGGAATGCGTCCTCGGCGGGCGTGAACGTCAGGTCCATTTGCTCGGGCAGCCTACATCTCGCCTCCTGCGCACTATCTGAACTCGATCGCGTCCTCCACGGCCTGGGCGAGCAGCGCCTGGCCGGCGAGGCTCGGGTGGATGCCGCAGCCGCCTCCTGAGAGCTGCGTCAGCAGTCCCGCGGTGCACGGGTCGCCGGCGGAATGAACGGACGCCGCCTGCCACTCACCGAACCCGTCGGCGATTTCCACACCAAACGGCGCGACAGCCGTGTCCATCGCGGTGTTCAGTGACTCGGACTGCGCGTTGTCGGTCGCGGAAGCGTAGTCCAGCGAGTAGTAATTGACGATCACGATCTGACCGCGATAGTGCCCCTCGTGGCGGATCGTCGAGAGGATCGTGGTGACGTTGTTGCCAATGCTCGTGAGGAACCCCTGCAGCTCGCTGGCGCTGGCGCAGTGGTCCGCCGTCGTCTCCTGACATACGAACCCATCGTTGGCGCCGATCATCAGCGACACGAGGCGCGTGCGAGGGTGCGAGCGCAGATATGACACCGCAAACGAAAGCTGCGAGCCGGTGTAGCTCACATGCAGGGGGAAGGCAGTGCGGTAGCCGACCGGCTGGCCCAGGGTGTTCTCGCAACCGTTGCTGATGACGGTGGCGTCAATCAGGCTGGCGCTCGTCTCGCCCGGGCAGGAGGCGTTGGCCACGTTCAGGTGCAGCTCCGAGCCGAGCATCGCCGGGTACCCGATCAGGCTCGACGCGTCGCTGTAGTCGGGCGCGGGGACGACCGAGGACTCCTCGTAGCCGAACGTCACGGAGTCCCCGAGCGCGAGGTAGTCCGACCCGGGCCTCACCGCCGAAACCCCATTGTCTCCCTCCCCATCGTGCCTCGTGCGCTTGGCTGTTGCGTGCTTGGGGTGCGCACTCTTGGCACTCGCGGGCGCCGCGGTCAGCGCCAGTGGCGCGGCCGTGAAGATCGCGACAGCCACAGCTGTCAGAACTCGTCTAATCGTCATTTCCTCTCTCCTCTCGTTGTGGGGCGCAGCGATCAGTGACTTCCCCGATGAATCACCTCCCTGTTCGGCGCGGTCCGCTGGCGCTCGATGAGCACACGGCGCAGGATCTTGCCCGAGGGCGACTTTGGAATCTCCTCGACGATCTCGACGGCCCGTACCGTCTTGTATGGGGCCACGTGCTCGGCGACGAACTCGATCACCTCGTCTGAGGCGATCGGGGCGCTCGCCACGACGAACGCCTTGGGCACTTCGCCGGCCTCCTCGTCGGGGAGCGGGATCACCGCCGCGTCAACGATCGCCGGATGCGTGAGCAACAGCGCCTCGAGTTCGGCGGGGGCGATCTGGTAGCCCTTGTACTTGATCAGCTCCTTGAGGCGGTCGACGATCCGCATCGACCCGTCCGGGTCGATGCTGGCGATGTCACCGGTGTGAAGCCAGCCGTCGCGGTCGATCGTGCGGGCGGTCGCCTCGAGGTTGTTGAGGTAGCCCTTCATGACCTGCGGGCCGCGGATCAGGAGCTCGCCGGGGGCGTCGCCCGCGACGTCCTCGCCGGTCACGACGTCGACGACACGGCATTCCGTGTTCGGAAGCGGTGGCCCGATCGACCCCGACTTCTGCCACTCCGGCTCGTCGGTGACCCAGTGGGTGGTGGGGCTCGTCTCGGTCAGGCCATAGCCCTGCTGCATCTGGCAGCCCAGCCGCCTTCCGCAAGCCGCCTCGAGCTCGGCGGACAGTGGCGCCGCTCCCGAATTGATGAACTCGAGGCTCGACAGGTCGAACTCGTCGACCAGCGGGTGCTTGACCAGCGCCAGCACGATCGGCGGGACCACGTAGGCGCGGGTGATCCGGTAATCCTGCACGGCCAGTAGGAATTGCGCCAGGTCGAACCGCGGCATCGTCACGACGGTGACGCCGCGGTACAGCGACAGGTTCATCAGTACCACGAGCCCGTAGATGTGAAAGAACGGCAGCACGGCGATCACCCGATCGTCATCCGCGCGGCTGTGAGCGGTCATCTGGCAGATGTTCGCGACGAGGTTTCGATGGGTGAGCATCACGCCCTTCGGCAGCCCGCTGGTGCCGCTCGAATACGGCAGCGCGACAAGATCCTCGGCGGCGTCGATCGGAACGTCGGGCGGCTCACCACCGGCGAGCGCCAGCGACGCAAACGGCGTCGCGCCGCCGGCCTCGCCGTACACGAAGATCTCCTCGACGCCCGCGTTCCGTGCCGCGGCCGTCGCCTTCTCCAGCAGCTCAGGGGTCGTCACCAGCAGCCGCGCCGCGCTGTCACTCAGCTGGGTTGTGAGTTCGTCGACGGTGAGCGCCGGGTTGGCGGTCGTATTGACTCCACCGACCCTCGCGACCGCGTGAAAGGCGACCGCGTATTCGGGGCTGTTCGGGGCGTAGTGCGCGAGCACATCGCCCTTGCCGAAGCCTCGCTCGGCGAGGCCGGAGGCGGTGGAACGCACGGAATCCGCCAGCTCTGCGTAGGTGATCGCGCGGCCGCTCGGCGCGTCGACGAACGCGGGCTTGTCGCCCAGCTCAGCGGCCCGCGCGAGGGCAAGCTCGGTGAGCGAGACGTCCGGAATGTCGACGTCCGGAAACGGGCTGCGGATCACCACCGTGGACCTCCTCCTCCTTGCACCGCCTACTCTACGCCGTCCGCGTGATCAGCCGGAAGGGATTGCAGCCGCGTCCCGAATCGGTCACGAGGCGGCCGGGGTGACCTGCTCCTCGTCGAACAGCTCAGCCGTGTGCTGACCCGTGCGCGGCACGCCGAGCCGTACGGACACGGGCGTCTCGGAGAAGGTCATCGGCGATGCCGGTGTCCGGAACGTAGCCTCGTTGTCGCCAACGGGGACCTCCCACAGCAGCCCATTGTGAGCGAGCTGGGGGTCCTCCAGCAGTTGTTCGTAGTTGTGCACCGGCGCGCACCAGATGTCGTGCGCGAGCAGCACCTCGATCCAGTGCTCGCTCGTGTCGTCGCGGAAGTGGTTCGAGAGGGCTTCATAGATCTCTGCGCGCGATTCGATCATCTTCTCGAGCGTCTCGTACTGGGCGAGCGCCGGCATACCCAACGCCTCGGCCAGGACGGGACACGGTGTCATCGCAATCGCGATGTGACCGTCCGAGGTCTCGTAGATGCCGAACGGGGCTGTCGCCCAGATCGCGCCGAGGTTGTCCCTGGACCGCTCCGGCAGATAGTCGTGGCTCAGGTAGAAGGTCAGCTCCTGCTGCTGCATCGCGACCGTGCACGAGAACAGGTCGACCTCGATCTTCTGCCCGACTCCCGTCTCGGCACGGTGGGCGAGCGCAGCGAGTACCGCGATGACGATGTGCAGCGCCGTGTACTGATCGGTGATGCCGACGCCCAGGGCGGTGGGCGGGTCACCCTGGCGGCCGGTCAGGAACATCAGCCCGGTCAGGGCCTGGATCAGCAGGTCCTGACCGGGGCGCTCGACATACGGCCCGCTCTGGCCGTAGCCCGATGAGGACGCATAGATGATCCGCGGGTTGACGGCCCGGAAGTCCTCGTAGCCGAGGCCGAGCCGAGCCATCACGCCGGGACGGAAGTTCTCGACAACAACGTCGGCGTCGACGGCGAGCTGGAGGATGCGGTCGCGCACGGCGGCGTCCTTCAAGTCGACCCCGACGCTGCGCTTGTTGCGGTTGAAGGCCAGGAAAGAGTCCATCTCGCCGTGGCTGCGGCCGTTGAGGATGCCCCAGTAGCGCATCCACTCGCCCTCCGGCCGCTCGAACTTGATCACATCCGCGCCGAGATCGCCGAGGATCTGGGTCGCCATCGGCCCCTGGACGAGCGCCGTGAAATCAAGAACTCGGATGTGGCTCAGTGGCCCGCTCAGAGCTGCCTCCGTTCGTGTCGATGTCCCAGCTTGTGTTACCCGCGATCAGCCCACCGTCGACGGGAACGGTGACTCCCGTGATCGCCGACGCCTTGTCGCTGGCGAGGAACAGGACCGCGTTCGCGACGTCCTCTGGCTGGATCAGCCGGCGAATCGGATGGGTGCGCGCGAACTCCGCGAGGGCGGCCTCGGGGTCCTCGGAATTGGCGTGTCGCGCCGCGTCGAGCAGCATCGGCGTCAGGACGGATCCCGGTGCGACCGCGTTCACGCGGATTCCCTCGTGAGCGTGGTCGAGAGCGAGCGAGCGGGTGAACGCGACGATGCCGCCCTTTGAGGTGGCGTACGCAACGGCGCCCTGGTGACTCCAGTAAGCCTGGACGGAGGTGGTGTTGACGATCGCTCCGCCCCGGCGGGCACGCATCTGTGGGATCGCGAAGTGCGCCATCAGATACATCCCCTTGAGGTTGATGTCCAGGACGAAGTCCCAGTCCTCCTCCGGAAAGGCCGGCACCTCCCCGTAACGGACGACGCCCGCGTTGCTGGCGAGAATGTCGAGGCCGCCAAACGTGCTGACGACGGTGTCGACGGCGCGCTTCGCGTCGTCGGGCTTGCTCACATCGCCGACGCATCCGACCGCCGTGCCGCCCGTCTCGACGATGCCCGCCACGGTGCCTGACAGGGTCTGCTCGTCGACGTCGAACAGCCCGACCGCGGCTCCCTCGGAGGCGAGCCCGCGAGCGATCGCGGCTCCGATTCCCACGGCCGCCCCCGTCACGAGAGAAACCTTCCCGTCAAAGGCACCCATCAGCGCTCCTCCAAATTCATCCTATAAAGCCTACAAATGCACAGTACCGGATCGACGCCTGGATCAGAGGGCGAGCAGCTCCGCCTCGACGATCGATGTGCGCGACTCGCCGGCCCCCAGGCGAACCGGCGTGCCGCCCTTCGCCCGCGAGTCGACGATTCCCTGTGCCGGCATGGTCGTGCTCGGCTCGATCGCCGTCGTGTAGATCCGGCGGTACCACGGATAGCCGGGCGTCGCGTGCAGTTCCTGCCAGAACCACGCGACCGGGAACAGCTCTAGCTGCCAGCGCAGTTCGACGGCCAGGCCCAGGGTCGGGTTGACGACGCGGTAAGCGCCCTGATCGAAGTCGGTCAGGTAGCCGAGCACGGCCCGCCGATCATCGGCCGGCGGGATGACCGAAAGGTCGAGGAGTCCTCCGCCGGCGAGCGAGGCGTGCGGCCAGCTGCCGACGCCGCCAGGCTCGAGGCCGCTGCCCGGCGCCCTGTCGTCGGCGATGAACGTGCGCGCGCTCGTCTCGAGTCGACAGCCCGGCTGCAGAAACGGCTCGCCGAAGGCTGGATGGTGGCCCCACATCACCTCGACCGAGTCGCCGCCGACGTTGGTCACACGATCCTCGACGCGTAGCACCGCGCGTTCGAGCGAGGTCGTGCGCACGACCTCGAGCGGGGCCCTGATCAGCGACGTGGAGCAGACCGCCCGATCGGGTTCGACCGCATCGACCTGCCATTCCACCAGCGCCGCTTCACCGTGAAAGCCCCACTCCACGCCGTTCTCGATCGCCGCGTCGCCGCCGTTGGGGAGCAACAGCTGCCAGCCACCGGGATACGCCTCGATCCACGACTCGAACGACGACGGCGTGTGGATCGGCCGTCGCCCGAAGCGCCACGGCGTCTTGAAGAGCACGTCGACGCCGCTCGCCCGATCGATCAGCTCGACGATGTCGCAGCCTTTGCCGGGCAGCAGCGTCACCGCGATCTCGGTGTCGGCGAGCTCAAGCGCGGCCCATGGGCCACGGCGCGCACCGTCCGGCGACTCAGCCTCCATGCGGCTCCAACGAGCGGCGGTACAGCGTATCCAGACGGTCGAGCAGGGCAGCCGGGTCGCCTCCGTCGTGGAGGAACCGCCAGAGCTGTTCGCCGCCCTGGTTGTGGACGTGCGCGGCGCCGTCGTGGCGCGGCCTCAGATACCCGGCGTCAAGCCCCGCGAGCGTGTCGCGGAAGTAGTCGCCCGCGAGCTCATTGGCCTGCGGATCCAGCCAGGCGGCGCGATGTCCTGGCTGGCCTCCGGAGCTCGTGTACAGCGAGCGCTGGACCTCGGGCGACGCGACGTAGCGCGCGTAATCGCGCGCAGCCTCGACGTGCCGGCAGCGCGCCGAAATACCGAGCCCGGCCCCGCCGATCAAGCCGCCACGAGGGCCGAGGCCGCTGGAGGGAATCGGGCTGAAGCGCACGAGCCGGCGCCGGAACCCGGGGCGGCTGTAGTTCGAGTACCCGAACAGCAGCGGACAGTAGACGACCTGGTCGTCCTCGGCCATCTGGTCGAGGAGCCGGATCGGGTCCCATTCGAAGGCGTCAGCTGGGCTCGCCGCGGTCAACCGGACAAGCACCTCGAGACGCTCGAGGCCGAACTCGCGCGGGACGATACGACCGTCGCTCGCGTACGGGTCGACACCGGCGTTCGCACAGATGCTGAGCAGCGAACAGATCGCATCGACGGGCTTGTTCGGGATCGCGACCCGGAGCCCCGCCCTCCGCGCGATCTGGTCGAGCGCCCAGACTTCGTCCCAGGTCTGAGGCGGGCCGACCTCGAGTCGCTCGAGCAGATCAGGCCGGTAGGCGGCGACGTGTCCGGCCGCGTCGATCGCCAGTCCCCAGAGATGCCCCTCCCAGACGTAGCTCGAGTAGCTCGGTCCGACGCTGCCCAGTTCCTGGTCCGCGAGGAACGCGCCGTCGAGCAACTTGTCGAGCGCGAGCAGGGCTCCTTTCGCCACGATCTCCCCGATATGGGGGTGGTCGAAGACCAACAGGTCGAAGCGCTCCGCCAGGGCGGGGATCGACTGGTCGGCGAATCCCTGCAGGGAGCGCGCCTCCCAGCTCACCTGCACCCCGGTTTCGGCGGCAAAGCGCGCAGCTGTCGCCACCAGCGGGTCGATGCCGCGCTCGTGGCGCCAGGTGATGCCGCTCAGCTCGACGGTCGCGCTCACGACTGGGCCCGCGCGGGAGCCCACTGCGGCACGACGCGACCCGCACGGGCGGCGCGCTCGAGATGCGCGCGTGCGGTGTACATGGTCTGGATCGAGACCGGGGGATCGGTGCCGCAGAGCTGTCCGACCGCGGCGGCGATCTGCGCCGTCGAGAGCGGCGCCGACGTGTCCGCGAGCAGGCCGTCGACGAGCGCATCGACCTCGCCCACGAAGGCGATGCTCGCGTCGATGTGGGCCCGCCCCTCGTCTGCACGGAGGGGCAGATGATGGGCCGGGCAAAGCAGCTCGAACGGCAGGTCACGCAGCCGCTCGAGGCCCGCCAGATAGTCCTCGACGTCGTCGTACAGCGGCGCGAACACGCTGGTCCCACTCGAGGCGGGAGTTCCGCGGGCCTGCACGTCGTCGCCGCAGAAGAGGATCCCCGTCTCGCGCTCGAACAGCGCGCAGTGACCTCGCGTGTGGCCGCGCGTCTGGATGACCTCGAGTCGGCGGTCGTCCAGCTCGAACACATCGCCGTCGCGCAGGATCTGATCCACGCGGAGGTCGCCGCCACACATGCCGACGATCTGCTCGCGCTCAGCCTCGAGCGAAAAGGAACCCGGGAAACAGTCCCAGAAGTCGTGCCACTGGCGCTCGACCGACTCGACCCAGACGACATCCTCGAGCGGAGCGGCTACCCGGATCGGCGTCCGCGCCCGCAAACCGGGATGGCCGCCCATGTGATCCGGGTGGCCGTGGGTGAGGACGAGCCACTCAATCTGGTCGGGCCTGACAGCGAGCGCCGGCAGCGCGGGGGCGAGCACCCGCTCGTAGGTCGTCGGCACGCCGCAGTCGATCAGCGCCGCGCGACTCGATTCGCTCTGAACGAGATAGATCCAGAGGGGGCAGTCGGCGACGTCCGGATAGTCGGTCGGGATGCAGTAGGTACCCGTCGCGACCGCGAACGGCGTCTCCAGCAGACTCATGGAAACATCCTAACATCCCATCATCCCGATGAATCCGCTATGATGCGGGTCTCCACTTGCGGCACGGAGGCTCAGCAGGACTCAAACCGCGTAGCCGCGCCCCGGACGGCCACAACCTCGGCGCGACCGTGACGCGAGCCATACTCACCAAACAGGCAACCACCCTTTACCTCGTAGGAGTGCCGTGACCACTGTCGGACGACAGACTCTCAGCCAGGCGGTGAGCGCCGCGATGCTCGAGCGAATCCGCTCCGGCGAATTTGCGCCGGGCGATCGCCTGCCGACCGAGAAGAAGCTGATGGAGGAGTACGGGGTCGGGCGCAACTCCATCCGCGAGGCGATCCAGGCACTCGTCACGCTCGGGCTGGTCGAGGTGCGGCCGGGTCGCGGAACCACGGTGGTGGCGATCGACAGTGCCCAGGCGCTCGACGCCGAAACGGTCTCCGGCCTCCTGAAAGAGGAAGCGGTCGAGGATCTATACGCCTTCCGCCTGCTGCTGGAGGTCGAGATCGCGTCCTGCGCAGCCGAGCATGCGTCGGCGGCGGATCTCGCCGAGATCGAGCGCTACGCCCGCGCGTTCCAGTTCGCCTACTCCCAGGGCGCGCCGGTGAGTCGCGCCGACGACGAGTTCCACGCCGCGCTCGCGCGCGCCAGCCACAACAGTGTCTACTCGACCGTCCTCGACGCGGTGACCGGCCTGATCGCGAACGCGCGCAGACTGTCGGAGCGAGTGCCGTGGGCGCTCGAGCGCGCCGCCGCCGACCACCTGCAGATCTTCCAAGCCGTCAAGGCACACGATCCCGACGAGGCCGCGAGGCTGATGCGGCGCCACATCGAGGCGGCGATCGCGGCGACCCGAGCCGGCCGTCTGTCGCTCACCTCACTGCCCGGCGACGGCACCGTTCACGAGGCTGGCTCTCCGGACGATTGAGCCGGTCCGGCCGGAGGGGTGCGGCCGGCGTAGACCGCCTCTCGCAAGCCGGTGATGTAACCGACGGCGTGCAGCCGTCCCAGCAGTTCGTACCCGGGGCGGTCATTGGACTCGCCAGCGAGCGTGGGGACGTGATCGGGACGCAGAACGCCGTCGTAGCCGACGTCGGCGTACGCCTTCAGGCACGCGAGCATGTCGGTCGGACCGTCGTCGTGGAATGTCTCGACGAACGACTCCGGCGTGCCGCGGACGTCGCGGAAATGGACGAAGTGGATTCTCCCCTGCCTGCCAAAGTGGCGGATCGTCGCGGGCAGGTCGTCGGTCATCAGCGCGAAGTTGCCCTGGCACAGGGTGATGCCGTTGCAGTCGCTCGGCACCAGGTCGATCACCCGCTGGAAGGCCGCGACGCTGCACATGATCCGACCGAGCCCGCGCACCGGCGAGATCGGCGGATCGTCTGGGTGCAGAGCCAGCCGCACTCCCGCCCGCTCAGCCACGGGGACGACGCGGCGCAGAAAGTACTCGAAGTTCTCCCACAGCAGTTCTTCGGTGGCGAGATCTGCTTCTGGGCGGGCCGGCATCGCCAGCATCTCCGCGTGGTCGTAGGCGGTCACGAGAGCGCCGCCGCGAGCGGGAACATCAACCGCCGTCCGCGCCCAGCTGTAGACCGGAATCCAGTTGTAACAGAGCACCGGGACCCCGATCGCCCCCATCGCGACGACCTGCTCGCAGAACAGATCGAGCTGCTCCTCGCGTCCTGCCCGGCCCAGCCGGATGTCATCCATCGGCGGCGTGTCCTCGATCGCGACGAGGCCGAAGCCCGCCTCCTGATAGCGCGCCTGCAGACGCTCGAGTGCGCCGCGGCTCCAGGCGTGCTCGCCGGCAGGCAGCGGCTCGGACACCGTTCGCTCATCCCGGGTTGACGCGCCATGCAGCCAACGCAGACGTTGCTCGCCGGCGTCGAGCAGGCTGACGATCTGCTCGACGCCCAGCTGCTTGAGCAGCCGCCAGAGGCCCTCGGGGGCGTCCGGATCGAGCAGCTCGGCGATGCCGAGCATCAGTAGCTGAGGGCGACGCCCGTGATCCAGCGCACGAGGTCCTCGGGAGAGCACTCCTCGCGCTTCAGCTCGCCGACCAGGCGACCGCGGAGCAGGACGAGGATGCGGTCGGCGATCCGATGAACCTCGGGCAGGTTGTGGCTGACGAGGATCGTGCCGACACCCTGTTTGCGAACCTCGTCGATCAGTCCGGCGATCTTTCGCTGCTCGACCACCGCGAGCGCCGCCGTCGGCTCATCGAGCAGCAACACCTTCGATCCCCAGCGGACGGCACGGGCGACCGCGACCGCCTGCCGTTGGCCACCCGACAGCAGGCCGCAGCGCACCTTGACGTTGTCGATCTCGATCCCGAGCGTGTCCAGCGTCGTCTCGGCCTCGGCCATCATCCTGGCCCGATCGAGGACGCGCAGCCGTCCAAGGACTCCTGACTGGCGCGGTTCCCGGCCGAGGAAGATGTTCTCGGCCACCGACAGCTCGGTCGCGAGCGCAAGGTCCTGGTAGACGACCTCGATCCCGCGCTGGCGCGACTCGCGCGGCGAGTGGAAGTGCGCCTCCTGTCCGTCGACCAGGATCCGTCCCTCCGTGGGCCGCTGGGCGCCGCTGAGGATCTTCACCAGAGTCGACTTGCCGGCGCCGTTGTCACCGACCAGGCCGACCACCTCACCCGCGTGCACCTGGAGACTGACATCCCGTAGAGCGGCCAGGCTCCCGTAGTAGTGGGAGATGCCCGACGCCTCGAGGACGACGTCGCTGGGGCCGCCTGGTTGCACGGCTACCGGTTGCGCCGCGCTCCCGTTCGTCGGGTCCGTCACCGTTCTGCCCTCCGCGCGAGCTGGTCGGTCAGCACCGCGAAGATCAGCAACCCGCCGAGGACGATGTATTGGGCGTACTGGGATAGCGAGAGCAGGGCAAACCCATTCTGGAGCACGCCCAGGATCGCGACGGCGATCAGCGTGCCCCACAGCGTTCCGCGGCCGCCCGACAGGCTCGCCCCACCCAGGATCGCCGCCGTGATCACGGACAGCAGGTAGGGATCGCCGACCTGCGGAGCCGCCGACGCCAGCTCCGAGGTGACGATGATGCCGGCGATCGCGGCGCTGAGCGAGATCGTCACGAACAGACCCATCTTGAGGGCGTTGGCCCGGATGCCCGCCCGCACGGCGGCGTCGTAGTTGTCCCCGACCGCATAGATGTGCCTGCCGAGCGCAGTCAGCCGCAGCACCGCGTACCCGACCGCCCAGACTCCGAGAAAGATGAACACCTGCACGGGAATCGGTCCGACCTGGTTCGACCCGATCGTGCCAAAGCCGCTGCCGCTGATCACCACGGTCGAGCTATTCGACAGGACATAGGCTAGGCCGAGCGCCATCGAGTACATCCCGAGTGTCACCACGAGCGAGTTGATCTTCAGCCAGACGACGAGGGCGCCATTGATCAGACCCACCCCGGCCGCCGCGAGCAGCGCCAATAGAGATGCCACCCACGGGTTCAGCCCATCCGCGACGAGCAGTCCGATCAGGACCGAGGTCAGCGCCATCACGCTGCCGATCGAGACGTCGATCTCACCCATGATGATCACCAACGTCTCGGCGACGGCCATCACCCCGAGAACGCTGATGACCCCGGCAGCGGTGGAGAGGTTGTTGACGGTCAGGAAGTAGGGCGACGAGGCCCACATCACGACGAACACCAGGATGAACACGATCACGAGTCCCTGGCCCTGAACACGCTGAGTTAGCTTCCGCCGTCTCGCGAGCCGCGCCTCGCGCCGGAGATCGGCATCGGTGACGCCGCCGTCCTGATACGACGCCGTGGCGGCGGCCCCCTTGTCTTGCATCAACTCGCTCTCCAAATCGCTCTCCTTGGTGTGCTCGCGCCGAAACCGGATCGCCAGGCAGACACTCCCTGGCGCTCCGGTCTCGGCTGCCGCTGCAGTGGCTACTTACAGCCTGTCAGCGGAGTCTTGGCAGTCACCTCCTCGCCGGTGATGCCCACGTTTGACGGCACCGACATGTGGTCCGCCATCCTCATCACCACGGCCAGCGCGGACTCTCCCCACTGCTCCGGCTCGAGGTACAGCGCCCCGGCGTAATGGGTGCGATCGGCGCACACCTGGCCGAGCCCGAATGGATCGCCGCCGAAGGAGTTGACGAGGACATTGAGGTGCCGAGCGAGAGCCGCCCGGTACATCCCGTGGGTGACCTCGTCGTTCACGCCCGTGGTCAGCACGGCCGCCCCGGACGGGATCTTCGAGAAGGCGGAAACGGCGTTGTTGTAGGTGCCGGCCTCAGTTCCGTCGCTCACGACCTCGATGACGTGACTGGACGGCAGGCTGGGGTAGACCTTCTTGACGCCCGCGACCGCCCCGTAGTAGCGCTGCATGACGATCGAACCTGCCGATGGCTCAGCCGCGATCACGAGATACGGTTGGGTGCTCCCGAACTTGGACTTTCCGGCCCGTCCCAGGGCCTGCCCGTCGATCACGGCAGCCCCGTAGTTGGAGGCGCCGATGCCCGGGTACCCCGGCAGGGTTGCTCCGATTATGGCGTCGCCCGGCACGTTTGCGTTCTTCAGCAGATGCGCGATCGCCGGCTGGAAGGCCGCGAGGATGTTGAAATCGATGATCGCGTTCGCGCCCTCGTTCAGCATCGTCTTGATGTTGCCGACGGCCACGGGGCCGTTGCCGTTGTCGACCGTCGTGATGACGGTCACGCACCCGGTCTGTGCGGCCGCCGTCTTCAGTCCCTTCGCCACGAGGTTCGCGAACGGCTGGGTCGACGAGAACGTGTCGTAGCCGACCGTGAACTTCTTGCCATGGCACAGCGCCTTTGAGGGCTGCGGCGGCGCGCTGGCCGCTCGCGACTGCCTGGCGCCGGCTGCGCCCGCCGCGGCGAGGCTCCCCGCGACCACGGCCGCGATCACGGCGTACCTTGCGATTCGTCCGCTCAGCCAGAGCGAGCTCCTCCTCATACCCATCAGCTCCTTTCGTGCACCCTTCTACCGGGCGCTCCCTCGGTAACCACGGCCCTTCACGCGCTCGATCGGCGGGAAAGGTAGGATCAATACTATAGACCGGATCAAGCCTACGCTATGTGGGCGTTAGTCAATTATTTGGTCGTTCGCGCGCATTGTCGCGAGCTTCGGCCCCGAGCGGAGGCAGGAATGGAAATGGTGCTCTACGAGGAGCGACAGGGGATCGGCTGGATCACCCTCAACCGGCCTGACAAGCTCAACGCGCTCAACCGGGATGTCTTCAAAGCGCTCGCCGAGGCCCTGGAGGCGCTCGAGCGAAGCGACTCGGCCGCCGTCGGGATCCTGCACGGCGCGGGACGCGCGTTCGCGGCCGGGGCGGACATCCAGGACTACGTAGACATCTCGGTCGAGGGGTACCGGGCGTTCATGGACATCGGACGGGAGCCGACTGACATGATCGAGCGCCTCGACAAGCCTGTGATCGCCGCGGTGCAGGGGTTCGCACTCGGGGGCGGATTCGAACTCGTGCTCGCCTGCGATCTCGTGATCGCGGCCGACAACGCGCGGTTCGGGCTGCCGGAGCCGAAGCTCGGACTCGCGCCCGGCGGCGGCGGTACCCAGCGGCTGCCGCGCCGCGTGGGGCGGACGAGGGCGCTCGGCATGCTCCTGACCGGGCGCTTTCTGAGCGCGGCCGAGGCGCACGAGTGGGGGCTGGTCAACTGCGTCGTCTCCAAGGAGGAGCTGCTGGACACTGCAGCCGAGACGGCGGCCGCCGTGGCGGCGATGGGGCCGGAGGCCCTGGCCGTGATCAAGCGCGTCGTCCGGGATGGGCTCGACGAGCCGTTGACGATCGGCCTGACGCTAGAGCAGGAGGCGACGGCGCCCCTGATCGTCACCGACGACGCCCGCGAGGGCATCGCGGCGTTCGTCGAGAAGCGAGTGCCGCGGTTCCCAGGCCGCGAGGGACATCGAAGGGTCGTCCGATGACGGTCGGCTCCTCGGAGATCACCGATCGCGGCCGGCGCATCTACGGGCCCACCGCGCCCGGCGCCGCGATGCGCTGCGAGCGCCACACCCCGCTCGACCAGGCCGAGACGGACGCGGTCGTCGAGATCATCGCGACGGGCCACCGGGAGAGCCACTCGGTCGAGCTTCCCGTCGAGCTGCGCACCAGCGACTGGCCGTCGGTGCTGCGGGTGATGCTGCTGCTCGACGAGCGGATCGGACGGCCCGGGATCGGATGGAAGATCGGGGCAGCGAGCCAGGAGGTGCGACGCGCGGAGGGGTTGCCGGGACCGATCCCCGGCAGGCTCTACGTCGGCACCGCCTTCGCGAGCGGCGCCGCCCTGCCCCCCGAGCTGTTCATCAACTACCGAAACGTGGAGTGCGAGCTCGCCTTCCGTCTCGCACAGGCGATCGAGCTCCGTGCGGAGCCCTACACCGAGGCCGAGGTCGCCACCCGCATCGCATGCCTGATGCCGGTGCTCGAGATCGGCGACATGGTTTTCGAGGACTGGTATGGCGCCAGCGGCTACTTCGGCTCGTGCCTCGACAACGGCGGCGGCGCTGGCCTCGTGTTCGGACCCGAGATCGTCGACTGGCGCGACCTCGACCTGGCGAACGCCCGCCTGTCGCTGTATCTCAACGACGTCTTCCTGAAGGAAGGGTTCGGACGGGCTGCGATGGGACATCCGCTGACGTCGTTGACCTGGCTCGTGAACTGGCTCGGTGAGCGCGGGCGCGGCCTCGCCGCCGGGGAGATTGTCAGCACCGGCACCTGCACGGGCCACTGCTTCGTCGCCCCGGGGGACGAGGTCAACCTCGATGTCGAGGGCATCGGCAGCGTCAGGGCCTGTTTTCGACCGTGACGCGCCATCCCTGCGGGCGCGACGAGTAGGCTGCGCGCAATGGACGAGAACCGCGCGCGTGCGCTGCTCGCTCGGGAACGGGCACGGATCGAGACCGGCCTCGCCGCCACTGGCCAGGACGCGCCGCTTGAGGGCGACGAGCTCCGGGAGCCCGGCGACCGCGATTCCGAGGACCTGTATCTCGGCGAACTCAGCGCGGCGCGGCGCGAGGAGTTAGAACGCGAGCTGGCTGCGCTCGAGCGTGCCGAGGCGCGGCTGGCGGCCGGCGAGTACGGGCTGTCGATCGAGAGCGGCAAACCGATTCCCGACGCGCGACTCGAGGCGCTCCCGCTCGCCGAGCGGACGGTCGACGAAGACGAGCGCTACCGGCACGGCTGACGGACCGTCAGCTCAACGCGCCGATCACAGCGGCGGGAGCCAGTGCCCACCGACCCGGATGCCACCCGCATCGGGGTCGTGGTCGGCCAGCGCCTGCTCGTGCGCGCCGTAGACGCGCATCTCGAAGATGCCCGTCGTGTTCGCGCGCACGAAGAACGCCCGCGGCACTTGGAGCTGCAGGTGGTCTCGCAGCTCGTAGCTGGAGTCGGACTCGGCGATCCAGGTGTCGTCCTGGTGCCACTGAGCCGTGATCCGGTGGCCGGTCGCTCGGAGCTGCGCCATGAACGACGCGATCAACTCCCGTGCCTGCTCCGAACCCGTGGCACGACGCCCGTCCGCCAGCATCATCCGCACGTCGGGGGCAAAGAGCGCCACCGTGCCGTCGACGTCGAGCCGATCGAGCGCCCCCAGCAGCTGTTCAAGCGGTGACTGCGTCACGACGCCGCGATCCTACCGCGACGCGCGCGAGCCTCTTGGGACGGTCGCCTTCTGGCCGGCTCGCGCCCGGCCGGCTGTGACGTCGGCTCCCGCTTTGGCGCCGGCGGGATCTCGAGGGCCAGCGGCTGATCGGGAGCGATCGTCGCCTGCGAGCCGTGGTGCACGATCTCGAGCGCCTCTCCCTCGATCAGCGTGTACTGCGCCTGTCGCTGGCCGATCTCGACCAGCAGCCTGCGACCGCGGAACGTCAGCCGGAAGGCGAGCCGGCTGAGCGCCTGCGGTAGCCGGGGCATGAAGCCCAGGACGCCCCCGTAGTCGCGCAGCCCGCCGAAGCCGGCCACGGCGCCGATCCAGCTTCCCGCGAGTGCGGCGATATGCAGTCCGTCGCGGGTGTTGTGCTCGAGGTCGTCGAGATCCATCAGCGCCGCCTCCCCGAGGTAGTCGTACGCGAGGTCCAGATGGCCGACCTCGGCGGCGAGCACCGCCTGCGTGCAAGCGGATAGAGAGGAGTCGCGGACGGTGAGGCCCTCGTAGTAGTCGAAGTTGCGAGCCTTCTGCGCGTCGCTGAACCGGTCGCCGCACAGGTGCATCGCCAGCACAAGGTCGGCCTGCTTGACGACCTGCTTGCGGTAGAGCTCGAAGTACGGGAAGTGCAGGAGCAGCGGATAGCGCTCGGGCGGGGTGGCCTTGAAGTCCCACCGGTCGTGTTGGAGGAAACCGTCCGCCTGCGGATGGATCCCCAGGCCGTCGTCGTAGGGCACGACGACCGCCTGCGCCGCGTCGCGCCAGCCGGCCGCCTCCTCCTCGTCGACGCCCAGCGCGGCGGCAAGCTCGGGCCGGCGCTCGACCGCGTCGGCCGCCGCCCGCAGGTTGCGCGCTGCCATCAGGTTCGTGTAGACGTTGTTGTCGGCGATCGCGCTGTACTCGTCCGGGCCGGTCACGCCGTCGATCCGGAACCGACCCGCGGCGTCGTGATGCCCCAGCGAGCGCCACAGTCTGGCGGTCTCGACCAGGAGCTGGGTTCCCACCTCGCGCTCAAATGAGTCGTCTTCGGCCGCGACTGCGTACCTCCGCACCGCGTCCGCGATGTCGGCGTTGATATGGAACGCCGCCGTCCCGGCCGGCCAGTAGCCCGAGCACTCCTGTCCATGAATCGTCCGCCATGGGAAGGCGACGCCGTGGAGGCCGAGTTGCTGCGCGCGCTCGCGCGCCAGGTCGAGCGTTCGCTGCCGCCAGCGCAGTGCATCGGCGGCGGCACGGGGAGCGGTGTAGGTCAGAACGGGCAGCACGAACGTCTCCGTGTCCCAGAACGCGTGACCGTCGTACCCGGAACCGGTCAGGCCCTTTGCGGCAATCGCGCGCCCCTCCGCCCTCGCGCCCGCCTGGAGGATGTGAAACAGCGCAAACCGAACCGCCTGCTGGAGCTCGGCGTCACCGTCCAGCTCGACGTCGGCGCGCTCCCAGAAGTCGTCGAGGTACTCGCGCTGCTCATCGGCAAGCCGCTCCCAGCCTCGGTGCAGCGCCTCGGCCAGCGCCGCGGCGACCTGGTCGCGAACCGCCGGCAGCGAGCGATCCCGCGACCAGCCATACGCGACGAACTTGACGATCCGCAACGGCTTGCCGGGCTCGATATCCGCCGACACCGTCAGCCGCGCGAGATCCTCGTAGGACTCCGCAGTCAAATCGACGCCGTCGGGTCCGTCGATCACGTGCCCCATCGCCGCCGCCATCCGCAGGCCGCTGGCGGCGGTTCGGTGACACAGTATTGCCCGCAGTTCCCGCGCGTCGAAGTCCTCGCTCTGCAGCGGCGACATCAGCGCCGCCGCCGCGCGCGGATCCTGCTGGGTCTGCGGCAGCGACTCGTTGGCCACCAGCTCGGACTGGACGACCACGGGAGTCGGCCCATCGATCGACTCGACCTCGTACAGGATTCCCGCGATCGCGCGTTGGGTGAACGACACCAGCCGCGTCGACGAGACGCGGATCGGTCGCCCGGTCGGCGAGATCCAGTCCGCGCTTCGGCGGAGCACCCCGGCGCGGAGGTCGAGCTCGCGCTCGTGCCGGCTCAGTTTGCCGTAGCGCACGTCGAACGGCTCGTCCTCGACGAGCAGGCGCATGATCTTCCCGTTGGTGACGTTGACGACCGTCTGTCCCTGCTCCGGGTTGCCGTAGCCCGCCTCGGCGTAGGGCAACGGACGCAGTTCGTAGAAACCGTTCAGGTACGTTCCCGGGAGGCCGAACGGTTCGCCCTCGTCGAGGTTGCCCCGCAGCCCGATATGCCCGTTGGACAGGGCGAACACCGACTCGGTCTGGGCGAGCCGCTCCAGGTCCAGGGAGGTCTCGCGGATCGACCACGGTTCGATCGAAAACGCGGAGTGCTGGATCACCGCTCTGTCAACAGCTCCGACAGGTCGCCGACGACGACATCCGCTCCGTTCGCCTTCAGGGCGTCTGCCTGCCCGACGCGATCGACGCCCACGACAAAGCCGAAGTCGCCGCGGCGGCCCGCCTCGACTCCCGCCAGCGCGTCCTCGAACACGACGGCAACGGCCGGCGCCACGCCGAGCGCGCGAGCGCCGGCGAGGAATGTGTCGGGAGCGGGCTTGCCGGGCAGATGCTCGCGCTCAGCGACGTGACCGTCGACGATCACCTCGAACAGGTCGATGATCTTCGCGGCGACCAGCACGTCGTGGCAGTTGGTGCTCGACGAGACCACCGCTCGGCGAAGGCCCGCGTCGCGTGCCGCCTTGACGTACCGGACCGACCCCTCGTACGGCTGCACACTGCCGTCGTGGATCATCCGCAGGACGATCTCGTTCTTGCGGTTGCCCAGTCCCGCCACCGTCTCCGCGCCCGGCGGATCGTCGGCGGCGCCCTCCGGCAGGACGATCCCGCGCGAAGCCAGAAACGAGCGCGTTCCGTCTGCGCGCGGCTTCCCATCGACGTACTCGTCGTAGTCGCGAGTCGGATCGAACGCGACGAACGGCTCGCCGTCGGCGGCCGCGCGACTCGACAGATAATCGTCGAACATCGCCTTCCACGCGGCCGCGTGGACCCGCGCGGTCTGCGTCAGCACACCGTCGAGATCGAACAGGCACGCTTCGATGGTGTCGGGCAGGCCAAGCACGCCGTACACCCTAAGTCAACGGGCCGTGAGCGGGTGACTGGGCTGTGCGTGTGACCGGTAGTGTCGACCCCATGGCGGCTTCCGGCCTCCTGACTCCGACGATCGAGGAGCCCAAGGTTCGGGTCGATCGGTGGATCACCCTTCAGGCCGAGTTGCTGCGAGAGGCGATACGCCGTGGCACTCCCGCGGCGACGGCCGTCCTGCGCTTCGTCGACCTGACCCCCGAAGATCTCGACTCGGCACGGCTGGCGATCGCCAAGGACCACTGGTATCCGGACCTTGAGGACGCGCTCGCCCACGGGCACGACGAGGTCGACACGCGGTTCGAAGCGGCCGCCGACGCGATCCAGTCCGGCGACCTCGAGACGCTGCGCCAACTGCTGGATGCAGACCCGGCGCTCGTGCGAATGCGTTCGCCGTTCCCGCACCGGCAGACGCTGCTTCACCACGTCGCCGCGAACGGGATCGAGGCCGAACGCCAGCTTCAGACGCCGGCCAACGCCGCCGATCTCGCGCGGCTGCTGATCGAGCGAGGCGCCGACCCCGACGCCACCTGTGCCAGCTACGGCGGTGGCAGCGGCGCGACGACCATGTGCCTGCTCGTCTCCTCGGCCGGGCCAGCCGCTGCCGGGGTGCAGTCGGCGATCGTCGAGGCGCTGTGCGAGGGCGGGGCTCGCGTCGACGGGAACGACGACGACGGCCTGCCGCTGTGGACCGCGATCTCGGGTGGCAAGACCGCCGCCGCCGAGGCGCTGGCCCGCTGCGGCGCCCGCGTGGACAACCTCTGCTTCGCGGCGGCCCTCGGCGACCTCGACATGGTGCGCGGCCACTTCGACGCCGATGGCCGACCGCGCGAACACCTTCGGCCGGTCGAGCGGGTCGGCGTACACGGTCCAGGGCTCGAGCCCGATCGGGTGATCGAGTACGCGCTGATCTGGTCGTCGGCCAACGACCGCCGCCAGGTCGTCGAGTACCTCCTCACCAAAGACCCCGATCTCGGCGTGACCGAGCCCTGCTTCCACGCGACCGCCCTCGGCATGGCGCGGTACCACGGGAACCACGAGATCGTGGCGCTGCTCGATCCGTTGACACCCCGGGCCTGAGCCGCGTGCCCCGAATCGGGGCGATCGTGTCCCGCTTTGGCCCTGGCTGCCCCGCCACCGCAGCCTTAGGGTGCACGGTGGATCGCTGTCGAAGCCCCGGCACGAAGGAGCGGCCATGACCATGTTGGTGCCCGTATCAAGAACTGCTCGCCGACTGGGGTTGGTGGCGGCAGTCGGGGTTCTGACCGCTGTGGCGGCACTGGCGCCGGCGCCTGCCGCGTCGGCCGCACCCGTGACGACGGTGAACTGCTCGACGGTGAACCTGCAGACCGCGATCGATAATGCAGCCTCCGGGGCCACGCTGAATCTCACTGGAACATGCAACGGGAACTACACGATCAACACCAACCTGACCCTGGTCGGTCAAGGGCGAGGGACGGTGCTCAACGGCCAGGGAGCCGGCACGACACTGACAGTAGGCTCGGGTGCAACAGTCGTACTGAACAACCTGACCGTCACCGGCGGCAACGCCGGCACCAACGGCAACGGCGGCGGCATCAACAATTCGGGTACGTTGACGCTGCTGTTTGACAACGTCACCGACAACAGCGCCGGTAACTCTGGCGGTGGGATCTACAACGGCGCCGGCCTCACGCTCATGCAGACCGGGGTCAGTGGCAATAGCGGCGGCGTCTTCGGCGGCGGCATCTACAACAACGACGCGATGAGTGTCGATGCCAGCAGTGTCAGCGGCAACACGGCCGTATTCGGCGGCGGCGGCATCTTCACCGGCTTTGGCTTCGCCGCCGTGACGCTGACCCACAGCACGGTCACCGGCAATTCCGCCACGAGCGGCTCCGGCGGCGGCATCTTCAACATCCTGGACAGTGAGACGTTGAGCCACACCACGGTCAGTGGCAACACCGCCAGCCTCGAAGGCGGCGGTATCAACGACAACGCCGGCACGACGGCGCTTGACCACAGCTATGTCACGGGCAACACGGCGACCCTGGGCGAGGGCGGCTCGTTCGGCGGCGGCGTCTTCACCTTCTCCGGCGTCGTGTCGCTGAACGCCAGCTACGTCAGCGGCAATACCCCTGACAACTGCGACCCATCCGGCACGGTGACCGGCTGCACTGGATAGCCGGCCACCCGTGGCCCACCGGTTTACACCGTTTCGAGGCGCTGCTTGAGCCGTTGCAGGTTCGTGGGCATGTCCTTACGTGAGGCGGGCATGACGAACAGCGGCACCAGCAACTTGCCGACTCCGTGGCCGTCGAAGTCGAGCTCGATCGTAACGCGCGAGCGGCTGTCTGCATCGAGACCCTCGACGGTCACGTCGACGGTTGCCCGGATCGGGCCGTCGAGCCCGCGGACGCCCCATGTGCGCGGGGGATCGAGGTGCGTCAGCTCCGACGTCACCGACTGCTCGGAGAACCCGACCCGCCGCGTGGTCACGCACCTGTCCCCGACTCCGTGTGGCTCCTCGCCCTCGAGGCGCCCGGCGACCACTCCCTTCTGCCATTCGACGAACCGGGCTGGGTCGGTGACGTAGGCGAACACCTCCGCCGGCGGCCGCGCGACCTCGGTGCTGAACGATGCCATCAGCGCCGCTCTGCCATCAGATCGGCGAACCGCTGCAGGTAGAGCGACCAACCCCCGTCGCTGCCGACCGCGTCGCGGCCGCCTTCCCAGCCCTCGCCGTGGCGATCGAGGTTGCGGTGCTCGAGCTCGACCCGCGTGCGTTCCGGGGTCTCCGCGATGAACCGCACCTCGACTTCGCTGGTCCGTTCGGGGTCCGTTTCGAGCGACCACTGCGAGGTGATGTCCCAGCTGAATACGAGGCGATCGGGCGGCTCGAAGGCGAGCACCCGCCCCCACTGGAGTTCGCTGCCGTCGACGCCGCGGTCGAGCATGCGTCCGCCGACGCGAGGCTCGACCACCGTCTCAGCGATCTGCACCGGCATCAGGTTGTGCTCGCGGGGCTTGACGCGGTCGAAGTCCTCGGTGAAGACCCGGAACGCCTGCTCGACCGGCGCCTCGACGACGATCGCGAGGCGGATCGCAGTGGCGGCTGCCTGCGTGTTGGTGCTCATCTCATTAACCCTCCTTCACGGGGTGCTCGACGGCGTCCTTGTACGCGGCCAGGGAGTTCCCCCAGAATCGCTCCAGGTCCGCGCGGAGCTTGGCGAGCCCCTCGGGGTTGACGCGGTAGATGCGGCGCGTGCCGGCGGGTGCGTCCAGCACCAGACCGGAGTCCCGGAGCACCTTCAGGTGCTGCGAGACCGCCGGGCGGGTAACCGGCAGCTCGCCGGCGAGCTCGACGACCGCGCGGGGGCGATCCGCCAGCAGCTCGAGGATCGCCCTGCGCGTCGGATCGCCGAGCGCCGCCCACCGATCGGCTTGGTAAGTGATCACGAACGGTAAGCGTACGCTGACCCTGCCGCCGCGTCAACGGGCGAGCGCCGGCGCGACCTGAGGTAGCGTCCCGACCATGGCCAACGAGAACGCGAACGACAGTCAGGCGGCGAAGGACGAAAAGCCGGACCACGAGCCCCCCGCCGGGGCCGAGACGACCGCGACCTGGGCGGCGGCCGGCGCCTCGATCGACTACACGGCGAGCGCCGGCTGGACCGTCCTGCGCAAGCAGGAGAAGCCGGCGGCGGAGATCTTCTCGGTCTCGTACGTCGCCGACAGCGACGAGGACCGGCCGGTGATGTTCGTCTTCAACGGCGGCCCCGGCTCGTCGTCGGCGTACCTGCACATGGGCGCCGTCGGGCCGTCGCGGGTGGCGTTCCCGGCCGACGGAACGCTGCCGCAGTCGCCGCCGCGGCTGGTCCCGAACGCCGAATCGTGGCTCGGATTCACCGATCTCGTGTTCGTCGACCCGGTCGGCACCGGCTTCAGCCGCGTGATCGAGGACGATCGCAGCGACGGCGCGGACACCAGCAAGCAGCCGACCGGGGACGACCAGCGCGCCAAGGAATACTTCGGCTACAAGCGCGATCTCGAGTCGCTGTGCGAGTTCATGGGCCGGTGGCTGTCGGGCCGCGGCCGCTGGGGCTCGGCGGTGTTCATCGCCGGCGAGAGCTACGGCGGCTATCGCGTCGGCCGGCTCGTGCGGATGCTGCAGGAGACCGGCGGGATCGCGCTCAGCGGCGCCGTGCTGATCTCCCCCGCGCTCGAGCTCGCGTCGCTCGCCCCAACCGACTACGACGTGCTCGGGTGGGTCGACCTGGTGCCGACGATGGCGCTCGCGGCGGTGCACCACCGGCGCTCGCGGGCGTTCGCCGCCGACGCATCGCCCGACGAGGTCCTGCAGGCGGCGGAGACATTTGCGACCGGCGACTACGCGACGCTGCTGACCCGTGGCGCGTCGATGCCGCAGGCCGATCGCGACCGGATCCTCGGCCGCCTCGCCGACCTGATCGGCCTCCCCCCCGACCTGGTCGCGCGCGCCGAGGGCCGGATCACGATCGACCGGTTCGCCCGCGAACTGCTCCGCGACGAGCGCAAGGTGCTCGGCCTGTACGACGCGACGATCACGACGACCGATCCGTTCCCCGATCGGGAGGCGTTCGCCGGCCCCGACGCGACGCTCGCGGGGGTCAGCCCCGCGTTCACGACCGCGATCAACCGGCAGCTGCGATCCGAGATCGGCGTGCAGACCGATCGCGAGTACGTCCTGCTCAGCTACGAGGTGAACGAGTCGTGGCGCAACGACGCGCCGCAGCACTTCTTCGTGCCCCCGGTCGGCGCCGTCGACGACTTCCGCTACGGCATGTCGCTGAACCCGCACATGAAGGCGTTCATCGCCCACGGCCGCTTCGACCTCGTGACCCCGTACTACGCCAGCGACCGGCTCCGGAACCTGATGCGACTCGACTCGGAGATGACCAGCCGGCTGACCGTCCGGCACTTCGGCGGCGGCCACATGTTCTACGCCTGGGAGGAGAGCCGCCGCGAGTTCACCGCCGCGATCGCCTCATTCGTCGCCGACGCGCTCGCCACGTAGCGTTGACACCGCTCTCACCACCGGCCCCCGGACGCCTGATCGCCGCGCTGGCGCTGGTCCCGGCGACCGCGCTGATCGCGATCGCCGCCGTGCCCCACGTCCTGACCGCGCCCTCCTCGGCGAAGCTGATCCCGATCGGGATCGCGGCCCTGACCGCGGTCTACGCCGGAGCGTTTGCGGTGCTGTGGCGCCGCCCGGCCCGCTCGGACTGGCTCGGGATCCGGATCGGGATCCTCGCCGGCGTGCTGTGGTCGATCGAGATCTACGTGGGCGGCCCCGCCCGGGTCAGCTACGACGTCGAGCAGGCGATCGGCGGCACGATGGCCGCGGCCGCCGCGATCCTGACGCTCGCCGCCGGACCGCTCGTGCGCAGGCATCGCGCCAGCCCGAGGGCGACGCTGGCCGCCGGCGCCTATGCGGGCCTGACGAGCGGGGTCTTCCTGTTCGTGTTCGCGACGCTGATGACGCTGTTGACCCTGGGCGCGCTCGCCGGCCGCAGCGACTACCGCCACCAGTTCACCACCAGCGGCGCCCGGACGATCCACGCCTTCCTGATCCAGGACATCCTCACGGGCGCCTCCGCCCACCTCGTCCTCAACCCGCTCCTCGGGCTGGTTGGCTCCGGACTCGCGGTCCTGATGATCCGCCGCGACCGGGCCCGGCGCGCCGACGCCTGAGATCCCCGCGGGGATCCGAACCGGGGCCACTATCGTGGTCCTACCGTGCCGCTTCCCTCCAAACCCCGTCTCGGACGGACCCGAAGGTATGCGATCCAGGCGATCCTGCTGTGCGTCCTGCTGGGCGCGGTCGCGGCCGTGTTCATCGGCCTGCTGCCGGGATCGGTGAGCCGCCTGCGCGACCCCGCGCCGGCCTGGATCATCGCCGCGGTCGCCGCCGAGCTCGCCTCGATCGGGTCGTATGCGGCACTGTTCTGGGGCAGCTTCCGGGTGCCGCCGCGGCCGCTCGGCTTCGTCCGCGGCGCCCAGATCGGGGTCGGCGAGCTGGCCGCGTTCGTGATCGTGCCGACCGGTATCGGCGGCCCGGCGCTTCGCATCTGGGCGCTGCTGCGCAGCGGCATGAGCTATCCGGCGATCGTCAGCCGCAGCGTCATCCAGGGCGTGTTCCTCAACGTCCCCTACGCGTTGACCGCGATCGCGCTCGGCCTGACGGTCGCGCTCGGCGCGGGTCGCAGCCACGCTCCGGTCGAGGTCGCGCTGGCGCCGCTGGCGGTGACGGCGGCGGGGGTCGCGCTCCTGCTGCTGGTCGCCTGGGCGGCGCGCGGTCAGCAGGCCGGGCCCCCCACCGGCTGGCGGCGGATCGCCTGGGAGACCGCCCGCGGCGTCCCCGCGGGGCTGCGCGAGCTCCCCGCGGCGCTGCGCCGCCCGTGGCCCCTGCTGGCGGGAATCGGCTACTGGGCCGGCGATTGCGGCGTCCTGATCCTGGCCTTCCACGCGGTCCACGGCTCGGCCCCGATCGACGTGATCGTCCCCGCCTACATGCTCGGCCAGCTCGGGAACACGCTGCCGCTGCCCGGCGGCGTCGGCGGAGTCGAGCCGATCATGCTCGGGATCCTGACCGCCTCCGGCGTCGACGCTGGCCTCGGTGGCGCCGCGATCATCCTCTACCGGCTGATCTCGCTCGGCCTGCAGACGGCGCTCGGCGGGATCGCGACGGCGTCCCTGATCCGCAGCCTCGGGCCCGGTGCAGGCGCGGCTTCCTCGGTGCCTGGCCTAGCGGGGCCAGGCACCGGCATCGACGCCCCCGAGACTCTCGCCGGCGCCGGTTGATGTCCGGCCGCCGCCGCATACTCCATCGGCGGTGGCTAGTTCGTCCTATCCGGTCTCCTTCGCCGTCGACTACCCCGACCGTGACCTGAACCGGTTGACGACCGCCCTGCGGATCTTCACGGTGATCCCGATCGCGATCGTGCTGGCGGCGATCGGCGGCTACAGCGCGCGGTGGGGAACCAGCACGACGGGCACGGCCGAAACCGGGGTTGCCGGCACCGGGTTGCTGTTCGTTCCGACCCTGCTGATGATCGTGTTCCGCGAGAAGTACCCGCGGTGGTGGTTCGACTGGAACCTGCAGCTGCTGCGATTCGCCAACCGCGTCGGCGTGTATTTCGCGCTGATGGATGACCGCTACCCCGCGACCGACGACGAGCAGTCAGTGCACCTGGATTTCCCCTACCCGGATGTGCGCACGGAGCTGGACCGGTGGCTGCCGATCGTCAAGTGGCTGCTGGCGGTTCCGCACTACATCGTCCTGTTCTTCCTGGACATCGGGCTGTTCCTCGCGGCGATCGCGGCGTGGTTCGCGATCCTGTTCACCGGCCGCTATCCACGAGGGCTGTTCAGTTACACCGAGGGCGTGATCGGCTGGCACAACCGGGTGGTCGGCTACGCGCTGGTGCTCGTCACCGACGAGTATCCGCCGTTCAGCCTCCACCCCGCCGTCTAGAGCGTCAGCGGCGGGCCGACGACCTCGTTGTCGTTCTCCGCTGCGGCGCGCTGCATTCGCTCGATGTCGACGGGGGGAGGTGTCGGCGATGTCACCGGCGGCCCGTAGTCGAAGAAGGCCTCCGTGCCGCCGGGAGTGATCAGACCGAGCAGGGTCGTGTCCTCCTCGGACATGAACGTGTGGGGCACGCCGCGGGGCAGCAGCGCGAACCCGCCGGCCTCCAGCGTGAACTCGTCCTCTCCGCAGCGCACGCGGATCCGCCCGGAGATCACCCAGATCGCCTCATCGGCGGTGTGATGGACGTGCAACGGCGGCGAGCTGCCGCGGGTGGTCTCAGACAGGATCAGGCCGAAGGCGCCCTGCGTCTGCGCCGCCCTCGCCTTCACCGTGATCCGGCTGGTGCCGCTCCACCGCGGCTCACCATCACCGGGTGGGACGACGACCAGGCCCTCAGTCACTACGGCGGTCATTTGTGGATCCTTTCCGTGGGTGTTTGGCATGCCTGATGAGGCCAGCAGAGCCGCGAGGGCGCCGGGGTCCTCGTGGTGGACGTCGATGCCGATGATCAGCCCGTCTGTGAACTCGTAGACCTCGACGACGGGGATCTCCGCGGACCTCCCGGTCGCCCGCGCTGTGAAGGTGGGGATCATCAACAGGAACGCGAGCTCACCTGCCTCGACGATCTCGTACGAGGGGACGTCAAGGTCGTAGGCCTGGACGGACCGCCTCATCATCGAGACCCATCCGTCGAAACCGGCGTGCTCGGCACCGCCAGGCTCATGGATGACGACCTCCGTCGAGAAGTAACCCGCGGCGGCCTCGAAGTCGCCGGCCTGCACGACTCCCAGAAGCTGCTCGAGGGCGTCTTTGGGGCGGCGAGCGGCAACTGCCGCGTCGGGAACCTTGGACATCGTCGTTCCTCCTTTCTTTTGACCGCGCGCCCGCGCGGGCATCGCCGCCCGCCCCGCCGGGCGGCGATGCTCCACATCGGGTGCGGGTGACCTGCGCTCAGCCCAGCCCGGTGATCCTCAGCACCTCGCCCGACGGGGAGGCGGTCCCGGGTGAGGTCCCGTGGTTGGTGACGTACACGGCGCCGTCCCGGGGACTCACGGCGAGCCCGGTCGGGGAGAACAGGCCCGAGACCGGCAGCGTCGTCACAACGGGCGCGCCGGGCCCGTGCAGCTGCACGCGCAGCAGCGCTCCGGGGGTCGTCGGGGGCGCGAGCAGCCCGCCGGTGTTGTACTCGAGCACCAGCAGCCGGCCGCGATGGTCGAACGCGACGTCGGTGACCGCGGTCAGGCCGGTCACAGCCGCGACCGGTGGGCTACCGGGGACGACGCGGTAGACGTCGGCGGTGCCGGGCAGCGACGGGACCCCGCGCAGCGTGCCGACGTACAGCGCTCCGTCGGGCCCGACCGCGATCGAGGTCGGGACCGCCTGCGCGTCGACCGTCACCGGCGCCGGACGGAGCACGCCCGCCGGCGCCGTCTCGGCCACGGTCGGCAACCGCGCGATCCGCGACAGCTGCCCCTGCGGGCTCAGCCACAGCACCGCGTTCGCGGCGGCGTCGGCGATCGCGTACCCGCCCCGATACGGGGTGATGTCGTAGGGGTCGGAGTCATAGGTCGTCTCGCCGGGGATCCCGCCAAGCGTCGCCGGGTCCTGCGGGTTGGCGGACGCGAACGCGGCCAGGTTCGCGAGTGTCGGCCCCAGCGTCGATGTGAACGGGTCAGCGAGCAGCAGCTTGCCGAACGTCGTCGACGCGGGGCTCGGCGTCCCCGAGGTCCCGTCGGCATTGACCAGCAGGTCCTGGAACAGCACCGCCAACCGCGGACCGCCGAACCAGCCGCCACCCACAAACGCCACGGCAGACGGCCCCAGCGTCTCCTGACTGTCCTCCTCCGTGTCCGACGGCAGGCCCGACAGCACCGTCCTGGCGCCGAACGGCGTCAGCACCGCCACCGACCCCGTCGGACCCTCACAGAAACTCGTCGGCGCTCCCGTCACCCCGATGCCGGAAACGCAGTTACCCCCGGCCGGTCCGCCTGTCCCCGACTCGGCGACGTAAAGCCCCCCGGGACCGAAGGTCAGATGCTTGGGGCTGTTCAAGCCGCTCGCCACCACCTGCACCGACGGCGCCCCGCCATCGGCGGCAGCCGCAGCCGCCCCGACGACCAGCGAGGCGGCCAGCGCCGCCGCGACAACCGCGGCCCTCACCCCGGCCGTCAGCCAACTAGTCCATATTTTCAACTCCGTGTCCTTCCGTGATCGGTTGATTGCTACGCGGTCGGGCCGCGAATCGCCGCAGTGGTCTCGTTGCCACGGCCGAAATCGCCAGAGCCGTTCGGCTCGGCGACAACAGACACCATAAGATCGGAATGGCGGTGGCGCATCGCGGAAACCCACATGGTTTTGGCGCGATCGTCGGCCGTGAGCGAGAGCTCGCGACGATCGAAGGGTTCTTAGAACCACCGGGACCTGCTGCCATGACGATCGAGGGCGAGGCGGGGGTGGGCAAGTCGACGCTCTTCAGGGCTGGGATCGAACGCGCTGTCGGGCTGGGCCGGCGCGTGCTGTCCGCTCGACCGGTCGAACCCGAGACGGAGATGGCGTTCGCGGGGCTCGAGGTGCTGCTGGCGGATGTCGCCGATGAGGTGCTCGACGAGTTGCCGACCCCGCAGCGGGTCGCGTTCGAGGTGGCGCTGCTGCGGGCGGAGGCGGGGCCGCTCGGGATCGAGGCTCGCGCCGTCGCCAGCGCCACGACGACGGCGCTTCGGGTACTGGCACGACGCGCTCCGCTGGTTCTCGGGATTGACGATCTGCAGTGGCTCGATGACGCGAGCGCGCGCGTCCTCCGCGTTGCCCTCGCCCATCTGCGGGACGAGCCCGTGCACGTGCTTGCGGCCCTGCGCGCCGGTGCGGCTGACGTCGATCTGGGGTTGGCTCGAGAGCGTGTCACCAGACTCGCGCTCGTCGGCTTGTCGACCGAGTCGGTGCGCTCGCTGGTGCGCGAGCGGCTGGGGCGCTCGCTGTCATTGCCCGCAGCGAGACGTCTGTCCGACCTGACCGCCGGCAACCCGTATTACGCGCTCGAGTTGGTCGCATCGCAGAGCGACGATTCGGATGACGCGTTCGAGAGCGCGACCCTTCCCGGGCTAATCGAGCGGCGCTTGACGGTGTTGCCTTCGTCGACCAGGACCGCGCTCGGAACGCTCGCCGCAGCAGGTCACCCGGAGCTCGACCAGGTCGCGCAGCTGGTCGGCGACGAGGCTGTTCTCGATCCCGCATTCGCGGCCGGCGTCCTCGAGCAGCATGGGCAAGAGCTCTGGTTCGCCCACCCGCTGCTGGCGGCGGCCGCTTACCACGCGCTGCCACCCGGTCGCCGGCATTCGGTCCACCGCCAGCTGGCAACTCTCTGCACGGACTCGGTGGAGCGGGCGCGGCACCTCGCGGCCGCAACGGTGGGACCGGACGCCACGGTCGCTGACAGCATCGAGTCGGGAGCACGGGCAGCCGCCGAGCGTGGAGCGCCGACGGTCGCAGCCGGTCTGTTTGAGCAGGCGGCGCGGCTCACGCCAGCCTCTCAGCAGGCGGCGGCCGAGCTGCGGCGCGTCGCGGCCACGCGCGAGCTGTTCGCCGCGGGTGAGGGCGCCCGCGCACTGGAGCGTTCCCGGGCGTTGGTCGATCAGCTGCCGGCCGGCGACCTGCGGGCCGAGGTTCTGACGATGATCGCCTTCAGCGGGTCGATTGGGTTCGATCGTTTCAAGCTGGGTGAGCAGGCGGTCGCGGAGTGCGAGACGGTCGAGGCACGCGCAAGGTGTCTGCTGGTTCTGTCGATCATGACGCAGCTGGACGATGTTGCTCGTGCCCTTCGATATGCGCACGACGCGCTCGAGTTGCTCGACGACCGTCGCGGTGATCCCGCGCTGCGCGCCTACGCCCTGGGAATCGTGGGTGAGGTGCAAGGCTATGCCGATCCTGGGGGTCGCGGAAGGGAGCTGCTGCGGGAAGCATGGGCTCTACAGCGCGACCACGGCAGCGCCGCGCCGTATCTGTACCTCGAGCCGGCAACCCAGCTCGGAGTGCATCTGCTGTGGTGCGATGAGCTCGACGAGGCACGCGAGCTGTTGGCCACACAACACGCCAGAGCAAGCGGCGCGGGGCAGGAAGCCAGCGCCAGCTCGGTGGCCATACACCTGGCGGAGCTCGAGATCAGGGCCGGCAACCTCGACCGAGCCCGCCAGCACGCAGACGAAGCCCTGCAGGTCGAGGACCAAGGCCACGACTCGCAGGTGCTCGGGAACGCGCTGTATGAGCGCGCTCACGTAGCCGCTCTGCAGGGCGAAGCGCAGCTGGCAATCGAACTCGCGCAGCGTGGTGTGACGGTCGGAAGCGCAGTGGGCGACCAGGTCTGGCCGATGCACAACAGGTGGGTGCTCGGCCAGCTTGCGCTCGCTCAGGGCGAAGCCGCGCAGGCCGCAGACTCCCTCACACCACTGCCCGCCGAGCGCGAGGCGCTCGGCATCCTCGAACCCGGATGCGCGCCGTTCGACTCCGACGCCGTCGAGGCGCTCATCGCCGCCGGCCGCACCGACGAAGCCCGGACGCTGAACGATCAGTGGGAGCGACTGGGCCGAAAACTGAATCGCCCGCGCCTGCTGGCCACGGGCGCTCGCGGTCGCGGCCTGATCGTCGCAGCCAGCAGGGACCTCGCACACGCAACGTCAACCCTCCGTGAGGCGCTCGGATACCACGAGCGCTTCGCCGTGCCCCACGAGCGCGCCCGCACGTTACTCGCCCTCGGCACGACCCTACGACGCGCCGGCCACCGACGCGAGGCGCGCGACACGCTCGGCGAAGCGCTCGCCTGCTTCGAGCGTCTCGGCCAGCCTCTGTGGGCACAGCGCACCCGCAGCGAACTCGCCCGCCTCGCCGGCCGTCAGCCCGCAAACGGACAACTCACCGCCACCGAGCGCCGGATCGCCGAGCTCGTGGCGCAGGGTCGCTCCAACAGCGACGTCGCAAACACACTCTTCATCACCGTGCGCACCGTCGAATCCAACCTCACCCGCGTCTACCGCAAACTCGAAGTCCACAACCGCGCAGAGCTCGCCGCCCGATGGCCCCACCTCACCGAGGAGCCATAGCCCCGCCGCCGTTCAGCCTCCACCCCGCCGGGGCCACGCCGACAGCCGCTCGACGAGCGACTCCGCCCGTGGGTAGGAGGCCGGCGCGAGCCGGACCAGCCAGTCGACCAGCAGCGCGTCGTTGCCGACCCGGATCCGCGGCCTGCCCTTGACGACCCCGTCGAGGATGATCGTCGCGGCCCGCGCGGGGTCCATCCGCAGCAGTCTCTCGTTGTACAGCTTCACGCGAGCGCGGTCGGCGTCGGTCACCGGTAAGCCGCTCTGCTCCGCATAGGTGAGTGTGCTGGTGGCAATGTTGGTCCTGACCCCGCCGGGGTGCACGCAGGTCACCCTGACCGGGTGACGGTCCTTCAGCAGTTCGATCCGCAGCGACTCGGTGAAGCCGCGCACCGCGAACTTGGAGGTGCAGTAGGCGCTGAGTCCCCCCGCCGCCAGGTAACCGTTGAGACTCGAGATGTTGATCACGTGCCCGTCGCCGGACGCGATCAGGTGCGGGAGGAACGCCTTGGTCCCGTGGATCACCCCCCACAGGTTGATCGCGAGCACCCGCTCGTACACCGCGTAGTCGGCGTCGAGCACCCTTCGCGACCCCCCCACCCCGGCGTTGTTGTAGATCTGGTGCACGGTCCCGAAGTGGGCCGCGACGGCACCCGCGTACTCGTGGACCGCCTCGCGGTCGGCGACGTCGACCCGACGCGAAAAGGCGTCGGGCCCGACCA
>Ga0123356_10000934_pt1 | contig 32295 bp, 31 predicted proteins | sample TergutEmb28metaG_2_FD_92546 | JGI IMG/M metagenome (GOLD analysis project Ga0123356, IMG submission 92546) | Embiratermes neotenicus P3 segment gut microbial communities from Petit-Saut dam, French Guiana - Emb289 P3 | ecosystem: Host-associated > Arthropoda: Insects > Digestive system > Gut ...
GCCGCCAGTTCTCAGAGAACCGCTGGAAGACCGCGCCGCCGACCAGGAACACCGCCCAGCCGCAGAGCACGAGCAGCACGCCCGCGCGCACGCGGCCCCCGGGCGACGGATCGCCGCCACCAAGCCACCCACGCAAGCGCTCGCGCGTGCCCCCGCGCGCGATATCGAGCAGGAGGAGGCCCCGCGAGCGCGTCCCCCGGTCGGCGCTCATCGCCGCGACCAGGTCGGCCAGCTCGTCGCCGTAGCGCTCCCGCCAGGCCGGCGGGTACCACCGCAGCCACCGCTCGCGACTCACGCGAACCTCCCGACAAGCCGCTTCGTTCCCACGTCGACGAGCTCGCGGAGCTCGGCGAGCGCCGTCTCCAGCGACTCCTGGCCCGCGGAGGTCAGGCGGTATGGACGCGTCCTGCCCTCGGGCACCATGCCCTCGATCAGGCCGCGCTCCTCGAGCCGCCCAATCGCCCCGTACAGCGTGCCCGGCCCGAGGCGCTGGCCCGAGAACGACTCGATGTCCTGGAACAGCGCATAGCCGTGCTTTGGCCCTGAGGCAAGGCTGGTGAGGATCAGCAGCGAGGGGTCGTTGGAACGCGATGTGGAAGCCATGGACGCATCATACTACGCCGCGCGTAATACGCAAGACGTAATTAAGCCCGGGTCGCCAGCTCGAAGATCGTCGCGATCTCGCTGGCAAAGTGATCGATGTCCAGCTCGGGGTCGCGGGTCAGCCGCGGCGGCACCGAGTCGATCGCGGCTCGGATCGCGATCGCCATCGCCTCGGGGTCGAAGTCACGACGGAACTCGCCCGTCGCCTGGAACTGTGCCAGCAGCTGCGCGAGCAGCCGCACCCCCTGGTTGACGTCGACGGCGCCACGGAGGGGCGGCTCGCGGTCGCCCGCCCTCACGTTGCGCGCGATCTCGACGACCGCGAACAGATGTTTGGGATGGTCGCGGATGAACGCGAGGTTCGACTCGATGTACGCCCGCAGCTGGCCCGCGCCGGTCGACTGCGCGGTGATCCGCGGCACCATGTAGTCCCTGGCCTGCACGACGACCTGGCGGATCACCTCCCGCTCGAGATCGTCCTTGCCGGCGAAGTGGTAGCTGATCACGCCCTTGCTGATCCCGAGCCTCGCCGCGATCCGGGCCAGCGACGCGTTCGCGTAGCCGACCTCGGCGATCGTCTCGACCGCGGCCTCGACGATCTGTGCGCGCCGGGCGTCCTTGATGAACGTTCGCCGCGTCGATTCACCGTCTCCTCCTGACTGCACGGTCAAAAATTAGCACATGGGCAAATAATTTGGCCAGCCGGTCAAATCGCGTGGTAATGTCCAGGACGTGGACATGGACCAGGCACGGAACGGGGGTCACGAACTGGAGGGCTCGGCGCTCGTCGTCGACCACCTGACCAAGCGCTTCGGCGACCGACTCGCGTTCGACGACGTCTCGTTCACGGTCGGCTACGGCGAGGTGTTCGGGTTCCTCGGTCCCAACGGGGCGGGCAAGACCACCACCGTCCGCACCCTGGGAACGCTGATCGCGCCGACCTCGGGCTCGGCGATCGTCGCCGGGATCCCGCTGAGCAAGGCCAACGGCCCGGCGATCCGGTCGCGGATCTCGATCATGCCCGAGGCGCCGGGGCTGTACCTGCGGCTCACGGTCGACGAGAACCTGCGCTGCTTCGCCGGTCTCTACGAACTCAAGGACGCCGACGCCCGCATCCAAAGGGCTCTGGAGGCGGTCAACCTCTCCGACCGCGCCGGCGACCCGTGCGGGTCGCTGTCCAAGGGCCTGCGGCAGCGGGTCGCGCTGGCCCGCGCCCTGCTGAACGACCCGGCGGTGCTGTTCCTCGACGAGCCGACCTCGGGCCTCGACCCGGTCGCGACCCACGACGTGCACGAGCTGATCGCGTCGCTGCGCGACCGCGGGGTGACGATCTTCCTCACCACCCATCGCCTCGAGGAGGCCGAGCGGCTGTGTCACCGGGTGGCGATCCTGAGCACGCAGCTGCGCCTCGTCGGGACCCCCGACGAACTGCGCGACCGGCTCTTCAAGAAGACCCTCGACGTCCGCACCGTGAGGCCGCTCGACGACCCCGAAACCATCTTCGAGCATCTCCCCGGCGTCGAAAGCTGGACAACCACCCCCGCAAACGGCTACGAGCTGACGGTGTCGAGCACCGAACTAGCGGCTCCGGCTGTCGCGCGTGCACTCGTCGACTCGGGCGCCGACATCCTCGCGATAGGCGAGTCCCGCCGCTCGCTGGAAGACGTCTACCTCGAGCTGATCGACGAGGACGTCGAGGCGGTGCGACGGTGAGCCTCAGCTGGACGCGCGTCCGGGCGATCCTCGTCAAGGAGCTGCGCGACTACCGCCGCAACCGCTTCGTGATGGTGTTCACGATGACGATCCTGCCGATTGTCTTCATCGCGCTGCCGATGGTCCAGCTGCTGACCACTCCGGTGGATGTGGCGAGCTCCCAGGTCACCGCGCGGGTCGGGATCTCGCTGCTGTACATGCTGCTGATCCCGGCGATCATCCCGTCGACGGTGTCCGCCTACTCGGTCGTCGGCGAGCGCGAACAGGGCACGCTCGAGCCGGTCCTGACCACCCCGATCCGGAGCGAGGAGTTCCTCGTCGGCAAGGCGCTGGCGGTGCTCGCGCCGACGCTCCTGGTCGCCTACACGATCTTCGGGATCTTCCTGGTGGCGGCGGCGATCTTTGCCCATCCGGGCATCCACGCCGCGATCTTCTCGGGCACCCACATCCTCGTGCAGGTCCTGTTCACGCCGTTGATCGCCGGCTGGTCGATCTGGGTCGGGATCGCGATCTCGTCGCGCTCGTCGGATATCCGCGTGTCTCAGCAGCTCAGCGTCTTCGCCAGCCTTCCGCCGGCTGCGTTCGTGGCGCTGATGACGTTCAACGTGATCAAGCCGTCGACCGGCGTCGCGATCGCCCTCGCCGCGGCGCTGCTGGCGATCGACGTGTCCGGGTGGCGACTGGTCGCGACGATGTTCGATCGCGAGCGGCTGATCGCGGGGCGGCGCGCGTCGACATGACCTCGACGCTGACGCTGAGGCGGGACACGTTGGCCCTCGAGTTGCGGCGCGGGCCGTTCGATGTCGTCGTCGACGGCGACAGCGTCGGCTCGATCAACTTCCGTGAGACCCTGGAACTGCCGCTCGAGCCCGGGCATCACACCCTCCAGATCCGGCGCGGCAGGTACTCGAGCAAGACCGTGGACTTCGACATGAAAGATGAGTCGAACGTCAACTTCCGTTGCTACGGAGCCAACCTCTGGCCGGTGTGGCTCGCGTCGATGTTCGTGCCCAACCTCGGGATCCGCCTGAAGCGCGAGGCCTGACGCGGCCCTAAGAGCGGCTCCTTTGCCGGGGGTGGTCCCGCGAGACCACCCCCGGCGCCAACCACGCCGGAAGACGCCTCACACCAGGTCGAACCGGTCCAGGTTCATCACCTTGACCCAGGCGGCGACGAAGTCGCGGACGAACTTCTGCTCGGCGTCGTCGCTGGCGTAGACCTCCGCCAGCGCCCGCAGCTCGGAGTTCGACCCGAACACGAGGTCGACGCGGCTGCCGGTCCATTTGACCCCGCCGCCCGTTTCGCGACCCTCGTAGGTGCCATCGGACGTGGGCGCCCAGACGGTCCGCATGTCGAGCAGGTTGACGAAGAAGTCGTTGGTCAACGACCCCGGGGTCGAGGTGAAGACCCCGACCGACGACCCGCCCGCGTTCGCCCCCAGCACCCGCAGACCGCCGACCAGCACGGTCATCTCGGGGGCGCTCAGGGTCAGCAGGTTGGCGCGGTCGAGCAGCAGGTACTCGGCGGGGAGCTTGTGCCCGTTGGCGTCGTAGTTGCGGAACCCGTCGACCGTCGGCTCGAGCACCTCGAACGACTCGACGTCGGTCTGCTCCTGCGAGGCGTCGGTGCGCCCAGGCGTGAACGGGACCTCGACCTCGTGCCCCGCGTCGCGGGCGGCCTGCTCGACCGCCGCGCACCCGGCGAGCACGACCAGGTCGGCTAGTGAGACCCGCTTGGGGAACTCGTCGCGGATCCGCTCCAGGCTGTCCAAAACCTCGCCCAGCCGACCAGGGTCGTTGACCGCCCAGCCGCGCTGGGGCTCGAGCCGGATCCGCCCGCCGTTGGCGCCGCCGCGCTTGTCGCTGCCGCGGAACGTCGAGGCGGACGCCCAGGCGACCGAAACGAGCTGCGACACCGACAGCCCCGAGGACAGCACCTTCGCCTTCAGCGCCGCGATGTCGTCGGCGTCGATCAGCTCGTGGTCGACCGCCGGGACCGGGTCCTGCCAGATCAGCACCTCGTCCGGGACCTCCGGGCCGAGGTAACGAGTGATCGGCCCCATGTCGCGGTGGGTGAGCTTGTACCACGCCCTCGCGAAGGCGTCCGCGAGCTCGTCGGGGTGCTCCAGGAAATGCCTCGAGATCGGCTCGTAGACCGGGTCCTGCCGGAGCGACAGGTCGGTCGTCAGCATCGTCGGCGGGCGCCGGTCCGCCGGGTCGATCGGCCCGGGAACGGCGCCGGCTGCGGCGCCGTCCTTCGGCTCCCACTGGTGGGCGCCAGCCGGGCTCTTGGTCAGCTCCCACTCGTAGCCGAACAGGTTCTCGAGGAAGTTGTTGCTCCATCGCGTCGGCGTTTGGCTCCAGGTGACCTCGATCCCGCTGGTGATCGTGTCGGCGCCGTTGCCGGTGCCGAAGCTGTTCTTCCAGCCGAGGCCCTGCTGCTCGAGCGGCGCGCCCTCAGGCTCCGGGCCGACGTACTCCTTGTCGCTGGCGGCGCCGTGGGTCTTGCCGAACGTGTGCCCGCCGGCGATCAGCGCGACCGTCTCGTAGTCGTTCATCGCCATCCGCTTGAACGTCTCGCGGATGTCGACCGCCGCCGCGAGCGGGTCCGGATTGCCGTTCGGCCCCTCCGGGTTGACGTAGATCAGCCCCATCTGGACGGCGGCCAGCGGCTCCTCGAGGTCGCGGTGGCCGGTGTAGCGCTCGTCGCCGAGCCAGGTGCTCTCGGGGCCCCAGTAGACGTCGTCGTCGGGCTCCCAGACGTCCTCGCGTCCGCCGCCGAAGCCGAACGTCTCAAGCCCCATCGACTCGAGCGCGACGTTGCCGGCGAGGATCATCAGGTCGCCCCACGAAATGCTCTGCCCGTACTTCTGCTTCACGGGCCACAGCAGCCGCCGGGCCTTGTCGAGGCTGACGTTGTCCGGCCAGCTGTTGATCGGCGCGAACCGCTGCTGGGCAGCGCCGGCGCCGCCGCGACCATCGTGGATCCGGTAGGTCCCGGCGGCGTGCCAGGCCATCCGGATGATCAGCGGGCCGTAGTGGCCGAAGTCCGCCGGCCACCAGTCCTGCGAGGTCGTCAGGACCTGCTCGATGTCCCTCTTCACGGCCGCGAGGTCGAGGGTCTTGAAGGCCGCGGCGTAGTCGAAGTCCTCGCCCAGCGGGTTGGCGACCGCCGGGTTCTTGGCGAGGATCCTGAGGTTCAGCCGGTGCGGCCACCAGTCCTGGTTGCCACCGCCCTCGGTCGGGTGCGGCGCGCGTCCGTTCGTGACCGGACAGCCGGTCGTCTGTCCAACAGGGGCATCGGCGGTATCAGACACGGGGTTTCCTTTCGGGGTGGTTCAGAGGGAGGTGGGTCTGGCCGAGCAGCCGGGGCACAGGCCCCAGTAGATGACCTCGGCCTGATCGATCGCGTAACCGTGGTCATCGGACGCGGTCAGGCAGGGTGCCGCGCCGACGGCGCAGTCGACGTCGGCCATCGAGCCGCACGAGCGGCAGACGACGTGGTGATGGTTGTCTCCGACCTGCCGCTCGTAGCGCGCGACCGAGCCCGACGGCTGGATGCGTCGCACCAGCCCGGCGTCGGTCAGCGCTCGCAGCACGTCGTAGACCGCCTGGTGGGAGACCGCGCCGAGGTTCGCTCGGACGATCCGGATGACGGAGTCCGTGTCGGCGTGCGGATGATCCTGGAGCGCGGCCAGCACGGCGACCCGCGAGCGGGTCGCGCGCAGACCGGCACCGTGCAACAGGTCCTCGGATTCCGACGGCGGCACGAGAGCAGTATCGGCAACTTTCTTGAATCACTCAAGAGTGCGACTCAGATTCGAGCCGCGAGTACAGCCCCCGGGCGATGATCTCCCGCTGTATCTCCGAGGCGCCCTCGTAGATGCGGGGTGCGCGGACCTCGCGATACAGGTGCTCTAGCAGGTGGCCCCGCTCGAGCGCCCGGGCGCCGTGGAACTGCACCGCGGCATCGACCGCCTCCTGGGCGACCTCGGTGGCCATCAGCTTCGCCATCGCCGCTGCCTGTGTGGTCGGCCGCACGCCGGCGTCGTAGGCCGTCGCCGCCGAGTGCACGAGCAACCGGGCGGCCTGCACTCTCGTGGCGATGTCGGCGAGTCGATGGGCGATCGCCTGCCGGTCCTTCAGCGGGCCACCGAATGCCTGGCGCTCGGCGGTGTACGCGACCGCAGCGTCGATGGCGGCAGACGCCATGCCGATCGCGAATGCGCCCACGCTCGGACGGAACATGTCCAATGTCTGCATCGCGACCCCGAAGCCGTGGTCGACATCGCCGAGGACGTGCTCCGGATCGACGCGAACGCCTTCGAACACCAGGCGTCCGATCGGATGCGGCGACAGCAGCGCGATTGGCTCGCCGGTCAACCCCGGAGCGCTGCCCGGCACGAGAAAGGCAGTCAGGCCGCGCGCCCCGCCCCGGTCGCCCGAGCGCCCGAACACGACATAGAGATCCGCGTCGGGGGCGTTCGAGATCCAGGTCTTCTCGCCGTCCAAGCGCCAGCCGCGACCGTCCCGCGTCGCCCGCAGCGACAATGCCGCGACGTCGGTCCCGGCCTGCGGCTCCGAGAGCGCGAACCCGGCCACGGCCTCGCCGGCGGCGACTCGGGGGATCCACTCGTCGACCGCCTCCACGGCACCGAACTGCAACAGCGGAAAACCTCCCAGTCCCTGCATCGCAAACGCCGTCTCGGCTTCGGTGCAGGCGCGGGCGAGACCTTCGCGAATCAGGCATAGCTCCAGCGCCGACACATCCGGCCGCCACCCGTTCCCGTCGCGGGTGAACAGCCGCCCGAGCAAGCCCTGGTCGGCCAGGGCGGACACGAGTGCGCGATTGACCCTCCCCGACTCGTGATCCAGCGCCACCAGCGGCGCGAACACCTCTCGGGCCTGGCGTTCGGCGCCCGCGAGCAGAGCGCGTTGTTCGGCGGTCAGGTGGGCGTCGCGCACCTCCACGGGAGGTGCCGACGCGGTCACGGGCGGTCCTCCGGAACCACCGCGACGGCCATCAACTCGATCAGGGCATCGTCGTCGTAGAGGCGCGTGACGCCGAACAGTCCGGCGGCCGGATAGCGGCGCCCGAAGCGTTCGCGCCAGAGCCGACCGAGTTCCGGTAGGTGTCGCTTGTAATCGACCGGGTCGGTTACGAAAATCTGCATCGAGCAGATGTCCTCCGGGGCACCGTCGGCCGCCCGGAGCGCCGTAACCAGGTTGGAGGCCGCGACCGCGAACTGCTCGGGCAGCGTTTTGCCCTCGATCCTGCCATCGGGGCGCACCGCCGTCTGGCCGCCGAGGAAAACGGTCCGCCCGGGCGCCGCGACAACCGCGTGGGCATACCCGACGGGTTCACCGAGCTCGAGAGCGGTGATGATCTCGTGCTCCATCGCTAGCGCCCCTTCCAAGACGGCGGTCGCTTCTGCGACCACGCCTCGTAGAACTCTCGATGATCCTCGGCCAGCATCAGCAGCGCCTGCGTCGAGGCATCGAGCTCGATCGAGCTGGCCAGGTCCATGTCGAGTTCGCGGGTGATCAGTGTCTTGGTCGCGGCATACGCAAGCGCCGGGCCGTCCGCCAGGCGGCGCGCCAGCGCGTCCGCGCGATCGATCAGCTGATCAGCGGGAACCACCTCGGTGGCGAGACCGATCTCCATCGCCCGCTGTGCCGAGACCTTGTCTCCCAGCATCAGCAACTCGGTTGCTCGACCCACGCCGACGACGCGCGGCAGCAGGTACGCCGCGCCCATATCCGCCCCGGACAGCCCCACCCGGGTAAACAGAAAAGCGAATGAGGCGGTGTCGGCGAGCAACCTGAAGTCTGCGGCGAGCGCCACCACCGATCCGGCACCCGCGGCGACTCCGTTGACGGCGGCGATGACCGGGATCGGGCAGTCGCGGATCGCCTTGATCATCAGCCCGGTCATGCGCGTGAACTCGAGCAGTTCTGCGGGCTTCATCTTCTGGAGCTCGCCAATGATCTCTTCGACGTCCCCGCCCGAGCAGAAGCCTCTACCCTCGCCGGTGATGATGACCGTGCGCGTGTCGCCGCGGAGCGGCAGTTCTGCGAACAGGTCACGCAGATCTGCGTAGGCTTCGAAGGTGAGCGGGTTGAGTTTCTCTGGACGGGTGAAAGTGATCCGCGCCACGCCCGCAGCCACCGACAAGTCAAAATGCTGCCACTCCAGTGTCAGTGGTGGCGATGCCCGAAATGGTGTCACGTCTGGATACCTCCTCCGTCGAGCACGATCGTCTGTCCGTTGACTGCATCGGCGCTGGGTGAAGCCAGCCACACGACCGCGTCGGCGACCTCACCGGGATCGAGCAGGCGTCCCAGCGGCGCCAGCGTTGCCAACGCCTCGACACTTTCCTGGTGGGTCCGGCCGGTGCGCTCTGCGACCCGGGCGGCCGTCACCTGGGTGAACTCAGAGTCAACGAACGCAGGGCAGACGGCGTTGGCGGTTGCACCGGTACCCGCTAGCTCGGCCGCGGCTGAGCGGGTGAGGCCGATCGCCGCATGCTTCGAGGCCGAATAGGCGCCGGCATATGCGACGCCCACCTTGCCGGCGGTCGAGGCAACCGTCACGATCCTTCCCTGTCCTCGCGTTCGCATGTCACCGATTACCTCACGCGTGAACAGGAACACGGCAGTCGCGTTCGTTGCCATCTGCGCGTGCCACGACTCGAGCGTGGTGCGGTGAAGCGGCGCGCTGTCAGAGATGCCGGCGTTGTTGACGAGCACGTCCACTGGTCCGAGGTCCCGCATCAATGCGACCACGGCGGCTTCGTCCGTGACGTCGCAGACTGCGACACGCACGCGTTCAGGATCAGCCGCGGCGACGTCTTCGAGTGCGGCCGAGTCACGGCCGACCGCCACGACATCATCTCCGAGAGCGGCAAATCTGTGCACGATCCGGCGCCCGATTCCCCGACTCCCGCCGGTCACCACGACAGTTCGACCCACGCTGGCCATGCTCGCACACGTAGGCGTCTTCGCGTCCCACGCATTAGACTGGATAGCCAGGCGGCCGGCTGCGAACAAGGAGTTAGCGATGGCAGAACGTTCCTTTGCCACTGAGGTCGAGCAGCTGCGCAAGGGCGCGGGCGAGGAGCTCCGGGTCGAGGGGATTCTGGCCGTGACCAAGGCCCTGCTGCAATCCGGGGTCGCGTACGTTGGCGGGTATCAGGGTGCCCCGATCTCGCACCTGATGGACGTCCTCGGGGACGCGCGACCGATTCTCGACGAACTCGGCGTGTACTTCGAGAACAGCGCCTCCGAGGCGACCGCCGCGGCGATGCTCGCAGCCTCGGTCCATTACCCGTTGCGCGGCGCGATCACCTTCAAGTCGACGGTCGGGCTAAACGTGGCGTCGGATGCACTCGCCAACCTCTCGAGCGGCGGGGTACAGGGGGGCGCGCTGATCGTCCTCGGCGACGACTACGGCGAGGGATCGAGCATCATGCAGGAGCGGGCGCACGCGTTCGCGATGAAGTCGCAGATGTGGCTGCTGGACCCGCGTCCGAACGTCGCCGCGATCGTCGACGCGGTGGAGGAAGGGTTCGAGCTCTCGGAGGCCAGCAACACACCGGTGCTGCTGGACCTGCGGCTGCGCTCCTGCCACCTGCACGGCGGCTTCACCGCGAAGGACAACCGGCGCCCGGCGATGAGCGTGCGGGACGCGATCGAGCACCCGACACGTGACGTCGGCAGGATCGTGCTGCCGCCCGCGAGCTTCGTCCATGAACAGGAGAAGATCGGCCAGCGGTGGCCGGCTGCCGTCCGCTTTATCAAGGAACGAGGGCTCAACGAGGTCCTGGGGGACGGCGCCGCGGACATCGGCATCATCACCCAGGGCGGCCTGTACAACACCGTCAACCGGTCACTCGAGCTGCTCGGCTGCTCGGACGCGTTCGGCAACACCCGGATCCCGATGTACGTCATGAACGTCACCTATCCGGTGATCGATGACGAGATCCTCGACTTCTGCGCCGGCAAGCGCGCCGTCCTCCTGGTCGAGGAGGGCCAGCCCGACTACATCGAGCAGGCCCTCAACACGATCCTCCGGCGCAACGGCGTCGGCACGGCGCTGCACGGCAAGGACCTGCTCCCGGTCGCGGGCGAGTACACATCGGCCGCGGTGACACGCGGGATCGCGGACTTCCTGCGGGCACTGCTGCCCGACGCGATCGAGCACGAGCCGGCGCTGCTGCTCGACCGCGAGGACCCGAGGAGCCCGTTCGCGCCGCGTGTCGCCGCCGAGGTGGTCCAGCCGCGGGCGCCGGGGCTGTGCACGGGCTGCCCCGAACGCCCGATCTTCAGCGGCCTGAAGCTGGCCGAGCGCGAGACCGGCAAGCACCATGTCTCGGCGGATATCGGCTGCCACCTGTTCGCGATCAATGCACCGTTCGAAATCGGCGCCACGACGATGGGTTACGGGCTCGGGTCCGCCGGCGCAGCGGCGCTCAGCGCCCCGGGCGCCGATCGGCGCACGGTCGCCTTCATGGGCGACGGCGGCTTCTGGCACAACGGGCTGACGAGCGGCGTCGGCAACGCCGTGTTCAACAAGTCCGACCAGGTGATCGTCGTCGTCGACAACGCCTACGCGGCGGCGACCGGCGGCCAGGACCTGCTCTCGTCCAAGGCGCAGGTCGAGACTCGCTCGACACAGCACCCGATCGAGAAGGCCGCCCGCGGGGTGGGCGTCGAGTGGGCCAAGACGATCGACGACACCTACGACGTCAGCACCGTGCGCGACACGTTCATCGAGGCGCTGTCGACCGACGAGGCCGGTCCGAAGCTGGTGGTCATGCAGAGCGAGTGCCAGCTCAACCGCCAGCGTCGCGTCAAACCAGAGATGCGCAAAGCGCTTCGGGACGGGAAGCGTGTGACGCGGGAGCGGTTCGGAGTCGATCCGGAGACGTGCACCGGAGACCACGCGTGCGTTCGGATCTCCGGCTGCCCGTCGCTGACCATCACGGCGAACCCCGATCCGATGCGAACCGACCCGGTCACGACCGTGCTCGACAGCTGTGTCGGCTGCGGCGTCTGCGGCACCAACGCCCAGGCCGCCGTCCTCTGCCCGTCGTTCTATCGCTCTGACGTTGTCCACAACCAGACGCTGCGCGACAAGCTCAAGGTCAAGACTCGGAAGTGGTGGATGAAGCGGCTGTCGGCCGGGCTCGAGGCCCGTGCCGCACGCTTCGAGGCCGCCTGATGTCCAGCTGGTCCGACGGCCGCCGGCCGTTGACGCTCGCGATCCTGGCGCTCGGCGGGGAGGGCGGCGGCGTGCTCGCCGACTGGACGGTCGCGGCTGCGGAGCGGGCCGGCTGGCACGCCCAGAACACCTCGGTGGCGGGCGTCGCGCAGCGCACCGGAGCGACCGTGTACTACGTCGAGCTGTTCCCGGCGGTCCGCGGCGAGCCGATCATGAGCATCTTTCCGACGCCGGGCGAGGTCGACGTTGTGATCGCGTCCGAGCTGATGGAGTGCGGCCGGGCGATCCAGCGCGGCTTCGCGACGCCCGACCGCACGACTCTGATCGCCTCGACCAATCGCGTCTACTCGATCGACGAGAAGATGGCGCTGGGGGATGGCCGCGTCGACGACCGCGAGTTGCTGGCGGCGGCCGGGCGCTCGTCGAAGCGGCTGATCGCGGCCGACTTCGCGGCGCTGGCCGAGGACACAGGCTCGGTCATCAGCGCGTCGCTGTTCGGGGCGCTGGCCGGCTCGGGCGCGTTTCCGCTCTCCCGCGAGCAGTTCGAGGCGCCGATCCGAGCGTTCGGCAAGGACACCGACGCGTCGCTGGCGGCGTTCGCGGCCGGCTTCGAGGCCGCGGCGACCAGCACCGTCGCCGCCGAGCGCAGGGACAACGGGGCGCGGGCGCCCGAGGCCGACAAGGCGACCGAGGAGCAACGACGCACGGCGATCGCCGCGACTGAGCCGTCGGCGCTCGTCGGGCCCGGGTTGCGGGAGCTCGCGGAGCAGACCAGGGAGCTACCGGCGGCGGCGCGATCGATGACGCTTCACGGCCTCGTTCGGACCGCCGTCTATCAGGACCTGGCGTATGCCGAGCGCTACCTCGAGCGGGTCGGCCGCTTCGCCGGGGTCGAACCCGACCGCGACGGCGAGGCCCGGCTGACGCTCGAGGCGGCCCGCCACATCGCGTTGTGGATGTGCTACCAGGACACGATCCACGTCGCGCTGCAGAAGACCAGGCGGGCCCGGCTCGAGCGCGTCCGCGAGGAGGCTAAGGCCAAGCCCGACCAGCTGTTCGAGATCCACGACTTCCTGCATCCGCGGGTTGAGGAGATCACCGACACGATGCCGGTTGTGCTCGGCGCCACGCTCCGCCGGTCCAAGACGTTCAAGCGGGTCGTGGGGAAGCTGACCGACAGGGGGATGATCCTCAACACGACCTCGATCACCGGGTATGCACTGCTGACGACGATGGCCCGGCTGCGGCCGCTGCGTCCGCGCTCGTTGCGCTTCAGGCGCGAGCAACGGGCGATCGAAGCGTGGATCGGAAAGGCGCTGGCGGTCGCGGACGACGATCCTGGTCTGGCGCGCGAGATCATCGAGTGCCAGGCGGTGCTGAAGGGCTACGGCTCGACCTTGGCCCACGGCTCGGAGAGCTTTCACAAGCTGATGGCGGCCGCCGACTCGATCGCCGGGTCGCCCGGTGCCGCCTCGCGGCTCGCGGAGCTTCGCGCGGCCGCGCTCGCCGACGAGGACGGCGCGGCGCTCGACGCAGAGCTTGCAGCGTGAGCTACGAACTGGTCGCCGATGGGGACCTGCCGGCGCGCGCTGGCTCGGCGCTGGCACTCGCGGTCGAACCGCTCGGCGAGGGCGAGGAGCTGACGCTCGGCGGAGTGGCGGAGTCCGGCTGGCATCAGCTCGTCTACGTGCTGGACGGCGAACTGGAGCTGGGTGGCGCAACGCTGAGCGCCGGCATGGCCTTCCTGCACGACCGCGAGACGCCGACGACGGTCCGTGCCACGACCCCGGCGCGGCTCGCGGTGTTTGGCGCCGGGCCCGAGTGTGACGAGCACGCGCTGCTCGGCGAGCGCGTCGCGAGCGCGCGCCTTGACCTCGGCAACGCCGCGTCGGCCACCGGCCGGCGCTCGTTTCAGATCATGCTCGGTCCCGAGAACGGGTGCGCTCGCGCGACGATGTTCGTCGGTGTCGTGCCGCCCGGTGCCGCGCCCTGGCACTTTCACCAGTACGACGAGATCGTGTATCTGCTCGACGGCGCGGCCAGCTATCACCAGGCCGGCGGCGTCCAGTCGATGGCCGCCGGCAGCGCCGTCCGGATTCCGCCGCGGACCGTGCACATCAACGAGAACGTCAGCGGCGCCGACATGCGGGTGCTCGGGGTGTTCACGCCCGCCGGCAGCCCGGCTGCCGCATATCTGGCGACCGACCCGCGGTAGGGGTTCACGTCAGAATTAGTGGTGGAATTTGACGAGTGGCTGGGCGTGGCTGGGGTCGCCGTCCTCGCAGGCAGGTACTGGTGGTACCTGCCGCCGAGGAGGGTGGCGCCAGACGCGTCCAGACGCCGTCAAAGCCATCACTAATTCTGACGGGGGCCCCAACGCTGACCGAGCGCCCCAGAGCCCGCGCCCGTGCGGTCAACCCCCGTTCCCGGGCATCCCGTACGGCGTCACGTTCACGACCTTGTTGACGCCGCGGCGGGTCACGCCATCATCGAGTATGCCCTTGCTGACCACCAGCATCCGTGTGTAGTAGGTCAGCCCGCCGGAGGATCGCAGCCTGAAGACGATGTAGCGCGCCGGGTGGAGAAAGCCAAGCCCGTCGACCGCGTCGCCGGTGCCGGTTGCCCGGGCGGCTCCCCAGTTCCGCCAGCGGGCCCCGGAGATGCCGGCGAGGGACCCCCCGAGGGCGGAGTTCGCGCAATCAGCGGGCGCGACCTCGCTCAGCTCGCGAGGCCCGGTCAGCAGGCTGTGGCCGTCGCATCCCATCACCACGCCGCGCGTATCGGCGCTCGCCGGAGCGGCAGCGGGTGCGGCGGCGGCAGCGGCGGCCGCAGATAGGGCGACAAGACCTGCGCACATCGGAGCCTTGATCCGCAGCGAGGGTGCCTCACAGTCGGTTGGGGAGCGGCGCGAGGTGCGAGACATGCCGTAGTTCATGACCGCCTTGACACCGCCGCGTTGCGGATGAAAGGCTAACCGGTGGCGGCCAACGGGCCTGCATGCACATTCGCTCGCGGCCTCCGGGCCGCCAACAGTCGCGTCATCTACACCTCCAAGGGACTGAAGGGAGCAGGGATGGATCGAGCGCGGAAACGAAATCACGGCCACCGCCGACTATTCGCCGGCCTGGCCGGCGGGTCGGCACTTGCAGCGATGCTGGGAATTGGCGCAGCGTCCCTGGCGTCAGCCGGGCCGGTCGCTGCGCCGGCACCCGACGGGGCGGCCAACGGCGGCCCGGTGATCGTGGTGCTGAAGACACAGCACTCGAACATGAACGAGCGCACGCACGCCCGGGCGCTCAAGGTAGCGACACATTCGGAGCAGGCGCCGGTGGTCGCGGCGATCAACGCCGCGGGCGGGACGCACGTGCTCCAGCTGACCGAGCCAAACGAGGTGGCGGCGACGCTGTCGGCTTCTGCGGTGGCGTCGTTGCGGACGAACCCGGCGGTCGCGAGCGTGATCCCCGACCCGCAGATCGACGTCGCTCCGAACGACTCGCTGACACAGTCGGCCGCGCCCGCGAGCCAGAGCCAGAGCCAGAGCAACAACGCGGCCGCCGGGCAGTGCCCGTTCAACCCCAACCCCAGCCAGCCGCTGGTGGAAGGCGAGTCGCTCACGCAGGTCAACGCGACCCCGGCGGCGATGTCGATCGCAGACGGCACCGGCGTCGTGGTTGCCAACGAGGGCGTCGACGAGCTGGCCGGCAACCCCAACTTCATCCGGCCGGACGGGACGGCCGTGGTGCTGAACGCACCGGACCCGACGGCTGACGACAGCAATGACGAGTTCTATGGCGATGCGTCGTCGATCGCGGCGCAGGGGGCCGTGGTCTACCAGTACTCGGGTGCGCTGCCGAATGCGACGGACCCGATCCCGCCGAACTGCACGTTCGTCATCAGGGGCGATGCTCCCGGAGCCTCGCTGCTGGACCTGTCGATGACGCCGTTCAGCGGGACCACGCAGAGCCTGGCGCAGGTGGAGGCCGGGATGGATGCCGCCGTCACCGGTGGCGCCGATGTGATCTCGGAGTCGTTCGGCTCAAACTATGTGCCGGGAGCGGCTGCCCAGTCCTTCACCCAGACCGACGACGCGGCCGTGGCCGCCGGCGTGACGGTGGTCGCGTCCGCGGGTGACGCCGGCGATTCGGGCACCATGAACGCACCGGCGATGGATCCGAACGTGATCGCCGCCTCGGGCACCGACAGCCTGCGGCTGATCTCGATGGACGACGGCTACCAGAGCTTCCTCTCCAGCAATATCTCGGCGATTTCCTCCGGCGGAACGGCGCCGACGAACAAGGTCGCCGACCTCGCCGCTCCGTCGTGGTTCGGCAGCGAGGCCGCGTGCGCGCTGGGCTCCGGTGGCTGCCCCACCACCTACCCGACCGAGTCGATGCGTGGCACCAGCGAGTCGGCGCCGCTGATCGCGGGCGGCGCGGCGGACGTGATCGAGGCCTACCGCAACACCCACAACGGTGCGAGTCCGACTCCGGCGATGGTCAAGAGCATCCTGACCAGCACCGCGACCGACATCGACTCGCCGGCAGACCAGCAGGGCTCCGGCCAGCTGAATATCCTCGCGGCCGTCAGGGCGGCTCAGGAGATGCCGGGCACCACGCTGGTGAGCAAAGGCAATCAGGGCAACGGCTCGACGGCAGTCGTGGCGACGCCGTCGCAGCTGGACCTGGAGGGCGACGGCGGGTCGACGAGCACCCAGAGCGTGAGCCTGTACAACACCAGCAGCAAGAAGGTGAGCGTCGACGGCAGCTTCCGGTCGATCGGCCCGGAGTTCCAGATCGGCAACACGGTCACCGAGAACGTGAGCGCCCCCGATCCGAGCCTCCCGGTACCGGAGGCCGGGGCGACGGCCGCACCGACGATCCACTTCACCGTGCCGAAGAACGTCGACCGGCTCAGCGCGGACATGGTCTGGCCGGATCCGACCAACGCCAACCGGCTGTACTACCAGGTGTTCAACCCTCAGGGCGCGCTCGTGCAGGAGTCCTATGACGACGGCACCCTGCCAAGGACCGGCACCCATCCCCGGCCCGGCACGATCTCGAACAGCCAGCACGTGGAGATCGCCGCGCCACAGGCCGGGCAGTGGACTGTGAAGTTCTTCTGGGGCGGCGTCGATGAGGATCTGTCGCTGCCGCAGCCCGGTCCGGGCACCTACACCGGGACGATGTCGTTCCGGGTGGAAGGGGCGGACTGGATCACCTCGCCGGCGACCAGCGAGGTGACGATCCCGGCGCACTCGAGCGTCTCGGTTCCGGTGAACGTGCCGTTCCCGACTGCGCCTGGCGATCACCCTGAGTCGATTCAGTTCAGCTCCCAGGGAAGCGGCAACATCGAGCTCGCCTCGGTGCCGGTGGCCCGTCGTACGCTGATCCCCTCGACCGGTGGGAGCTTCCAGACCGTGATCACAAGCACTGTCGGCCGCAACCAGGGCAACCCGCAGACGGGTCAGCTGGACACCTACAAGATCGACGTGCCCGCCGGGCTCTCGAACCTGTCGGTCACGTTCCACGCGTCCGACTCCAGCCCGAACAACACGATCACCTACTACCTCGTTTCGCCCACCGGCGCGGTCGTGAGCGCGAGCACGCCGAACACCACGGGCACCGATCCGGGTACACAGACACTGACCGCTACCGCGCCGGTGTCAGGTGAATGGGAGATCGATGTCCGATTGGGCGAGTCGATGAGTGGTAATGAGTTCACCGAAACGGTCGACGGCAACGTCAGCGAGAGTTAGCTGACACGCTCATGAGCTGACCGCTCCGGGGCCCTCGCGTCAGCAACTCGCGGGGGCCCCGGGCACGACCAATCACCGCCCCAGGTACGCACGCCTGAGGTCCTCGCTCCGCAGGAGCTCCGAGGCCGACCCCGACAGCACCAGCGACCCGGTCGCGAGCACGTAACCGCGGTCGGCGATCGTCAGCGCCATCGTCGCGTTCTGCTCGACCATCAGGACCGCGACGCCGGCCTCGTGGACCTCCTTGATGATCTCGAAGTTCTGCTGGACGAGTGCCGGCGACAGCCCCATCGATGGCTCGTCCATCAAGAGCAGCCGCGGCCGCGACATCAATGCCCGGCCCATCGCCACCATCTGCTGCTCCCCGCCGGACAGCGTTCCGCTGAGCTGCCCGCGACGCTCGTTCAGCCTCGGGAACAGCGTGTAGACCCGCTCGAGGTCCTCCTTGAAGAACTTGCTGTCCTGCAGGACCGCGCCGAGCTCCAGGTTTTCCAGCACGGTCATGTCTCCGAACAGCCTGCGGTTTTCGGGGACGATCGCCAGTCCGCGAGCGATCCGGTCCGACACCGCGTGGGTGGTGACGTCGACGGAGTCGAGCAGCACGCGCCCGGCGCGGGGCCGCACGATCCCAAGGATCGTCTTGAGCGTGGTCGACTTGCCCGACGCGTTGCCGCCCAAGAGGCAGACGAGCTCGCCGGCGTCGACCTCGATCGAGACATCCTCGAGGATCCGCATCTTTCCGTAGAAGGTGGTGACCTGATCGAGCTGCAGCAGCATCTCAGGTCACGTTTCCGCCAGCGCGGCGGGATCCCTGCCGAGGTACGCCTCGACGACCCGCGGGTGATTGGCCACCTCGTGGTAGGTGCCCTCGGCGATCTTGACGCCGTGATCGAGCGCGACGACGCGGTCGGAGATCCCCTCGACGACGTGCATGTCGTGTTCGATCACGAGGATCGCCAGCGACAGCTCTCCGCGCAGGCGGCCGATCAGCTCGGTCACCTCGTGGGTCTCGTTCGGGTTCATCCCGGCGGCCGGCTCGTCGAGCAGCAGCAGCCGGGGCCGGGTTGCGAGCGCCCGCGCGATCTCCAGCCGGCGGCGGTTCGCGTAGGAGAGGCTGTACGCCGGCTGGTCCCACCGGTATCCGGCGAGCCGCTGACCGAAGAACCCCAGCACCTGTTCGGCCAGCGCTTCGGACTCCCGCCGCTCGCGCCGGTCCCGCGGCAGCACGAGCATCGACTCGACCGGGGTCGCGCGGGTCGCGCCATAGGTCGCGGCGATCACGTTCTCGCGCACGGTCATGTTCAGGAACAGCCGCAGCGACTGGAACGTGCGCGCGATCCCGGCGCCCGTGATCCGGTGCGGGGCGAGACCGACGATCGACTTCCCGGCGAAGCGCACATCGCCTTCAGGCGGGCGATATACGCCGGTGATCACGTTGAAGACCGACGTCTTGCCGGCGCCGTTGGGCCCGATCACGCTGACGATCTCACGCTCGCCGACGCCGAGCTCGAGGTCGCTGAGCGCCTGCAGGCCACCGAAGCGCATCCCGACCTTGTCGAGGTAGAGGAGGGGCTCCTCGGCGGACGGCGCCACGTCAGACCACCTCGACTCGCATCGTGCCCATCAAACCCTGCGGCCGCGCCGCCATCATCGCGATCAGAATCGCACCGATCAGGATCTGCGCGGTGATCGATGGGTTGACGACGAGCCGCGACTCCCAGCAGCAGGCGGCGATGTACACGGTCGGTACGAGCAGGAACGGCAGGTAGCGCCTGCGCACCCGGACGAGCGCGAACGCCAGGCAGATCAGGAGGATGTAGAGCACGTTCCCGTAGCCGGTGGCGTCTTTCGGCACGATCACCCAGTGACTCACGACCGAGCCGATCCAGCCGACGCTCCCGGGTGAACCGCCGACCGCGCTCGCCGAGATCGCGCCGACGATCGCGTGAGCCGCGAGCCCGAGCGCCACGATCCCGGCCAGCACCGCCGCGAGCGTGCGCCATGGCCTGACCTTGGCCACGAGCGCTACGAGGATCAGCCCGTAGAACAGGTAGCTTGCGTCGAGCGGGCTCGACACCATCTGCTCGCCGGCGGTGACGACCACCCCGCCGAGCACCGCACCCCAGATCGATCCGACGCCGCCGAGCACCAGGCAGGCGTAGATCAGGATCAGGATGTTGGCCGTGAAGTTGGTGGGGAACACGTTGTCCTGCTGAGCCGCAAAGATCGTCCCGGCGAGCGCCGCGACGCCCGCCCCGAAGCTGATCGCCATGATCTTCAACAGCTTGGTCTTAACCGTCATCGCCTCGGCGGCCAGCTCGTCCTCGCGAATCGCGCGCCATCCGAGGCCGGTACGGGATCGCTCGAGATTGCGCATCAGCAGCACCAGCAGCGCGCACGCGACCAGCGCGAAGTAGTAATAACCCCGAGGTGTCACGATCGAATAACCGAACGAATGGATCGGCGCCAGTCCAAACAGTCCGTTGACACCGCCGAGGTGACTGGTGGCGACGTTGTTGACAAACTCCATGAAGGCCTGCCCGACGAACAGGGTTACGATCGCGAGGTAGTCGCCCGAAACGCGTAGTGACACGAGCCCGACGAGCGCTCCGATGATCGCCGTCCCGGCGACCGCGATCGGGATCGAGGCGATCGCGGGCAGTTCCACGCCACCGGCGCCGGCGGTCCCGAGCGCGTGCGATGAGAAGATCGCGTAGCCGTACGCGCCGAGGCCGAAGAACGCGATGTAGCCAAGGTCGAGCAGCCCCGCCCACCCGACGGAGATGTTGAGCCCGATCGCCAGGATCGCGTAGATCAGGCAGTTGACGGCGACCGTCTGAACGTTGACGTTGAGCGACAGCTGACCGAACGCAAGCCCGGCGAGGACGACGAGCGTCCACCTGGGCCACCAGCCGACGCGCTCGGAGAAGACGGTCAGTCGACGCTGCCAGCCGCTGCCGCTATCGCGACGCTCGCTCGACTGGGCGGCCCATTCGTCTACGCCGATCGGCACCGTGACGCCCCCGTTCTCAGACCTTCTGCAGCGCCGGGCGCCCGAAGATCCCCCTCGGGCGGACGAGCATCGTCGCGATCAGGATCCCGAACACGATCAGGTCGGTGTATTCACTCGATATGTAGCTCGCGGAAAACGATTCGCAGAGCCCGATGAGCAGCCCGCCGATCATCGCTCCCGGGATCGAGCCGATCCCGCCGACGACGGCGGCGGTGAAGGCCTTCAGTCCCGCCAGGAATCCGATCGTGTTCGAGATCTGGTTGAACGCCAGCCCCGACATCACGCCCGCGACGCCCGCCATCGCCGAGCCGATGAAGAACGTCATCGCGATCGTGCGGTCGACGTTGATCCCGATCATCTCGGCCGCCTCGCGGTCGGCCGCGACCGCCCGCATCGACTTGCCGAGCGTCGTGCGGTCGACGAGCAGGCGCAGCCCCGCCATCATCAGGATCGATCCGAGGATCACCGTGATCTGGACCGCGTCGATCGTGAGATCGCCTGTGTGGATGCCGGTCGAGAACGAGATGAAGCTCGGCGTGTTGTAGCTGCGCACGAAGCCGCCGAACAGCAAAAGCACCGAGTTCTCGATGATGAACGACATCCCGAGCGCGGTGATCAGCGGCGCGATCCGCGGAGCGTCACGCAGGGGCCGATAGGCGAAGCGCTCCATCAGCACGCCGAGCACCCCGACGCCCAGCGCCGCCAGCACGAACATGATCAGGACCAGCAGCGGCACCGGGATCACCAGTCCCGTCGGCCCGCCGAACCACTGGATCACGAAATAGCCGATGTAGGCGCCGACCATGTACAGGTCGCCGTGGGCGAAGTTCAGCAGCTTCAGGATCCCGTAGACCATCGTGTAGCCGAGCGCGATCAGCGCGTACAGCATTCCGGTGGTCGTGCCGTTGACGATCGTCTGGATCAGTTCACGCATCGAGAACGCCGAGCGAAGCGATTTAGGGCCCTATTTCAGCGGCCGCGGAGCGGTGCTCTAACACCGCTCCGCGACACGCCGTTGACTGTCTGCCTGAGGCCTAGTGGTTGGGGATCGAGATGTACTTCCCGGCGCTGTTGATCTTGAACAGATAGCCGGGGCTACCGACCAGGTCCCCCTTCGAGGTGAACGCGATCTTGATGCCGAGCGGGTTCTTGGCCGGTGCGATGTCCGTCTTGCGGACGGCGGCGAGAACGTTGCTCCGCGACGGGGTCTGACCCTTGGCGCAGACCGAGTGGATCGCCTGCATCGCGACCTGCGTGGCCGAGTACGTCGGAACGCCGAAGGCTCCATACGGCCCGTACTTCTTCACGCCCTGGACGATCGACTTGTCGAGCGCGCTGGTGGCGTGCGAGATGTCAGGGCCGAAGTTCGACACGTATGTCCCGGGAATCGTGAACTGCGTCGGCGAGTCGGTTCCGTCGGTGCCGAACAGGGTCGTCTTCTTGCCCTGCTGCTTGGCGTCCTGTCCGAACGTCTGGGCATTTGCCGCGGTCTGCCAGGGCAGGATCGTGACAGTCTCCTTGGAGTTCAACTGTGACGTGACCAGCGACGAGAGCGCGTTCGCGAGTGTCGCGCCGGTGTCGGTGCCGTTGTAGGTCTGGTTGTTCACCTTGATGCCGGCCTTCTGCAGGATCGGCGTCATCACCTTGGCCAGCCCCTGCGAGTACGCCTCGTCGTCGTTGATCAGCAGCACCGCCTTGGGGTGCAGGTGCTTGATGACGTAGTTGGCGTCCTGCGGGCCCTGGACGTCGTCATCCGGAACGGTCCGGAAGAACGTCGGGTTGGCACTGCCGGCCAGCGCCGGCAGGGTCGCCGAACCGGAGATGAACGCCAGCCCGGCCCGCCCGAACAGCGGCCCGACGGCCTCCACCTCCTGGCTGCCCGCGGGGCCGATGGCGGCGACCGCGCTCGAGGCGATAATCGACTGCGTCTTGGTCGTCGCCATCGACGGCATCAACTGCGTGTCGTCCTGTGCGAGCGTCACGTGCATGCCGTAGGTCTTGTTCTCCTGCGCGACCGCGAGCTCCGCGAAGTGGAGCTGCTCGAGCCCCAGCTGCGCCACCGGGCCGGTGAAAGGCCCCTCGATGGCGATCGACGCGGTACAGGCGCTGGCCGCCGCCGAGGCGGCCGGTCGCGGGCTCTTTGCGCTGGCTGCGCCGACGCCGACGGCGACGGCGAGCGCCGCCACGGCCCCAGTCAGCAGTGCGAAACGTACCTTCATCTGTCCTCTTCTCCTCCTGCGAGATGTGGACGGCCGGCGGCGATCGCCGCGCGACCGGTGGATGGATGGGTCACTTCTCCCCGGCGACAGTGTATTTGCTCTCGGCTGCATCAGGCGAGGGTCGCGTCGAGGGTCGCGTCGAGCACGATCTCGGTCCCCGCAAGCGCCAGGGATACGGGGCAGGTCGCCTTCGCGCGTTGGGCGAGCTCGGCGAATCGCTCCTGATCGACCGCTGGAACCTGGCCGACGCAGGTCAGCGAAATTCGCGTGATCCGAAACCCATCGTCGAGTTGTTCGAGGCGCACCCGCGCCGTCGTCTCCAGGGCGCGCACCGGCGTGCCCCCTTCGGCCAGCATCGACGCCAGCGACATGGTGAAGCAACCGGCCGAGGCGGCGGCGATCATCTCCTCGGGGTTCGTCGCACGGTCGACATCTTCCACCCGTCCGCGCAGTGTGAATTCACCGGTGAAAGCGCCACTGCCGAGCGCGATCTCACCCCCGCCGTCGTCCACTGTTCCCTGCCAGGTCGCGCGCGCATGGCGACTGATCGCTGGACTCATCGGTTACTCCTGGTCGAGATTGTCAACTGGTGCCGCGACTGATGAATGGGTGGTATGTTCCGATCACCCCTTCTTCGATACCAAGGAGTTTGTCGATGGCCGAAGTAGTGACACCCAGCGACGCGCTCGGGAGCGTCCGTGAACGCTTCAGCGCTCTGCAAGCCGGCTTCGCCTTCTTGGATGCCCCCGGCGGATCGCAGGTTCCCGACGAGGTAGGCGACGCGATCGCCCGGGCGCTCCGCGAGGCCAGCGCCAACCTCGGCGCCGGGTATCAGACGAGCTTCCGCGTCAAGGAGATTCTCGAGGAGGCGGAGGCCAAGGCGGCGCGCTTCCTGGGATGCGCGCCCCATGAAGTTACCTTCGGGCCCAACATGACGTCGCTCAACTTCGTCTTCAGCCGAACCGCCGGCCGCGACTTCGCGCCGGGCGACGAGATCATCGTCTCCTCGCTCGACCACGACGGCGGCGTCGGACCCTGGCGAGAGTTGGCGGCGGACCGCGGCCTGGTGCTCAAGCACGTCGAACTGCACCCCGACACGACCTACGACTTCGACGATCTCCGCTCCAAGCTGAGCGATCGCACCCGAGTGGTCGCGTTCGCATGGGCGTCGAACGCCGTCGGCACCCTCACCGACGCCGCGCAGGTCTGCCGGATCGCCCACGAGGCTGGGGCGCTCGCCTGGATCGACGCGGTCCACTACGCGGCCCACGAGCAGATCGACGTTCGCGCGGTCGACGCCGATGTGCTGCTGTGCTCCCCGTACAAGTTCTGCGGACCGCACCTCGGCATTGCCTACTCGCGTGAGGCGGTGTCCTCGACCTGGCGCCCGTACAAGGTGATACCGGCGCCGAACGAGCCGCTCGGCCGTCGCTTCGCCACCGGCACCCTCCCATACGAGCTGCTGGCCGGCTTCAACGCGACGATTGACTACCTCGACTCCCTCGGCGGCTTTGACGCGATCGGCCCGTTCGAGCGCTCGCTCGGCGAGCACTTCCTCGCGACGATGCCCGACGCGGTCACCGTCTACGGGCTGCCGACGATGGACGGCCGGGTGCCGACCTTCCTGATCAACGTAGAGGGGGTGGCCGCCACCGACGTGGCGGCGGCGCTCGCGAAGCGGGACATCGGCGTCTGGGCCCACGACTCCTGGTACTCGCTGAACCTGTACAAGCGGCTCGGCTACGACGGCGACGCGGTCCGGCTCGGGTTCATCCACTACAACACGATCGGGGAAGTCGACCGGCTCGTCGAGGCGCTCGGCGACTGCGCCCGGGGAGGCTAAGGTCCTATCCCGATAGGAGGGTGCGACCGGGGCGGCAGAGGACCAAGCGAGACGAGGACGCAGGGGGTGAAGGCGTGGCAGCGCCACGTCGAACCCCCGAGGACGAAGTATCGCGAAGGTCATATGTCGCATCCGGGCGGGCACCCCTATTGGGATAGGGCCTAGGCTCACGCGCGCTCCTTCGGACCGGCGCCGTCGCCCTCGGCGACGACCTCGGCGAACGTCCCCAGGTCGATGTTGCCGCCGGAGACGACGCAGGCGATCGTCCCTCCGCCGGTGAGGCCGTTGACGGCGGCCGCCGTCGACAGCGCCCCAGCACCTTCGGCGACGACGCGCAGCCGCCGCGCCAGCAGCCGGATCGCCCGGAGCACCTGCGGGATCGAAACGGCGACCGCTTCGTCGACAAGTGGCGCGAGGCGAGGCCACATCGGGTCGAGCACGCGCCGGCTGCCCGAGCCGTCGACGAGCGACGGCGTGTAGTCGACGTCGGTCGGTCCGCCAGCCGCCAGGGCGGCACGCAGGGCGGCGCCGGTGTCCGGCTCGACGGTCACGATCCGGGCCTGCGGCCGGCGCGCGCGGATCGCGCTCGCGATCCCCGTCGCCAGGCCGCCGCCTCCGACGGGGATCACGACCGTGTCGACGTCGGGCAGATCCTCGAGGATCTCCAGGCCGATCGTGCCGTTTCCCGCCATCACGCCCTCGTCCTGGACGGGGTGGACGAACAGCCCGGCGACCCCGTCGACCCGGCTGGTCACGATCGTCTGCCACCACTCGTCGTAGGGGACCTTGAGCGCCCGGCCGCCGAGCGCGGCGATCGCGCTGAGCTTGGCTTCCGGCGCGTGCTCGGGGACCACGATCGTCGCCGGCAGGCCGAGCTCGCGGGCCATCCACGCGACGCCCTGCGCCATGTTTCCGGCGCTCGCGGTCACCAATCCCTCGGCGTACGCCTCCGGTGGGGCGCTCAGGACCGCGTTGGCCGCGCCCCGCAGCTTGAACGAGTTGATCGGCTGCAGCGTCTCGAGCTTGCAGTAGATCGTTCTGCTGTCGTCGTCCACCGGAAGGCGCACGAGCGGGGTGCGCACGGCCCTCCCGGCAACGCGCTCCCGGGCCGCCTCGATCTCCTCGATCGCGATCACAGCGTCACCTCGATCCCCAAGCCGAGCTCGCGCGCCCGCGCCACCGCCAGTTCGGCCGCCGCCAGGTCTTCGATGCCGACGCCGAGCGAACGGAACAGAGTCAGGTCAGCCGGGTCGCGGCGACCGGGGCGGCGCCCCGAGAACAGCTCACCGAGCTCGGCTCGGATGTGGTTCTCGCCATCGATCGCGCCCTCCTCGCGCGCGAGCCGGAACTCGAGTGCTTCGTTGCGCAACGACTCGCGGCTGTCGCAGAAGAGCGCTGCATCGGCCACCGTCCTGACGTCGAGCTCGCGCGCGGCCAGGGAACTGGCGCCGACTGCGTTGACGTGACTGCCGGCGACGAGCCAGTCGCGCTCGATCACCGGCTCGCGGGAGCTCGTCGCGAGCACGACCACGTCGGCGCCGGCGACCGCCGCCCTGGCGTCGGGCGCGACGACGACGGAGGCGTCGCCGTCGAGCAGCTCGCCCGCGTCCGCCGCCAGGGCCCTGGCACGGTCCGGCGTCCGTGAGGCGATCCGGACCTCGCGCCACGGCCGAACTCCGCGCAGCGCCCGCACGTGCGCGCGTCCCTGGACACCCGCTCCGACGACGGCGAGCACCTCGGCGTCATCCCGCGCCAGCGCCCGCGTCGCCGCCGCGGTCACCGCGGCGGTGCGGATCTCGGTGAGGGCGGAGGCGTTGAGAACCGCCGTTACCACCCCCGTCTCGCCGGAGAACAGGGCGACCAGCCCTTGGTGGGCGTCGATCCCGCGCGCGTGGTTGGCCTGGACGATGCAGATCGCCTTCAGGCCGAAGCTCCCGGGGGCACCGGCGAGATGAGCCGGCATCAGCCCGAGCATCGCACCCGCGCCCGGCGGGTTCGTCACAGTCCGCAGCGGGAAGCTGCCCCGGCCGTCGGCATGGGCGATCAACGCCTCGACCATCGCACGCTCGCACTGCTCGGGGGTCAGCGCCGCTCGAACGGCGGCGTCGTCCAGGACCAGCATCACGCAAACGCTCCGGTCAGCGCCTCGCGGTCGGCCGTGCCGAGCGGATTCGCGAGCGCCTCGGCGACCGGCGCCAGATGCTCGGGCCGGCCTGGCCCGACGACGACCTGCGCGACCCGTGGGTCGGCGAGCACCCAGGCGAGCGCCGCCGCCGCCATCGAGACCCCGCGGGCGCGCGCGAACCCGTCCAGCCCGTCGAGCGCGGCGAACGTCCGCTCGCGGACGAGCGCAGCGTACGGCCCCGGCCTCTGAGTCATCCGCGAGCCGGCCGGATACGCGGCCCCGCGCCGGTACTTGCCCGTCAACCAGCCGCCGGACAGCGGCCCGTAGGCCGTGTAGGCGACACCGCGTGTCACGCACAGATCGATCAGGCTGCTGGCGTCCTCGCGCTGCAGCAGCGAGTAGCCGTTCTGGACGGCGATCGGCCGTCCGCCGCGCAGCGCCAGCTCCAGTTGCTCGGCGTCGACGTTGCTGACGCCGTAAGCACCGATCCGTCCGGCGGCAAGGAGCGCCTCGAAACCGGCCATCGCGACGTCGAGCGGGACCTCGGGGTCGGGCTCGTGCACGAGGTAGAGGTCGAGCCGCTCGACCCCGAGTCGCTCGAGGCTCGCGTCGAGGCTGCGCGCGACCCGGTCCGGGGCAAGACCGCGGTCGCCGCCCACGGTCAGCGGGTGAAAGGTCTTGCTCGTCAGCGTCGGGCGAACGCCGCGGGCGGCGATCCAGCGCCCGACGGTGGTCTCGCTGCGCCCGCCGCCGTATCCGTCCGCCGTGTCGAAGTGTGTGATTCCCGCCTCCCAGGCCGCGTCCATCAACGCGGCGGCCTGGTCGTAGTCAAGCCCCTGCCCGAACAGCTCCGGGGCCGAGCCGACGCCGCCGAAGTTGCCGCAGCCGAGCGCGATCCGCGGAAACGGGAAGGATCGCTCGGTCACCGTCTCGGAGCGCGTGCCCGTGTCGGTGGTGCGCGATGCTGTCATTCCCAGAGGTGCCTCAGCGCGGGACCAACGCGAGCACTCGTGATGGGCTGCCCGTGCCCTCGACGAGCCTGAGCGGCGCGACGATGATGACGACCCCGGTGACGGGGAGTGCGGCGAGGTTCGCGAGTTGGGTCAGGCCGTAGCGGCCGGCCCCCAGCAGGAAGTTGTGGACCGGGAAGGCCGGGTCCATGCCGCCGGCCGAGCCGGCGTCGATCCCGACAGTTTCGACCCCGTACCCGACCACGTTCGGGTGCTCGGCGAGCCACCTGGCGCCGCCGACATCGGGTCCCGGCGAGATCGGACCCCGCTCGGTGATGTTGAGGAAGGCGGCCTCGTCCTGGGCCCTGCTACCCCAGCCGGTGCGGAAGAAGAGCCACGACCCCGGGGCGATCGGGCCATGCTCCGCCTCGTGGGCGTCCAGATCGCCGGCGGTCAGCAGATAGCCGGGGTCGTCGGCGACAGCCGCCGTCCTGTCGACGATCGCGACGGGCGCGACCAGCTTGGACGGCGGGATCGAGGCAACGTCCTCCCCGTCCCTGCCGGTGATCCAGTGAATCGGCGCGTCGAGGTGGGTGCCGGTGTGCTCGCCGAGCTCGAGCACGTCCCACGCCCACGCCGGGCCGGCGTCGTCAAAGCGACTGAGCCGCTTGCGGGAAAGATGTGGCGTGTTAGCGAACGGCTCCGGCAGCACCAGTACCGGCGTCGTCTCCGACAGCGGCTGGGTGAGGTCAACCACGTCCACCGAGCCGTCAGCGAGCGCGGCAGTCAGATCAGTCACGCTGAAGCTGGGCATGCGATGCGCTCTCCTTGTCGGGGTCGGCCGCGGATACTACACATGCCACCGCGAAAATAAGCAGAATGTTGCTTCCGGCTCCGTTCATTCAGCCGTCATGACCGGCTTCGGAGGCCGCCACCGCTGTGGCGGCGCTTCGACGTCACCGTCGAACGACCGGGGCGGTGTCTTCGCCGCATCCGCACGACCGTCGTTGGGTCGTCGCGCCCCGGACAGGTAGTTGACGATCCACGGCAACTCGTACCCCTGGTCGGCTGCCGCGTGGAGCGTCCAGTAGGGGTCGTGGAGGTGCGGCCGCCCCAGCGCGCACAGATCGGCGCGGCCCGCGAGGATAATCGTGTTGACGTCCTCGTGACTCGAGATCGCACCGACCGCCATCGTCGCGATCCCGACCTCATGGCGGATCCGGTCCGCGAACGGCGTCTGATAGCTGCGCCCATACGCCGGTCGCTGGTCGGGCCAGACCTGTCCGCTCGACACGTCGACCAGATCGCACCCGTGCGCCGCCAGCATCGCCGCCAGCTGCACCGCATCGTCGCCGGTGAAACCGCCCGGATACCAGTCCGTCGCGGAAACGCGCACCGACATCGGCCTTTCCGCCGGCCAGACGGCCCGGCAGGCGTCGAACACCTCGAGCGGAAACCTCGCTCGGCCGGCGAGTTCGCCGCCATACGCGTCGTCGCGCCGGTTCGTCAGCGGAGACAGGAACGACGACAACAGGTAACCGTGCGCCATGTGAACCTCGAGCAGGTCGAACCCGGCGGCCTCGGCCCGTCGCGCCGCGGCGACGAACTGGTCGCGGACGGCATCCATCGCCACACGATCCATCTCCGCCGGCATCGGACTGTCGGCGAAGTACGGCAGCGCCGAGGGAGCCAGCAGCCCCCACGGTTCGTCGAGCGGGACGTGATCGCCCTCCCACATCACCTTCGTCGCTCCTTTTCGGCCGCTGTGACCGATCTGGCAGCCGATCCGTGCGTCACCGTGTGCGTGGACGAACTCGACGATCCGCCGCCACCCCGGCACGTGGTCATCGCGATACAGGCCGCCGCACCCGGGAGTGATCCGTCCCTCGGGCGAGACGCACACCATCTCGGTCATGACCAGTCCGGCACCGCCGATGCCACGGCTGCCGAGATGGACCAGGTGAAAGTCTCCGACCTCGCCGTCGACCGCTGCGTACATGTCCATCGGCGAGACCACCACCCGGTTGGACAATTCCAGTTCGCGCAGGCGGAACGGACGGAACATCGGCGGCGTCGCTGCGCCGCCTGCTCCACGGCACGCGGCGAAGGCCGCATCGACGGCGTCCACGAACTCACGGTCACGCACCCGCAGGTTCTCGTAGGTGATCCGCCGGCTCCGGGTCAGGAGATTGAACGCGAACTCGTCGGCGTCCTGGCCGACGTACCGTGAGATGCCCTCAAACCACTCGAGGCTCGCCTGGGCGGCGCGTTGCGTCGACAGCACCACCGGCCGGCGCTCGTCCTCATAGCCCTGCAGGATGTCGGGAATACCGGCGTCCGGCACCGCAGTGTGAAACGCCCACGCGAGCGCGATCGCGTCCTCCATCGCCAGCTTCGTGCCCGAACCGATCGAGAAGTGAGCGGTGTGCGCGGCGTCGCCGAGCAGCACGACGTTACCGTCGTGCCAATGCTCGTTCCGCACGGTGTGGAAGTTGAGCCACCTGGAGTTGTTGGCGATCAGCTCGTGGCCGTCGAGCACGTCGGCGAACAAGGTCCGGCAAAACTCGATCGAGCGCTCGTCGCTCTCGCCCGGCGCCAGCTCCAACTGCTCGCTCGCGTGCAGCCCGGCGCGCCTCCAGCTGGCCTCGTCCGTCTCGACGATGAACGTGCTCGTGGTGTCGTCGAACGGGTAACAGTGCAACTGGAACACGCCCCACTCGGTTTCAAGTATGTGGAAGGTGAAGGCCTCAAACACGAGGTCGGTCCCCAGCCACATGAACTTCGATCGGCACCGCTCGATCGACGGCCCGAACGCGGACGCGCGCTCCTGTCGAGACTTGCTGTTGACGCCGTCGGCGCTGATCACCAGGTCGTGGTAGGCCGCCAACTCATCCAGCGGCGGGGACTCCGACTCGAACTGGAGCGTCGCTCCGAGCGCGGCCGCTCGTTCCTGGAGGATGCCCAGCAGGCGGGTGCGACTGAGCCCCGAGAAACCATGGCCGCCGGACGTACGCCGCTGACCACGGTAGAAGATGTCGATTTCACCCCACCGCGCGAAGCTGTCAGTGATCCTGGCGTACGTCGCGCGGTCCGCCGCCTCGAATGAGGTCAGGGTCTCATCGGAGAAGACCACACCGAAGCCGAACGTGACATCGGGAGCATTGCGCTCCCAGACGGTCACCTCGTGGCCCAGCCGGCGGAACAGAATCGCCGCGTAGAGTCCGCCTGGCCCGCCTCCGCGAATCGCAACCCTCAGACCTCTCACCGCAGTCAGTCTACGCCCTAGCACGGTGAGGTGTAGTGAATCAGTGCTGGGGGCCGACCGTCTGCCAGAAGTACTCGGTGGCCGGCCGTTCGAGCGCCGCGTACGCGTCGTCGAAGCACTCGATCGCACGGGCGCGCAGGTCGCGAAGCGGATCGATCTCCCTGGGCAGCTCGGGATCCATGTGGGGAAACCCGCGGAACCGGTGCAGCAGCAGGATCCTCGTGCGGAAGGTCTCGGCCGAGGACATTCGCTTGCGCACGGCCGCCCTTCGGACCCCCTCGAACTCTGACAGGAACGCCTCATAGCGCTCGCGGACCTCGTCCACGCGCCACGCCTGCCCGATCAACGCAAGCGGCGGTATCTCGGGCGACATGTGACCGACCATGACCGAGGCGTACGGCTTGATGTCGAGTTCGTCGAGCAGCAGTCGCACCTTCTGCTCCCGGTCGCGGGCGGCCACCCAGGTCGCGTCCTGAACCGCCCCGAAACCGAGGAAGCGCAGGCGTGACGCTAGCCGCGAGCGGGTCACCCGCCGATCCTCCGGAATCGCGTGCCACACCACCGTCCACAGGTCGACCGCCGACTCGACGCGGCCGAAGCTGAAGATCCGGTCGTCCCCCTCCGACAGCAACGCGCTCGAGCGCTGCGTGACCGAGTAGAACGCTCGCCGCCCGTCGCGCGTCCGCGCGAGCAGCTTCCGCTTGACGAGTCGCGCAAGCGCGGCGCGCGCCGCGCCGCTGGTGAAGTCGAGGCCCTCCAGGATCTCCACCAACCCCCCGGACCAGACCTGCTGCCGGCGACGGACGTGGGCGCCGAAGATCGTCAGCACGAGCTCCTGCGGTTGCAGGCCCTCGGTGCCCCGCGGGGCACTCATCTAGCCGGCGACCAGCGGGCAGCCATCGATCGCGGCACGCTATCGAAGTCGGCGGCCGATCGTGCGAGCTCGCGCCGGATATACAGAGCCCGGGGTATATATACTGAGTCGTGTGGCAAAGCACCTCGTGGACATAGACGAGGACGCACTCGCGGACGCCAAGCGTGAACTGGGCACCAGGACGATCAAGGACACGATCAATCTCGCGCTTCGTCGCCTGAGCCCGCAGCGGCGCGACGACATCGAGCGACAGCTCGACGTGCTCGCCCGCGCCGAGCTTGCGCCGCGCGAGCAGGCATGGCGCTGACCCACCTGGTCGACACCAGCGTGCTCACACGCCTGGCTCGAGCGGAAGTCCGCGCGGCGATTCAGCCCCGAGCCAGGCGCGGCGAGCTCGCGCGCGCAGGGATCAGCGATCTCGAGGTCGGGTACTCGGCCCGCAGCACTCCCGAATGGGACCGGCTCGCCACGGCGCTCGAGCTGTTCGAGCTCGTCGACACGACGACCGAACACATTCGCCGCGCAAAACAGGTGCAGCGCCTGCTGGCGTCAAAGCACCAGCGGGGCCGGAAGGTGCCCGATCTCCTGATCGCGGCCGCCGCCGAAGCGAGGGGCCTGATCGTCCTCCACTACGACGCCGACTTCGATCGGATCGCCGCGGTGACCGGCCAGCACAGCGAATGGATCGTGCCCGCCGGCTCGATCGACTGAGC